>Ga0214545_1000158_pt1 | contig 84177 bp, 49 predicted proteins | sample CNSS4metaG_FD_160064 | JGI IMG/M metagenome (GOLD analysis project Ga0214545, IMG submission 160064) | Root nodule microbial communities from cowpea collected in UCLA plant growth center, Los Angeles, California, USA - CNSS4 | ecosystem: Host-associated > Plants > Roots > Nodule | place: USA...
TAATATATATATATATATATATATATATATATATATATATATATATATATATATATATATATATATCGATTTTCTGAATGAGCTATTAGATAAAATTGGGGTTATGAAATGTTCACCTACTAGAGGTTTCACTTTCATAGACAAAAACATTAGAAATTGATTTAAAAATGATTTGGAAAGTCATAAGAAACTTTCCCAGAAATGAGCAAAATGATTCTCTACATAATTGGACCATAAAAAATGTACTGGAAGAGGACAATATTATCACTTCTTTATATCAATGCAACTTAGGAATGCAATCGTAGACTCCTTTTACTACATACTCGTTTCAATATAACATAGGGGAACTTGTAAAACAATCTCTCTTTTTTTCTCTTTTCTTGTTTTTGAGTTTAATCATTTGGCTAAGTTGCATATTAAAGTTTTTAGAATATTGTCCAATTTCCAATATAGATTTTAGAAAAAATTAAAAACAGTCTCCTTTCTAGACCCAACCTAATAAAATAAATATAAAACTCGAGATGTAATTATATACATGGTTTTATTGTTTTTTAATTAAAATTGGTTTATTTCAATAACGTCAGTTAATAGTTTTTATAAAATCATATATCGATATCCTTAACTCTCATGTCTTTTTAAGGTTTACCTATAACCTAATAATTGATTAGAAGTGATGATTAGTTTATGACAAACACAGAAGAACTTTAATTGTAGTGTGAAAAGCAAGGCAACAATTAGAGATTCGTGAGCTGAGAGATCTTCCAACTACATATTCTCTTCCTTTAACTTTATTCATCTCAAAATTATGCAGATAGTTTGATTTTCATATAGATTCCAAGGATAATGTAAATATCTCCATCGTATAGTAACTATTTTGGTAATTTTATGTACTTTGATTTGAAATTATTAACACAAAAGTATATTTTGGAATTGATGCATTTCGTTATGATGTTATATTAGTTTGATAAATTAGCTTTAAATATTAATTTTTTATATATATATATATATATATATATATATATATATATATATATATATATATATATAAGTTTTGGTTTATATATATCGATAAATATTGCATGTACGAAAAATGCTTAGATCATTTTATTCAGATCATAACAGATGTCGTTCTCAAAGATAACTGCATACCTAAGAACTACTATGAAGCAAAAAAGTTAGTGTTAAGTCTTGGGTTGAAGGCTCAAAATATTTATTGTTGTATAGATAGATGCATGTTGTATTACAAGGCTGATGACCAATTAACAAAATGCAAGCTTTGTCACCGTTCTAGGTTTTTACCTCATAAGGGAAGCACCAGAAGACACCGAAGTGTACCGGCTAAAAGAATGTTCTACTTGCCAATCACCCCAAGATTACAACGACTATATGCCTCTATGGACCTAACAACATGTTGTAAACAGAAAAAATGTTGTCTTCTTCATGGTCAATGTGAAGCGTAAACATAACCTTATAAGTCACATTTTGTGTTCATCTCTCTCTAAGCAAAGTCCTTCCTTAAGTAGATTCGTGGTCCAGCCTGCAATGATTGAAACATCCATATAATTATGTCTATAAAATCATAATATGTGATTAACATTGTTAAGAATTTCATTCAAAAAAATCAACCTAACATATACTTTTAGGTTATATATAAGGATAGTTTAATGCAACATCACATTTAAATAATAACATAATTAAATGAAACATCACACAAAGTAATATAAAGGGGCAACGTTGTGAAGTATAAATATCACTCCTTACAATAAATCCCAAATACTTAGAGGAAAGTCTAAGGCACACCATGATGCCACTGACTAAACAAGATAAAAGTTGAATAGTACTTAAAATAAATGCTCAAAGAGCAAGGCAATACATGGGCTACAACCCTAAAAGAGCACTTGGAAAGGAGGGATCCGACCCAAGATGAGTTAAGCAGTGGAATCTCCATCACCCTGATTACTATGAGGAGTTCTCGTATCTGCTTACATCAATAAATTGATGATCATCGCAAAAGGAAAAAACCACACATAGAACATACAAACAAGTAGAAAGGGTAAGCTAGAGTAAAAAGGTTTTTATCATGCAATTGGTCATACAATTTAAAAGTCAAGTGTACATAAATCCACCAAGCATATAATGACCGACAAGCAATAAACTAAGACTCAAGACACAATTATCCGGATACATATAATCAGTCAAATTCACTAGATGCTTGTGCTTGTGGTGGCCTTTACTGCTTTGCAGAGCCAATTGCTAATGGGTTTCATCCTACCACTCACAAGGTTAGTCTTCATACATCTAAGGCCATTATCTTGCCAAAGACTAGGGTTTCCTACTACTCTCACCACTCGAGCTAGTATCCTTTACGTGAGACTAACTGACTCTTTAGAGTATCAGGATGCAATCCTTACTTGAATACTTACTAAATTATATAATGAGGCACCACCACGAACCTTCGTGGAATTACGTCCTAATCATGAGACACCACCATGAGCTCCCACCACTAAAAAGGGTCATGGAATTACGTCCTGACATGAGGCACCACTACGCAACCATCATGGAATTACGTTCTGACCAATGAGGCACCACCATGAGATCTCACCTAGAGATTCATGGAATTATGTCCTAAACCACACCAAATTCATTTCTCACCAACCAAGCATAAAGTTATCATGCATACCAATTCCATGCCAAAATGTACAACCAACCATCCAACAATTCATACTTTCCATTCCATCATAACAACATCTCATCCCCATTTAATCTTATACAACATACATGGCACTACAAATCAGGTGTTACATGCATTTTCACATATTTCATGCTTTAAATATGGCACTCTAACCAACCATACAACCAACAATTAAGAACATGTAAACGAATACAAATTCCAGTAGAAGTCTCGCTCAAGTTATGGACCCTCGCTCAGGAAAAAGAGGACTTTCGCTCAAGTTACAGGACCTTGCTTAAGCGAGACTGCCAATAGAACGCACACTAGGGTTCGTGAGTTCTCGCTTGGGCGAGACCTCATCGTTTGAGCGAGACTACTCTTCGCTCAAAGTGGGGTCTCTCGCCTGCGCGACAATAAAGCGAACCACAACAGGATACCACGAGTTCTCGTTGAGCCGAGATCCTCTCGCTTGAGCGAGATGCTTCATCGCTCAAACGAAAGCCGTTCGCCTGAGCGAGAGCTCGAGCAGCAACCTAGGCCAACTATTCTCGCCTTGGCGAGGCAAGCTTGCTTGGGCGAGATTATCAGTTCTCGCCATTGTTTATACCTACACCAGCCACATGTACAAGCCCAACCACATAACAAGGCAGTCCATACATTCACAGTAGCATACAAGCCATACAATTGTGAAACAATAGCAATGCAAGCATAAACATCAAAATAAATAAGTAAGCCCTAACTTCCCTTACTTAGAAAATGTTAGCCAAGGACTCGGACACCCAAACAGTGGAGCACAACAGCTCTACGAGTAGATTCGAGAGCTGGAAAACAGCGGAACAAATTTATGACTAGGGGAAAAGGACACGGGTTGAAGACCAACTTATGTGACGTAGGAACGGAGTTGGGCTAGCTCGAAGATGAAGGAGGTCGAAACTCTAGCAGAGCACGACTACAGCTCTAGGAGAGAGTGAGGGAAACTAATTTCTGAAAAGTGGCAACAAATGAGGGTGTGAGGCTGGTTTAAGGGCTTTGGACACCCCATGGACCAGCTTTAAGCCCAACAAACTAGGAAAGCCATTAAACATTTGGCAGAAAATAAAGTGGACGTTACATTTAATACATTCCTCTCACTAAAAAATGTGAAAACATATATTTAAGGTCACCACTTGTGTTTTCACTTATTAGAGAGAATGTTGTTGACATTTGTAAGAATATATTTGATCAATCTTCTCGATAAATAGTTAAAAAGCAAAAACAAAATAAATTAAAATTAACTTATATATGAACCACTAAGTGGAAACTAATTTATATAATTTCGCAAAATGTTAAGAAGAAATTACTTCGTTTTGGTAAAAATCAGTTCAGTATAATAAATATTGATACATTTTATTTTTATTACTATACAAAAATAAAATTTAATTTAGTTAATTTTATTTGAATTCAAATAAATTTAAGATAATTGAGCAAGTATTTCGTCTGTAGTAATTTATACACATATTTATTAAAGAAAATTGATATTAATATGCAACTAATGTTGAAGGAAACTAATTAGAAATTAAATTTACAAAAAAAATTTAAAGGATAAAAGTTTACAAATTAATTATATAATTTTCCTTTTAATAAACACATGTCAATTGTTAAAGACGCTTCTTTAGTTACCTCAAACATCAACAAAATTAAAATAAAACTAATCAAATATCGAAATTTTTATATTAAGATTATTTATTTTTCTATACTAAAAACAAAATATATCAAGACCTCTTTACTCTCCTTTTTTTTTGTTTAGATTTTTTTTTTAAATTTTATGTAAACGCACCCTTATTAAGTTTTTTGCCAACTCAAAAAATTATGAAGGCAATTGAACATATGTTTCATCTTTAATGATATTTACATGTATTTATTAAAGATAATTAATATTAATATGTAATTAACTATGAAGGAAACTAATAAAAATTTAAATTTACATACAAGTATCAAAGGATAGAAGTTTCCCTTCAAGATTAATTGTATATTAACAATTTCTCTCATAAGAAATGCACATGTCAATATGTCAATTGTTAAAAGACCATCTTCAATTACCTCAACCTTAATAGAGTTTAAATAAAACTAATGGAAGTTTTTGTATTAAAATTATTTTTTTATAAAAAAAAATATTTTACCAACTTTTTTTGTGTAGAAATTGCTTTTTTTAAGTTTACCTAAACTAACCATTTACTGTGAATGATGACTTTATGTAAAGAAAGAAGAAATCAACTTAATTTAGAGGAAAATATGAGGGCACATACATGGAAAGTTATGAATTTGAATGGAGATTGAGACCGAAAAACCCCATTGTTAAGCCATGTTTTAGGATGAAATTCCTCGACATCTTCACCCTAAATGGAGCACATGGAGCACATCCGACACATACCATAGGCTATATAGTAAACTCCATCACCCCATCTGTCTTTGCAACCCTCCCATCCTTCAATTTGAATCATTCCAAACACAATCATCAAAATCAACATATATAACTTACGTGTCATTGAAGTTAAAAAACCAATAGAATATTTTATTTGTAACATAATGTTGGGAATAATCTATCAATGGTATCACAGCTAAAGGTTTGTCTTGATGATTACCTTATATTGTTATGACAACAACAACACAACAATATCATAACCATAACAACATCATTGTCAATTCTTTATGTAAGTTAGATTCTCATTACATTTATACAATCTCTTCTTAATGAATCTTTTTCTTGAAAAAAAAAATCATCTTATAATCATGTATAGACATGTAAAAGTGGGTTAGAGTCTCTGAGCCAACCTGACTCACTAAGGGTTTGAGACGGGCCAGGTTGTGAAATTGAAAAATTTTACAATTATGGACGAAAACAGGTTGGACTCACTTAACCCACGAGTTAGGCAGATTCGAGCTGAATTAGACTAACTTAACTTGCAATCTACTTATTTTTAAAACATCTATTTTTTATCTTTGAGTCAGAAAAAGAAACTCTTATTTCATTGTAATTATCTGTATTTCTTGATATCTTTGAGATCTTGCAAATTTCAATATCCGACAAAGAAAAAATTGTTTCCATTCTACAAATTTGAATAGTTGAAAATAATTAAAAAAAATATTTTCTTTTTATATTTTATATAGGTTAGTGAACCAACCCACTTAACCCATCAACTCGTGATGGGTTAAGTTAGGTTGTAAAATTTCTGGCTCACTGAAAAATAAGTCGAGTTGGACTCACTCCTTTTTAATCCAACCAGTGATGAGCCAACCTGTGTGGCTGGGTTGGCTCACTTTGACACCCTTAAATGTATATATGCTACTATGATAGCTAATAAAACATGAAACTAGTACTATAATATAAATTATATATATAGAGATAAAGAATATATCTTTGTGAGAAAGTTTTGTAGAAGGTACCACAAGAACTGCATGGTAAAGTCTCAAAGTTTTTGTCAAAGCTACATGAAGATACTGCATTTTATCAAGGGTGTCATATGTTATTTTGGCCACAAATTTATCTATGTTTTCCTCACTTTCATGGCTACAAGTCACATCTCTTACTTCTTGTACAATCTTTTCCTCAACAAAATGCTTCTTTGATAACATGTAGAAGAACCATGAAAGAGTGTTTGCATTTGTGTCTTTACCATCTATCATAAGTTTAGAATTATGTCTCTTAAATACCGACCAGTCATGGTTTCTTTGTTCTTACTCTCAATCAAAAACCTTGATAGTATGTCCTCTTTAACATTCTAAAAGTCAAAGCAACCTTGGTAATAAGCGGCCATAAAATTCACAACCAATGTTAAAAAACCTCTTGAGCTTCCAAAAAGGATCAACATAGCGTAACATCCCGGTCATATATTACGAATTTAAATAAAATAAAATATTAAACATCATTTATTATAATTCCATTTCCCAAAATCGCGGGAAATTTAAAACATTTATTTCTTTACCAATTATTCAAAATCCGTCAAAATATAAAAAGTCACATACAAAAAAAAATCAAAGTCTGATAGCATCAATTATTACAAATTTTCAAAACTATAAAGCAATAAAACTCTATAGAAAATCCTAAGATAGCCCAACGCTTCGGCTCTATGCCTCACTAGATCCACCTATAACATCATCTGCTCCCGTGTATTGCGTACACGATCATTGCCAAACACAAGCAGATAGGGTGAGCTAACAGTACATAAAACATATATAAATCAAATATATATAATCACACTCACACCAAAGGAATTATATCCTTTGATTCCATACCACATGGCCACCACTAGGTTCCCATGTTCTACGTCTTCAGATGAATACCTCAAGATGTTTTGCTGCCACACCTACAAGCCATAACTTGTAGAACACGTGCGGGAAACCTGCTACGAACCACACTCCATAATGCTAGGTGGAGTTCCCAATACAAACATAGTTCGTAACGTCCCAAGACTACCAAAATCGTCAGCCAAATACTGAGGAGGGCAATCTATCTGGACCCATCCGTACGAGCCACAATTTGCACAATCACATTGGCAACACTCGCCAACCTGAGCCACAACTCAAGAGTTCCTCGTGTTCATCCGCCATCCCAAGCCACAACTCAAGAGATGTCATTCCGAGCCACAACTCAAGGAACATTTCAGCAAGCCAACCTTTAAGGTATCACCAAAGCCTTGTAGATCACGCACATCCAAGCAAACAGTCACTCTGCCTTTTGTATTATCACTTGGCGCTGCTTCAGAGTTGCCAGGCGAAACGCAGTTTCAGTCTGCCTGGCGGGGCCTCCTGCCACTAGGTATCGTCATTGCTACTACAGGTATTGCCAGGCGGGATGATCATCACCGCCAAGCACCCCTCGTTCCAGTACCTCCCTGATTTGGCAACTATCGCCTGTTGGTCACCCCCCCCCCCCCACCGCCAGGCGCTGCATCAGTACTTGCGTAGTACTGGTTTTCAGGCACCCTGAATAGATTACACTTCCAAATCCAGGCATCAAGACCCACAATAATTTGCACCAATTTAATTACATCAATTCTTACGTGGTTAGCTTATTACGAAGGTTCCTATTTCCATTTAAGTTCAACAACCCAAGTATACTAATAATTGGGCTTGCTTAAAGTCAACCTTGCTCATCCAAAGTATACCACAATCATCTCATACTACCTATATCTCATCATTGGTTCAAGTTATTTCCTCGATCTGCATCCAAATTCAAGTGACTTAGCAATTATACCTCAACCTATAATTACACCTCACTTTCAACTCAGAAAAAATTCCATAACAAATCTAACTCTTACTTTATTTAAGGTTTCCCATCAACAAAATTCTGGTTTAATTAACATGTAAGGCACTATTATGGCATCCAAGTCTGTTAAAACCAATCATAACCTAACATTCCCACCTAGTCCCACGTTATGCAAAGCTTATATATTTTAATTCCTAGTCATCATATCCCAAATTCCCTGTTAATACTCCTAATGACCCATATTCAATGCCCCAACACCTATTGTACGTCAAACACACAGTGCCACTGTTCTAGTCTGGCGCTTGGCAGCCATTAGGGTGCCGTTAAGCAGTTCATGCTATTCCTAGAACCCAGCTTCTTTCCTTGCACTTGCGAATCTCAACACTACCCATTATTCCAATTTCTATCCATTTTCGATTCAGTAGACTACACTCGCGTGTTTAAGTTCACGGTCCATCCCTAAAGCTTTCCTCGCACGAAATTCTATTATCATTTTCACCTAATTTGATCCAACAATCTAAAACCCCAAATTCACAAACCCTAACATTCTTATTTAACCATATTCATTCGAATTTTGCAATGAATCCTCTTCTCTCAATAAACACATCATTAACATTACTTTCTTCACCAATCAAGACAACCCATAACGTGCAAAAAACCAAGGTCGAACTTAGAATGCTCGTGTCGCCTGGCGGGTGTTCTTCATCAGTAGGCGGTTCATACCGAAAACCCAGAAACTGGGTTGAAACACATGCATCGTCTGACGGCTAATTCATACCGCCAGGCGATTCCTCGCTGGAACCCAAAAATTGCACAAAATATGGATGAGTCGCCTGACGATTTCTTGAAAATTTCTAGAAACATGACATTATGCAGATTAAGCCATAATTAAACCTTCAATTTTACATACAACATGCAAGCATAAGAACACGAATTTAAATGCACGGAGTCCAACTCCCCTAACTTGGATATCCTTGCTTAAAAGACAATGCTAGAATTCCCTTTTTGATGTTGGCCTTCATGAAATTGCTTCCCTCTTTACTTGATCCCTTCAAGCAGTTCAATTATGCTCCAAACCCAACTTTGAATATGGAGTCCAAAGTGCATGTCATTAGTATGTCCTAGAAAAGTAACAAACATTACTAAGAGATTATGCGATTTTTGTAATTAACATTAAAAAAAAATTGTTGGAAGTCTTACATCGATTAAAAATAAGTTGATTTACAATAAGTGAATGCAAACCTTACTTGGAACGGAGTTAAGCTTAAGTGCATTTCTTAACATAGTATCAGAGTCATGATTAGAATCTATCTTAACGAAGTTTGTTATTTGTTTGGATCTATTATTTTGACTTCTTAACAACTGATTAAACAAATCCTAATTCTACTAGATATAAAGTTAGCATATAATGTTAACTTCCTGCTAAAACTCAATTCATTTACTTTGTAGCAAGTGTTAGGTAAAAGCAATTGTCCCCAACGGAACCAAATTGAACCTCCTCACAATTTAGAATTTTATTGAAAAATATGTTTATATATAATGTGCCATTGTATTTTAATAAGTCTTTCTATATATTAAAAAAGATAAATTCTAAGTGAAAATATTAGATTTGATGTGAAATTATTATTAATCAGAACTCCCACGACAATGATTTTAAATTACTTTAAATGATTTTATAAATAATTACAACATATTAAAATATCTTAATTGCATAATAGACAGAATTTATAATACACTATCATACTCAAGATTTTACATTGTTCAAAAAATATTTTCATCTTCCAACACTTTTTCATCATTACACTGTTTGGATTCCAACACATTGACATCTACGGTGCACAACAAAACGTCATTTTGAAAGAACAAATTTTATTTTTCAAATTTATCACAAAATCAATTGACATTGCTTCTCCCCAAGGTTCTTAGAGATTTTAGTTGTTCTATTTTTAGAAGAAATGTTGTCAAGTTGGTAAAGATTATCTCAGAATTTTCCCATCAGGGTCAAGTTTTTGATATGCAGGTGAGTGGCTATAATTTCCTAAAAACTAGTACAGGTTTTTAACATCTACATATAAGTTTTTCAATGAACTATAATCTAGGCCAAAGTCTTCAAAAGTCGTTAAATGAAAAACGTATAATTTTAAAATTTAAAATGACTTATTTAGACTATGAATAACTTTATTTTCAATTTGGCGAGCATGAATCAATTTTGGTTTTATATAAATGTATTGGTATTGATATTGGTATATATTGGTGTATTTGTAAATGTCCAGATAATTTGTAATACATTTCTTTTTCTACAATAGTGTCAACTTAAAGGCACTCAACATACTTCTCAAATAAATATTATATAATAAGTAATATATAATAATATATTGTTTGTAAAGATGACATTCCCTTCGTGACAAGGTTTTTGGGAAGATGAGAAGTTTTGATAGTTGTAGACAATATAGAAGGTCTTTTCATATTATGTGGTAATTCAATATTCAACCCAATATTGAAACAAATATTGGGATAGTGTTGGAAGATGGAAATATTTCTTGAGCAGTGTGAATCGTCATAGTATTTTGCAATACGAAAATATTATATTACCTGTCAAAGTTAATTGAAATTTTCCAATCGATTGTAATTTTGGAATATGAAAAATAATTATGAACTGCTAACTATAGACCATTTAGTATGAGAAAATGAACAATCTTTTGAAATATTTTGATATGAATAGCTTTATCTAAACTTGAATCCATTTTTTGTTCTACATAAATGTATTCACATAATTAATTAATTTGTAATATTTTTATATAAATATCCACATAATTTGTAATATTGTTTTTCACTATTAGTGAAAACTTCAATAATTAATTTCATTAAATAGGATATATATAAGTCTTTATTAATTTTTAAAAAATGAATGATTACTACTAAAGTATATAATATAAAGCATGTTATAAAGAACTCCATATTAAGATGAAAGTAAATTTCATATTGTAAATGAAAAGACATATTACATATTGAACTAATTGATATAAATATAGACTAAACTCCATTGTTTATAGGAGATTATAAAGAACTTTGACATTCATATTTGTTTTTTCACTCTTAACCTTGAATAAAAGTACACATTTTTCCTCTCTTGCAAATAAAGTGCAAACAAATTTAGTATTCAAATGGTCATAATTCTCCACCGTTATGGTTTACATTTATTGCATATCCTTGGACACTAAAAAAAATCATGCACTTTGGTTTATTAAATAAATGAAATAAATCAATAAATAAAAAGTTCTTAACATTAAATAAATTAACGTTATAGCCAAAACTTATATAAACTTTTTTAAATGAAACCGTTTGAAAAATACATATCAAATACAAATAACTAAAAATAATAAATATAAAAATAATTAAAAATCGAAAGTCATTTAAAAATCGAAAGTCTAATGAATTTGTTAACGAAGAGAGATGAAAATAACCATCGAACAAATAAAAGATAGTTATTTTAAGAACGAAACTTTGTCAATAAATGAAAAGTAAATATTTATCCACCTTATTCACTGTCCCAGAAAACATTAATCCAACCCAGAAAACATTAATCCAACAGAAAACAAATATAATCAAAAGTAATTACATATGGTAAAAGCAGAAAAGATCGGAGAAGAAATTTTTTTACCTTTCTTTGGTTCTTCAATCAGTTCATTAATGTAAAATAAATATGGTAGAAGAAGACCAAAGTCAAGACCATAATGTCAGTCAAAAAATGTTGTTTAATCGTGTAAAAGAAAAATAAAAATGATAGAAGAATAAAAGGTTTTACCTTCATCAATGTCCTAGAAAAAATTCATCCAACAGAGAAATAGTACAAAGAAAAATACTTACATATGGCAGAAGAAGAAAATATCGTAGAGAAGAAGAAAAGCTTTAACCTTTCTTCTGTTCTTCAATAGTTCATTCATCCATTTCGCAATATATCTTCATGGATGTTCCATAAATCATTCATCCATCGAGATAAGAAGAAAAACTTTGACCTTTTTTGTGTTCTTCAATTTGTTCATCAATCTCACAGTAAAGCATCATTCGTCAACCCCTAAGAAACAAAAAAAAAGATTGCATAAAAGAAGAAAAGCTTTGACCTTTCTTCTGTTCTTGCAAGAGTTCATTCATCCATGTATTTGTAAACCTTCAGGCATCTCCAAGAAAAGCTTTGTCCAACACAGAAATAGTACAAAGAAAAGTAGTTACATATGGTAGAAGCTGAAAAGATGGGAGAGAAGAATAAAAGCTTTGACCTTTTTTTTGTTCTTCAATTTGTTCATCAATCTCACAGATGAACATCATTCGTCAACCCCCAAGAAAAAAAAAAAGATCGCATGAAAGAAGAAAAACTTTTACCTTTCTTTTGTTCGTTCTTACAAGAGTTCATTCATCCATGTACTTATAAACCTTCAAGCATGTACAAGAAAATCTTCATCGAACACAGAAATAGTACAAAGAAAAGTAGTTACATATGGTAGAAGTAGAAAATATCAGAGAGAGAAAAAAAAAGCTTTAACCTTTTTTGTGTTCTTCAATTTGTTCATCAATCTCATAGAAAAGCATCATTCATCAATTATGCATGTGGAAAAGTACTAGCTCAAATGGTTGAGAGTACTTGATTGTGTGAGAGGACTTGGGTTCAAGTCCTATGTATGCCATTTATGTGTTATTTAATTGATTAATATTTTGTTAATGTGTTTGATCATGTTAGGCGATAGTATAATCTTAAAATTATAAGACTTATCACGAAATAGGAATTGGTTGAATGGTTGTGCATTGATTTGACATTGGCATGGTTATGGGTTTAAACCTTGGTAGATCCAATGTGAAAGGGTAGAGAAACCCTAGCTGACAATGGACAGCCAAGAGAGGCTGGAAAATAGCCACAAATGTATCTTGAATAACAATTAAAACAATCTTAATGTCCTTTTCGTATTTGACTTAATTATGGTTAATTAAGTGAATTTAGAATGGCAGAGATAAGAGACATAGTGAGAAAAGCATAGGGTAGCCTTGAGAAACATCTGAATTGGTTTTGAAAGCATAAGATTTGCGTTCAGAGAGGTTTGAGGGCTGTTGCGGAAGGTGTCAAAGGAAGCCATTGTTAGTCAAGGAAGAACTCTAGAATCAACAATTTTAAAGCGAGGAAATCCAGGTTAGGGGAGCTGAACTTGAATTTTACATTGTTGTATTATTTGCATGATGTATGATGTGAATTTGCATGTTCCCTTTGAATCAACTCGAAAATTTTGGGTTTCTGGAAATTTTCCAGAAACCTTCTGGTGGACAATGAACTGCCGCCAGACGACTCATCCCATTATGCATGTTTCTGGGTTCCAGAGATGGAACCGTCTGGCGGCACGAGCTTATCTGCCAGGCGACACGTGACTGATCAACCTAGTTTCTGGGTTTTGTTTGAACTGCCTGGTGGTGATGAACTACCACCAGGCAACGCAAACTGTTTTCGCTCAATTCTTGGGTTTTCTGGGTTTTGGGCTATCCTTGATCAGTGGAAAGAGTTTTAAAATCATTAACTAAACAAATGGAAGTGAATAATTGTGAAATTATGAGGTAATAAGAGGAAAGTTGATGATTTTGGTATGTTCTCGAATTAAGGTTTGAATAATTGAGGACTCTTAGGTTTTGGAATCAATTACAACGTAAATTGGATTGGTAGTGATTCATTTTATGTTTAACATTAGAATACATTTAATTGTAGTAAGCTTGAATGAATTGGTAAAAATGGTGATGAAGATGAATTGGGAGTTCTTGGGTGTAAGAAAATTCTGGGAAATTCCCAGAATGTGTATGCACCGCCTGGTAGTACTGTGATTGCCGCCAGGCGCCGCAAGTGGATCAGTGGCACTTGGTGAATTGGGACGATCCGAGAGTTGGAAATTGGGCGTAGAATAAATTGGGGATGTCAAGGGTGGTGTTATCAGATGTAGGACTTGGTGATCCGAATTTTAGAAATTCATGATATAAGACAATGTGAGATTAGTAGCCTTTGAGTTGATTGGGGGAAGTCGAATGTAATGACAGAGAGCATAAGTTAAATTCAGTCAGGACATTGAGGGCTTGCAGGGCAGATTTTGATGTGAGAGTTGCGAGTCTATATGGAGTTGTCTAAGGTGAAAGAAGTGTTATAATCCTAAGTTAAGGTATAATTGGTATGTCACTTTTAAGATAGTGGAGATTGATGAAATGATTGGACATTATAATAGGTCAGTTAGGTTGTGATTGTGGCTTAAAGCTGGATAATATTGTTTGCGCTTAATGGATTCTAAGGAATTGATATGGTCAAGAGAATGAATCTACCAATGAGTATTGCTAAGATAGTAAGACATAAGAAAGGTGAATTTCAAGACCATAGCATAACCCATATGCGATTGATAATTATGTGAGGTACTGTGAAGACATTTAAAAGGATCGAAATCAAATATGAGGTGATAAAACCAGTACTGTGCAAGTATTGGTGTAGCGCCTGGCGGTGGTGATTGACCCGCCAAGCGATAACTACAAAATAGTGGGGTTTGGAGCGAGCAACGCCTAGCGGTGAGAGAGGTTCTGCTAGGCGATGTATGCAGATCAGTGGGCAATGAGGCGCTTGGTGCCTGGCGGTACGTGTCCCCTACCAGGCGGTTTAGATGCGTGTTTCGGCTGGCGACTGAGGAGCAGTGCCAAGCGATAATGTTGTCGTTGACGCGATCAAATTAATACTACTAAACTATAGCAACTTCAGTATTGCTAAGATAGTAGTCAAGAAAATATAAAGGGTAAAGTAATTCTAAGTCGTCTCCCAACGAGCACGGAATTTATTTTTAGCAAGTTAGTTCTTATAAAATCTATACAAAATGGTTAGTCAAATAAAATAATAAAAATATGAAAGATAAAGATAAAAAGATAAAATATGACAGAAACAATAGTAAAGAAAAATAGGTTGATTCCACTGTTTTTTCAAAATAGGATTCATCATTGGTTTCCTAAAGATTATTGTTATTGATTTCTTGTTTAAGACTTCAAATTAATCAATGTAACTTCTCAATTAATTTGTTGGCGTCCTTACTTTCAATCAAAGTAACTTCTCAATAAAAAACAAGAACTTTGTAGATTAATCTTAGTAAATTTAACCAAAGTAACTTCTCAATTAAATATTACTAATCCTAATCATGTCCATTATTTTACCTCTTATATCTAGTAAAAAGCTAATTAACCAAAGTAACTTCTTGATTAATTCTAATATAAGTTTTCACCTTTAATCAAAGTAACTTCTCAATTATTAGCAAAAACTCATTCAATCATATGAAAGTTTCTAAAATTAATCAAAGTAACTTCTCAATTAAAATTTAAAAACCCTTAGACTCATACAATTGTTATGTTATCTAGATTTAACACCGTGCTAACTTGCTATCATGTAAAAATCATTACTTTTACTAAATTAAGAACCAAAAAGACATAGATGAAAATAAATCTCAACAAGAATCAAAAGAACAAACAAATTAATTTATCTAACCTCAGAATCCAATTAAGAAATTACAATGGAATCAACCCAAGAAGTTTAGAACTCCATGAATGCAAAATAAAAATAGAAGAAAAATAGAGAGACAAAACGAAATTAGGCCCCCCTTAAGGGTTCCTAAACTCCGAAGTCCCGAGCTTGTTTTTTTTTTTTGCTTCTCCCTTGGTCTCTTTATATAGGACTTGGACTGGGCTTTTCGGTTGCTAAAACCTCTAAAATATATTTTAAAATAAAGATAAATATTATTTATCTTTATAGTTATTTTAAAAATATTTGGAGAGATATAGACTATTTGACAAATATAGTTGGTTGATAATATCAATATCTAAAGAACATTTATGCAACTAAAAAGTTATTTTTAACATATTTTTGTATCTCATGCTCAATAAACCCAATTATAGGAAATCACAATTAAATCAATCTTTAAGCACACAAATTCAATTAAATACTCATAATTAAACATTAAATGAGGGCAAAAATACGCACTCGTCAGTGGCTTAGGAGTAGCGCCAAGCGATAATATAGAGGACAAACTTGTGTTTTTGCATGTTTTGGATGTGCGTGGCCTACGAGGCTTTGATGATATCTTGAAGGTCAGCTTGCGGGTGTTCCTTGAGTTGTGCCTCATAACATATCCCTTAAGTTGTGGCTTGGGATAGGGGTTAAGCACATGGCATTCCTTGAGTTGTGGCTCGGAATGACATCTCTTGAGTTGTGGCTCGGGATGGCGGATGAACACGAGGAATTCTTGAGTTGTGACTCAGGTTGGCGAGTGTTGTCGGTGTGTGTGTGTGCATGTTGTGGTGTGTACGGATGGGTCCAGTTAGATTGTCCTCCTCATTATTAAGCTTACGAGTTTGGTAGTCTTGGGACGTTACGAATGGTATTCGTATTGGGAACTCCACCTGACGTTACGGAGTGTGGTTCGTAGCATGGTTTCCCGCACGTGCTCAACCAGTTGTGGCTGGTAAGTGAGGCAGCAAGACATCTTGAGGTATTCATCAGAAGACGTAGAACACGGGTGACATGGCGGTGGCCATGTTGTGTGGAACAAAGGATATGAGTTCCTTTGGTGTGATTGTGATATACATATATGTTTGTATATATGATTGTTTTAAATGTTAGCTCACCCTATCTACTTATGTTTGGCGATGATCGTGTACGCGGTACACGGGAGCAGATGACGTTGCAGGTGGATCTGGTTAGGCATAGAGCCGAAGCGGGGCTAGTCTTGGGAGAAGATTTTTATCAGAGTTTTACTATTTTATGTATTTTAAGGATTATGTAAACATTTGGATTATTGAAAATGGTTTTTATAGTTGAATTTTATAAATTATAAATTTGAGACATTTCCCGATGAAATAAGGTTTTAATTTCTCGCGTTTTTGGGATTTTCAGTTATATTAAATGAGGTATTAATATTATTTCTATTTTATTTTATTTAAACTTGTAATATTCAATCGGGATGTTATATTAGCTACCGTAGTAAAGCGTCGATTAGTGTTGGGACACTTTTAAAAGTCAGTCCCACGACTCTAACTCGTCAAAATATTTACATACTTTAGACTGGGTCAAGCCCACTCTAAACCCATTCTAGTGTACGTCAACGATTACAAAAATATAAATATTAGGTGGAGATTAAATAATTTCAAGTTAAATTGATGCTACATAGAGTTGATAATCAATTAAAAGATTTTAAATTTTAAAACAATAAGTGATATTTGATGCAAAATGTAAAACCCTCTTTTTATTCTGTCCTAATTCTAAAGGGATGCCCCTAATCTAATGGGCCTAAGGGCTGGCCCATAAGGTGTCCAAGGCCCCTAAGGCAGCCAAACCCCTCTCACTTCTGTCATTCTTGCAGAAATACTACTCTCACACTCTCCTTTTCCCCACAGAGGCTTTGCTAGGGTTTAACCGCAATCTTGGTCAAGCTAGCTCTAAGCTCAACTCGTCTTCACGTAAGATAAACCCCAACCCTTACTGGTTCCTTTCAAAGTTCTTTTTGGTATTTTTTCACTAGAGGTCCACTTTAGTAACCTCGTTCCTGTTCTGTGCTACTGGTTCCAGTTCTTAGATCTGCTCTTGGAGCTGCCAGTCCCGTTGGTTTAAGAGTCGAAGCCCGATATTAGCTCCTTTCCAGGTAAGGGAAGCTAGAGTTATGAGTTTTAGTCTATTTTTAGTCTGTTTGGAAGTTACTTGATGTTTGTATAGTCTGCACGTTGCTATGAGTGTTTGGATTACCATGTGTGGTTGTATTGGTTGTGAAAATGCGACTGTTAAAGGGAAATAATGGCGAGATCTGTTGTTCTCGCCTAAGCGAGTGTGCGAGAATCTTCCAGGGGTCGTTGTCGCGGTCTCGCCTAAGCGAGAGCCTGTAGCTTGAGCGAGGGAACCCCTCTCGCCTGAGCGAGAGCTTCTGGCTTAAGCGAGGTTCGCTGCAGGCCATGCTATTTTCTTCGCCTAGTTGTTGTGCGTTGCTCAATTTATGATATATTCCATTTATTGCATGAGGCATGTGAAATGTATGACAAAATCAGTGACTATGAACTGGATTGATGTGATTGTGTAATCTTGGCATGGGAAATGAAAGTGATGGTTGGTAATCAAAGTGGCATGGTATTGGCATGAGATAAAATTATGTATTCATGAGTTGGGAAGAATGAGATAGTATGGACTCAACATGGAATGTGAATGAGGATGGACCACAGAGGTTGGTATGGGATTTTAAATGCATGAATAATATTGTTTGATTGCTTGAATATGTTTGGTATGAGGTCAGTACGTAATTCCTTGAATATTCCTAGGTGGAGTTTTAGGGTCGTGCTTTAGTGGTCGATACGTAATTCCATGGCCCCTGTTAGTGGGTGTCCATGGTGGTGCCCCATCTATATAATTTGGTAATGATTCAAGGTAAGATTGCATCCTAACACTCTAAGGAGTCAGTTAGTCTCACTTAGAGCGGACTGACTCTTGTGGTGAGAGTAGCAGGAGGCCTGAAATTCACTAAGGGCTAACCTTGTGTGTTAGGTATTGATTCATTGTAACACTTGTAACACATAGCTCGGGGGTGAGCAGAGGTATCCACCACAAGTGCAAGCATCCGCTAAATCCGACCAGATTATATGTATCCGGATGAGTTGAGTCGAGTCTTAGTGTATTGATTGGAAGGTCATAACATGCTTGGATGATGTATGTATATTGGACTGTGAAAGTATATTTGGTTGCATGATAAAACTAATTTTGGCTCTAGCTTACCCTTAAGTTGTTTGTTGTATGTTCTGTGTTGTGGTCTTTTCTTTTGCAATGATCATCAACTTGTTGATGTGAGCAGAGGTGAGAACTCCCCGTAATCATTAGGGTGATGGAGGTTCCGCTGCATAGTCTGCTTGGACTGGATCTAAGTTTACTTGGACTTTCCTTTAGGGCTATGGCCTGTGTACCGCTGGTCTTTAGGCTTAAAATTCTAAATGTTGTTGATTTATATTTTATACTTTGTTATGACATCGTAGTGTGCCCTTTTCTTATTCGGGTTTTCTCTTGGATAATCGTGAGGAGTAGTGTCTACACTCCAGGACTTTGTTTCTAATACTATTCCGCGTGACATTCCTTTAATTAGTGTTATTAATTAAATGGGGTGTTACACAAAACTAACGTTCCATTTTATAAAAATATTTCAGAATAAAAGAGTAAAAGTGTAAAGTTCTATCTTTTATTTTCACTTTTCACCTTCCTTTATTTGAAGCACAAAACTCGCCCTTCCAACTTCATTGGCAAAAAAAATTGCTCTTTCATCTCCCTCTATGCTTATTCATCTTTGATTTGGATTCACGCTTCCATCCTCCATCCTCCATTTTTTTTTCTTCCATCCTCCATTTTCTCAATCGTGCTTTTATCCTCCGTTTCACTTTCACTTTCTGAAGTCATGCGTCTATCCTTCGTGCTTGTTACTACTCTAATTTGCAGTGATTGCATTTGAAGGGTTATGCATTTGGGCCGGACTTTGTCATTTTGTGGATGTGGAGAAGGAGTGATTTAGCATTGATGGTAAAGACTACTTGGCAGTCTTGAAAGCGTATGGTAAGGTTTCATGTGTTAAACCAACTGATTGTAAAGTATTAATTTTTAGTGCTTGGTGTTTTGGTTATTGTGGATAAAAGAGGTTTTTGTTATGGTTATTGACCAATGTGAGTGGAAGTGATGAAAGTAGTGTTCTTTGATATTTGTGTTATGTGTGTTATGTTTTTGTCAAGTTTATTGCTATGATTAAAGCACCTTTAAGGCCTTCACAACTAAGAACACCTGTTTTGGCTTTATTTTATAATTCTACCCAAAGATTTTTACTTCATTTCTCTGTTCATACATTCCATTGTTAACTTTATCTTGCATAAAATTATTTTATAGTTTTCTGACTTTTAATTTTGCTCCATATCTAATAGGGTAGTTGATTCTTTTGAAGAGAAAATTGGTTCAGCAATTGAAAATAAATGGAAGTGGTTTATGCAATTTATGCAAACCAGAAGTGGTTTAAGTTTGAAAATGAAGGACTTTATGGAAACTGGAAGTGGTTTAAGTTTGAAAAATAATGATGAAACAAGTTGACACAAAAACATGATATTAGTCATTGACAAACTCAATTGAAAGAACTTGGTATGCATGGGACATGCCTCTCTAGAAGAAAACATCAAAAGGCTAAAAAAGTTTGTATTTTGGTGTAGTCATTGTTCTTGTTATGAATGCCATAAAGATTACAAGTCATTATAAGAACAAAAGGAATAAAGCATAATTAACTTTTATTCTTATTAACTTAAAATAAATAACATAAATGTTAGTCATATTAATTTATTAATTTAAAGACATGAGAGATCTAGCATGCTCCCCAAATAACTTATTTAAAAAAATAACATAATAAATTATTTTAAAAAATAATAATAAATTATTTTAAAAAACAACATAATAAACTATATTTTAAAAAAATAACATTATGATCATGTAGAGATGGTTCATCCACATCACTGCTTTTACATTTAAATAGTTAATTAAAAGCGAGGGTCAAGCCCATACTACTGGAAATGATTTTTTAAAAAAATAAAAAAGTCACTTCTTGAGTGGGTTAAGCCATCTTTTTTTAGTTTCCCCTCTGACAGCCCACTAAAAAATTGAATAACTTTGTGGTGTATTGGATGGGTTGGAAGCATATGCACAACAAACACATTAACTTCTATTTTTTTCGTTTTGGATGGGTTTTATTGGGATTCTAATAGGTAATTTCTTATAGTGTTTTAAGTTAAATATAGTTTTTAATACCGTAGAAAACACATTGAAACATGGAACATGATTCGAATAGAAGACTTATATAAAATATATATATAGAGAGTATTTCAATATACAACTTGAATATACTAAAATATATAATAAAATTATTTATAAAAGATAAGTTAAATTCAAATCTCTATTTTTGTCTATATATTGCTTATGTACCTATATTAACTTGTTTACATAATAGGGTCATAACATATCACCACCAACAACAACACATGTAAGGATAAATGAAAACAAGTTTATTAGCATTATAAAATTACATATTTTAATTAATAAATTATAATAACCTTTTAGAAAACTCATATTAAGTATGTCCTACCATAAACCATGATATGATCTAACATTCAAAATTTATATTTACAAACAAGCCTAAGGAAATAAATAATAAACCATGATATGATCTAACGTTCAAAATTTATATTTACAAACAAGCCTAAGGAAATAAATAAGAGTCAGTTTATTACAACTCAAATCACAAATATACACATGTCACAATGTGCAAAGACTTTCCCTCGTCTTCTCACGAGTTGATATCTTATTTTGTATGACTTATATCATCATTGAAGTTAGAGAATCTTTTTTACAATGGCAACGAGGCGGGATAGGAACGGGTTTCGTTATTCCGTATCCATCATCAAATAAACAAAGTTCATATACATCACCATACCCAAACACAACGAGTATCAAATTATTGTCTCATTCCCATCCCCGCCAAATATCAAGTACATACTTATACTCGTATCCATACACGCTATATATCAAATATTATCAAATATTCAATATTAAAAGGAAGGTATTCTTGTTTCTTCAATATCAAATATTTAGAAATGAATTATAATTGTATACATGTCAAATTAAAATACCAAATAAAATTTCACGAGAGCTAAAACATTTATTAAATTTACAAACATTAATAGACTATGAACTATGCAGATTAGTGTGGATGAGAATGAGGAATGTATGTGTTTCTGTGTGTGCACACGTTGAGAAGAAAGAAAAAATTACTCTAGGTTGTGAGGTGGAGATGATGATTATAATGGGAGGATTGTCTGTGTTGGTTGTTGGGTGAGTTTATGTATATACAAGGGAAGAAAAAATGAAGGTCGTTCATGGTGGGGTTGGAGCGAATGATGGAACTAAGATGGAAATGATGACTTGGTGCTCTATTTTTTTTTATACAAGTGGAAAATGTGGGTGATAATGGATGGTGATGAAAATAACAAAGGTAATGGAAAGGGGTTGATGGGTTTGGTTTTGTGATGTGCTTATTGGTTAAGAAGAAAGAAAATTATGAATGTTAATGGATGGTGCTAATATGATGGAAGGAGGCAACGTGTTTGTTAATGGTTAATGGGGAAGAAGGTTTGTGTTGGAGGATGCGTGGAGTTGGAGGTTGGTGATGATAGAAGTGAAGGCAATAGCTAAAGGTAAAGGGGCATGTTGTCGGAGGTGGATGAATGCTTTTAGGTGAGGAAGATGATGGTGAAGAAATGATGAAACTAATTTCATACATGCTGCATAAAAGGACTACATAAAAAAAAAAATCATATTTTAAATTTTATTTTCCATGTGTCATTAAAATGAAATAGTGACATAAAACACTCTGTTTGCCATATTCCAAAAAAATATATAACAAATAAAAATATTAAAAAGGATTAGAAATATTGAATGTGAGAAATAAAATATATTTAATTAACATACATCATTTAAACATAATTGTACAAAGGTTGTAATAAGAGAAAAAATATATTGAAGATACGAATGAATTTCATAACAAATCAAACAATCAAAAAAAAAAAATAGAAAGTGTTTAGTATATACATAAGATTATTTAATAGACTATGAGTATTTTAATAATTTAAATGGGTACGGAATATAATGGACAAGAATATTATGGTGTGTATGAGGATGGAGACAAGGCAAATATGTGCATCCTCATTCTCATCCCCATACCAAATTAAAAATATCGAGTATTCCTCATACCCGTACTCAGTCAATGCGATGATTTCTCGTCAAAACTAAGACAAGTTCGAACATTACCCACAAGAACGAATTTATTTGTCATCCCTAGACATAGGAGTCCTACTTGATACACATAATCCATCGACATTTAACAAATCATCCTAAATATGTAACAACAAATTCAAGCATATTCAAATATTCAAATGTTAGTGCACATCATAACACAAATAAATAAATGAATATATATATATATATATATATATATATATATATATATATATATATATATATATATATATATATATATATATGGTTAAATATATTTGTAGTTTCTAAACTTTTGCGAAATTGAAATTTGTTTCTATTCCAAATTTTGATACATTTTGATTTTTAAACTTTAAAATTAAATAAACAGAATCTACCTAATTCAAGATGTTAATTTTTCTTTTGCGTGTTAACAACGTTCCAAGCTGGCTCTGAAACATGCCAAACGGTATAAACAACTCAATTATTATTCTAAAATGTCGTTTGATACGTAAAAAACTTTAATGCGTACAATTCGATTATAAGAATTATATCTATTCACTTTTAAAGTTTGAGAACCAAATTATACCTAAGTTTAGAACAATGATGAATTCTAACACGTGCTATCATGACAACAACGGCTATTTAAAATTAAAATGCAATTCAGTGTTCGTAGAGCCCTAGTGCTGCTCCAGATCACTATCCTTCTAAAGAATCACTATTTTGTGCAATTGACTACTAGGCTCAAAAGATGACTTGGCCATATAATTGCTTAATATTTACTATAGCATTACACATAGATAACTAGGAAGATAGAGCTGTACTGAGTTTGATTCCTATCCAAAATATCCGAGTCGTAGCCTAAACGGATGACACAATTTCTTTACACGAGAAATAAGAGGGAAGATATTTCGGGTATATGTATACGTATCTAGGCATATTGTACTCATAGGTGTAAAATATGGGTACAGCATTAATATTTAAAACCTTACAAATTTTCGAGTCATGACTTTATATAGGAAGAGAATGATGAATAAAATCAAGAATGGGTTGGGGAGTTCGTAGAAAATTCTGGTCCAAGCTCAACATTACTTATTACCAGGGTCTTTCTCTATTTAACCTCAATGCAATAGCTTTTGAGAACTTTGTAGAATGAACTACAATGTCACTCTACTAATTATGAATTTATTTATTACTACATTAATTAAATGAGACTTAAGAAGAACACACAGAGCATTAATCTACAAATAGGATATACAATCAAGGTCAATTTCCATGCTGCTAGCCAGCAACATCAATTGCAGCTTACTAAACTTTCATCATAACCAAAAGGATAAAAATCATGCATGTCGGATTGAGGAGTTATGAAAAGGGCAAAACTAAGATGAATTTCCTGAGGTACACTTATTGTTTTTCTCCAATTAAAATTAAAGTTTCACCTCAGTAACTTCTACAGATCTTTAATACAAACCTCTATTATGGATATTGCAATGTCAAACTCCAACTCTGATTGGACAACAGTACCATAAACACGTAAGAAATTGCATTGAAGTTTTTTCCTTAATATAACCCATAAAAAATAGCATAGTTCTTCCAGTAATGTACGTAGTTTTTGATCTTACACATTCTTCAGGTTCTAGTATACCATTGCAGGATTCCTACACCTGAGAGGGAACATGTATTTTCAAAAGTAACAACTGCTGCACTAAAATAAAGAATCCAACTACTTCTTTCAAGTAGCTTAAAAACACTATAATAGTCCAGATTTGGGTGAGATACTCCATGCAAAATCCCTTACTGGTACAAAAGTTCATTAACTAACTGTAAAAGCATTTCCACAGCAATAACATTAGGTTCCTGTATCATAGTTTTATACTGTCCCGAATCAACTAAACATTCAATATTCAAACCTTAATAGCAAAACTACTTTCAATATTCCATTAAAAGGATTATGACTAGCACATTCATGAACCATTGCACTATAAACAACAAACTATCTATCTAATTAACCGAAAACGGCTACCTTAAGGATGCTCCCCGTGATTAAGGGCCTTTTGTATCTGACCCCAATGCCACTTCATTCGTATTCTCGAGTAATAATCATATGTTTATGCCAAGACTTATGGTGTGTTTGTTTCAACACAAATTTGCTGAAGTAATTACTTCAAAATAAGCTAAACCAAATATACATTGGCCAACACATGTTTGTCTCCACTATTTGCAATGTAATCTTCCAAAATTAATTTGAAATGAAGATTTTCTGTTAAGGCTAACTATTGTCCCTCTTCCAATTTCATAGGTCCTCAACATCAACACATCGATCAACCAAACTCACAATCCCTTGCAAACTGAGAAAACCCTGAAACCACAATTCTCTCAAGAAAGAAAAATCCTAAGAATCCCATTTTCATTTTTCTACCGAATCGAAAAGTTAAGGAGAGGAAGAGAATCAAGCAAAACCAAAAATCAACGTCGCAAGGGAAAGCAAAACAAATACCTTAATGTAATAACAATGCTACTGATCATGATGATAACAAAACACACGATCGCAAACAGTAATTAATAACATGCCAATTACTGGCACTATAAAACACTCAAAATATAACAACAAGAATGGGTTCAACGAGTTCTTGTCGGCTCTGTTCTTACATTATTGAGAAGGACGGAGAGAAAAAAAAAGGGCGAGGTTTGGGAGGAGGAGGCTTAGGAAGTGTCCCAGGGCTTAGGTTCGGGGAGGGCAACGACCATACCTTGGAGGTTGTGGTCGAGGAGGACCTGGCATCCAAGCCTGGAGTGCTTGTTGAGGACCCTGGCACGGGAATTCCGAACGAGGACGTATTCCTCGTCGTAGGAGCGAGGGGGGAGCTTGTCGAGCCACTCTTGGGCGATGTTGACCTCGCAGTGGGCGGAGCAGGCGTCGATCTCTTCCAGGCGGTGGGAGTCCGGGTCGATCAGGCCCGTGTTGATTAGGGCCTTCAGGAGGGTGTGGCCCGCCAGGCCCACCACCTCGTGCTTCTTTCCCTCGAAGTCGATCGCCGACAGCCGCACGATGCGGTCCGAGACCTTCTTCGTGGAGGACGAGGTGGCGGTGGTGCGCGAGATTAGCGATTTCGAGAAGAAGGAGATGGAGGGGAGGCGGTGCACTTGAGAGGATAGCCGCTGCAGATTCGCCACTGCCATTGTTGTTTGTTGGATCGAAGAATGGAACAATGGAGCGTGGATGGAAGAAGAAGGAAATGGGGATGTTTGTTGTTAGCCTCTCTCACTGTTGCTGACTCGGAAGGAATTTATGTTGGGCTAGCCCTTTGCCTTATGGCCCAATTCAACTGATCTAATGCTCTTGCTTCATGCGCCCTTAGCATTACTAACTGCAGTCCACTTTAATAGAAAATGACTAAATTACCTAGAAGTAGAGGGTAAAAAGGCTGCTAAAGATGTGAGAATAAATGCAATGTGTAAATCTTTCCTAAGTGCATTTCATATGTATTCTGAACCGTTTAATCCGAAATGCTCATTCGTTAAATATTTTTTAGTTTTCAGACACCGTTTAATTAATTTTAAAAAATTAATGTAATTAAAATTAAAATATTATATTTATTTATTTTTAAAATTTTAAAATCAAAATTTTGATAAATTTGAAAGAGAAACAAATTTTAATTTTCCTGTCAATTCAGGAACCGAACAATATTCTATCCAAAAGGTAATATTTGTGTTACAGAAAGTTTGTTTCAGAAATTTGTTTTTGAAAAACTTATTCTAAAATACATTTTATACGTTTTAAAAATCTCACTTTGAAAATCCTGTTCTGGAAATCCAAACTTTGAAATCTCATTCAATAAATTTTGTTCCAAAATTTCAGAAAAATTATACCGGAATTAATAACCTAGGAGCCACTTTTACAAAATGTAAAATGATCATTTTGAAAATGAGTTAAATATGTTTTTATCCCTTAACTTTAAGTGAAATTTGGAATTAGTCCATCTCAAAATTTTGGACCAATTTAGTCATTCATCTTTCAAAACACGTGGATTTAGTCCTTTTAATCAAATTTTGTTTAGTTTATTTGACATTTCAAGTGCGTTTCGTAATGGTATTTGACTTAACATTAAAACGAAAATGTGTCAAACAATATAAACAACTCAAATACAATCCTGAAATACGTACAAAACATCAAATAAACCTACCAAAATTTGATAAAAAGGACTAAATACACGTATTTCGAAAGATGAAGGACTAAATTGTTCCAAAGTTTCGAAATGGACTAATTTCAAAATTCACTGAAAGTTAAGAGACCATGTCAAAGTGAGTCAACCCGGCTCACATGGGTTGGCTCACCATGAGCGGGGTTGAAAATGAGTGAACCCAACCCGACTCACTTTATGGTGAGCCAGAAATTTTGTAACCCGGCTCAACCCACCACGGGTTGGTGGGTTAAGTGGGTTGGCTCACCAACCCACATAAAATAAATATTTATGTATTTATTTTTAAGTATTCAAATATTTAAATAATTTTTTTAAACAATCCATGAGATGACAATCACAATAAAATCAAGAACCAATGTGTTCATCATGCCCACCACCATTATATAATGAATTGTTTCCAAGAAAGTATCCATATAGTCCAGGAAAACATGGCTAATATTACACATTTTCTGTCATGCTATTCAATAAAATATAAATAAAAAACTACACATTTGTGTCATACTAATTTAGAAAAAAATGTTTATAAGACGGCTGCTTGAGTAATTTACTATAAAGATGATAGTTAAAGATGAAAGTATCAACGTATATAACTTGACAATCAAATTAATTAGAAATTCAAACTATTCAAATATTATTGAGCAACATTCTAACATTTAAAAATATGAAATTGTAAACCTATATAATTAGAAGTAGTAAATGATTATGAAAAAAAAATTAAAAAAACATTGTAAAAAATTGTTGATGGGTTAAGTGGATCAACCCACCCTTAACCCAGCTCGAACCCGTTTAACCCATGGGTTAAGTGAGTTAGGTTGAGTTCAACCCACTTTTAAAAAAGTTAAATTTTTCTCAACCCAACCCGGCTCGAACTCGTGCTGAGCTAGGTTGGCTCACGGGTTGAAACCCATTTTGACATCTCTAGAGACTAAAAACATATTTAACCCTTTTGAAAATTATGAAATACTTATGGGACTGCAGGAGGAAAAAGGCCCGATCCATAAAACAAGGTTTTTTTTTAGACTTGTCTGCATCTTCTTTTAATATTTTTAAAAATTTTAAATTATCGTTGTAACATTTGCTTGTTGAGTTTTTACTATCAAATATGACATTTTAAGCATTTTCTTCTTAATTCTAATTTAGAAAAATTAATCGATCATTGGTGTATATATTTATGTTATTGTTTTACTCTTAATTATTCTTTATTTAATCAACTTTTTTTTAAATTAACTGTTTATTCTATAAATAATTGTATTGCTTTTTAACCTTTTGTGACATCCCATTTAATATAGAATAAATATTCTAAATAAAAGTCGCATAATTATAGTAAAAGTAGAGTACGAGGCATATACTAAAAAGGATTTTATAGTCATCCAAATATATCGAAAGAAAAGCAAAGGCAATACACAATGCCATGAACAAAAACACTAAGTGCAACAGTTTTGCAAAAAGACTACTTTTAGAGCACTGAAAGTACAAAGGCATCAGTGCCTTAAGGCTACTCAAGAGAGCCACAACTAACAGTTCCATACTAGACAACAACTTCACCACCATCTGAACGACCACTAGGGGTTTCCACATCTGCTCACACCAAAATTAATTAATGATCATTGCAAATAGGAAAAACCCAATAAGCACACAAACACAAGCAAATAGAAAGGGTAAGCTAGTATAAAATAATTTTAGATACACAAATAAGCACACAATTTATCAAATATGTTTGTAAGCAAGCAACACAATAGGCACTCAAAGCATGTGATAGCAAACATAAGACTCTATGATTCAATTATCCGGATACATATAAATAGATCGAATTCACTGGATGCTTGCACTTGTGGTGGCCTCTACTACTCAGTAGAGCATTGCCAATGGGTTTCACCCTGCCACGCATAAGGTTAGCCTTCAAACATCTAGGGCTATTATCCTGCCAAAGACTAGGGCCTCTCGTTACTCTCACCACTTGAATGAGTCCGCTCTACGTGAGACTAACTGATTCTTTAGAGTTTTGGGATGCAATCCTTACTTGAATCCTTATCTAATTATATACACTACAACACCACCATGAGATCTCCCGTAAGACTCATGGAATTACGTCTATCTCACACCAGGTCCACATTTCATTTCAAGCATCATAATTTCATGTCGATGCCCCAACAAACCAACCAATCCATATTTCATTTCATGCCAAACATGACATCTAATAGTCTCATTTCATCCCATTAAACATATACAACATCATACTTCAAGCTTTTACAGTAAATCATTCTACCATGTACGCAAACAATTAAATTAGAGAAGAAAACAGTACTAGAGCACGTCCCTACACCAGATCTTGCTCAGGCTGAAAGTACTCGCTCAAGGGAGAGAGATTCTCTCGCTCAAGCGAGCAACGAGGGCTCGAGTAGTGGAACTGTAAGACCTAGTAAAAATTAAATATAATTAAATATTTAATTTTAATATGGGAAATTGGAAGGAGCATTTAATAACATTACTTAAAAGATTATGATGTGGAAAAGTACTAGCTCAAGTGGTTGAGAGTACTTTGGTTATGTGAGAGGACTTAGTAGGTTCAAGTCCTGCTTATGCTAATTGTGTGAAATTTAATTATTATTTACTTTCATGTGTATTGAATGTGTAGGATATAATTAGATTTAATAACGTGCGAGTTATAACAAGAAACATGGAATGTGTATTCCATATAACAAAATTTACAGAACCAAGAGGGGGAGAGGATTCTGAAAAACTTGAGAGAGTGAGGGAGAAGAAGACGTACCAAGGGGAAGAAAAGAGGAGGTTGATAAAGCTTTTGGAAGGAAGCACTCTAAGGGACCAATTGGAAAGCAAATTCCAGGTTATGGGAGCTAAACCGATGTATTCTTTTCTTGTTTTGTGGTCAGTTGCGTGGTTCTTGTTGTCTACTCCGATGTGTGTACTGGTTCCGTTTCTGTTTTCATCACCTTACACTATTTGATGCTTCATATGAAAACCATTGCATGTGTTGTTTTGGATTGGGGTTTGTATCCCTATTTTGTTGAGGTAAGGGGTTGGTCCTTTGTTTTCAATCTATTTCCTCAAGCCTTGATTAGTTGGGTTCTTTGGAACCAATAGCAGGCATAGAAGAGATCCCTCTTTTTACGGTGCAGACACATGTCTAGTTTAGGGGCACAATTCCTTTTCGATTATTTGGTGTTTTGTTTAGTTTTTGTCAAATTGCGATGCTTGTGGAAGGACGGGTTGTGTCCCGTGGTTCTTGCCTTTCGTTAATCGTTTAGTAGTATTTTTATAATAGAATGCATGTATATACTGGTATGCTGTAGTCACGTTTTGTTCTCCTTATTGGCATAGACCTTTCTTTCTTTCAACTTAAAATCGTGATGGTGATTGACGTTAGCACGTGATTGTCCTTTTAATAATCCTTACCATATTAGTCGACTTGCTAAAAGGCCATGGACCCACACCATACTTATTTCCTCCTTGCTTCACATGGTGTAGAGATAGAGCTAAGCCTTAGCTTTTATTTTATTAAGTTATTAAAGCAATGTTTAGGTGTGATTGGACAACCACGCAGTTTGTAGATGTGCCTCGCATTGCCTATGGTCCGTATAATGCCTTTTTGCTTCATCAATTCACTCAATTAATTTGTTGCTAGGTAATTCTAACGCACCTTTGTATTAATGAAACATGGGGCACCTTGTTTTCTTTCCTTTTCTCCAGCCATGCATCAAGTGCTTTTGTTATAAAAGTTATAAACCAATTTTACTCTTCACATCTTTATTTACCTCCACTTTCATTCAAAAACTATATTAAAATATAATATATGTTAAAAACAATTGGTGCAGAGCGTAACTTTTATTCTTTATATACATTTATTTATTTATATATATATATAAATATATATATAAATATATAATATATAAATATATATATAAAAAAAAATATATATATATATATATATATATATATATATATATATATATATATATATATATATATATTAATATATGTATGTAACGTCTTTCGTATATGATAAATTATTATTATTTTATTTATTATTTGATTATTATTATTTTTATTATTATTTTATTTTATTATTTTATTATTATTTATTTTATGTTATTAATCATTATTATTGCTATTTTATTAATATTACTGTTTTGTTTAATTTTGTTATTCATTATTGTTGTTTTATCATTATTTTTTTATATCGATTTTTATTATCGTTATTTTCCATGTGACTTTTTGGGGCAATAACTATGCGTACGTCCTGGACTGTATATTTGTTGGACTGTCCAGGATTGTGTGTTGGGTATAACACTTATCGTTGATGGTTTTATGCGAATACATGTGAAAGTATAAGTGTATATGATTGATATGTATGATGTGTGTTGGTGCATTTTGAGTCATACTATGATAATTGGATGTTTAGTTTATTAGAACATGTGTTCGGGTGTAAAACTAGTAACCTTCACGCTACTGGTGTGGCGCTTGGCAGCATAAAGTAAACTGCCAGGTGATAAGCCACCATGGGAACTATGGAGCAATTTTTTGAGAGGGGTTTCGATAGGCGGTGTTCGTGATACTTGAATTGGACTGGTTCTAGTAGGTCTGCAACTGGCAGCGCGAGGAGTGGCGCCAAATGGCCAGTGTGTGTTGTTTCGCTTAGCGGCGCTTAGGCAATGCCAGGTGGTTTCTGTTGCGGCAATCTGGTTGTGCTAGCCTTTGGGCTTGAAGGACTAAGTCCATAGGGGGTCCGGGATGTGCTTGGTAGTGAGTCATGACATTGTGGGACCACATGATGGCCGAGGGTGGATGCGTCCACTGAAGGCTACTTTGGGCGAGGAAGTCCATAGTATGGTGATTGCATGCGTGTCATGGTCCGAGCAAGTGAAGGTTCAGATGGTTGGACTACGAACGAGGGAGTTTGTAGGGCAAGACTACAAGCGGGATAGGCTCGTAGGATGGACCACGAGCGAGGAGGTTCGTGGAAGCACAACAAGTCTCGAGACCAAGATGCATTTGCATACAACTTATAAAGGGTATCAGTTCATGGGGAATGAGAGATCTAAAGATAAATATTATGGAATTTATTTTGGGTGGGTTTATTCATATTTAATTATCTGTTGTGCATAGCTCACCCTATTTGTTTGTGTGTAGCGATGATCAGATAACTTGTTATCCGGAAGCAGATGATGATGCAGGTGAGCCAGTTGATGCTTAGAGGCGGAGTGCAGGGTCTACTTAGGAGCTTTTGAAAGGATTTTCATTTAAAGGATTTTGATGTAATTTATAATTATGTTGAACTTTGGTTGGTTTTGTAATAAAGTAATTGTGAATATTTGAATTATGTTGCAATTAAAGTTTTAAAATTTCCCACGTTTTGGGAAAATACTTAATAAAGGTAGAAGTTTTTATTCATTATATTCTTTAATTAATTTAATTAAGTAATATCCGACTAGGATGTTACAGGAACATTGGGGGTTTCTATGATTTCTCGCTTAGGTGAGACCTCCTCGCCTGAGTGAGATCACTTATTGCTCAAAACTGGAGTTCGTCGCTTGGGCTGTAGCTCGAGCAGAAACCTAGGAGAGTTTCTGATAGTCTCGCTTGGGTGCATGCAAAAATAGAAATTTACCCAAAACAATGCATAGTGTATTTTCATACCATCATAAGCACCACACAATCATTAAAAGCACGAAACAGAACTAAAAACATGCAAAATAAATTAAAAACAGGAAACCCTAGCTTCTCTTACTTGGAAAAAGAGAACTGCAGTGCAAGAGAGTTTTAACAAGGCTCACCATAGCACAACAATAGCTTAAGAGGTTGAAAATAGACACACAAGTACGAAAACGAGACCTTGACAATGACTACGTGAGAACAAAGCTTAGGAATAGAAACAAGCGGAAAAAAGACGAGGTTTTAATGTAATTTACATGGAGGAATGACATTATGCTAGCTCTGAGAAGAATCTTGATCAAACCCTAGCAGAGCTCTCTGTTAGAGAAAAGAGAGGGAGTAAGGGAGGGGACTATCTTGCAAAAATGTAAGCAGAATGAAAGGTAAAGGGTTGAGAGGGGGTCTTGGGGTCCCAAGTGGGCTGATCTTGAGCCTTTTAACCAAGCCAGCTCAAACCTTATTAGAGCAAAAATAAAAGGAAAAGGGGTCTCACACTTTTATTTTTTAAACATTAATTATTAATTATTTATCTTTATAATTACTTTGTGTTATAATTTTTAACTAAAATTTTTTATCTTCTAATAATAAAATATTTTTTTTTATTTGTTAATATGTGTAACTATATAATTATTCTCTCCAGATATAACACAAACTTTTTAAAAAGCTTTTGAGTCATTCTTTAATTATTTTTTAAAATCGTGTAATTAAATGCGGATACACAAAATAAAAATGGATATATTTTTACTAGTATTTGATTAAAAAAATTTAATAATTATAAAATGCAACGGTATATATAAAAAATGAAAAGATATTTAGAAAGATAATATTTTATAATGATACTTATATACATTTAATAACTTAAGATATATATCAATATAAATAAATATATTGTTGTTATGAAATGAAGCTAATAAGAGAGAGAAGAATGAGAGAAAGAATATAGAATGAGAGAATAGGAAGCAACTCATCTATGTATTATTATTGATAGAAAGAGTCTTATTTATAGATACAACATGTAATCTATAAAGGAAACAAATCAACTAATTAATAAAAATATTTACATAAAAAGTAATGAATCATATGAGTAGATTTATTAAATCAATGGACAATCATTAATTCATAACACTCCCCCTTAAGTGTCCATTGATAAGAGAATGTGCCTCGTTAAAACCTTACTAAGAAAAACCTTTTGGGGTAAAAAACTTAATGAAGGAAAAAGAGTACAACATTCTATATTCTTTAATACAATATTGTTCATCACATATTCTATTTCTCCCCCTCATGTAAACTTACATCGTTAAGGTGACTAAGTCCGAACTTGTGGATCATTTGCTCAAAAGTTCTTCTTAGCAAAGACTTTATAAATAGACCTGCCAGATTTTCACATTAATGAATTTTTGGATATTTATATCATCCTTTCAATTGAACAATACACTATTGTCTTCATATATAGTTATTGATTCCATCTTTATTAGGGATAGCCACAAGTTTCTTACACCTGTTGAATTATAGACCTTAACCAAACATATCCACAATTTTCCTCGTAATTCATTATGATTAGACGATGTTGCTACTATGGTTTGTTTCATATACATCATGAAACCATTGTGCTACCGCATGCGAACAAACATCTTGTTTGTGATCAACCATTGTGACATTGTGAGAATATGTAAAATAACATGCATATACATAACCCATTAGGTCTGATTATGAATCATTTGGATGAAATAAGCTCATATTCATAGTACCCTTAAGGTAACGAAATATATGTTTTACTCCAAACCATTTTCTTCTTGTAGTTGAAGAAGTATATCTTGCTTAACAAATTTACAGCAAATGCAATATCATATCGAGTATAATTAGCAAGATACTTTAGTGTTTTTATGACACAAAGATATGGTGCTTTTGGACTAAGAAGATCTTCATCATTTTCTTGAGGTTTAAGTGACATTTATCAACATCTAACGACCTCACAACTATTAGAGTGCATAATGGATGTGACTTGTCCATTTAGAACATTTTACACACCTTAATTATATAAGGCTCTCTAAGTATAAAAAACACCTCTGTTTAAATACTCAATTTGTAATCTCAAACAAAAAATTTGCCTTTTCAAGATCCTTCACCTCAAATTCTTTCTTTAAGTAATCAATTGCCTTTGTGAACTCATTAGGAGTTCTAATGATGTTTATGTCTTTTACATAAACAATAATTATGGAAAATTCATTTTTGGATTATAAGATCATTTCTATATCCTTATTTTAATAAGTACTCAATAAGACGGTTTATGTCACACACGTCCTAATTGCTTTAAGCAATAAAAGAGCATGTTTAATTTTATTGAATAACCCTCTATAGAATTTGTCTTGTTGGGCAAATAAAATCCTTAAGGGATTTTCATATAAATATGATTCTCAAAAGAATTGTACAAATAGGTTGTAACATCATCCATTAGATGTAAATGCAAACCTTGTTGTGCAACTAGGATAATCAAATATTGCAATGTTGTTGCATCCAATACTAATGAATATGTTTTTTTTTTCACAAATCAATACAAGGATTTGTGAACAACCTTGAGCAATCAATTATGCTTTGTATCTAACAATTTCATCATTCTTAATTTGATTTTGTGCAAAAATCCATATGTACCCAACGAGTTTCACAACTTTAGGTGTGTGAACTATACATCCAAAAACCTTTCGGTTAGCAAGCAAATATAATTATGCTTCTTTGCATATTTTCATTTTGGACAATCTTCAATGATCATTGCTTATTGATCCTCATTGTCATTCATAGCATTCATCGATATATTATAAGTAAAAGTTTCATCAATGTTAACTTCATTTTGGTTCCATATTATATGATTCATGACTTAATTTATTGAGATCTCATCATTTTCAACAATTTTGGGTACCTGAGGTTCTTCTAGAACCAAATCATTAATTATGTCAAATGAATCCTTTTGGATTTTCACATTTTCAAGTAGGTCATCTTGCATTTTAGGTCCCTTTCTCGTTCAAGAGTTTTTATCTTTGGAACCAATAGGCCTACCACGCTTCAAGCGTGTCTTTGGAATTAAATGGGATACCATGCTTCAGGAGTGTTATGAAATAATATCAAATATACTTAGAGCATTAGTAGTTGGTATATATAATTCGATTACCCTTTCTGTGAATAAGAATATTTGGTAATTGATTGACTAATTTTGTAAATGAACTATCCTTTGAACTTCTACTTCATATTCTTTTGTATAAGGATCAAAATAAGATAATGATAATTCATTCCAACCAATATTCTTTTCAAATTGTTTTCTTTCTCCCCCTAATGTTGGAAAAACTTATTCATCAAAGTGACAGTCGAAAAGTCGAACTATAAATAAGTCTCTTGTTGGTAATTCAAGATATTTTATTATTGAGGGAGGATCATATCCAACATATATTCTCAATCATCTCTAAGGACCCATCATAGTCCTTTTTGGTGGGGAAATTGAAACATATACACCACACTCAAAAATTCTTACATGAGAATATTAAGTCACTAACCAAAAACCAACTGCATAATAGAGTATTTTTCATAACTTATTTGCTTGATGCAAATCAATAATGCAACATGTGAAATTGCATATTTCCAAGTAGCCATTGGAAGATCAGCTCTCATAAGTAATGGTTTTGCAATCAATTTTAAACGTTTTAGTAATGATTTCGCAAGTCTATTTTGAGTATCAACATTGCTACTGGATGCTTAACTTCAATTTCAATTGATATATGATACTCATGAAAAGCATGAGATGTAATTTCACCAGTATTATCAAAACAGATATTCTAAATCAGATAATCTGGGAAGTGAACTCTTAAAATTGTACTAATAACTTTGCAATTACTTGATTGCGAGTTGATAATAAACAAATATGTGACCTTGATGCATCAATTAAAATCATGAAATATATAAATGTTTCACATGGTGGATGTATTGGACCATAAATATCACCCTGTATTCATTCTGAAAGTAAGATTAACTCATTTCTAATTTTTCTGGTGATGGTCTAATTATCAACTTCTATGAACGTATAGTACATGAGTACTCATTGGTCTGAAGAAGTTTCTTGACTCTTAAGTGGGTGTCAACATGAGTTTTTCAACCCTTTTTTTTCACATCATAATAGATCCATATGATCTAACTAATCATACCAAACAAGGAATTCATTTTGATTCGTAAACTTCTGGTTTACCATGACATGCATTTTAATTGTACTAATATATGCATAGTACAAATCATCCAACTGATCATGTCAAACAAGGCATTCATTTTGATTCGTAAACTTCTGGTTTACCATGACATGCATTTCAATTGTACTAATATACGTGTAGTACAAACCATAAGAGAATGTTGATAATTTCTCCAATATACATTTTTTTTTCAACTCAATCGTAGAGATATAAAGATATTTCATATATTTTTCATTGTTTGTCTCAATATAATATCTATTTAGACAAATATCCTTGAAACTTAATAAGTTTCTATTCAACTTCTTAGTAGAAGTATAATAGCTCTTCTAGAGCCTTCAAATATATTTGTAGTACTATAAATAATACTAACGTTGATGTCTCGCACTATCAAACAAGAGAAAAAATTATTACTCATGAGAATTGCATAAATTGTTGCACTATCAATAAGACACAACTTTTGGTACTAGTGCCAACATTCGTTCTTCATATAAACGTAAATATCAATATGATTTTTTTAACACTCTCATAACCAATGAGGTGATTAATGCTTCCATTTGATTGAGCAAAGAAAATAATAGTATCAAGATGAGTAACATCCAAATGGCCATAATCAGAATCACCATCTTCATATGCAAAATGTGTTTCTATGTTCTTCTCATTATTTGTAAGATGCTTTGGTGTACAATAAGCACAACTCAAATGGCCTTTACCACCGTAATGATAATATATATTTTCATATTTTTTGTCAATATTTTCACATTTTCCTTTTTCCTTTTTCACATTATTGTGCCACTTTTGGTGACAAAATGTGTCTTTGAAATTTCCTTTAAAACCATGTCCATAATCAATATCACGATCACAATCATGAAAAGATAAATCAAATGTTGCTGCATTCACTTCTGTGAATGGAGCAGAACCCATTGGACATGTTTCATGATTTTCTATCAAAAGCTCATTGCTTTCTTCAGCCATACAAAGGCATGAAATAAATTCATAATATTTATTGCTGCATTCACTTTTGGGAATGGAGCAGATTAGGCGGATCTCATGATTTTTCATCAATTGAGAAAGGATTAGAAAAAGCTTGGATTAATAACACTCAAAAGAATTGCAGAACAACGCACCAATAACACCAAGCTAAGCAATATCAACTAATCCATCACAGAAAATGACACTCTAGACTCAATTATCTGGATCTAGACATTGATGTTTGATTCTTGGTGGTTTTTGCACTTGTGGTGGCCTTTACTACCTGTAGAGTCATTATCAATGGGTTTCACCCTATCACACAAGGTTAGTCCCTTTAACCATCATAAGAACCCTGGGGCTTTTCTTAAAGACAGGACCTCCTGCCCCTTTCACCACATGACTCATTCCACTCTACATGAGTCTTGAATGAGAATTAGAGTATTAGGATAAACCTCCAGTACTAACTCCTTAAATCAGTGAACATAATACTAATTAAATCAAATAGAATCTCCCCCATATAATCTCCTATATTCTCACACAAGCATTTGAATACACATATTAAAATCATACAACATATGTCTCTCTAGGAAAATAACTAATTCTTATAATTTTTATATAATCCCACTTAACAACACATTATGCAAACAATTAGGGATTTTAGAAATAAAATTGAAGCTTGTGTAAAGCTCAAAAAATTTTATATTTATATTAGAATTAAAGATGATTGAATAAAGAACCAGATGCAACAAGAACCAACATAATTGAATAACTATAGAGAAAGTTATGCACCAAACAAGCAAAAAAGGTCAATGTTTGTCAACAACCAAACTACAAGGACCTTCCGATAAAAAAACTACTCGCACTATAGAGCTCTGATTCAAGATCCGACCGATCAACGTCAAGAACAATGTGTTAAAGATCAGCTGTTAAACTTTTAGCTCGATCCAACGGTTAACGAAGTAGGAACCTTCATTTTACGAAAAGTGTGCAGTGTAGGAAAATGGGTAACGCCACACCATATGCTTCTTGGTTGTGAGATTTTGACTTGTTCCACTACACAATTTGGTATCTTACACTTTTATCTTCTCAAAATCATTTCAAAGTGGTTTATAGATAGGGATGTCAACGGGGCAGGGCGAGTATGGGTAGTAGTTCCCCCGTACTTTACCCGCTAGATAAATATCTGCCCGTACCCGTACCCATATCTGTCGGGTATCCGTTATACGGGTACCCGCCTATTTTTTTCATATGCACGGGTACCCACATGTATTTACAAAATTATATAAAAAACAAATATTATAAATTCAAATAAAATAAAATAAAATACATCATTGTCATAAATTTTAAATAAAGTTCAAACAAACTCAAGTTCATACAAGTCCAAATAATTATAAAAATAAATATAAAATGACGTTCAACACAATAGAAATTCTTCTTTAATTAGTGCTTTGATAAACAAGCTCACTTTCTCCGATTGATTCTTGAAAAATAATCAAATAATAAACCTTAACTATTACGTGCCAAGTATTCTTAGTTTGATTCCATCATTTGGCAACAAGCATACCATAAACGTCATTGTCTATATAGGGTTTGATGTATATGCCCAATTTCAAAGAAGGGAAAAAGAATAATGTCAAGGGGTGTACTTGAAAGAAGGCAACAATACTTGAAGTTGGAAGAATGAAGACAGAACATAAGATGTGCCAGCTTAGAAAAAATTAGGTCATAATGTTTTTTACTAATATATATATATATATATATATATATATATATATATATATATGAGGGTATTTTTGTGAATTATAGTTTAGAGGGTACAGGTATCCACGGGTACAGACACTATGATATCCGTACCCGCCCCGTTAACATGCGGGTATAAAAAATACCCGTACCCGCGGGTAGCGGGTATTCATTTTTAATATCCGTTTCCTACCCATTGCGGGTTTTATCCGCAGATACCCGCGGGTACGGATATTTTTGACATCCCTATTTATAGATGATACCAAACTGAACAATTGCAACAATTGATATCTCTCATTCCAATTGCAATCTAAACTTCCTAAAATTCTCTAACCCATAGATACCCAAACATGAAATTCATCCAAATTCAATGCAATCATCACTCAAACATACTCAGCACATTCTAGAACGAAAATAAGTAGCTTTATTTCAAAGAAAAAGAAGATGTTCTAGCTTCCCTTACCTTTGAGTAAAATTGAGCCTAGAGAAAAGAAAGCACATAGTGGGAGGAGTTCCAAGACCAAGATCAGCTTTAAAAAGCTGGGAATAGAACATATAGGAACGAAAAATGAGATTATGGCTGGAACCAATGTGGAACCTAGCTTAGGAACAGAAAAGGAACAAAAGTTTAGAGTTTTACTTACTCGGTGGTAGAGTTCGATTAAACCAACAGAGGAACTAGCTGTGCCCTAACAGAGCTTCTACTCAGAAGATGGAGGAGGGAGGGAAACTATTTTTAGAAATGAGACCCAAGTGAGAGTTAGGGGCTGGACAAGGGTCTTGGGAGGTCCCTAATGTGCTGACTCTGGGCCTTCTAGGAAGGTCAGGTCCAAAACCCCTTTTATATTAGAAAAAAAGGGTCTTACAATCATTACTTGAAAATTTCACCATAATATTCTTTTATTTTCCTTATAATCACTTCATAAATACATAAATAAATAAATAACTCTCCTTATTATACTTTAAATAAAAATAGAAAAAATCAAGTCATGAAATTTGTATTGTATGAAAATTGAAACAATCTTGTTAGTCTAAGATAACTTTGTAGTCTTAATATGAATGTATTGGTTACAAGTAACAATGCACACCTAGACTTTGTTGGCTTATTAAAACAAGGTTAAGATGATTAATAAAGGATTAAATAAGTAAGTTGGGTTAGCAAAACTTTAAACCACTTAGGAAGGTTATGATCTATGTAATTTAAACACATCTAGGTAAATGTCCACAAAGGTACTATAAATAACATTGTTCATGAGTTAAGAATTACATATTCAATCTAGCATTTATTGTTTTCGTATGCATATACCTAATTTAAGTGTTAGAGTGTCTTTGTAAGCATTATGATCGTGTAGATGTTGGAGGACACGAAGAGAGGACATCTTAGCCCCCATTGTTGGTTAACTAAATACATCGTAGATTGAGAGGAAAGAGAAGTTAGTTGAGAAGTGTTTCCTATGGATACCTCAAGGGATGACAACAGATCAGGTTGGGTATTTGGGTAGTGTCATTCTGCAACCCAAGCCACAACAAAAAATTTGGTCTGTTACTCGACATGTTACCTATCGGATACCCATTCAGAAAATGCTTATGGATTTTTTAAAACTCACGGGTATCCATTGGTACCCGCATATATTAAAAAAAAGTTACAAAATTATAAAATAAATTCAAATAAAATTACAACAATAAACACAATCTTTTGGATGCTAGCTCTTTAATCTCCTGGATCAAGTTTGAATCAAATATACAAAAACAAAAATATCATCTTTACATATGTTAGGTATAGATTGTTGAAGAAAAATATTTCACGTTCAAAAGTATGAAATTAACCTTCAATCACTCATAAAGAGCTTGCGAATGTGAGGTGAGTTTCTCATGCCATGGGGGATGATAGAGTAGAGGTTCACAAGGAGCAGAGGTTCTCACGACAGGAGAGCAGTTGGCAAAGAAGAGCAAGTAGAGACACTATCGTCCATCATGACCAAGTCAAGGCACTGCACAATCAAGCATGAAAAAGAGCTAGAATGAGGTGTGTGTGGCCAGTTCGAGACGTTGTTCGAGAAGAGAGGCAATAACAACTTCATCGATGCAATAGAGAAAAACCTAATTTTGATAATGTATTAGGATAGGCTAGGATAGAAAATTAATAAATTAATATATTTTTTTTAACGGGTAATGGATACCTGTGAGCGCGAATAATATGATACCCAACTTCGACTCGCTAATAAGCGAATACTACTGTACTCGTTACCCAGGGGTACCCGTTTAAGGTATCTGCTAACTATTTGTTGTAGGTTTTATCTGTGAATGCCCTCAAACATGGGTATTTTTATCATCCCTATATACCTCTTATGAGTACATTTCGGTCTTATAAGAAGATTTGGCACACATCATCAGGTTAATACTTAGACTGTATGGTGTCCACTAGAAACATGACGAACAAGACAAGCAACCTATACTAGAACCATCCAGTAATAACACTTACGAGATGAATCTACTATTAGAGGCAGATAAATAGTTGTCAAAGTTAAAGAAAACATAATGTTGAAGTGATGGATGCCCTTATAAAGTAAAATATCAGTGTGAAAAGAAAATTAGAAGGCATTTAGGAGATTCTGATACTCGAGATTTCACAATCTAAACATTAGGTGGAAACTAAAGTGGGAACTACCAAACACACTAACTAGTGTACCAACCCAACATTGAATACTATGATGACAACATCAGATACACTCTAACATCCCTTTCTGGATGGGAATGTAGAAACTTCATTATCGGCCAACTAGAAGGCCTTTACTTTGGACTAATATGATGGAAGCATAGATCCAGATGAGCACATAGATTTATATGTTCTCAATTTAGTCTTTATACGTCTGACACGGCTGAGTCTTCCCTACTTCGCTTAAATGGGAAGCCTCGATCTAGTTTACTAGGCTTCCTCCTTTTTCCATTGATTTCTTTAGCACCTTGGTAGCTCGTTTCATCATGCAAATTGCTACAAGCTAATGACACCACCTTACCTTTGTGGCCCTGGTCACTATCAAGGAAGAAAAGGGAGAATCCTTACGTACTTTCATGAAAATATTTGGAAAGAAAACCCTCAGTATCTGCAACATGAACCTTGAGGTAGCCTTACATCGTATTGGAATTGTGTTGAGATCAAGACCTTTTGCGGATAGTTTGTGGAATAAACTCACAATAGACCTAGATGAGTTAAGGTATAGGGCGACCAAGTTCATGCAGCTTGAAGAACTAAAAGACTTTAAAAATAAAGTGAGTGTGGAAAGCAACTTGGCCAAAAAGAAGCTACCTAATAAAGACATTGCCCAAAAGGTTGGACCTTAGATCAGAGAACCGATAACATCTAAGTTTGTGTCATACACACTTAGGAGGTTAATATGGTTGATAAAGGATTAATAAAATGAAACAATGTTAATATGGTTAATAAAGGATTAGATGAATAACCCAATGTAGCAACCATATTTAAATGGGGAATGCCAACACCAAATTTTGTTCGGGGAAATGCATTTGTTTTGTTAAAAAAATAAATAAAAAATTAAATTAAATTAAATTAAATTAAATAAAAAGTATGTTTTTGATTGATGGTAGGTTTTTTAAATTTAATTCTACCATGGAAAAAAAAGAAAAAGAAAAAAGAAAAAGAAGGGAGAATTTAATTTGTTTTTAATTATCACACCCTTTTCATGAGCCTAAATGTTTTGTACATATTTTCACCCCCACTGTTTGCTATCTACACTCCATACATGACATGTCAAAAAAGGACATTTTATAATCTCTATTTTTTAGAGAAGGGTATAATATTATAAGCAATATTCATAATAATTAGAATAAATATCTTGAATTCATGCTTATGTGATGTGTCTCATTGACTTTTTCAGTCAGAGAAAATATTATTTTAATAATTAGAAGCAAATATTTTCGATAATAATGTTTTTAGAGAATGGTACGATTTAAATAATTGGAAGAAAATATTGCTGGTAATAATTAGAATCAATTATATGAATGATATATTATGATTTGATCAAGATCTTCATGTACCGGAAAATATATGATTTTAGTAATTACAGACAATATTTTGTTAATAATTATAATCAATACCCTAAATATTATGCAACGATTTAATTTCTATAATATGTTTCATCGGGACCAATTCATTCCTCATATATTTTATTATAGTTAAATACTAGGATTTAGTGGAATTCCAAGGTATCTATATAAGCACAAAATCTCTCCAATGCAAGACACGAAAAAAATTCAATACTTTTCTTCTTTTACGAGAGCACACATGCAAGGGAGATCACCTCGCTATCCTCTTAGTCGGGATTTGCTTAGTTTGTTGCCTTGAAAGGTAAGTTTTTTTTTTCAATGTTATTCATGTATTGGTGAGCATAATAAAATTAATGGGTTATGAATCTTGACCTTACTCTGTTACAATATCAAGTGTATTGATTGACTTAATATATTGCTAAATGCGTTTGGGGTCTGATGTTATGTAATTCTGAGACTGAATTCATAATTGATATGTGTCGTATGGCAACATTATAAACTCCTTCGTAAGCTTTTAATTATCTTTGTTTTTTGAAATTATTAATTATATATTTTTATATGATTTTTGATATCATGTCAAGTCTTGAATTTGTTTGATAACTTAAATTTTTTTTATCATGTTGAATCTCGGATTCCCTTGAGAATTAAAAAATATTAAAATTTCAAATTTTAACTCATCATCTCAAATAGTTTTTTTTACAAAGAACTACGATATCCTTGATTTCCCAAATGGAAATACGTAGGAGCGAGGTACAATCCTCGTCGGGCCAAAAAAATAAAAATAAAATAATTTTGCTTTAATCTTTATTACTTTGTATGTGTTTTTATTTTGTTTGATTTTTAGGGAACAAAAAATATTTTAAACATCTACTTTTATCTTGCATACTTAATTTAAAAGGGAACCGTCTTAAGACAGACGTTGTGGGATGCTAATACCTTCCCCACATGTAACCGACTCCCGAACCCAAATTTCGTTTTGAAGACTATTCTTTTTTTAAGGTTTTTTTTATAGTTTTCCATTATAAACTATGGTGGCGACTCCTTTGTACCTTTTAAATTATTTTCGCCGTCCCGTCGTGATCTCGGTTATGACAAATGGTGACTCCATTGGGGAAGTTTTGGAGAGCCGATCCTATTAGTTGAGTGTGCGAAAGGTATGTTGTTTTTATATGTACGTTTTCCCCTTGTTTTTGTTTTACTTGATGTATATTTATCTATCTTTATTTGTGTTAATGTCATCTTTACTTGATTTGATGTCCTCGTATGATTATATTGTTAAAATTATTGAACCCTAGGGTAAAAGACAATTGCTATATCTGTTTGGGAATTTTCTGATTGTTTTGCAGGTTTGGGTTTAGGTAGTCTTAGGTTGCTCCCTTCACACACTACACATGTTAGGCTAGTGCATTCATTTTAATATGGGGTCCCATACCTGGACCTGAGTTAGCCATAAGGAGTGGAGGTCTAATAATTTTTATGTTAGATCTCAGATCTACTTAACTATTGTGAAGACTTCATCTAGAGTTATCTTACTCTTGATATGCCACATCTATTAGATCGCCTATCGTTGTGGATTATGTCTCGAGGTTGAATTCAGCTCTAGAGGCCTGTGAGAATATTTAGAATTATCCTTGGAATTATCATGTAAAAGCCTATAGACCAGAAAATAGATTTTCTCTACACCTTCTAGGACACAAAGGGAGCGTGCATTATTTCTTTATTTTTTTTAATATTTTCATTTTTTATAAAATTAAGTAGTTAATTTTCAACTGTGTCATATTTGCATCAACATATCATGTAAATAAGGGTCTCTCGAGGTGCATACATGTATCACATCTCATTAGACAAGTCAGTTAAATGCATATCATGCATGTTTTTTTTTTTATAATTGCATCACAATTGCATCAACATATCATGTAAATGCCTTTTAAGCCATAAGAATGCATTACATTCTACATTTTGTCTTCATTCATGCATGGTACCATGCACATAGTTTTAAGGTAAATAACATTTTTACATTCACTTGACTCGTAGCATGGATCCACTTTGGATTTATGTCACAATGTATAATGCATAATATTCATCTCATTGCTTTTTCATGCCACCTTGCATAGTACATACCATACATACATTCACATGCATGTGCATCTAGGTAGTTTCCAAACTTAACATAACATGTATCATATTTGCATCCTTATGTCGCTTTGCATAATGTATAACATGTATCCATGTGTTGTTAGTATGTATACATGTGTATAGGTAGTTTCCAAATTTGTAGCATCTTGCATTTTCATGTCACTTTGCATAACACATAACATGCATCATTTCCCATTTTTTGTTAATAAATTAATGGAATCTTGTGAAAAGTGAAAAAAATAAGAAGAGAAAATAAATTATTCTTTGGTCAAATCAGTTAGTTGAATAAATGGATTTTTTTTATGAAAAGTGGCATACTTTGGAAACATTGTTCTAATTTGTGTACATGGAATTGCTCAAATTTATTTCCTTTGCCATCCCATTTTCCATCACCTTTCTCCTATAAACTTTTTCTTTGTATTCCATGGAGGAGGTATGTACCTTAGAATGAATTAAAATTGAAGTAAGTCTTTGAACACAGAAAAAAAAAAGAAAAAAAATGAAGAAAAGTTTGCTAGACTGAAAACCTAAAAGGGTGGTCAAGGCAAAAGTTAAGACAACAAAAAAAATAGAAAATAATACAAAAAAAGTAAGGGCAAACAAGGGGCAACGTCTAATGTGATTGATTTTTTTTTCACCTTTGGATTAAAGCTTTTGAAAGTAAAACAATCATGAGTTGAAATGATGTGTGACCTTTCTTTATCAAGAAAAAAATGATCTTCCTTTGTCACCCATTTTGAGCCTATAAAAAATCAAAATTTCTTTTTAATTACCCTGAACAAGGGTCACCTTCCCATTGAAGTTAACATAATGTTTGGATCTATTTCATTTGACTTGTAATTCACCAATAAAAAAGTTTGGAAAGACAAAAAATAAAAGTGTGTTGTGCAAAAAAAAAAAAGAGAAATAAGAGTTTGAAAGTAAAAAAAATGGTGAACAAAGGTAGTCAAATAAATTTTAGGTGCAACGTTAGATAAAGACCCTTGTTTTAAATAACCTTTATACCATTTATTGTGAGCCTTCACTATCCTTTTTTTTATATCCCTTAGCCTTGGCCACAATACAAGCCTAATAAAGTCCACACAACTCAATGATTGGTTGTTGTTTTTCGAAAAAACTTTAATTTAGAGGAAAATATTTTGCCATGTTAAGAGGTTTGTCCAAAAAAAAGGATTGAAAAAGTGTTCAAAGTTCAAAGATTTGCTTTCAAACACTAGGGCAGTTTATTTTTGGTTGACATGTTTCCATAGATATCAAAATTAGCACAAGTAGTCAAGTTAAATCAAGGTCATGCCCTCTCATTCTTTCATTCTCCTCATGCGTTTCCTATCATATTTTCTGCTTTGAGCCTAAACTTTGATCTACACCTCTCCTACCATTACTTATTATTCTCACCTTGAAATAAATTGGGGAGACGTTTCACTTGTTGTTCATACATTGTAGTCGGTATCTTGAATTTGGACAATTATTGACTTTGATTGTCAGGCTTACATTGGGGCAACTAGTATAAAGTCTCCCATTATTTTCAACATGCTCATGCTATCAACAACTGGGGTTGGCTCAAACACATTTTGCACCTTGAGACCAATCTATACCCTCAAATTGGGGCAAATTTTGAAGTCTCCATCTTTTTTTTGTCAATAACTGAGACAAGCAAACATACCTCATGTCCTGAAGTTAACTCCTAACTATCAAATTGGGGCAACTCCTTAGTCAATTACCTCATCTAATCCCTTCCAAGACCTTTGGCAATTTCATGTATGTCACTCATATAGTGTTCAAAAAATAATGATACAGAAAAGAGTTTCTCAATAAACTAATCAGACCAAAGAATATTTTTCAAACAAAAAAATCAAAACAGAAGGATTCTATAAATCTAAAAGTAACAACAAATTGGGGATCAATTAAAATAAGTTTCATACAATGTAAAAGGGGAAAAATACATGAGGGCATGCTTCATGCATAGATTCATATCTAATCATTCATATCTAATCATACATACATCATTCACTTTTGTGAAAAAAAAAATTAACAAACAAAGGAACTTTCATCATGCATTCATACATTAATTCATACATCAAAGTTTCAACTTTGTTCATGTAAAAAAAAATCATAACATGTGCATCATACACTAATATTTTAATAGTGTTCAAAAAGAAAATTCATTAGTCATGCCAACATTATAATTCATTATGCATGTTCAAAATAAACATAACAGCATTATCACACATCATAATCAATGTTCAAAAAAATACATAGCATGCGTCAGCATTTTTATGCGTATATCATGTAAATGTTAGAAAAAAAAGTCATAACAAGCGTCAACATATTCATGCACTCATAAAAAGAAAATTCATAACATGTGTTAGCATCTACATGCATTCATACAAATATCACATCAATCATCAAGCAAAAAATATCCAAACACGTATTAGCAAAATTAGGCTCTATGTAGTATTTGGTTGAAAAAGAAAATAAAGCATATACATGCCAACATATTCATGCACATATCATATTAGCATATTCATGCACATATCATATTATGTTAGCATATTCATGCATGCACATTCATATTAATGCTCAAAAAGAAAAATCCATAACATATATCTTAATAATCATGCAACATATACATGCATCATAGTTCTTTTTTATGAAATGAATTTTTTTTTGTCACTTTTGGGATCAAAACCCTCTTCATTCACATAAATGATTGTCGAATCCTTCTGTTTCAAAACGAAGAAAATAAGAAAGATACAAAATTTTGTTCTTTGATGTTTCTTGGATTGATGGTCCTCTTCATTCATATGAATGACCTATATGTCCCAAATCCCAATTTTATTTGGCTTTAGCCCAGTTCCACACTGGGTCCTAAGACTAGTTTTGCCTAACCATTAGGCCTAATTTTCTAGTCTTGAAAAAAAAAGAAAAAAAATCACAACATTATCATGTATCATGCCTTCTTATTATGTCAAAGGCCATCATTTTTATTTGTGTGAATCAAAACCATCTTCACTCATATGAGTGGTTGTCGAATCTTTCTTTCTAAAAAAAATGAAAAAAATAATAATATACCTAATTTTAATCATCATGGTTCTCTTGTATGAGTCAAGGTTTCCACACCTTGCCAAGGTTTCTACACCTTGTTTCTATAAGAGTTGAGGTTTCCACACCTTGCCAAGGTTTTCACACCTTGTTTCTATGTCAGTCAAGGATTTCACACCTTGCCAAGGTTCTTACACCTTACAGTTACGTTAGTCAAGGTTTCTACACCTTGTTTCTATGTGTGTCAAGGTTTCTACCCCTTGTTTCTAAGTGTGTCAAGGTTTCTACACCTTGTTTCTATAAGAGTCGAGGTTTCCACACCTTGCCAACGTTTCTACACCTTGTTTCTATGTCAATCAAGGTTTCCACACCTTCCCAAGGTTTCTACACCTTGTTTCTATATGAGCCAAGGTTCCACCACCTTGCCAAGGTTCCCACACCTTGTAGCTACGTTAGTCAAGGTTTCTACACCTTGTTTCTATGTTAGTCAAGGTTTCCACACCTTGCCAAGGTTCCCACACCTTATAGCTATGTTAGTCAAGGTTTCTATGTAAGACCCGGGAAAAATTAAATAAATAAATAAATATTTATTAAATAAATATGAGGGCGGGAGTCCATAAGTTAATTAATGTGGAAAGAGAAGATAAGGAACAATATTATCTCAAGTGGTTGAGAGTACTTGGTTACTATGAAAGGACTTGGGTTTGAGTCTTGTGGTTGTCTTTATGGTGTTATTTAATTACTTATATTGTTTTTGCGTGGCAATAGGGTCTCGTGACTTAAAGTATAAGCACATGTGTGCGTAAAATATCAAGGAACATGTGATGGCTTTATGGTTGTACTTATGCAATTGGAAATTAAGTGAATGTGGGTTTGAACCGTGGCTTATGCGAAATAAGTTTATTTTTACTAAAATTATTTTTGGCATGGATGAGAAGGGTCAGAAACCCTAGCCATCTACAGAGAAGGCAGAAAGGTTGAGAAACCACCAAGTAAGTGAGAATTGATGAACATTAATCTTCTCCTTAATTGATTTTAATTTTGGGCAATTAAGGGAGAAATGATGAGGCTAATAATGGAGGAGAGGGATGAAAATGGTGCTTTTGGTAAGGTATTTTCGTGTGGCTACCAAAAGGGAGTTTTAGAACACTAAAAACAACACTGAGGAGAGTATTAGAAGGCTAGAAGGAGTGCTCAAGGGTAGAGATCAAATGGTAGATCAATTGTGCGACAAGGAAGGATTTTAAGAGCATCTTTGAAGCAGGAAATTCAAGTTAGGGGAGCTGCTATATTTGTTATATTAAATTGTATGATTTTACGTGGTATGTTGTATGATTGGGTGACTTTTCTCCATTAAAATTCCACTAGTTTTGAGTTTCTCGAAATTCCCAAAAATTGCTTGGCGGCTTTGAAGGCCCGCCAGGTGATGCATGAGCGTGACACCCATTTCTGGTTTTTTTTAGATGATACGTCGGGCAGCACGGGTGCTTCTGCCAACAGCACGAATAATAGTATGGTTTTTGTGATTTTTTATGGGCTTTATGATATTATGGGTTGTTGCGAAAGTATCCTATGCATGTTGAATGAGTGATCTTGTATAATCGTTGATCATTATTGTGTTTTATGATTGTTAATATGAATTTGGGGATTTTAACCATGATGGAATTACAATTATATGATTGTACTGGATGAATATGCGGGGGAAGAAACCGAATGGCTGTAATTTTATGCGTGTAATTGAATGGAATGAGATTTGAGAATTCAGGGTTCTTCATAGGTGTGGGAAAAATCTGGGTTCTACCCAGAATATGATAATCTGCCTGGCGACAAGTATGTGCCGCCAGGCGACTCATGTTAAAACAACCCAGTTTTTGGGTTTTTGTTAAGAATTGCCTAGCGATGAAGATCTGCCACTAGGTGATACATGTTGGTGTACTGTCATGAAAAGCGCTATTTTTTGTGTTTTCACAGACCAGGTAATGCCGGGCACTGGTTTTATACCGCCAAACGCTAGGTTCCTGACTTTTGGGCGCTAGGCGCCACCATTTTTCTAGTCTGCGCAATTTTCGCAAAACTACATTTCCTGGTTCGTTAAACGTCCGATTTCGCTAAAACTTTGACAAGTGGTCCATAACATGTAGTTCTTCACTTTGAACGGTTGAGATTGGATTTAGAGGTCAATAACTAGAGATATATGTTACTCATGATTGTTGGTTTGGAAGTCTTTAAAATGCATGAATAAACTCTTGATAATTTCAAGTAACTACTCATGTGGCATGAGTTGGAAGCATGATTGGGTTATGTTGTAAGTCTCTATGAATTTGAATATTCCTTTGGGTTAGTCACATGTTGAGAATTGGTTTATTGGTGAATGCATGTGTATCAATATAAATTAAATTGTTGCATAGGAGGTGTGAAGTGCTATATTAATTTGCATTGGTGTATAAAATCATGAACTTAAGTTGTTAGAGGGTTTTTGCTTTATATTTGATTAGAGCATGCATTATTCATAAGTTGAAATTGAATGCTAGCATGGATTTAAATGGTGTAGTATATATATGAATATATAGGGATTGATGCATGTGATATATGATGAATTCTATTAATAATTGAGTAATGGTATGATCTCAATTGTGAATCCATTGGGTATATGAATGTGTTCAATTGTGATTCAGTCATGCCAATATGACTGAATGGGTTCATTGAGAACATGTCCAAAGTGCCAAAAACTAGTAGCTTTAACTCTATTGGTATGGCACCTAGCGGCGAAGGGCGAGTCGCTAGGCGATAGCGACCAAACAGAGGCCACTGGGATCGCGCGGCGCTTGGCGGTAACAGTGGTTCCGCCAGGCGACTACTATTAGACAATGACTCTATTTTGTCTAGCACCTGGTGGAGAGAAGGTTTTGTCAAGCAGTCTGCGTTGTGATTTCGTTTGGCAGCGCTTATGCAACGCCAGGCAATAGCACAGTGTGCTCTTTTGGGTTGCGTTTTGCGTGTTTGTGATGTAGGACTTGAACCAGGAGATGCTTGACTTTGTCATGAGTGGGTAGATTCATGGCTGGTGTTGGATACGTTATAATATGAGAGAGGAGGTTCATATTATGATGCTCTTGTGTGAGGATATAAGCGAGGAGGTTGTATGTTTTGTGCTCACACTTGAGGGTTGTTGCGAGCGATGAGGTTCGTAGCTGGATGGATTACGTATGTTGGACTATGGGCAGGGAGGTTTGTAGAGTTGGACTACGAGCAGAGAGGTTCGTAGAGGTAGGACCACGAACGGCCAGGTTCGTGGAAGCATCATATATCCTGGGTCCATGGTCAAGTAATTGTTTGGTGATTTGGATGTGCGTGGTCTACAAGGCTTTGGGTGAAACCTTAAGGATGAACTTTGTTGTAGCATTCCTTGAGTTGTAGCTCAGAATGATATCCCTTGAGTGGTGGCTCGGGATATTGGGTAAACTCATCATTTCAAATAGTTTTTTTACAAAGAACTATGTTATCCCTGATTTTCCAAATGGAAATACATAAGAGCGAGGTACAATCCTCGTCGGGCCAAAAAAATAAAAAAAAATTGTTTTTAATCTTTATTATTTTGTATGTGTTTTTATTTTGTTTGACTTTTGGGGAACAACAAATATTTTAAACATCTACTTTTATCTTGCATACTTAATTAAAGATGGAACCGTCTTAAGACGGGCGTTGTGGAGTGCTAATACCTTCCCCACATGTAACCGACTCCCGAACCTAAATTTGGTTTCGAATACTACTCTTTTTTTAAGGTTTTTTCTATAGTTTTTCATAATAAACTATGGTGGTGACTTCTCTGTACCTTTTAAATTATTTTTGTCGTCCCGCTGCGATCTCTGTTGCAGTAGGGAATCTCATATAACATGATCAAACTAAAAGTATTGGTTAGCTTAAAATAATTGATCTGATTGTTCCAAGCCATAAAAAAAAAGAAAGTTGGAGTTTTAATTTTCTAAAGGGTGGTGGAAGGGCTTTAGACATGTTATGTAAAGGGGGAATAATGGTAATAGTTGTAACTATGGTGAAAATTGTTTGAATCATGGTGAAAATAGGAAGGAGAACACTGGAATTGAGTCCTAAGGATAGAGGAATAATGTATTGGAGGCCTAATGTTAAATGGAGGTTGGGTGGGTCTAAAGATGGGCCTCGTTGTTGTGTTTGAGTGGAAAAATTGGACAATACAACATTGATAGTATATTTTAGGTGGTCGTGTTTAGTTTCTAGGATGGTTTGATAGGTATTCATGGAATTGCTTCATTTTGGCATTGATATTGTCAAATTGTACTTTGAGGGAGGTCAATTTTCTAGAATGGTTTTGAGGGTTTCTTCATATATTTGTTTGGTTTAGAAGACATGGAATTAGGATCAATGAAAGCACCAATTGATATAAGACTTAAAAGAAAAAGGGGTAGGATTATGAGACAAAAAAAAAAAACGTTTTTTCTCCCTCTCATTATATTCATAAAGTTAGTTTTATAAAGACCATGTTTACATTGATCGATTCACCAAAGGATGACACATATCCCTTATAATCACAGAAAGATTCTATAATAATAAAGGATACAACTCATGAACTAAGTCAAATGTAAACGAAGAACTTTCTAGATTTAATGATTCTTGTAATGGTCTTATATAATTATGCTCACTATCATCTTAATTAAATATTTATATACAAACATGTTGCTCAAATTGTTTATTCATAAAATTAATTATGACATTTTCCCATAGTTCTCTTTTAGATAAGTTGTTTTTTTTTCATGTATTTTATTAAAATAAATGAAAAAGTTGTTACAAATTTCACATTTAGTCTCACGAGTTCAATAAATTTCGAAAAAACTACTATAAATCTCTCAAGTATGTTTCATTCAGTAATAATATTTCACTTGAAATTTCCTAAAATCCCAATTCAATGAGATAAGGAAACAACACCAAGTTAAACAATCGCTATTCTTCTCCTTTAATCCTAGAGTGGAAGTATTTAAAGTTAGTGTCACCGTGTTTTAAATAATTAACTCTCACTTTCTGTTTTAAGATTGACTATTCTTTATTGCAAACCAATTTTAAGTGGCCAAGTAATATCAAGCGCTTTACCAGCAACTCTTCATCCAAGTTGCTCCATTATCCAACTTATCTAGCTCAATTATCTCCCTTATTATTTGTTTTTTTTTTTGACTTTATACTCCCAAAGACATCTTTGTTGCAACACTCCAATTTTGGGATGTCATGGAAAGTTAGAAAATTATCGTGTTTAGCGGAAAAGGATTATCATTGAAAATGTACTAATAAAAAAACTTATATTTTAATTTAAATTACGTAGTTCAAAACGACACTGTCAAAAAACTTCAAATAAAATTTGCGAACAAAAGAAAATTACATAGTTTTTAGTATCTGATTTTAAACAACTAAATAAATTATAAAATCTCCCGAGTCCACCCCAGCCTATCTTCAATCTACTGCATGTCAAAATTATTTGCAATATCATTTGCTCTCGTATAACACACACGTTATACAATCATCGAACATGCAACAAACACACAAACAAACAAATAGGGGTAAGCTAACCATAAACAATGATATTTATAAAAGAAATTTGTAAATAAAACATGTCCAATAATACTCAACGTCGCATTCAAGTAACACTTAAGCATTATGATCACAATCAATCCTTGGTTTGAACACACAAACCCCAAAATCCAAACAATCATACCAAAGCAAACATAGTATCACATTCATCTAAAATCTTTAAACATAGTGATCATAATCAAGCTTTGGTTTTCCGCGGCCTTTTACCCAACAACAACATCTAGTTTTCTAGAAATAGATGGTTCAATGTGTCCCACTATCACAGCCAAACTGTCTCCCTTATTCCTCAAGGAATTATGAGTAAAAACGTCGATGCATCGCACATCAGGCACTATACCCGTAACGAGCCGAAATAAGGTGAAACATCTTTCCCCTCCCCACTTCTTCACACAGGCGAGAGAGTACAACACTTGAACCAATCCTCTACCACTGCTTCACACAGGCGAAGAGGACCCCTTTCCACTACTTCACACAGGCGAAAGAGTCTTCACTAGGTCTCTAGGTACGGAAAACCTCACACAATACTTAATTTCACCAAGAGTCTTCAAGTAAGGCAAAACACTCCCAATATTTCACACATGAGAATTACATATTGCCAATAAAGTACTCACCACCACATCATGCATGGGAAACAAAGTTCCATAACATAAACCCATCAACTTATCAAACAATACATTCATACAACGAACCCAACGAGTGACATTTATTCAAACACAGGCATAACATCACACTCAAGTAATTATCCTCAAACCACCACTTAACCTCCATACCATGCAACCCATGAAAACCAAGAAGGACCACCAATCTCATAAAAACATAAGACAATTAGTAAAACCAAATGAAAATCTCCAAACAAAAAGTATGAAAAGTTAGTTAAACAAAATAGAATTGCATCCAAGAAAGAGGACTTAGCTATTGACCCAAAAGTGGCTGCACCTTACCATGTAAAGAGAAAAAGAAGAGAAAACCCAAAAACTTAAGAAAGTGAAAGCATACTATTATGAGTCCTTTATGTCCTACATATTAAGAAAGATGATCACTATATTTACATAATCTGCACTAATGTGAATAATTGCAAAACCCTTTCATGATGCTGCCACTCATTTTCTTAAACCACACAAAAAATGCCCATGCATACATGAAAAAGAATAAAAAAAAGGAAGAAAGAGAAAACTAACATCCATTTGTATACGTGAAAGAGAATAGAAAAGGGAGAAAGAGAAAAGCAATATGGTGTGTAAATGAAAAAAAGACCTACACCATGAATAAAAAAAAAGAGAACTTGTATTTTCATATGGACCCCACCCATGCACCAACTAACACGCTAATCTTGAGAAAACTAGAAAGAAAACTACTACCCCCGGTTGCACCTTTAACGTAAATTTTTACAGAACAAGAAGAGTGGAAAGAGAACGTGCAATGCTTCACGTCACAATTTCAAAGTTTCAAATAAATGCATGGCTGCAAAACGGAAAGACAAAAGCAAGGTTGCAAACGGAAAGAGAAACAAGTTTGAACCAAAATATAACATGAAGAGAGATACTAAAGAACCCATACGGTTCTGCACATCAAAACTTAAAGAAAATTAGATAAGCTTATGGCCCATGATTATCTAACCATCAAATAAAAGAAATTTGCACTGCAGTAAACGTAAATAAGGAAAACCAAAACAATGATGACTCCATGTAGCAAACGAAGATAAGTAAAAGAGAAACAACTAGGTTACTTCATATGACCTATCCTTGCAAACCTCGAGAATACTCTCATTGCACCGTAACCATGAAAAGAAACATCTATGGCAGCACACACACATGAAAAAGAAAGAAGGTTTCCATACAGTTTCACAACAACAATGGTTCGTTTCGAGGGTTCATTCATCGCGCGATCAAAGAATCAAGTGTCTTAAAACACCACTACACCAACATGCGTCATCACCATGATTATACTAGAAACCATGCGGACCACAAGTCTACCATAAAGCACCATCACGAAAAGAAGAAGACACAAATAAGATGCACTTATCACACCAAAACATCACACCACATGAACATGAAACCATTAATTAAACAAGTGAGATGGAGATAGGAGAAAGAATAAAAATTGCTACAAAGTGAGGTGGTGTTTGCGTGAATCTGATGGAGTTAAAAAAATCTTATCCACGAGCTTCGGTATTACGCGGAAGGCTATGAGATATAAAAGTGTTGAAATCGAAAACATCCAAAACCTAAGCACTACATAGTAAACTAAACAACCATGGTAGCAATCATCAATGCTAGATCATAAAAACAGTGAGAAAAAAGAAGAAACACCATGACGGAAACACTTGACCCATGCATACTCTACACTTGTAATACATCATTTCACAAAAGTACGAATAAAATAAGCAATGTCTACCATCATTCATCAAGCCACTAGGAAACAAGGAAAACAAAAATAAAGAACAAAGTGTAGCTTCCCCTACCTAATGGGTCTCTTTGGAATGTTTCTCTTCTCTACCACAACCGTTGGAAAACTCTCTAGCTTGCACCTTTGTTCTCTGTTCTTGTTTCTTTCCCCCACTCCTTTCTAAAACCCTAACTTTCAACCTATAAACCCCCTCTTACTCAGAATCTTTCTGTTAATATTCTCCAATTCAAATTTATTTTCTTGGTCATTGTAATATTTTTAAATCACAATTCAAAAATATAGAAAGAATAAAAGATAAAAATATGTTATGCACTAAGCACTGCATTATCGTGATTGAGGAAAGAGAAGATCAATACATGTTTCGTGGGCCCCGCTTCTTAAAGAAGAAAAATTGAATTTAAAACCAACACACAAAGCAAATTCAACCAACCAGGTTCGAACCCACACAAATTCACACCTCAAATACACTTTCCAACCACTAGGCCAATTACTTTCTCATATTAAAATATGCACCACTTAATTATATATACATATCCGCATCATAAAATATAATATTAAAATTTAAAATAAATAAAACAATAACTTACATCACTTAAATAATAAATATTTCACATTTCATAATTTAAAAACCTAATTAAAATAAATAAATCAACAATATTAATCAAGCCGTTAATTTTTTCCATGTGTTTCCCTTTATTCTAATTTTTCCCCAAGTCTTACATTTGTTCCACACTTTTAGATCATATTTCAGCCTTTTCAATTTTTCCTTCATTGTCGTCATAGGGTTACAGAATTCTTTATGTGTGACCCACCTCTATTTAACCATGTGTTTGAACCTAGGGGTTAAATCCCATGCATTTAACGTCCTGAAAGGTTTTAGACCCCAATCTATTGTTGATTATTTTAGTAGTAAAACATAATTATATGAAATTTGCCTGACCCTAACATATTGTTTAGAATCTGGCCACTGTCCTAGCCACTCTGCAGACACAAAGATTCTATCTAACCTACTATTAGTCGTGCCATTAGGTCTATACTATGTGTACTTCCCTCCAACTAGAGGTAGGTCGAAAAGCTCATTTTTTTCTATGAATTCATTGAACTCATTCATCTCACTTTTATTGCTTCCCCTAGAGTTTAGTCCCTTCCTCTCACCTAGTTTCTTGATTGCATTAAAATCTCCTAATATACACAATTGTTTGCAAGCTTTTGTTTGTTTTATTTTTCCTATTTCATCCGGATAACTCTTTTATCATTTAAGTCACATGATGAATATACATTCATAATAATGATTGGCACTTTAGTGTGGCCATTATTCTTACTATATTTACCTATCACAACAACAAATCCCTTCCTCTTGATCTATTTTTCGAATGTAAAACTATCTTTGTGCCATATGGTTAAGATCCCTCCAGAAGTGTTTTCAGCCCCCAAATGAATCCAATCCATGTTATTATCCCTCTATAAGTTATAACAAATATCATTATTAAGTGTGTCTAGTTTTGTTTCTTGTATAAAAGGGATAGGCATACAAGGTCAGTGGTGCGAGGACCAAAGTAAAGTAAAAAGTTATGTAAAAGCTTTTTTTGAAAATAAGTTTGGTACACTACTCATTTCTCGGATTGCCCTTGAAAATATAAATTTCCCATCTTTAACTAATGAAGACAACAATGTACTAACAAATTAATGAGGACACTACAAAAAATCGTGAAAATTATGGCGGTTTAAATATGGCAGTTATTTAAAACAACATTTTTTTAAAACATAATATGACATTTTTTGAACTACCATATTTTACCTGTGACATATGACAATTTTAACCGCCATTTATTAATAGTGGAAAACTGTCTCATTTTATATGTAAAATATATTAGTTTTAACTGTCATAATTTAATGAATCCCAATCATAAACATTTTCCTGTTCAAATTAATTAGATTAGTGAATATGAAGTTTTTCTTTGCCCAAATCAGTTTGCACATTAACATTGACTCTATTGAATGTATCGAGCACACTGCACATAGGTCCATCTGAAGCCTTCAAAACCATTTCCCACGTAGGTCGCCCATCGTGTTTGCATATTGTCTTCCGTCGCCTTTCGCTAGAGAGATGTAGGTTGTCGTCGCCTTTCGCTCTTCAATTTTTGGAGCTCACTGTTTGGTTCGTTTTGCACAATATTGTTTGTTTATGGAGCTCACTGTTTTGATCATGGTCGTGGCGCCATAACCCCTTTCGTTCTTCAATTTATGAAGTTCGCTCTTTCCGTTCTATAAGGGAAGTTGTTGGTTTTAGGTTTTGGTAAGTTTAGCAAAATAAATGTTGATTTAGGGTTCTGAGTTTTGAATTTCTCGTTGTTCACTTGACTAATTTCTTGTTGTTCTAGTGCTGGGTTAATTTCACTCATTGAGATTTTAGGTTAGATGTTAGGCTCAGAACATGTGCTTGCTAAATTTTACTATCTTAGATTTTTAGGTACTATTATTATATTGTCATGTTAGTTTTGGTCTTGTTATTGTTCTGGACTAGATCCATTGTTTTATTTCTTGAGCATATTTTTGTGCGAGAGAGACCTCTTTCGATCCCAACCTTTTTGTTTCTGATTTCAATATGATTCTAAGAGGGTTTGTATTTGGTGTTGTTGATATAATACAGGTGGGAAGCTCGTTTATTAGAGCACCAAGAAGAGGGCTAGCAGACTCAAGTGCCTCGTCACTGGCAAGAGGATTCAGGGGATGTGCTTTCTTTTATCCTTTCAATTCCTTCTTTTTTATTGTGTTATGTAGTTTCAATGTTCTGTTATTGACTTATTTTGTTTGACGTCTCTCTCTCTCCATATGTTACTTTGCGCTGGACTATCTATAAACTAAATATGGAGTTAATCAAATAAATGTAATACATTTAGGTAGTTTTTTGGTCTCTATCAACTTGGGAGAGCATGCAAAAAATTGTATGAGCTTTTGGAAAAGAGAAAGGGTTGTAAGGGTAGTAGTACTTGCATGGTTATTGTCTAGGTCTACCCATGGCCACAACCACCATTTATGCGCTATCTTCATCATTAACAACCACTTTGCTTATATTGGGTTAAAACCATGGTCCTTCCAATCCAACTTCTTTTCTGGTTTTTCTTATACTAGTAATTAACAAAATTGCTTTAATCCTAAAATACTCTTTCATTTTTGGCTTAAATATACATTTTGTCCCTATTTTCGTCAAAATTATTCAATTTGGTCCTTATTTTTGTTGTGTGGTCAATTTGGTCCTCATTTTTGTAAAATTGCATTCAATGGAGTCCTTTTAGCAAACAGTGTTCAAATTGTTAACGACATAGTGACAACGTGGAACTGTTTGGGGTATGTGTCAAATTTTTACAGTGATGTTGGCACACATTGGCACAGTGTTTATTTAGTTATAATTTAGGGAAAAAATTAAAATTAATTGCATAAAAGAATGTGTAAGTGAAAAAATTAAAAAGCTGGAATTGAAGATTAAATGCAGCGAGAGAAAGTGAAAGTGAATAGGTTAAACTGGGACATTCGACTCTTCGAGAGAAAGGAAAAAATTACAGTTCGTGAACATCAAATTAGGGTTCGTGAGAAAGGGGAAAATTAGGGTTCGTGAGGAAGGGGAAATTGCACTTTGTTCGTGATTGGAGATTGGAGATTGGAGATTGCACTTCGAGATTGTGCTTTGTTCGTGGATGAAGTTTGTCTTGAAGTAGTGTGATCCATTGGAGCGTCAACCAAGTTAGTAAGCTTCAGAAATATTTGTGTAGTGTATTTTCGTTTGTGGTAGGTTCTCGGTGGGTTTTATAGTTTTCTTGTTTATTGTTTATAAAATGGTACCTTTTTGGTTGATTTGTTGTTTGTATTGTCGCTTTCGATAGTGGAGAGTGGTAATATTTTATGTGTTCGGTGGTCCCTTTATGTTCCCCTTTGTTTATGCATTTTTCAGTTATGGTCCCCTATTTAATTGATAGCATGTTACTTAATTTTTGTATTTAGATGTGTGACGAGGGATTCAAGGTTGTGGTTCACCATGGTGGACATTTTGTTCAGAATGGTGGGCTTTTATATGTGGGTGGATTTATTGATGATTGGTCATGTGACCCAAACACATGGGGGTATTTTGAGGTGTTAGACACACTTAGGTCTATGGGTTATTTAACTGTTAAAGAGTTGTGGTATGTTGTAGATAGACGAATGTAATTGTTGTATGATGATAATGGGTCAATTAATATGGTGAACGTTGCTAAGTGTACTAGAGAAGTCCACTTGTTTGTGGTCCATATTGTGTCAAAAGCAGTAGTTATAGATAATGATATAGAAAGTAATTTGAAATATGCAATTGTTAAAGTTAATGCTGAGTTGGGAGGTGGAGGTTTGAGTGAGGTTGTTTTGGGGGGATGGAGGTTTGAGTGATGTTGTCTTGGGGGGTGGAGGATACACTGCAAGTGAGTTGGGGGGTGAAGGTGGAGGTCAAAATGAGGCTGACTTGGGAGGTAGAGGTGAGAATGAGGCTGACTTGGGAGGTGGAGGTGAGAATCAGGCTGATTTGGGAGGTGAAGGTGAGGACGAGGCTGAGTTGGGAGGTGGAGGTGAGGATGAGGCTGATTTGGGAGGTGGATGTCAAACTAAAGATGAGTTTGGAGATGGAGGTGAGGGATGAGAACTTTGTTGATATTCTTGTCAGTGTAATGGGGGACATTAATAACTGTGATAATGATGTGGGTTTTGTCGTAGTTGAAGTGGGTATAACTGAAGAAGAGAATCAAAGTGAATGTGAGCTAAGGGGGAATGTGCGAAAACACATTGATAGGGGGCTTTCTGATGATCAGTGGCAGTCAGATGAATTGTTGAGTGGTGGAGAAACTGATTGTGAATTAGAGGATGACGATAGCATTCGAGATGTATTTGGGATGTTTGTGATGCCGAAATCCATGGCAGACTATAAGTGGGATGTGGGAACATATTTCCTTGATAAGGAACACTTTAGAGATGGTGTTAGAACTTATGTAGTTCATGGTGGAAGAAATATAAGATTTGTCAAAAATGATAAACGTAGAATTAGGTGAGATGCATGAGGGCCCAAGGAAACTGTCCCTAGTTAGCTTATTGTGTGTTGTTGACTTCCCATCATAACTGGAAATTAAGGAAAGTTGTTGATGTTCATACTTGCAGTAGGGAATTTACCATTGATATAATCAATTCTAAGTGGTTGAGTGGGATTTTGGAGACAAACTTAAGAGAAAATCCAAGTTTAAAAATAAATGAAAATACGTAACAAGGCTGTTAGGAAATGGAATACTAGAGTGTCAATGTCTATGGCTCGTAGGGCAAGAGCAATGGCAGCAGACCAAGTCTAAGGTTCATTTAAAGAGAAATTTAGGAGAATTTATGATTATGCAAATGAGTTGCAGAAATCTAATCCTGGATCTATAATAAAATTGAAAGTGAAAGACGTGTAGGGTCAAGCAACATTCAAAAGGTTCTACACTTGTTTAAAACATGTAAAGATAGTTTTGTGTCATGTAGACCAATAATTCGGTTGGATGGATGCTTTTTGAAAGGAAGGTATGGGGGTGAGTTATTAACTGCTGTTGGTCGAGATGGTAATGACCAAATGCTGCCACTATGCTATGCACTTGTTGAAGTGGAGAACAAAGAGACATGGACTTAGTTTATAGAGTTATTTATTGAAGACCTAGGTAGGCTAGAAGTATGTCAATTCATCACCTTCATGTCAGACCAACAAAAGGTAAATATCAGTAATGATTTAATCAATATTTTAAAGTGTTTCCACTATGGTCATGAATTTATTTATTTCATTTTGGCTTATGACAGGGACTTATGCCTGTTATACAAGAGTTGTTACTTGGAGCAAAATAAAGATTCTGCATGCGGCATTTGTACGCCAATTTTAGGAAAAAATTTGCTGGGAAGAAATTAAAGAATTTAATGTGGTGGGCTACTGCAAGTACATATCCCCAAGCTTGGGAAAGAGAGATGAGAAATATCAAAGAAGTCAATCTTAAGGCTTACAAATACCTCATATCCATTCCACCAAGGTTTTTTTTTTATTCTTCATATTCACAATAATATTATACATTATGATGATGTTAACCTTTGTGTGACACATTCATTTTCATATTTTGGTCCAGATCTAGGTTTACAAATCAAGCCATCTGTGACAGTCTAGTAAACAACATGAGAGAAGCTTTCAACAATTTCATTATTGATGCGAGGACTAAACCAATTATATCAATGCTAGAGGACATCAAAATTTATTTAATGAAAAGGTGTGCCAAAAACTGAAAGAAGGTGAAAGCTTTTAAAGGTTCAATCTGCCCAAAGATTAAAAGTAGACTGCGAGAAAAATTAGCCTTAACAAAGAACTGGATTCCAAGGTATGTAAATAGTCTCTTTCACACACATAATCATTTTCATCCTTATTGCTAACTTTTTGCACTTTGATAGTTGGTCAAAAGAAAAGATTTTTGAAGTCAGGCACATTTTAGTTATTGGGGAAAAGTACAAAGTCAACATTGACACACAAGAATGCACGTGCAGGAAATGGATGCTTAGTGGTATTCCTTGTTGTCATGCACTTGCTGCAATGAGGTTCTTAAATTTGAATGTAGAAGAGTTCATACCACAATGGTTCGGAATTTGCACATATGAAGAAACATATCACTCCATAATCTATCCAGTCAATGGGCAACTGCTCTTGGAGAGGACATCTTATAATGATGTGCAACCCCCTAAAAAGGAGATTACTTGGGAGGCCAAATAAAAAGAAGAGATTGGAACAGTGGGAATTAAAGAAAAATGATACAGAATTGAGGAAAGGTGGCCATCATAAGAAATGTAGGGTCTGTCGTGAAGTGGGACATAACAGAAGTAATTGTCCACAAGTCCCTCAACAATCAAGTCAACCAACAGAACCACCACCACCATCAATCCAACAGTTCACACAATCAATACAACCTATTGAGCAACCACAGGAAGTCTCAATATAGACTGGGCAACCAGGCACAAGGCAGAAACTGCAAATTCGAAGACCAACTTGAAGACCCTTTTGTGTGTTTTAATTAGGCCTACTTCGGAGACCACATTTTTGTGTGAAATGTATTTAGGCCTCTTTTGGTGTAATTTTGTAATATTTGGTACTCTATTTTATTCAGTTCTTTTGTCCAGCACTTGAATTTTTTTTAACATCTGAATTGCTTGAGTAAACAAGTTTTCATTGTACTTAAATGAATATTGGTCTCCAATATTGGAGTTGTGATTGGAATTTGTGCTTTTGTGCTTGGCAGGTTGTCTTACCAAAATATGGACTCAATTATATTTTGCACTTCTGATTGTCGGGTTGTCTTATAAAATTATGGACTGCATTACACAAAAATTCACAAAAATAGGGACTGCATTGAACATATTTAACTTAAAATAGGGACCAAATTGAACAATTTAAACAAAATTAGGGACTTAATTGAACATTTTTAAACTAGAGTTGGGACCGAATTGAACAACTTAAACGAAGATAAAGATTCATATTCATGCATCCAGAACAAAATAAAGAATGCTTAACACTACTTCATCCAGAACACAAAAAAATAATATCATAACTTCATTCATAAATTACAAAGCAAAACCAGCGATTGGTTTTTTAACATTCATAACTTGGTCAACATCCAAAAAACAACATCCTAACCTAAACACATTGATTTTTTAACATTACTGGCACCATTACTATAAAGATTACAACAATATCAATAACTAATCCTAAGAAAAATTGGATCATTTTCTTCATAACCCTCACTGAAGTCTCTAGTTCAGAAATCTTCATCCTTTGTTAGGCTATAATACCATCCCTTTTATCATATAACTCTTCATGACAATGAGTTTTTTAAGGCACATCAAACTAACCTTGTACTTAGAACAACCTAAAACTTGTCTACCATTATTCTTTGAAGTTCTTGTCACTCGAACCACTTCAAGTTCTCCACATTTGCAAATGGGGGTTAAACCCATACCCTTGGAACCACAAATATGAGAACCACTGCAACTTGGCTGCCCCCAACTATTACAGCAAGAGGAGGAAGACGAATGGTGAAGAGACATACCTCACAAACATGAATTCAAACTCACCAACTGGATTGTGCACACGTTCTTGCTGGCCATAAAGTTCCTACAAACCCTAATTTCTTCCCCAATTGGATTTCATTTACTTTTAAACCTACAACAACCATAACAAAGAACACAATGCCAACGTCACTGCAAAAATTTGACACGTACCCCAAATAATTCTACGTTGTCACTATGTCGTTAACAATTTTAATATTGTTTGCTAAAAGGACTCCATTAAATGCAATTTTACAAAAATGAGGACCAAATTGACCACACAACAAAAATAGGGACCAAATTAAATAATTTTGACGAAAATAGGGACCAAATGTATATTTAAGCCTTCACTTTTTTTCTAAGATAAGAAATCATTTATTGTTATGATCATATGAAAGTGATGAATGAATATTCAAAATGTAAACAAACTTCAGCTTAAATAACCTTAAAAAATTCAGCCAAGATTTCGAATTGATTCAGTTACAACTTTCATTGGACTTACCACAGACATTTAAAATATGAATGTTCTCCTTAGACAACATTTAAACCTTATCAAATGTTTTTCTTTTCTCAACCAAATAAACTTTATTATCAATATTATTATAGATTCAAACTTTATTTTCAGCATTGTGCAATAGACGTTGGAAGTTCCACTAATAAGAATGGAACTTGTGGAAGGCTTCATAGTTCATCTTCCTTAACATGTTTTACTTTACTCATGGTTTAAAAGAACATATTCACAATTTTTTTTTCTGTCCATTAACTTTTTTTTCCGAATAATTCAAAGTTTTCTAACAGAAAAAACTAAATTCTTAAAAATTGTGAGTTTAATACTTTAATCTGCTCACTACAACAATGAATGTTTTTCTAATAATGTTTAATTGAAAGGGCATTAGTGCATATAGGGGAGAAGGGTGGAACTTCTGCTTGATCATAGTTTGAGTTTTTATTTTTGTTTAATTGGAATAAGATAGTTCAAATTTATTGTTATTGTAATGTGATAGGTATTAAATGTTCTGGGAGATGGGTTTATGTTCTTTATTGCTTTAAATTTATTTATATAAGAATTTCATGTTTATTATGTTTTACCTTCCAAGCCTATGAACAAGGTTATGAATGTTTTAGGGTGTTTGAAACCTTGTAAGATTGGCTTGTGATGAATATTTTTTTATTGTAATTTGGTTGATGAAATTGTGGAATGATGTGTGGTTTAGTCTTAGTTTAGTTTGTTGGCATTCTGTGGATATATGACATAGACTGTTATGTACGATGTATGATTCTTCTAAGTGATTATTCTATTTAAGTATATATCTAAGCATTGGATTACTAGGTGTTTTTTGTATTGTAGAAGAATGTTATGTTTCTTGTGTTTTGATTAAATTGAATAACCTTTTAGCTCTGAATTATAAATTTTGTCTGATAATTGCAGATTCCACATTTGAGGCTTACAGAATACAAGAGGTCAAGGCTACCAAGAAACAATAGGACTATAAATCGTGCACATGGAGGAGTTTTGTCTAGAAGTGTTGTTAGGGAGAGGTTTGTCTTCACTTTTAACAGCTAGTTATATTTATAATAACTTTTTTCATTTATTACCTAGAAAGTATTTCATTGCAAGTTGAGGAGTCTCATTAAATATTATAAGTTATGTTTCCTTAAATAATTAAGAATCAAATGTTATAATTGACAACAAAAAATAAAATGGTATAAAGAAAATAAATTAGTTTTTCTTTTTTATTAACTTGGGAATGTTTACAACATGGTATAATTAAATTTTTCAATAGTGGACCCATTTCTTTATTACAATGTGAACTTATAATGTGTATAGTTTACATCAATATGATAAAGATGATTTTGATTAAATTCTTATGAATTGTTTGACATGGTATGGCAAAGGGGAGGGGCCTCATTATTTTTTTTCTTTCGAAAGTGATTGATACTAATTGATAGACACAAGATTATTTTGCAGATTCTTCCTAAACCTAACTATAAATTAATTTAATCTAATAATTTCATCTAACAGCCAAAAGGAGAAAAATGAAGTTGAATAAACATACACAAACTCAATGCATCCTTATTTTTTCATTTAACTTTTGTTTTTTATTATTGCAATAATTTTTTAGTTATTATTAATATATATAATTTACTTCTCACTCTCTATCTTACTCTATTAATTAAATATTCTTATGTTCTTCGTGTTTTGGATTAAAATATTTTTTTCAAAAAAAAATGGTAATATAATTAAATAGTCAGCACACTCAAAATCTCTCTTTCTCTTTCTCTCTCTTTATTATTGGCCTTCAACCAATATTTGTTATATGATTAAAATTTTTGGCAATCTAAAATTTTACTTAGATCTTCATTTTCTGTATCAAGTCAATAGAAAATATCATGATTAAGGACAGATCAACTAGAATATTATTAAAACAGAGAATAATTACATAACAAATAGTTTAATGGAGTCCATGAGGTCAACACTGATGCATAGATAAACTAAACATGTAATGCAACTGTAGCCTCACAGAAAGATAAAATATATCCTACTTTTAGCCAAATAATTTGATCCGTCACGCTATAGAGGAGTTGCAAAAATATGTAAGTTGTTACATTATATATCATTGTATTGTTAAATTTATGTTTGTAAAAAGTCCCTGATACTAAGTATTAATTTGCAACATACCAATAAACTTACCTTAATGTTAAATCTAGCCTGAACTACCCTTGTATTTAAATAGTCTAGTACAAGATTAAGTGGTATGAATTTTGCTTCATCTAGTGGAACTTCTTCAAATACAAATGACAAGTTTGTGAGGATAGAAAATGAGCTTGCAACTATGAAAAGCCAAATGCAAGCATTGCTTGCCTACATTGCTTCTAAAGAAGATGTTCCAGAATCCCTAGCTTCTATTGTAAGTTTGCCACGTCCCTCAATTAATGAGGTATAATTTACTTAAGTAAATGACTTAAAGTTGTTTTATTTCTTTCTTATTTTTTTCAATAAAACATTACTTATATGTGTTTTTTATTGTAGGTACCAGATATTGGAAGCGATGTGCCATCTACAAATGACAAAGTAGGATCAAGTGGAGCAAGCAAGACAAATTGCTATTTTGATATTGAAAATGTCTTGATATGTGTGTTGTCTTTATTTTGGATAGTGACATGTGTATTTTCTTTTCTTTTTTTGGATATTTACATTGATATGTAATTGTGATCAAATGATGAAAATACTTTGTTATCTAAAATCATCTATAAAATTAATTTTCACTAATTTTTTGTGTACTTTTATAATTTATATTTTTTGTATTTATTATTGAATAGGTTTATTATATTATAGGTTAAAATACCTTTTTGGTCCCAATTTTCGTCAAGTTTTGTCAAATAAGTCCTAATTTTGGTTTTGTGTTCAAATAGGTCCCAAAGTTATAATGATGTGAATTTTAATATAAAAATTAAATTTGGTTCCAATTTGGAGAGGGACCAATTTTGTTCATATTAACAAAAAATAGAACTAAATTGAACAAAAATAACAAATATAGGGACCAAATTGAATATAAAACATTGACTTTGACACGTGACACGTTGTTGGTTTGACATGTGGACATTTAAAATAAATTTTAAAAAAATTTAAAATTTAAAAAAAATTTAAAAAAATTCAACAAAACCACGAAGTGACACGTGGTAGTCATTGTTCATTGTCGTTAATGATTTAAACGGTATTAGCAAAAAAGGACCCAATTGAACAAAATTGATGAAAATTATGACCTATTTGAACACAAAACCAAAATTATGACTTATTTAACAAAACTTGACGAAAATTAGGACCAAAAAGGTATTTTAACCTATATTATAAAACCATAAATGTATGTCAATAATTATAAATGATATATTGTTTTCAAATTACGATAGTTGAAAATATCAAAATATAATGAAATAATGGCATTTCAAGGTACCACAATTTACATTGAGATTGTGCTTTCAGTGAGAAAATTGCGACAGTTTTAACTGTCGTTATTTACATCTACAAAATGTCATTTTATACAATGCATAAAATGGTGGTTGGTACGGCAGTTTATTACAAATCGCCATAATTTACTTTGTGGCGACAACATGTACGACGAGTTTTGAAATCGCCACTGGCCTAAATTATGACGGTTCAAAACGCCGTATTTAACAAAAAAACGCCATCGTAACTTACATCATTTTTTGTAGTGGGAGATGAAATAAAAGAGGTAATCAACCGATGTGGGAGTGATAAAAGCCCTAGGCCGGATGGTTTTAACTTTCATTTTATTAAAAGTAATTGAACAACTATAAAGCAAGACATAACTCGGGCAATAAATTGGTTTTAAAGGGTTGGGGAAAACCTAAAGGTTGCAATACATCCTTCATAGCTTTAGTACCTAAAACAGAAAACCCAATAGGTTTGGAGGAGTTTAGACCTATTTCTTTGGTTGGTTGCGTACAAGATCATTTCCAAGGTGTTAGCGAATAGGTTGAAGAGGGTGTTTCCAAAAGTCATAGATTTCTCACAATCGACTTTTATCAAGGGAAGAGGAATGTTAGATAGTATACTCATAGCAAATGAACTAGTGAACGAAATAAGGAGGAAAAAGAACAGGGCAATAGTAGTTAAGGTTGATTTTAGGAAAGCCTTTGACTTAGTGAGCTGGCAATTTTTGTATTATATGATGGGTAGACTAGGCTTCTTTAGCAAATGGATTGGATGGGTAAAAACTTATATGGAATCACCTACATTGTTGGTATTGGTGAATGGCAGTCCTACCAAGGAATTCCAACCAAAAATAGGTTTTAGACAAGGGGATCCAATATCTCCTTTCCTATTTCTAATCGTAGCGGAGGGGCTAGCAAGAATGGTGAGCCAAGCTATTCAAAAAAACCTATACAAAGGTGTTAAGGTAGGGAGCAAAGGAATCATGATAAATTTATTACAGTTTATAGATGACACATTATTCCTATGTGAACCAAGCTTGGAAAATATCAAGGTAATTAAAACTATTTTGAGATGTTTTGAAGAGGTGTCAAGTCTAAGGGTAAACTTCCATAAAACTATAATTGGCAGGAAGGGGATAGAGAGGGAAGAAATGGAACAATTCTCTGGAAATGAAAATCCCATTCAAATACCTCAATATGCCAATAGGTGATAATCCAAGAAAAAAACTTTTTTGGCAATATATAGTGAGAACAATTACGAATAAGCTATCAAAGTGGAAAGGAAAACTACTATCTTTTGTCGATCGTGTTTGCCTAATTAAGTCGATCATATCCTTCTTACCTTTATTATACTTCTCTTTCTTTAAAGTGCCAAAGAACATATGCAAAAAGAGAACCGAAATATAAAGAAAGTTCCTTTGGGGTTGGGGTTTTGAGGAGAGGAAGATAGCCTGGATTAAATGGAAAGATTTGTGTAAACCAAAGTATGAAGGAGGGTTGAGTTTATGAGATATTGCAAAATTTAATAAAGCTTTGTTGGCAAAATGAAAATAGAGACTGGGAGTGGAAAAAGAGGGATTATGGAAGGATGTGTTGGAATCTAAGTATGACTCATGGATGAACTTACAAGTCAGTAGTGCAGACAAGGTAGGATCTTGGTGGTGGAGAGATATATGTAGTGTAACATCCCAATTTTTGGATGTCACGTAAAGTTATAAAATGAGCAATTTTAGCGGAAACGATTATCGATAAAATGAACTTAGTAAAAATTCATAATATAATCTATTAAAAAAACGTAGTTCAAACATCCATTGTCTAAAGTTTTTAAATAACAACAACATTGAAAATAAATTACACCGTCTTTAATACGTAATTTAACAACTTAATAAAAATGAACATAAATCCTAAGTTCACCCTTTTTTTCTCGTCAATCTACTCCACGCCATAATCATTTGCAATATCATTTGCCCCTATATAACACACACGTTATACAGTCATCGCACACACAATAAACACACAACACAAACAATAGGGGGTAAGCTAACCATACATAATGATATATAATCAAAATTTAGGAAAATAAGACATTGTAATTAATACCCAACCTCACATCCATGTAAAATACTTAAACATTGGAATAACAACCAAACTTGGGTTTTTTTCCAGAAACCATACTTTAGTTACCCATGCACACATTATTTCTTCTACTGAAAATTAAAGGCTCAATACCACCCCCTATCATTATATTCTATACCCACGCAAACCAGTTTAAAACATGTGTCCCTTAACTAAAGTAAATGCATAAACAATCCAACTATTCAACCTTGAGGTTGCACCCAAAATAAATAATCCCACACATGTTAACCCAATGTTGCACGAACCTGCATCTAAACCCCAAGTGGAATATAAAGAACCATGCAATCTACCACATTATTATCACAAGCGAGAAATAAAAAGACAAAACCATGTTGCATTACATGAAGATACAAGTAAAGGAAGACCATAAGTTATGCATCACTTATATGAAAACCAAGCATCATCAAAAGTGGCACCGAAATAACACAAAGGCCACACATAGCTTTGCTATGCTCACGTGAAACAAGAAGAGCTACCACAAAATTACAAGAAACATGCATTTAATTCACTTCGGCCCCACACAAGAAAGACCATGTTACTTTTCTTCCAATACAATATAATATATATATGGCAAATGAATGAAAAGAAACTTGTGCAATAGTCAGAAGAACACGATAAAATTGTACCTTATAAGGCTAAGCTAAAACGAACCAAAAAGAATTCTACGTCTGCATCCAAAAGCATGGTTAAGGAAAACTAATTCACATGTGGTTTCTAATTATCTGCCCATCAAACAAAAAGTGACATAAAACAAAAAGAAAGACAAAAGCGGGCTCACAACCATGCTAAAGTCAAATTACAAAAAGAAAGAGAAAGAATTAAGTAAAAGGAAATTGTGCACTCTACTACAACATGCAACAACAACCAAAAATCTTATATGCATGCTATTGATTTCAAAAGGCCCAAGGTAAGGAAAACACTAGCCACCACATAATTCCTATACGCATGCAATTACCCATAAGTTGGTTCCTTTTTTTTAGCAAAGGAAAGCATCCAACTCAACAATGCATGAAACTAAAACCATAACAAAAGAGGTTAAGAGGGTTAAACTCCATCACAACATTACATGCATTAACAAATTGGGACAACTAAACAACACTAATATGGCTAGACTAATAAAAAAAATCAATACGTTGTCGCCTTAAATATTATAGTGCACCATGCTATGATTCCTTATGGACGAAAAGGGAATTCGAAAATGATGTATAATATTTGTGAAAGCAAACAACTCCTATAGAAACGAAACCGCTGCTACGAGATATAAACCAATTTTTGAAACTAAGAAAAAAATACCGACACAACTCAAACCAATGCATGAACCCAACGTCTTGAATGAAAAGTTATGCATCTCGTACCAACATGGACGAAGGTATACAAGCATTGAAAAGGATTAGGAAACCAACAAACAACCAAAAACTATAACTTCATAAACCCATACATCACATACAAAACTACACCCAACTAACAAAGATTCAACAATGACACTGTGCATTAAATAAAACGAAAACACATATGCAGTTGTTATACATATAAGAAAATAAACACAAAAAGTTGGCTTCCCCTACCTGTTGAGCTGCTTTCAACCTATGTTTTTTCTTTAAGATCCAACCTTCACTCTTCACGGTTTCTCTCTAACCTTTACTTTACCTAGAGGGTTGAGGGTTTGCCCTAAACGTCCTTCCTTTTGTGGTTTTTCCTGTTAGGTTAAGTAATCTCACTATTTTATTTTCGTCCTTTCATACTTAAAACCCAACACTTGGTTTCTAGGAGTTGATAAAAAAATAATCAGATGATATTCAACCTGATTGAATTTTGAATTAAAATCTCTTTAATTATTCATTTTGGGAGTTAGCTCACCTTTTCTATTTTTTTAATGCCAAGGGTTGCCATATCCTTTCTTTCCCATGGCATTAGCATGGCCCTTTTATTATGCCACTCGTTATCTCATTATAAAATTCACACTACATATTTATAAACATGTATGTTCCATATTTTATATAATATTGATAATTTAAATAAATAAAATAATAACTTCAATCACCCAAATAATTATTCAATATGTCATAATTAAATTAAAATAACTAATTTAACAAATTAACAATCTTAATCAAGCTATTAATTTTTCTCATAGGATTCTCTTTATTTTAAATTTTCTCGCGTCTTACATGTAGTACATGTGGGGAAGGGGTGCAAGATAACTGGTTCAACAATAGTGTGGGTTAGAGAGTGGGGGTAAGGAATAAAGTCAAATTTTGGGAAGATAATTTGGCAGGGGATACCCCACTGTATCTTATGTTTCCAAAACTTTACTCAATCTCAAATTGTAAGGAAATGGTTATTGGAGAAGTCGGTGAATAGAGAGAAAGTAGATGGGTATGACACTTAACATGGATGAGAGATAGACTAAGAGCAACAACTTAACCAACTAATAATTGGTCAACATTTAAAAAAAAAAAAGTTAGGACTCGTGGTTTTGGAAACATGATGAGGAAGGAGTATTTTCAGATAGCTTAACGTATAGAATCATGCAAGACAACCTCGGTGGGGAAAATAATACGTTGTTTACACCATATTGGAGTGTAAAGGCTCTACCCAATTGGAAAGTGTTGATGGAAAAGATACCAACAAAGGATAAGTGATTGCATAGAGGAATTCAGCTAGGTAACAACTTTTGTGAGATGTGTAAAGAGCAAGATGAAAGAGTTATACACTTACTTTTTAGTTGTAAAATAGCTTAGAAGGTACAAGAAATGTATGATAAGTGGTGGGTGTATGCTCAATGAATCACAACCAACATAAAACCCATTTCCAACATTTTCCTCTTTTGTAACTTAATGGGAAACAAAACAAAATTTGGAAGACAATGTGGGTAGCAATACTTTGGGCAATCTGGAATCATAGGAATATGGTGATATTTAGGCAAAGGAAGGTAAATGTAGAAGAAATATTTTGTATGGTACAATTGAATGCATGGCTATGGATAAAACACAAACGAATCAATGTTGCTTTCTCATATTCAGATTGGTATCAATGTCCAGTCCGATGCTTAAATTTTCTATAAAAGGGACAAACATCTTGGCTCTTGTTAGCCAACAAAGCTTTTAGGATAATCATGCTATTCCATACATTTTTGGACAATCCTTTTTTGTGCAGTAACTATTGACTTCATCTTATTTTGTTAGAAACCGTTTAAGCGTACATGGAAGTACTACAAGAAGCTCGAGGCTATTTCTCTAGAAAAATAAGAGTTTTTCTAGGCAGGAAGGGAGTATAGTCTCAGGGAGACGCTAGAAGCCTAACAACAAAAGACAAGAAATATGCATAATATCGGATGTCTACTCCTTTGGGCTAGGAAGGAAATCAAAGCAGAAACACTAGCACAACTACTCTATAAGGACTTTTATGACAACGAGACCATTGTATCTAAGTTCTTTTTTGTAATTTATCCAATCTTTTTCTAAACAATGGTGTTGATCTTGGATCAGTAAACATTATATTGGTTGGCTCGAGATTGGTAAGCAAGGAAACCTCTTACTTTGTAGGATAGTTCCAGAAGTTTCTAGATAGTTTTAGTTTACTAGATAAACAACATTTGTATATAAATTATAAAAGGTTAAAATGCTCTGTTAAATATATTTCTTTTTTGTTGATAAAAAAAGAGTTAAACAATCTCCATTTCGATCAAGTAATATTTTATAAGATTAAAATACATGGGAAAAAAATCTTCTTTTGACTTTAGATTCGTTGGTTTCTTGCTCATCCAAAATTCAGTGCAACAAGCCAACAACTCAACGTTGTGCATTTTAATCTAAGGTGTTAAGAAACACGTGGATAACTGTCCACATTTTCTAGTGTGGATTGTTTAGAACACAAACTTGAAAACGACTCCAATTGATAATGATTTTACAACCTTTTATTACAGAAATTTCCATGAATATCCTAGAAAAAGTTGTAATCCACAGTGAAAAGAGACTGAGAAACGGTTGATACTTTTGTCCTGTAAAACTAATAGGTGCAAGGGATCATTTTAGGCTGTAATTTGATTTGAAGCTACGAGTCTCCAAATTGTACTTGGCCTCCTCCTTATACCTCTTTTACTGTAACTAGTAAAACTAAGAAGTTTCTTCAAACTTCTGGTAAGCAGTACACAAAATTAAGATGTAACAACAAAAATTGATAACCATCATTTCCTAAGAAAACACTAGCATTTGATGCAACCTTAATGAGTGTTGGTTTATTGAGAATTGAGCATTGATTTTTAATGTTGAAAAGATGAGAACGCCAACTTACACACACAACACACCCCTATCGACCACATTAAATGAGAGTCTGAAGTTTAAAAGAATTGTCATCCATATGATTTTGTACATTTATTGAAGATCTTTTCCTTGGAATCTGAAGGCACATCCAAAAGACAGAACCCTGATGCATGTTGGGTAGTGAACATGTCTTTACATTGCGGTAGCCATTCCAAATGATTCTTTGCATGGAAACACCAGTTTTACCTCCGCAAAAGGTCAAACCTTTCACTATCTTCACTATGGCCAGGTTAACTAGGATATGGGCACTCTTGTAATTCTGGTTGGGTCTAGAATTCCACCATGAGTTAGCCATTGTGCGTAGCATTTTTGTACCTCTTGATCATGCTCCTCTGTCTCATTGCACAATTTGCTAGTCTATCTCTTATGGTCATTAAATCACCACAAACACATTTATCTATCTCTTCCCATCCATCTTTATCTTTTTTCAACAAACTCATTTTCATTTCATTTATCCCTTCATATCACCATCATCACTCATATCCCCTTCACACTTATTATTACAACACCAAAACGCCACAATGGGAGACACCAAACTACCTGATGTACTCTTCCTACTCTTCACCTTAATTCTTGCAGCTAAATTCACGCAAGGTCATAAGTCTTGTCACACTCTTCTGCATCAGTTTTTCATTTTTCATCACTCACCTGCTTTCTACTACATTCTCTATATTTTTATCTTGCTTCTTCTCATTCTACTACTTCCATTAATAGTTTTTTTTCTTCATGTACAATTTCATTTCACTTTTCTCAGTTTTAATTCTTGTTGTGTGTATTGTATTGAACTTCGAAGAGTAATAAGCAATCCAGGCTGGCTTAGTTTCTTCATGTTCATGTTCATGAACTTTATTGCCACAAGTTTCAAGAGAATGTGCTTTTGGTGTATCCTAAACTTGTCACTACTGATGCAGGAATAAAAACAGAAGAGTTGTTACCTCAATCTTCTGAACCCCAAAGAGAGCCAAGTTTGGAGGTGAGTTACCCTTTTGAATTTCTTGGTTGATTTTCCATTTGCATCATAATTCTTGCATTGAATATGTGGAATCTTAGGATGGCAATGAGACATGGAAAATGAGGATTTCTAGGAGACTGATGATTGGATCCACTGCACCAACTTGTACGTACAATGAGTGTAGAGGTTGTAAGTATAAATGCAGAGCTGAGCAAGTGCCAGTAGAGGGAAATGACCCAATTAATAGCCTATACCACTACAGATGTGTTTGTCATAGATGATATATCATGCTCAATAATGTTGAATTATAGCACACTGTAACTTGAATTCTAGTAGACATGAGTTTATCTCCTCTGAGTTACTGCTAAGAAAACTTCAATTCCTCATTACTCCCACAATCCTTCTTTCAATGCTAAGAGTTTTCGTGAGTGCTTGTGCTCAAAGGTGCAAAATTTTTGCATTTTCTATGTTTTCGTTCGATTACTAATGAGAAGAAGCTTATTCGCTAAAATTCACTCTGTTATTTTTACTGTTCTCTAGGTTTTGACTTGTGAGTGATTCTCTATATTAACTGCCATTTGTTTCAAGTACTGTTTTAACTGATTTTTGTTGTTGTTGTAGTTGAATACTATTAACCTTATTCAACCAGAGTGATGGTACAGATATTAGAATCGTTGACGTGTGTCAATTGGCTTATTGAGCATTTAATGAACGTCATTTAATTTCACGCGTGCACAACCTTTCATACCCACTGAATTTGCGTTTTGGAGGGAAGGGATAAACACTTTTTAAGTGTTTAGTGCAATCCACCTAAATGAGAATCAAGTTATAATTATCTATGATGTGTGTTTGAATAAGTGTTAATAGAATTGATTATTATTTTTTAAAGAAAAGCAGGTTAAAAGTGGAATTTGGTATGATTTTCTTCTTTTTATTTAGGATAAAAGAATTCACCAAAATATGTTTCAATTCAAAATTATTTTTCTACCTGTAATCAAATTTTTAGTACGAAACTAAATATATGATTTGTGTTTAAATAATTTTATATTATAAGCAACCTAGCTCTTAATCTTGATCTTGGTGCAAAACTTTTTATCAACTGCAAAAACTACCCGAATTGTTTCAATATTCAGAGTCAGTTTTGGGTTCAAATCAAATTTTTAAAGTGAAAGTAAAACTTGGGGTAAAACGTTTTATCTAATGCTAAAGCAACCTAAATTGTTTCAATTCAAACATCAGTTTCGATGTAAATCACATTTTCAAAATCAATCTTTTACTAAAATATGTTAAAAATTTAAATGAGTCCAAGTATCAAATTAAATAGAGATAAAAAGATCAACAATCATATACTTATTTCGATTTGAGTCTTATATAAGAGTTGTGTTTCCCAAATAAATCTCTCCTCGTAGACCCATCAAATCAAATATTTAATGTGCAACTAAATCTATCAACTTTAAATATACACAACATGGTCGAGTTCAAATTTTCTACTGGTTTTTTTGGTGTTGTTTTCTGCTGAACTTTAAAAATACATGTTAGTATTTTAAATATCCTTTTTAATATATTTTAAAACTTCAAAATTAGTGATAATCAGTGTATTATGAAAATACAATAGAGGAGCAGCACAAAGAAACCAACCGAGAATCCAAATTCCAACATGGTCACATACATTATTATAATGAAGCCTTTTCCTAGCTTATTGCCATGCCATTTAGCATTTATAACCCACTAAAAATGCTCAAGGAAATGGGTATGTAACAAGAACAAGCATATATAGCTTATGTTAAGAACCATAACCATTGTAGCCAAAATTTGTTAAACCACAAGGTAACTAACTATATGTGTAGCGAATTTCAGATTGTGAAGATAGAAAAGGGAGTGAGCCATCGCTGCAAGTTGGCACATGAAAGTGGTCCCAAATATTAAGCATAAGCGACCAAGAACTCATATGGGTAATTTGTTTGAACTCTATTCAATTTCACAAAGTGGCAAAACTAAATTTGAAAATAACTGAACAAGCATATACGCAGGGAGGTCCCATATACCGCGTAAAGCAAGCTAGCCCCTGCACACGTAGTATGTAGTCATGTGCTTGGCTTCATCTTAGCAGTTAGTTACACAAAATCACGAGTACTTTCACAATCTTCATAATCAGTGTATTCAATCTAATCATTTCACTGCACATTCGTCATATATATACACACGCCTTTTACTCATTGCAGATATGCTTAAAGAAATTGAGCAAATAAAATTCCTTTACACCCATAATTGATAATCTTTTCATAATCTTTTCTATGTCAAATCTAATTAACTTTGTTACAACTGTTACGTATATGCAAAATAGGACGGAACGTAACACGTTTTATGTAATCTAAAATAGGAAAGTAAAACATAAGGGTCCAAAACATGGTGCATATATAGAACCCACAAGACTTATTTTGGACAATTATTTACTTTTTAAGAAAACAGTTCATTTTTGTCAAGTTTAAGTGCAAAATTCTGATGCTTATAGCTATATTAGAAAACATAATGTGAGTGCTAACTAAGAGAAGGAAAAGAACAATGAGTTAGTTGATAGAATGGGATAAGGGGTCCTTATCATCAGTATTTGAAATGTGGAAATCATAGCCACGTAGGTTCAACTCATCGGCAAAGTGTCAATCAGTGCAGAATGAAGATGAATGAATAAAATTTCCTTGTACGTGTTTGGTGAAATGTTATGCTAGCTACAATTATAAAACCTTAAATGGTGTCTTGTCACCCAGAAGTAGAATAGTGTTGAGATTTTTATGTGTCACTGGAAGACACGACCAAGGACAAGATACCTCTTGTGATTTACACCTGATAGAAGAAAGATATGTTAAAAATTTGGCTCTTTTCTTTGTCTCTATTTTGATCACGAGGATGAGAATGGTGCTTATGATGTAATGTGGAAGGGACAATCCAAAAGAAATGGAACATGGTGATTGATCTATGTATGTGAATGAATGGCTTCAGAGCAGAAGTTTGTTATCGACCAAGTAAGGTTTCAAATTGTGGTTCACCTTGGAGATGCAATTGCTGTAGCAATATTATTGTGCGTGTTTTTATTTGTAATGATCATATATATAAAAATATAAAGTGAATTATTCATCCATAAGGTTTCAGCATCTTAAATGAATAGGTTGAAACCCATGCAATCGAAATATGCAGATACTTAGTAGCATGATTACCCAATAAAAGAAGGTAATAGCCAAAGAAAATCACTAACTCTACAAATTTAGTTGAATGTGGTGTTTATGCAGTGATGCACGTGGCGATGAGGACAGGATTTGTGCCATCCTCAAAGGGAAACAAAAAGAACATGATGCATTATGGTGCATAAAGGGTGGCCAAGCATAACCATGTCGTGGTTAAAGTGGACAAATTCAACCTTGTTGGTGTCATCTTTACAAGAAACTACATACCAATAGGAAAGCATGGCCATCTATCATAGCGCATGGACCATGCAAAGGAAGGAAATAGGCCAGGAAAACAACGCAGACACTTTGTTTGTATTTTGTATGGCTTTGCATATGCTGAAGTTGACATCAATGGAATCCATGGGAAAACCAAGACACTTTCTACATGTGTAGATACGCATGTGAAGGTCTGAATTTTTGTTTCATTAGTTTTTATCTTTTTGAAACTTTTTTGAAGAAGTTTGTTTAAATATGTCTTATAAAATGAAGGACTCTACATTTTATATGTTCACTCTGCATGTAAGTATATCCTTTTAGCTAAAAGATAAACATATATGTAATGTTAAATTATTTTTACAAAAGAAAAAGCGTTGCCAAGAAAAGGCATAATCATCAAAGCAAACAATAAGTTAACGAATAATGATAGAATGACACCCCATTTTGACCACTTTCATGACCACCTTACGTGGCAACAGAAAGTAGATTTAATTTTTTTTTTTTAATTGAAAAATTAAATTGGCAGAAGGGAACGTCATTCTCCGCACACGCGCGTGTGGTCACAGCCTTCTCCAAATTTCCCCAACACCAGACCGCGCATTTGTTTTTTATTTTTTCAAAACTCTTTCACTGCTCCACCGCACCTCTCCACTGCTCCACCGCTTCTCCATTTCTCCAAAGCGCCCTCAAACACAAACCCCTCTGCGCGCCTTCTTCCCGCACACACACAGAGCCGCACCACACGCACCTCATCTCCACGTTTTCGCACCTAGCGGTCCAGAAACCCCAAACCCCCTCCCAGCCAGACCCTCTCCCTCTCCCGCTCCCGCTCCGTCTCACACCAGCGGAACCATTTTTCTTTTTTGAAAACGACTGTCCTGCACCGCTACACCGCTCGATTTCCCTTCCCCGCACAACACAGACACGAAACCGGCATCCGACAACCATCGTCCCGCACAGCCACACACCTCTGGTGGACGTGATCCCGCAACCGCTGCCGTCCATAACCCTTGTCGCAGCACACACAGTTCTGCTCCACCACTTGGAATCCCTTACCGCTCCACAAATACCCTCCCGCACCCGAACCCCGTTCCGGCGTCATTGTCGAAACCCCAAAACCCCTTTGTTGGAGAAACCCTAACCCTAGAAACCGCAGCTATGTTCTTCGTTGGTCAATCCCGAAATCCCTGTCCACAATCCCAAATCCCCAATTTCATAACCTAACCTAAATTTTGCCCCAATTTCAACGGTCACCAGCGCTGCTCCCAACGGTGAGGCTCACCTGCCATTTTCGTATGAGAATTTATTCCCTCAGTGACGCAAACCCCAAAACCCCTCCATGCGAGAAACCCTAACCCGAATCCCTCTCCACACTCCGAATTCCCTAATTTGATAAGCTAACCTCAACCTCCCCTCTATCTTTCCCTCACTTTCAATTAGTACACGAACTTCAGCCCATGGGCAACCACTGAAGCCGCAGTCGACCACTGAACCTCATCCGTCGACCCTACTCTCTATCCACCACACTGAACCACGAATTTTCGAGCCTTCCTCTGTGTTTGACGGGCTGAGCACTATCCAGCAGTCTCTGGCGGGTTGAGCACGATCCAGGACCAAGGTCCATATTCTTTCAACATTGTTCATGCCATGTTATTGTTTCTGTGGTGCAATTTGTGCTGTTTTGTTTTGTTAAAATTATGTTCTACAATTAGTGTTGATTTCTGCGACTTAGTTACCATGTTTATCTTTTTTGAAGTACTAGTTTTTGGCACGCTTAGTTTGTGTTGGTGTCTATTTATATGTGCAATTGTTTTGTGCAATCGGTGCAATGATTAGAGCAATTTGTTGGGGATACATACATATTACTGTTTTGTGGATTGAGCTAATAGTTGGTTAATATTGCAGAACTAGTTTTGTTTGTGTTATTTGATAATTGCACTTGAATACATGTGTGCAATTTTTATGTGAAAATGGTTTATGAATACATTATGAATGATTTGATTTATATTGATTTTTGTGAACTGAAGATCTTATTTGGGAATCATGACTGATGGCAGTGAAGACGATGGTTGTACAACTGAGACGAAGGTATGAGTTTGGAAATTGTCATACAAGGTTGTTCAATATATGTATTAAATAATGACTTGATGTATTCTTTTTTTTTGTGGATGCAGATATATTTTAGACATTCATGTCGGACGCATTTTCTTGGTTCTTTGAATAAGATCTTAGCAAAAGAACAAATTATTTGTCTAGAGCAAACACCCTTTGCTTGGATGCCGAAGTTGAAAGAGTCTCTGAAGATAAGTAGAAATCTTCTAAATGAGTTGGTTAATGTGTGGGTTGAGAGGAGAGGAGGTTTTCTCCTTAATAAAGAAATTGTTAGATTTTCTTTATTAGATGTATGCTTAGGTTTAGGGTTACGGGTTGTTGGAACTAAAATTGATTTGGCTGAGGGTTTTGTTCAAAGTCAGTGTAGGAAACAGTTTGATGATGAAAACGTTGATGTCAAAATGGTTTATGAATTCTTAATGCAACATCTTGGAGATTTAAGTGTAGTTGATTTTTGTAGATTGTATGTTTTGATAGGAATATGTGAGTTTCTATTGTCTAGTCGCAGGGGTAGAATTTTTCCGATATTGTTCAACATTGTGGATGACTTTGGAAGTCTAGGAAAATATAATTGGGGTAGTGTTGTGTATGAGTACTTGGTTGAGAGTTTATGTACTGCTTCATTGTTGTTGAGCGACGAAGGAAATGCGAAATACTTTCATGTGGATGGTTGTGTTTATTTGTTACAGGTATAATAAATTATTCGTTAATTGATTGTTTTATTAATTATGATCTTGAATTATTCGCTAATGGTGTTAAAATTTTGTTTAAATTTTGTTACAAGTATGGGCTTTTGAGCATTTGTTGATTTGGAAGAGAAAGGGAGGAACTCCCAGTCAATTTCCACGAATATTGCATTGGATGGATGTTAAAGTTGGGGATTCCATAGTTAGTCGTAGTTTGAAGAAGAAAGCGGTTAGTTTGATGTTTGTTTATAATTTATAATTTGATTGTGTTTATTACTCAATCAATTTTTTAAATGATTTATTATTGGTTTGCTTGTTGGTTTATTTTGTTAATGATGGCAGGTTTTGCATGACGTTGCCGTGTCAGAAGAAGAGCTTAAACACGTAGTTGTCCAAGAAGGTTTTCATGAATATGGGTGTGGATTTGGCAAGGTTGAAAGGAGAAATGAAGGAGGGTGTTTTTTAGAAGAGAAGGAAGAGCTTATGCGTGAAATTTTAGAACAAGAAGCTGTTATTGAGGAACTTAAGCAATCAATTGATATTCTAAAAACAAAGATGAAGGAGAGGAGGAAACAACCGCCTAAGAAATATGATCCATGTTATGACACCAATGGTTGTGCTTCTTCGACACATGATCATAGTTTTGATTTGGGAGGCAAATCTGTTGAGGAAGATGATGAAGTTCATAAAAGCAATGGCATGTGTGTCAAAATGGAGGAAAGCAATATGTATGCGCGAATGAAGCATCAACCCCGCACACGTTACAAAAGTCGTTCTATTCGAACTCCGTTTGCGAGTTATGGGATAAGGAGGTTGAAGAAATAGTTTGGAATTATTATTATGTCTCCAATATTTTGAATTACAACTTTTTTATGACCTTATATATGAAGAATGTTGTTTACAAAATTAGATTTTTTGTTGTTGGTAATGATAGGGTCGTACTGAATGACAAATTCATTTATTTGTGTTCATTTCAGTATACAATTGTGTGACAAATGCTGCTCCACTGAAACTATATTAATTTGTTACAATGTGTTTGTCCAAAAAGTCTATCCTGGGTTACAGCTTAGATTTCACTGGGTGGCATGATAAATTCCAAAAAGGTCCAGCAATGTTTGGGGTTCACTTATAACATTTGCACTGCGTAAAAGAAATAAAATATTGTCTGCCATCCAAGGGGGAAACAAACTGGGGTCCACCAATGCCCAGGGATTATTATTTTATTAAAAAAATCATACAAGTAATTTGTCCAAAAAGTCTATCCTGGGTTATAGCTTAGATTTCACTGGGTGGCATGATAAATTCCAAAAAGGTCCAGCAATGTTTGGGGTTCACTTATAACATTTGCACTGCGTAAAAGAAATAAAATATTGTCTGCCATCCAAGGGGAAACAAACTGGGGTCCACCAATGCCCAAGGATTATTATTTTATTAAAAAAATCATACAAGTAATTTGTCCAAAAAGTCTATCCTGGGTTACAGCTTAGATTTCACTGGGTGGCATGATAAATTCCAAAAAGGTCCAGCAATGTTTGGGGTTCACTTATAACATTTGCACTGCGTAAAAGAAATTAAATATTGTCTGCCATCCAAGGGGGAAACAAACTGGGGTCCACCAATGCCCAGG
>Ga0214545_1000161_pt1 | contig 83767 bp, 28 predicted proteins | sample CNSS4metaG_FD_160064 | JGI IMG/M metagenome (GOLD analysis project Ga0214545, IMG submission 160064) | Root nodule microbial communities from cowpea collected in UCLA plant growth center, Los Angeles, California, USA - CNSS4 | ecosystem: Host-associated > Plants > Roots > Nodule | place: USA...
AAATTAAAAGAAAAAAAAAAAAAATTTTTTTAAAATGAAAAAAAAAAAATTTTTTTAAAAAAAAAAAAAAAAATAAAATTTTTTAATTTTTTTTTTTTTTTTTTGTGTTGTGGCTATTAAGATTCTTTTATTGAAATCATAAATTGTGATCATTATTAATAAAAAATAGTTAGATTCACACATTTATCTAAATAATTAATTAATAACCTTTAAAGATCAAGAAAATGATAAGGAGTATAGTAAAAAAAATGATTAATTAATATCCAATAATAAATAATCATGATGGAGACGGAATATGATTATTTATATGTAAACTATAAAAAAATATTTTTTCTTAGAGATAATAGACTAAATTCTTACTATTCCAATTTCTCAAACATCTATTATGGTAACATTCATTTAAGTTTGTATTCATTTAATTCTACATTCTCCTAACTCAATATTAGTACGGGGAAAATTCTCGAATTAATAATTTTGTGACTTTAGTTTTAGAAAAACTTACCATTTGACGACTATTTTTATTTGTTCACATGTCATTGACGATTAACCATTTTGTAAGATGCGACAAAGGGTGAAAAATGCATCCTTAGCTTGATTTAACTAATCCGATGATAAATAAGAAAAATCTTTCAACTCGTTCGTATTGACGTAATGGTTGATAATATTTTCTAATGATTTGAAAATAACATTCTTTGGTCAACTTCAACTTCGTTCTGATCAATTTCAAGTTCACTATCATCGGATTCAAGAGCAGACTTTTGTAAGACGAACTCATTCATGATTTGTTCGATCTCTTTTATAAGAGTGTCTTTGAATGGCTTTCTCATCAACTTCGTATCCTCGAGCAATATTTGTAAGACAACCTCATTCATGGTTCGCTTGATCTCTTCTATAAGAGTGTCTTTGGATGACTTTTTCATCAACTTCATATTCTCAAGCAATACTTTGCATGGATTATGGTTTGAATTGCTCAAACAAAGCAATAATATCCAAGCGTCTTGATCATTAAGGTGTAGACCTTGGCTTTTGAGTTTGGTGCCTCTTTGACTTATCTTTTGAAATAAGGCAAATTATTTTTTCATTTTTATTTTTAGAAAATGAAGGGTTTATTATATGATGCATTGTTAAAAATATTTACTTAATATATTTTTTTATTTAAATTAGTTTTTAGGATTTTTTTTTAAAATATATTACAATTTTAGAATTAGCATATTAAAATTGAAATATTGTAAATATTTTATATTTCGTTACATCTCGTTATATATAGAGAGTATATGTATAAAATAAAATAAAATAAGAAGTTCCTCCATATAATATATCTCTCATATTTTTTTAATCCATTAAATTCCTAACATCCATAATATTTGTTGTAATTATATGACTCATAATATTTGATATTGTAATTATATGACTCTTAAATTTTCATAAGATGACATCCCAATTAAATCCCCAATCAAAATACGAATTTAAGCAAATGTATAATGTATACTTAAAGCAATATATAAACAGACTTATCTTGATAAACGATTCTTAATACAAAAATATAAATAACGTGCAAAATAGTAATACAAATATAATGTAAAGGTCTTGATTATTGCAATTCAAAATTTAAGAAAAATAAATAAAATTATAACTACCTAAAATGATATTCTTATCTAAAAAAAATATTTACATTAAAAACATGGAAATATATTCTTTATATTTTTCTAATTAATTTAGCAATTAACTTGACCAAATATTTCTTATAAAACAGAGTATGGCTTATTAATTTTGTAGTAATAGCTTTTCAGCTTTGAAGGAATTGACCAGCTAGGTTTTTAAACAGTATCTTAATTTAAAGAATTCAAGATGTAACAAAAAATATCTATTAAAAACATATCTTCATATCATGAGAGTAATCACATAAGAGCAACACTTTGCAACACTATCACTGTTGATAGATCAAGATGTGATTCACTTTAAGGTCCAAGGTAAAGAATTTTTTTTTTAATACTAATAAATCTCTATAAAATTAATTGTAAAATTTTGTTAGAGAATAAAACTTAATAAAAATATTAGAATTGACTCTTAATTTTTATTGGTACTAAAAATAATATTTAATGATCTAACAATTTCTTTTAAAAAAATCACAATTTTACTTAGGAGAAAGAGATAGATTAGTTATCTCTAGTTTCTCACTAATCAATTCTGATTTTTATCTTTTATCTTTTTTTCTATTTCAATGATTTCTCATCTACTTATTCTATTTTGTGGCCCTTGGCTTTCTTATTGAACAATGGTTTATTGTTCAATCTAACACATTAATCGTTATCTATCGGTTTATTTTTATCTTTTATGTGTTGTGCATGTATCTCATTTTCTCTATTTCAAGTTATAAAAAGAGTTAATTGATAATTTTATTTTTTGTACGATGGTGCGTCTTATCAAATAAAAGACTAAAAACCAGAAGTTAACTATTATTCATTTACTTTATATGCTTAGGCCTTATATCGACTTTAGTTGCTTGTTACTTCTTCACATTATAATTTTCTTTCCTATTTAAAAAGTGTTCATTTAGTAAAATTGACGAAAAACTTAACTTAACAAAATAAAATGTTGTATTCATATTGATGAAATCCAATACCAATTGTTTAATCTAGGATGTCTGGTTAGTGGTCTCCAAAGAGGAACCTTTCCTGCAACTGTTAAAGCCATAACCTTTAGGTCCTTCATACTCAGCACCATTTTTTTCTTGTCATTAAGCATATTGTATGAACCCCTAGATCTCGTAGTATCTGCCATAGATATGTATCATTCAATTAGTTTTAAGATAAAATTTACCAGGTTTTAATAGTTTGCTGATCTCAAATTTTACTTTACTGATTTATCTGGTTTCTTGAATCTTGCATGTTTGGAATAGATCATCACTTTTTATTCTTTCAATCTCTAGACATAAAACATGGTAAACAGAAAACCAGAACAGTACCTGCGCTCCAATACCGTACTCAGTAGAATCACCAGTTACATTCAATTCCTCGTACTTGTGATCTTCAGAATGACAATCATGTACAATGTGGTCTAATCCAATACCTTCATGTCCTCGAAGATACACTAAGACACCCCTACCTGCTGCTTCAATTTGCTTCAATGCAACCACCAACTGGTTTCTACATTCACACGTTGTTGTGGCCCCAAAAATGTCACCAATGACACATTCTGAGTGTACTCTCACAAGTACATTTTTCCCATCACCTATCTCACCCTGTTAATATATCAAGGAAGATGATAGTTTAACAAAAAAATTGACAAATTTTTTGACAAATTACCTTTTTAAGTAAAAAAATATTATAATTATTACTTTATTTTGATTAAAAAATAAAAAATAATCTATTTAATTCTATTTATAGAAACTTTGTCAAAAAGTTTGTTAAAAAAATTTGTCAAAAGATAATTTTCCATATATCAACCATGTTATTACCGTCACCAACACAGTTACACTTTTCAAATCTCTCAAAGTTTCACCCTTGCCAAAGCAAGTGTCTCTAATGAAAACAACATGTAAACGTAACCAAGAAATCTGATTGATTTAAAGTGAATTGCAATTTGTCTGTTGCAATTCAACATGCTGTTAATTAAGCATACAAATATTGATGAGTTGCTTACTTTGACCATCGCTATGTGCTCAATCCCATCCAAACATGACCGATAGCAATAAGCTTTGAAATGTCCCCACATGGTGGATACCACTGCAGCTGAAGCACACTCCACAAACTTCTCCCTCTTCATTCTGTATCTGTTATTTTCAAACAAGATCATATTAGATATTATTATGAACTTTGATATCTTAGTTAGTTATGCTGATACCACAAAGTTTGCTAGTTCAAACCATGCATACATTAAAAATCATCGTAAAAGTTCTTAAGTCTATCTTCCTTATGATTCTGATTTGTTGGAAATTACCTTATTAAATCAGCAATGGAAATGATTTTGAGGTTTTTCTGGTTTGCCATTTGTCGAAGCTTTGGTAACCTGGCCATGGAACCATCATCATCTACTATCTCACATAAAACTGCAGCAGGTTCCAAGCCAGCCAACACAGCAAGATCAACCGAAGCTTCCGTGTGACCAGGTCTCTTAAGAACCCCTCCTTCCCTGTACTTCAGAGGAAATATATGACCTGGCCGATTGAAATCATCAGAACTCGAATTTCTCGATGCAAGTTTCAGGATTGTTGTTGCTCTATCTTCAGCAGAAACTCCTGTTGTAATGCCTTCCTTTGCATCCTATAATATCATGCAGTTCTTTTCGTATCAGATAACAAATCAACTCAAAAAAGATCATTGTCCTATTTTTTTCTTCCAAGAATCAAGAATGAAAAACCTATGTACCACTGTCACTGTGAATGCGGTGCCAAGTTTTTCTTCATTATTCTTCTGCGCCACCATCAAGGGGAGTTGCAACCTCTCTAAGTCTTGTTCTTTCATGCTCACACACACTATCCCAGTTCCATGCTTCACAATAAACGCAACTGCTTCTGGTGTTACCATTGATGCTGCCATTATTAGATCACCCTCGTTTTCTCTATCTTCATCATCTACAACAATAACTAACTGCAAATTTGTCAAAAAGAAGTGATTTTCTTAGCATGGTGTCCTTGGTTAGAGAATTGATCAACAAATCTACAGACTAATTAATCAACCTTTCCTTGACGAATATCTTCAATGGCCTCTGGGATAGAAGAAAACCCTTGTGTAGGACAGTCCAGTTCATGTTCATTTCTATCAGCAAAGAAACCATTGATTGCAGGATTTATCTCATCAGAAACAATTCTGGTAGGTTCTTCTACCAATTTGTGAAGTAAGTCAGATTTTCTTGAGCCAGTGCAGTTATTAGGATGAGATAGCAGATCTCCTTCACCAGATATTACAGCCCTCACTTTATCAACCTTGAAACTGAATTTCACGTTTCTAATTGGATTATCCAACATGAAATCAGGTTTAGGTCGGAGTAGAGGCACGCCACTCACAATGCACTGCCTTCAAAACAGAAGAAGCAACCATTCAATTACACAGGTGGAAGTATCAGAACAAAACAACAATTCTCAAAGGACATTGGGATAAACTTGCAATAAGTAAAAATTACAAGAACACGCAATTATATGTCCTAGAATATGATACTAGCATTTAAAGAAAAGAAAATAGAACTCACAGCTTGATTCATTTTACATGCAAATATTGACATTATCACTCATGATCCAGTAAAATGCAAGGAATCGTCATTTATTGACTTCACATTGATCTCACTCTTGCTCTCTAATTATAGCGTAGATTCAACAGCATAGGTTAATGTAGGATTTGTTGTTCATTTGATTACTTTTATATATTAATTCCAAATTTTCCCACGAATACACATGATAAAACCAAAAAGGTTACGTTCTTGCATGTGGCATGCATTGGGAAAGAAAAGAGAATATAAGATTAATTAAAGGGTAGACTCACTTGGAACAGGAGTGGAGGAGCATGGAAGAGCAATGAAAATTGACGAAAGCCATGTAGTGTGTGATAGATAGGACAGGGACAAAGATACCTCAGATAAGAAAAACGAACAAGACCATAGATTCAGCTACAACAAACGGTTCCACGATTTGTTTGTTTATACACTTAATTGTCCCTTCGTCACCACTTACAAATCCAATTGCATCGTTTGTTTATAGCTATTATTACGCGCTTTCCAGAATAAATTTTTACGTGACCTTTTGGTGACCAGAAATGTCAAAATGTACAAAATTTGCTTTGTTTTAGAAAGTATAATATCATTCTTAGGGATAGGGTCGTTTGAATTTTTCTTTCCCAATAATCGTGTTTGACGTCTTATTCCAAGAAAATCAAGCATTATTACTAGTTTGGATCAAATTATAGGATATTTAATCAAATTTCATACCAGCACTAATTACGCTGGAATAGACAGGTAATTAAGAAAAGAGAAATTTTCGTTTTTCTCATTTTTTATGGTTTACGTATGTAAAAGTATTTATTTATTATAAATTTTAATTATACAAAAATAATTTTGTCACATATAATGTTCTAACTAAAATACTATAACCATTGTAATTATTAATAGTCCTCTTGCTGAAACGAAAAATACAAGAAATTGTTTCTAAGAAGATAATCATAAATGAATGTTTCCAAATAATAACCATTATATCACTTGCAAACAATTCTGTCTTTGGAGGTATCGTTTTACAACTCAAATTGTAGCTTGACATCCATAAAGAAAATGAAAAGGGTGATTAGAATGAATTAATGTGCATACTGATAAGAATTAGAGCATTGAGAAATACAAAATACGAAAAAGAAGAACGAAAAATAATAGACAAGAGAATGTTAAGATGCTTGCGAAAAATAGAGTCATTGTAAATGAAAAAGTAGGACACTAAAGTCAGTAGAGCTCAAGTTTTACTATAACATTTTTCCATTATAATATTTTAGAATCTATATTTGCCTGCATGAACCTAATGTTTTAATAAACTTTAGCACATAACATAGATTAATCTTTTTTTATGTAGGTTTACTACTAAAAAAATGTCCCATTAATAATTAATTTTATTGACAAAAAATTGTTAGTCTAGAATGACTACTTTAGATATCAATTTACAAAATAAAATATTATTAGTTACTAAAATAGTCACTATTATAAATAAAAAATTGTAATTGATCACTAAATTAGTCACTAATTAACTAAAGACTAATTTATAAACTAATTTCTTTGGTATAAAAACTCTGGTAGCTAATGTTTAATAACAAATTTTTTTAATAACTAAAATCTTGATAGCTAATTTTGTGTAAAATACTTTTCGCAACAAATTTTGTAAGAAATACTTGCGAATTTTATAATTTTGTAGAAAATAATTATCCACGAAGAAACTAGCTGTCAATTAAGATTCTTACAAAAAAAAGTAGAGATTTTTTTTTTTTGCAAATTATTTTAACAAATTTGCAAAAAAGTGTCTCATGTAATATGAAAATTTCTAGTAGTGAGTGACTATTTTAGTAACCAATCATTTTTTATTTTGAAAATTAGTATTTACATTGGTCACTACTACCAACTTTTGGTCACTAAAATGAGTTGTTAATAAGGTTTTTGCATACACAACTTCAATATTTTGCATGAATGAATATGCTTTCTTGGTTTCATTGAAACAACTCCTTATTACATTTATTATATTTTTTTAATTATACTTTATTTATAAAAATAAATATTATTTGTGGTTTAAATTTCTATTTGTTTACCTTTTACAAAATCAGTTATTATTTACACTAATATATATCCATTATTATAATTTTTTATTATGTTATATTTTAGTTTTATCTTTCGAAAAAAAAGTTACTGTCGTTTCATAGTTTTTTTTTTAATTTTTTAAATTGAAGTTCCTATTTAGTTTAGTACATAATTTTCTTTATGTGTTTATTTTTATATAAAGTTAGCTTATATTCAAGGATTCTTTTTATTTATTTTTTCGAAGAAAAAAAATATTTTAAATTTATAAATCATTTTTATCATATTCTTTATTTTTTATTTTTATACAAAATCACTATTGAAAAAACTCATTTTGTTTTGAATATTTTTTGTTGGAAATACTTATAAATTTTGTTATGAAAAAAATTTGTAGAAAGTTGCTGCCAATTTTTTTGCAAAATATTTTATATAAAACATTTTTCACAACATATTTTGTAGGAAATAATTACTCAAGAAGGAATTACCTGTCAGTTAAGATTTTTATAAAAAATAAACACGAAAAAATCTTTTCTTGCAAATTTTTTAACAAATTTGCAAGAAAAATTTCATGTAATATGAGAATTTTTAGTAGTGAACGTTGGTTATTGTTTATGAATTTTATTTCTTTATCTATTGGGAAAAATAATCAACTTCGTTTGAATTTTTGGTGGAGACACACGAAATTTCTTTGGCTTTGTTTTAATTTTTTGGGGAGGCAACGAGTCAAATAACACCAAAATAAAAAGATTTAGGGATGTCAAAATGAGTCAACCTAGCTCACACGGGTTAACTCACCTCTAGTTGAACTAAAAAAGACTCAGCTCAGTCCAACTCACTTTTTGGTGAGTCAGAAATTTTGCAAGCGGGCTTGACCCATCACGGATTGATAGGTTAGTGGATTAACTCACTTTTGATTTTTTTTCCTGTAATTTATTTTACATATTTATTGCATTACAATAAGAGTGAATTGACTTAATTTATCTTTTATAATAGTTATAATAGTGAAATCAAAGTGTTCACCGAATTTTCGAAATATGATTGTAAAAATAATAGTTAAAGATTAAAGTATCAACGTATATAACTTGATAAAAAAAAATTAATTAAGCATTCAAACTATTCAAATATTATTGAACAACATTCTAGCATTTAAAAATATGAAATTTTGAACCTATATAATTATAAGTAGTAAATAATTATAACAAAAAAGTTTTAAAAAACTGTAAAGTAATGTTGATGGGTTAAATGGGTCAATCCACCTTCAATCCGACTCGAACTCGTTTAATCCGTGGGTTAAGTGAGTCGGGTTCAGTTCAACCCACTTTTAAAAAAATTAAATTTTTTTCAACCCAACCAGACTCAATCCCGTAATGAGCCTAATTGGTTCACGGGTTGAAATCTATTTTGACATCTCCATTGAAAACTGAAAACTATCGTGTTTGAAGTTATGGATAAAGCTAAAATAGTTATAAATTTCCAGAATCAAAACTTTAGATATAAAAAGGTTTGGAAAAGTTAACAATTACAAAGGCATTTTCATATTTTTTGTTTTTTGTTTGCTACTTTAATTCTAAGCAATGAATATTATATTTTCTTAATTTTTAATTTGAATACTTATTTTTCTTTTTTATTTTTTTAAAAATATTTTTAAATTTTATCAACCAGGTTTTCATCAATGTTTGCAGATTTGATAAGTATTTTGATTCTCGTGAAATTTTATTTGGTATTATAATTTGAGATGTATATAATTATAATATAATTTATTTATAAATATTTGATATTGAATAAACAACACTCCTTTTAATATTGAATATTTAATAATATATGTTTCGTTTATTGTAATTTTTTATTATTTTATAAAAATTAATTAATTGATATTGAAATTAAGAAAACGGGTATGAATACAGGTACGAGTATACCCGTTATCTGGTAGGAATGAGATGAAACAAAATCTTAATACTTGTTAAGTTTGGATATGTGGATTAAAATGAATTTTTTCGTTGAAGATGTGTTTCTCGCTCTTCCCTATTGCCATCTCTAATTCAATAAGAATGTATTCTATCTATTTCCCATGGCCATATAGATTGTTACCCTACTTATTCAGTTAGATGAATACCACACCTGATTAAATAGCTGAATTTTTTGTTTAGAGGATAAAGCAGATATGGGATTAATTATAATATAGTTCAAGAATGTTCATCTTCTACCTATACTTGGTCATGAGACTACTTTAAGTATGAGAGTGTCTTTTAAGTACTTAACCACTAAAACCTCTTCCACAATCTAATCTTATCCAATAAATATTATGAACATTTAAGGTTATATTATTGTTAGCCAAGTGTGAATTAAAAGTTTCAGGGTAAAAATAAACAAGATAAGAAATACATAAGAAGGAAAACACACACAGCCATCGCAAACTATTTTGTATAGTAACAACAAAGATTTTTTAATTTTTCTCGTATCTCAATTGAGTGGTCCAACTTTGTTTTTCTAGATCTTGATCACTATATACGATCTCCCATTTATCAATAATTCATAGAAATATAATCATCTTATAAACGTGTGAAGTCACTTTTTTGTTTTGTTTTACGTATATGACCTCTTGTGATGCAATTGATTGTGATGGTAGTTTTGGGGTGGGTACCACGCTATTGAATATTTTACTAAGGAATGCAAGGGGAAAGGAATGAATTGAATGAAACATACATTTCTTCTATTTGTTTGGATATATACTTGATGGAGAGACTACAAATGAATGATCGTTGGTGGAATGAGTTTAGGGTTTAAGAAAAACAAACGAGTATAATGTCTAACGTATCAATATCACTGTATTGGTAATGAATTTGGATTCTTTGTTGGGTTTTTTTTGTATTGTTTCTCTACTGTGTTTCCATAATACACTCATCACCACTATAACGTTTCAAAATATATTAGAAAGATATTTAAAATATCAATACAGTATATTTGTAATGCTCAGCAAAGAACAACACAAAAACAAAGGTCAGTAAAGAATCTAGACTCATTATTAATATTTAACAGATGATTATATAAAAAAAACTCAGTAGAAAATTTGAACTCGATAGTGTATAGGTGTGTATGGAGTTGCTAATAATTTGATAAATGGATGATAGTGTCTAGGTATCTATGTTGATATTGTGGTTTGCAGTGGTAAGTGCAATGGAGGAAAATTAGGGTATGAGAAAGGTGTGAAATGTTTGGGAGTGAGGAGTGTTTTGGAAGAAAGAGAAAATGCGTGAAGATTCTGTTTTCTTTGTTTGCCGTAACTTTTGGTTATTCTGTGTTTGATTTGGATAGCACTAACAAGTTAAAAAAGAGAACAAAGTTGGGTACCACTAGGTGTTATGCGCTGTCAGACAAAGCCTTTCACCTAATAAAAATCAACACTCCTTTTTCTTTTCTTTTGGTATGTGGTGGGGTTGGGGATTCATTAATTAATTCATTTCTTCTTTGTTTTTTCTCTCGCCGTTTCTTCGATTTCTCTATCAGAATTTGTTGTGTTGTGTTCCATGAACAGTGGCGTCTGGTAGGTCCTATTCCAAAAGGTCTCTCTCTTTCTTACTTTGTAAACCACTTTAGTGAAGGCCATGTGATTGGCCGATTGTGTTGCACAAGTTAGCTAAGCTAAGGTGGTGCTGTTGTGTTGTGTTACCTTTGCTTAATTAGTTCATTCCCCCCAAACCAAAATTTCATATTCATGCACTTCAAACTTCCCAAATTTTCAAACTTTCCCTCTCCATGCAACCCTAACTTTTGTCTCTCCAACCTCGACTTACACTGTCCTATGTGCCATTGTTTCTGTACCATCGGACAATAGGCCAAGGGGGCAACGTTTTTACGCATTCCCAACGTTGTCTTGTGGGTCCTAACTTCACTGTCCCTGTCTTTACAAGAACTTCCAACTCATGCCTGCCACAAACTTCCTACCACTCCAGGTTTTTTTTTTCTTTTAAACTTTTTCAGATAGATATGGAGACGAAAATTTTGATAGTTGATAATCATTTGAATTTCTTTTCAAGTACATCTAATAAATCTTACATGGCTTAGAAATTAAGATCAAACACAATTTAAATATTTTTCATTCTATTCTTTAAGATTTTTTTAAAGACAAAACTGTGATGAAGTTTTACCCTAAAAAATAAACAATATTTCAAAAATGTTATCATTGTTCCTAACGATCCTGAATCAGAACATATCCTGATTCTAGATCGTTGTTCCTAATGCTATTGTTAGACAAACTTGAATGGAATCAGAACAAATCTTAATTCTGACAAGATAACATCACTGTATTATTTTGAAATTTGAAACTCAGCCACAGTTTTGTTCTTGAAAATGTATTTATGAAAATTGAAGATTTTTAAGCGATGTAATAGTATTGGATTAATTAAAAGTATAATTTTGATCTTTTAAAAGTAAAATAGTGACGAATAAATAGCTGGAAGATGATTGAATTTGGGTAGGTCTGAATACGAGCGATGCAGCGTTGAAAATTGAAAAACAAGAACCCTAGAAATGGTTTCTTTCTTTGTGTTTAGATTGAGGGCAACTAGCTTTGGTTTGGAAAACAAATCCTAAATCACAGATCCTGTCTTTATTGAAAGGAGTACTAAGCGAGTCAGTTCTGCTTTTGGCAGTTGTACCCACGATGGCGTTTCATGTAAACCTAATTGGACAAACTTTTTCCACGTATGCTTTAATCTGCTCTTCTTTCGTACCGGAATTTTAATTTTAATTTAATTAATTTCCCCAAATTTTGCTCCATAGCGCGTGATAAACGTTTCTCTCAACTCTTTCTGCTTTCTGCAAAAACATTGTTTCCATTACCTTTTCTATACATTTTCTGGATATGCCAGTAAAACATAAACATTTTCTGGAATGTATGCAAGAACATTTTTAATAGAAAGATTCATTTCAACATAAATTTACCCCAATAATTCATTTGTATAATATTTTTATTGTATTATCTTATTGATCGAATGTTATTTACATGTAAATCTCCATTAAATTATTGTTTATTATTCATCATAAATAAAGATGGTCATTTGATGCATAACTTAACTCATAAAAAAGATATTTCACCTGGTAATGACTCAGTCAAAGTCTCTTAACAATAGGAAAGTATAATTATTATGCACATTTCTATATCTAATTAATATTGTAAAGTAGTGTCCCTTAAAGTCATGTATTCCACCAATGAACTTTGAATTACTTAACCTAATGTATTAAAAAATGCGTTAAATCATCATCATTCATCCAATAGTTGATTATTGATTTTATTTTTATAAGTGGGCGAAATTGTCACCCTGCAATTATTAGTTTGCTGAAAGTGAGAGTTTGGACTTCCATGTCTATGTCCTCTATTTTACGGGTTTTGTTGACAAAGAAAAAAAAAAAAAATTTTTTTTTAAAAAAGTTAAAAACATAAAAAAAAAAAAAAAAAAATTTTTTAAAATAAAAAAAAAAAAAAGAGTTAAGTGTCGTACAATTATCTAACAATGTAAATTTTATTTTAACTGGTTAAAGCAAGTAAGGTTAAGGAAAGTTTTATATTTTATTAAATTGTTTTAATATTTGAAGTAGTAATATGGAATTATTTATTTAACCTATTTTTGGGTTTTTTTTTAAAAATCTAATTTTTGATGTTTGGCGTTTGAGGTTGTGTGAATGAGGGGGAGTGGTGAATAGCAAAACGGAGAAGTTATTAAATCCAAGTGTAGAAGTTGGATTGGTGAGATTTTCATTCAAAAATGATTAGGGTTAGAAAACAAACACGGTCTTACGTAGGTAGATGCTTTTGTAGAAGTCAGCAACAGGAATAATTGTGTCGAAGGAGATGCAATAGGAGGTTCTTGAAGAGCTATTGTTACGACATGAATCTTAGGATAGGGTTGAGGTTCATGACGTACTCACAAAAATCACTTCTCTTGTCCCTTTTTTCCGTTCACCAAACATATTGCTTCTCAACCGGAGCTCCTCCTATTTGTGTTTCCCCGATCAAACCAACTTAACTTGTTCTGATTCTCACTAATTAATTTGGATCGTTGACTCGACCTAATCCGAGTTTAGATTAACTCGGCTCGAGATATAAGTCAACAAATTACCTATTGGATCAAATTAGACCTATATTAATTATTAGTTATTCTGTGTCAAAATTTGAGTTATCTTTTATTATTAAATCCTTTTTTATTTGTAAACACCTTCCAAATTTTAATATGTGAAATTTTCTAAATATTTAACATGTAGCATTTTTTAAATTTTGACTTGTGACGTCTTTTGAACGTTATCATCAATTTAATAGAAATAACAAAATTTTTCTATTAAACAAAATTAAAACTCGAATTAAAATATGTAGAAATTAAAATAAATTATAAATTTAAATATGATACTAAATTATTAATTAAACTTTGAAAATAATTAAAAACTATAACTTTTTTAATACAAATTTAGGATTTAATGTTCCAAGTTGAATATATAAAATGGAGTTATCTAAAGTTAATTCTGTAAATTCTCAGAAGAAAAAAAAATACTCACTTTATACACGAAGAATCAAAATCTCATTTATTTATTTTATTTACTTTGATCTCACTTTTTATGAACCAATGGTTCAACTTCGAAGTTATTTTATTTGTCAAATATTTTGTGGTGAACATTTTTCCAATTTTCAACGTGAGTAGAGTGCTGGAAAATTGAAAGTATTGTTTGGGCCGGATCAGTTTGTAAAACTGTCATTTTGTCTGTTATGTTTGTATGTTGTTCTTAAATTTACAGTCATGCTGGGTTGGATCATCACTGCCCTGCTATGTTCAATATATTTTTTAACATTTTTGCAATCTAACATGATATGTTCTGGCACTTCCATTCTTCCAACTATTTTTAACAAATAAAACACAAAAACTTATTTGATGGATTTATTAGAAAAATTAAGTTATGATCACATAAATATACATCTAATAAAGTTTACTGCCACTCATATTTCAGTATTCTAATACGTCCACTCTTTTCTCTAACAATTAAAAATAATAATAAGGAAATAATAATTTGATTTGAATTTTTTTTATAAAGCAACTTATTTTTTTAAGATAAATCTGTAATATTAGATAATTCAACTCTATTAACTCTACTGTCAGTCCAAGTTGATTTAACTTGATTTTCGACTCTAGACGATTTCGACTTTCTATCAAAGTTAAGTATATTCATCTCAACCTTGATCTGGGTTGATCCATCATGAATTTAGTCCAGTTCCACTTGTCCTAACATTTAGCACGAGCTGACTCGTCTCAACTTTTTGTTTGGGTCAACTCGACTCAATCGTTAACCCTAGCCGAATTGGCTCTACTTTTGATCATGTTGACTCTTCTCGACCTATAATTTGGATAACTCATCTCAATATTTGGTCTCAAGCGGCTTGGCTCAACCTTCTGCTCAAATTGGCTCAACTCAACCTTTAGCTTGGGTCCACTCAATTCCACGTTTGACCCAGACCCACCACTTCGACGTTCAACCTAGGGCCACTCCCTTTGAAGTTCGGTGTAGGCTGACTGGCATCGACATTCAACCTGGATCGTTGCCCAAGGCCAAATCGACTTGAGCATTGATCCATGTCAAATCGTCTCGACCATTAGTCCTGAACAAATCGGATCTACATTAGGTATACATCGACTTGGCTCGACCTGCAATCTTTATCGACTTGTCTTGATCTTCGACCCAACTAACCTATCTCAAACTTTGCTATATTGATTGTTCTTGACCTTTAATTCAGACTATTTCTACTTAAACTTTGCCCTATTGAATCATTTGGCATTTTGCTTGGGCTGAATTAGTTTAGCCTTTAGTCTGAACTTTCTTGATTGAGCTTTCAGTTTGATCTATCTTGACATGAGCTTTCAGTTTGAACTATCTTGACTAAGTTTTCAGTCCAAACCAACTTGAATGAGCTTTCAGCCGAAATGACTCAAGTGAACCTTTAGCCCGAACTAATTTAGTTCGATCATTATGAATGGAACGAGAGTCGGGTAAAAAGAAGTATAATTTAATTTTTTTTATATTTTCTTTTTAAATTCTTCTATTTTATTTAGATACTTTCAAAAAAAATCTTAAATTTAATTTCTTTCTAATTATTTTATTTATTGTGAATAATTTTAATTTTTCAAATAAATAAATTACTTTTCTACCTCATTTAAACATAACATAAAAAAAAAAAACTCAATTTCTGAACCCGAAAACGGAGAGTTTTCCAAAACGATTAAATTAATTCAAATTTATGGATGAATTACCCAAAATAATTTTTATAATTAAATTAAATGTTAAAAAATCTCAAAAGTAAAACAAACTATCAAAATAATATAGCCTTCAAACTAAAATCTAACATCACCGACAATCTAAATCAGGGGTAAAAAAATAATTGGTGGAAGATTAAAATTGGAACCAAATTGTGCAGCGTAATTGACTCCACTTTTACTGAAGTCTCAATCACGGAAAAGACATATACCAGCGATTGCAACGTGCAAAAGTTGCTTGTTATGCTTTTGAGTTCCAAACTAGTGAGTGAATAAAACTGAACTAATAATAATACTAATCCAAGAAAACATAAATACACTGATAAATGGATTCTCGTTTAAAATTTTTATATAAACAAGTGTTCAACAAAAACCACAACTATTTTTTAATAAAAAATACTAAAATTATTTGTTACTTTTTTTCTAATGTTTTTTTAAACGAGACAAGAAAAAAAATCGATTAAAACATCCATATAAAACAAAAATATCATCTCTAAAATCTAAAATATTAAAAATAATAGATTTGTAAACTTTGTTTCCATTATCAATAATCATATATAAATTCATATAAAAAATCGACCAATATATCACATCTAATCTAATAAACTTTCAAGGTAAATTAATATTTTCTCCCTTAAAAACAAATACTTTTTATTCATCCAATTGCAGTCGGAATTGTTTAACATAATATAGTTATAGATTTTGTTTTGTTTTATTGATTTGAGTTTGAAATCAGACCTAACTTTCCCTATAACAAATACACTTTTCCTTGCCGAAACACACACGTGTTGGAGCAATGAACAAAAGTGGGTCCCGTCGGCCATAAAGTAAGAAAATTTCTTTTAGGTTTTTGTTTTTTTCCATGAGAGTGGGACCAAAGAGGAGTGATAGGTATAGTTTTGAGGAAAGTTGGTTTGTTCTTCCCATTCCCATTCTCTTGATGCATGTTTGGCTGTCTCTGGTCGGTAACTGCTTTGACACATTGCCACTACAATTGTCCACACATCAAACCCTAGCTGGATACACCAAACCTCACTCATATACTCTCAACTTCTGCCTTATATGTGTATATGATTAGGGAAACCCTAGTGTGGGGGTCTCATGCTCTTTGCTTTCCTAATTATATCTCATGCATGCATTTGCTTTTTCCATCACAAAATTGTGCTTCATCACCATTCCTCATTGTAATAATCATCCCTCTACCTTCTACCTACATTCACTAAGCTCATCATTGTCTTTTGTCATAAATTTCCAAGAAATTTTTTTTTGATAGGTTTCTTCAATAATGATTGATTAGGGATATACAATACCAATTAGACTTGAACTCATATTATATAGGGGATTGATATCACTTTCAACTCAAAACCTTAAGATAACGGATTTATACGAGTTTTCATCCGTATATGATTTTAATTTTTTTCATATCTATCCGATATAAGTTTTAGGTTGATAGTTGGATTCACAGTCAAATCTTATTTAATAAACATGTGGTATGTAATTATTGAAGAGTAAACATGTGCTCAATTATATTAATCATTAATGAAATCTAAATAAAGTTTATAAAATATATCAATATTTATCATTTTGAAACGATTATTCACTCTATTAAGTATAAGATAGAGATAGAGTAAGAATTTGTTAGAAAATTCAACTGTGAATTTAGGCTCCACATGAAGTGAATATATAAGAAAGTTGAGTATCATATAAGAATGAAGATTAATAAACTCATTGAAAAGTTTTAGGTTTGAGATGATGTCATCCCTCATGTGGATTGAATTTAGGTTTCACTCGTGTTGTGTCTCTTCGATTAATTCTTCCTCAAAAGACTTAATTTTATCAAAGTTGAATGTTTAACTGATTATGGATTTGGATGAGTACAGTGTAATAAAAACCAAAAATATATGTTCAATTACTTTAACCATTAAAAAAAATTTAAACAAAGTTAACGAAATTAAAGTTTTTGAAACTAAACTACAATTTTTTATTTGGTTCACAAAATGACTATTTCCATTACTATATATTAAAGCACTTAGAATTCCAACTTTTGCATTGTTACTATCTAAAGTAAAATATTTGTTCCACTCAATTATATATTTGATCATACAGCTTAATTTTTATACGTAATTCTGCTCCCAACTTATTAAAATCTAGACGTGAAATAGTTATCAAAAGGAAAAAAAAAAATCAATTTGTCTTTAAATTTGGATGAGTTTGCATTTAGTATTCTAAATCAAAATTGTTTTTTTAATCAATGATAAAAAGGCACTAGTTTTAGCCTTTGAAATTATTGTTAAAAATTTGCTAATAAGTGGTTCATCGGGTAATTTTAATGTTACATTTAGTTAAATATATTTTTAATCTTTAAATTCCGATACAAAATCAAAATTATTTTTATTTTAAATTTTGATATAATTTGGTTTACAGATTTAAAAAATAAATAGATACAACTTTTCTATAATACAATTTGGATACAATTAGGATAAAAAATTTTAACATATCAAATGTACTTTCAGGTTAGTGTTTAAGCTATTTAATACATTAAATAACCATTTTACGTTTTCATAATAACCGTTTCGAGCTCAAATGTAAGTATGTAAGGCCATTTAACAAATTAAAAAAACAGTGTAACACCATTTAATTATTAGGACTATTCATTCATATTCAAAATTTTGGTACCAAAACGTATTAAAGAGTAGGATAGGATCAATTTCAATGTTTTTGTCTAAATTAGGAATCACAAAAAGTATTTAACCATTTCACACTTTTATCATAAAATATACAATTGCATGCATGTTTTTTATAAGTATTCGTCTAGAACAAAGGACAAAAATACTAAGTTTTTTTTTTTACTCATTGTAAAAGTAAAATATAGGTATAATTTTAAAGGCCCACGGAAAACTCAATTATTAAATTTGAATAGCTAAAAACATATTTAAATACAAAATATATGCATAGTAATTTGTAATAAAGCAATCAAATAGAAGTGTTTTACACTGTCAACGTATGTAAATATCGATATCCACTATGGAGAGAATAATATACCATTTACAGTTAAAAAGATTTGTCTATGAGAGGAAAAAATAGTCAAAACCCTTATGATTTATGAGTTATTTATTTGTATTAAAAAAAATAATATGAAGCTTTAATTGAAAGGGAAACAATAATACGAGCATCTTTTAATGGAATCATTATTTTAAAAAATGTTTGCTTAATTTTCTTAAACTATATTTTAGCCAAATTCAAGGTAATAATAGAATGAATATTTGTTATTCTTTTCACTAAAGACTGTTTTTAAACATTATATTAAGAAGGTTTTGTATGATGATTAGGCAATCCTGAAGAAGTTTCAATGAATTTGGATTTTTTTTCTGGATTTTGCAGTGTTGTTTTTCTGTTCTATTGATGAGTACTATTTTAAAAATTTTAAATATATTAATTTTTTTAAAATATTAATATTGTATATTTTTAATGCTTATAATATAAATTTTGAAATTCGATATACAACTTTTTAATTTAATTAATTGCAACTCTCAAATGTGGCTACTTATTAATGCATTCATTGATACTTTATTATTTCATTCTATAGAGTAATTCATCTTTTATTGCCAAATTAAACAAAAATTAAAAACATCCCGTATTATAAGCGATGTCTTGTTTATAGTTATGCATTTGCCAGGTGGGAAAATAAATCATATATCAAATATTCAATCAATTAGTTTTAATAAAATTCATTAAACCATCTATTATAAAAAACAAAATTAAATGAATTGGATGGTTAGGTTAATGCAATTAATATAATTAGTGGTCTATATATAGACCCAATCCATCATTAAATAATTGAAAATGAATTAAGTGGTCCTTCTTCTTAATACCATTGAAAACCTTTTTTCTTTTCCTTTTTACTATATTTCCCCATTAGTACGTAATTCGTTGATTAGGATATAATATAGGTCAAGTCACTTATTGGGAGTCTAAAATCTAAGCAACATCAGAGTCGAGAATTTGTTAAAAAAAGTCAATTTTTTTAAAGAATAATAAAAATAGTAATTTTTTTAAATAAATAATAATAATATAAAATAGTAAAACTATTGTTAATTTTACTTCATTACGTAAAACGTTAATTTAAAAATTAATTAAAAAAAATATGATTTTTTTAATTTTTAATAAATAAATATTTGTGTTATATAGATTAGAATCTATTGAGCCAACATTAACGAAGTCTACTTTGAGTCTTTTGAGTCTTAATATAGATGTTTAGTTTAGACTAATAAAATTCATTACTCATACAAAGATTGTTTTTTTTCTTTCAAGAAATAAAATGGAAAAATGGGTTGGGACTTGTAGGTCGGCATGCTAACCTATAAAACGAACTCTATCCGGCTAGAATTTTAATATGTTAATCCGTTTTGATCTAATCTATCTTAATTAATTTGTTAGTTTTATTTTTATTTTTTAAAATTAAAAATTAAAATTAAAATAATTTAAAAGATAAAAAAAAATTATATTTTTGTAAATATATAATATTATTATAATTTACATTATTAACACTTGAAAATTAAGTTTCAATTATTTATAATAATAAACTAACTTAACATATAAATGTAATAATTGTTTTTAATTTAATTTGAATGTCTCTTTTAATGTTTATTTAGAAGTATATATAAAATAAATTTTAAAAAATAAAATAAAAAAGATGACAAGCCAACTCATCTTGTAACGGGATCGATTGTAATTTCTAGTTTACTTTTTGTAATAAACTAGCTCAAATTGACCTGCTTTTTACAGACCAAAAACTGGTGAATGATCTGTTCTATTATTCCTAATTCAATTCATTCACGTCCATCTCTTTTATCCATAATAATCTATTTCATTTACTACAATATTTTTCACTTATATTTTAATTTTTCAACATATAGTATCAGTAACATCGATTACACAGGAACAAATTAAATTAATATTAAAAAAATTATTTATGGCTGATTTTTTTCAATGTTAAAACAAATGAATTTTAAAATAAAAAATCAAAGCTAGATTGCCTTATTTAAAAAATTAATTTAAAAATTAGTGATATAAACACTACGTAGAGTCGATATTGAAAAATCAATGTTAATGAATAACTATTAGTAATTATATAATCGTCGCATATACAAATCTAACATTATTAACTAATTAACATTGACTTTTCTTTTTTTTATTATTATTAATATTAATTTGTTATCTTATTTTAAATATTTAATTTTTTACGGTAATCACATAGAATAAATTCTAGTCTAACACACCTCATTTCACCCTTTTGACACCATAATATTAATTGTTGAAATTAAACTATTGAAATATAACATATACTTTTAAATGAATAAGCTGAATATTCATCCATAAAAGAAGGGGTTCATAGTGAATATTGAATCCATGATTTTAATTAAATGTGTCTTGAATTTTTCTCCAATACGTTTTGAAAGATCTTTTCCAGTAATATATTATAAATCTAATCAAAAATTAAATAATACGCAATGAAATCGATCTATTTTTTAGTATTAAAAAAAAAAGAGAGGATATTTGTACACTTTCTATATAGACATTAACAGAAAAGAAGATGAAAGGAAAGAGAAAGTTTTTCTTTAGTTAAAGTTAATTTATATTAAGCTAGATCAAACAAAAAAATATTTAATTTAAGTGAGATTTATTAGCAGGATTATAATAACCTTAAGTAAGATAAACATAGTGGAAGTTTTAAAAATTATTAATAAATATACTGACTGTTTTTTAAGAAATTATGATAAAATTAGCAAATTATAAGTTTCCACTTTCTTTTTCATTTTTTCATAATTTCTAAAAAATTTAATTTAGTTATTCACATTTTCTCCTTTCTTGGCGTGTTGTGCCTCCAAGGAAAAAGAGGTTTTGTTCACTTTGCGTGTTTGAAACACAGTCAGTATGTTCTTTCTCTGTCAATTTTATTATTTGTTATTGAAGATATAGACTTTCTTCTTTTATACTTTTATGAAATTAGATGCAAGTTATCAGTGGTGGTGGTAAATAGGCCATCTGTTTTGTCAGATTAATCGGTGGCCCGTAAAAAATGGGTTAGGTTGGGTTAATATCTTAAATAGAAATAAATCAATAATTATAAATTGTTCTATACAGGTTGGGGTGGTCGAGTTAAATCGTTAGTTTTTCTTTTTTAACTTTTTTAATTTGTTTTTAAATTTTTAAATTATTTATTTTTAAAATCTGTTTATATGTATATATAAATTAATATTAAAAACATATTTAATTATATAATATATTTTTTAAAATTTTAATATTAATTAATATTTTTAATTAGATAAATTACAATAATCATTCCATTTATATATTAAATTACTCTATTATTATTAATAGTTGAGATTTAATTTGTTTGTGTTAATATTTAAATTATAATATTATTATATATTTATACATTTAAAATATTTAATATAAAACTTAATTATTTTAACTTTTAAAAAAGTTAATGGATCGAAACATACTGATTCGTATTTTAATTCATCAAATTGATAAACTGGATGAAATGGATCAGAATAGACTCATGAGTTAAAAATTTTAACCCAATTAATCTCTTTTAACAAGGGTTGAGAGACTGATCCATTAACTCTAATTCATTTTACCACGTCTACAAATTATAAGTACCAAAATTTTAAAATATTTATCTTCTATAATTTTTCGTTTGTTTCAAAATTTATGTACATTAAAAAGAAATTACAAGAAACAAAGATTTGAAACCAAAGAAAAAACACTCAAAAGTGAAAGGTAAATGTTGAAATGACAGGGGTTTTATGCCATTGGAAGTAGATAAATATTCTTTAAATATAATGATATTTTAACTTATGACTCATCTTTTACTTAATACTTTAATTATCATTAACTTATTTATTTTAATTTTTTAATGATATAATATAATAATTTAATAATAATTAAAATAATAAATTAAAAATAAAATAAAAATATGTTAAAATATTATTATCCATTCCTAAATCATCAACGATAATAAAGGTTTTACAAATTCGAAAGTTACCGGAGTTTTACAAACTCCAGGAAGTAACCCGACTTTCAAATAATCGAAAATACCAGGATTTCGCAAACTTCAAGTATGTTTCGTTGTTCCAGGGGTTATCGAAAAATTCGGTTAATCCAATAACGACGGTGGCTTTTCCGACAAAAAATGTCAAATATAACCCGGTTAATTTATTTTTTTTAAGTGTGTATAACCTATCTTTAGTTTATATATTTTTTACTAATCTTTATGAAAAAAATTATTTGTGGGAAAAACTATAATAGAATTTAAAGTAAAAGAAAATTACTAATAAAAGAGAAATTATAAAAACAACCTCTTTCAAAATAATTATTATTTGAGAAAATTTATGTTTTAAAAAAAATCACATTCATATTTCTTTTATGCTATTAACAAAACATTACTTATTTTACTTATTTTATTAATGATTTTTTAACTAATAATTAACTAAAATATAAGAATTAAAAGTAAAGTTTTAAATATAAATATTAATTATTTTTATAAATAAAATTTAAATTATTCAGTCATGGGAAGAATTACGTCTACTCTTCTAGAGTTCTATTTTAAGAGCAATCATATTATTTTAGTTCTATAAGAGGCCTTCATTCTTATGCTATGAATAAAATGATTTACACACTCTTTATTTTATTTATATTTGTATTTTTCTTAAAACTTATTTATATACGTATATTAAAATAATGTTTAAATATAATAATTAGTTAATTCAATCACGGGAAAAATTGCATCTACTCTTCTGGAGTTTTATTTTAATAGCAATCATATTTTTTTTAGTTTTATAAGAGGCATTCATTCTTATGCTATGAATAAAATAATTTACATATTCTTTATTTTATTTATATTTGTATTCTTCTTATAACTTATTTATATACGTATTTTGAATTAATGTTTACATATAATAATTGGTTAAATTTTTTCATAACTATTTATTTGTTAATCACTACAAGGAGAAAATCCTATTATCTACAGTCAAAAATCCGTATGTAAATATCCGTATTAAACTAGATTGCTACGCCTCCTCTAAATTGGCCCGTCCCTAAAACCATTTGCACTTGAGCTCGTTGCAGGTTGCTCGACTTTTGGAGCTTACACCCTTGTGCTGTAAATATCCGTATTAAACTAGACTTATCCTTATCCATTTCGTTCATGGCAAATTGTGAATTGTTCCCATTCTAGATGCATGTCTGTTGTATATATATATATATATATATATATATATATATATATATATATATATATATATATATATATATATATATATATATATATATATATAGATATATATATATATATATATATATAATATTAATGGGACAAATTTTATTAAGATAATAATTATTTCTTTGTAAACTTTTTTTCATGAATGATTTTATAAATTGGAAAATAGCTCTCATAATGTTTGGTGAAATATTCGTAGATAACGTTAGCTATAACTATTTTACCTACGAATTTTTGTCTATAGATAATTCGTAGGTAAAATTGTTTTACCTACGAATATTTTTAATTACATACGAATTTTGATCGTAAATAATAAAGTTTTTTCTTATAGTGTTTTATAACGAAACTGTTTTTTCTCAAAAATATAATTCTTTATCTCATTATAACAAACTTACATAGGGTAGTCTAATTTTTTATTATTGTTAATATATAATAATTAAACCTCTTAATATCTTTTGTAAACAATTTTTTTATATTTTAAAGCTAATTTTTTATTTTCATAACTTTCATTTAAATTTTATTTAGTATATTATCTTTTGAATAAAATGAGAGAGATGTTAGTGTCATTTTATTAAAAATATAAGAGAAGAGAATATATTTAAAAAATTAGAAAGAGTATAGTTATTATCTTATTAAAACAAAGAAGTTAAATAGTTATTTTAAAATTAAAAAGGTGTAAATATTATTTTTGTACAGGCTTAAAAACAAGGGTAATTTTCCCCTGTCTTAGTCCACTGCCATTAGGATTATACCATTGTAGAGCATAATAGAATTTAACCAAAAAAAAAAACTCCGACCAATATTCTGGTTACATTCATAAAACTTCCCTTTCATAATCTTCATTTTCTCACTTTGTCGAAACATCCAAAATGCTTCGTCGTTTTTACAAGCAACCTCTTGTTTATTTCCGTGCAACTTCTTTAATTCAATTTCAACCACCAACTACTATGGGATAAACATGTGTTTTATATTTAATGACTTTGTGGTTAGGGAAGTCCACCTTTCTACAAATTTTGGAAATACACATAACATACTAATCAAACATTAAAAACAATGTAAATAATATTTAATTAGTGTCATTAAAAGCTGCAAGACTTTGGACTTGCCTTATGCTAGCATCTCAAATAAATAGAGGAGACATAAAAATCGAGTTTTTATCTTAAAACTAAAATTTTATAAATATAATATAAACATTTACCTTTTATTTCATTTAGAACTCTACTTTTTAAAGTTTATTTTTTTTAATTCTTTCTAAATTTAGATAATAATTACGATTTTGTTTTTTACCATATTAAAAATTTGAGTAAATAATAAGATAAGGATCAAAATGAATCAATAGTGGATTAGTGCACCGAATGACTATAACTTTGATTTTTTTTTATTGTATACTTCAGTTAGAAAACTGTAGTAAAAAGATGAAGGTTTAGGCTATGATTCTCGACCAAAGCCCATACTACAATAAATGATTTCGATTGTTAAATCAATTAAAGTCCAAATTTTCAAATATGCGTCAATCACCTCCAATGGTGCGCAAACAATGAGACATAAACATGAGAGAACATAACCCGCAATGACGAACCTGCGAACCCATATGCGAGATACTCAAATGAAGAAAAGAGAGTGAAAACGAGGGAGAATAAAGTGAGAGATCAACCTGAACACACTTGAGAGAGAACTCGAGAGCATGTTTCCAAAATGGGACTAGACAATGGAAGGACCAAGGCACGCATTGATGAAGTAAGGGGAGGTGAGCCTACGATGGTTACCTCCAATGGTGTGCAAACAATGAGACAAAAACAAGAGAAAATTATTAGTGTTATACACACCTATGTGTTTGTGTATGACGATATTTAGGGTTAAATATGTTTTTGGTTCTCCAAATTTCAGTGAATTTTGGAATTAGTCTCTTTTCGAAACTTTACCAATTTAGTCTTTTATCTTTAGAAATGCGTGGATTTAGTCATTCTTACCAAATTTTGTTAAGTTTATTTGACATTTTAAACAATTTTTATGATAATATTTGAGTTAACATTGAAGCAAAAATGTGTCAAACGGTATAAACAATCCAAATATTATCATGAAATGTGCTTGAAACTTCAAATAAACTTAATAAAATTTGGTTAAAATGATTAAATTCACGTATTTTTCAGATGAAAGACTAAATTGTTCAAAAGTTTTGAAGATAGACTAATTCCAAATTTTACTGAAACTTGAAGAATCAAAAACATATTTAACCTCGATATTTATATATATGATATGTACCATTCAAGAGTGTGAACCCTTCTCGGTGTGTTACTCTTTTATGACTATATGGTGAGGATACCTCGAATAACTTTCCATTCCAAGAGTTGAGGCGTTCAACATGAAAGTTATATATTAAGAAAATGAGATATCATATGCTTCATTCAACATGAAAGTTATATATTAAGAAAATGAGATATCATATGCTTCATTGATGATTAGATTATATATATTAAGACATCAGATAATGATGGTGAGAAGTTGACAAAAGTTTGCACATGAAGCTTGGTACATAGTTGCATAAAATACCGTGATATGAACACCTTAGGTTGTTTTTACTTTTTTGTATTTTCAATGGTTCAAGTGTTAATCTTTCTGAAACATAAATACAAGATTTTGGAAAAACATTAAGTGACAAAGTACATTATTTATTTAAGGATTGCACGTATCCTAGTGACAATAATTTCATGTAAATTATGATATATATATATATATATATATATATGAAATAAATGAAAATTAAAAGAATATAAAGAACTAGCTAGATGTGTTTAGATAAATATTTAACAGAAGAATTTTGTTATTACTTATAATTATAAGGCCTAATATGTTTCTAGTGAGTGGATTTTGGTCTCTAAAAATTTATTTACTTTTTGATCCTCAAAATTGTAAAACGTCACATTTGATCTTTAGTATTACATAACATCAATTATATATATGTGAAATATTATAGTCTTATAATACAATCTCAACTTAACACCTTTAACTGTTCAGATCCATACTACTCTGATCTTAAGATGAACAAAATAAATGATTTCAAAATTCGAAGCAATAAAAGTTGAAAAATACATTTTATAAAAACTATAACCAAAATTCATATATTTGACAAGGATTAAAAGTGCCGAATTTAAATTCTTTTACAAAAAAACATAGGAACTGAAAATCAAATTATGCTAAAACCAGTTTATAAAATGATGGCCGCATTTAACAAATGGAAAGTTGAACTGGTCATATACATGTGTATATAAAAAAATAGTTTGTGATAGTTTATTTTCCTAAAAGAACAACTGCAATAAAAATGTAAACAAGACTTTTCAAACGTTGAAAAACGCTATATTGTAATAAATTAGTAAAGAAGAGAGAGGTATTCAAATCCAACACTCAACTTGTTAAAATAAAAAACGTAAATGATAAGTAGTTAATGAGGAGTGTGTGTGTAGGGTTTTTATGGTGGCTACTATTTGATAAGAGAATGCCATTATTTGCAATTAATAGTCAATTTGTCTTTTGTTTGGTCGAAATTAATGGTCAATGGAGAGTTGTTTCTTCTGCATTACAGATAAGGGAGCTGGTATGGTCCACCATCTATGCCTATCTTTCACTCTCTAATTTACTCTCCCATTAATTTATAAATCAAATGTGAAGTACACTGATTTAAAATCATCAAAAAATGTTTAAAAATAATCTAATATCAGATATCTATAAATTTCAAGTTTAATTTAATCTATCAAGTCACTTGACTTATAAATTGATGTACGTTTAATAACAACCCGATAAGATAATAAGATAGACCAATCAAATAAGAAAATTTATTGAGATAAGGTTTAAATCACTTTGATATAAGGGTGATAACGTGAGTTTGGTCTGACATGTTGACTTGCTGAAAAAAATGTAGGGCACAAGATATTAAATCTGCTGGTCTATAAAAGTTTGGCTCGCATAACCCGCAGCCTGTGTGGGTTGGTCCGCGATCCACATAAAAAAAATTACACTTGTGTGATAGGTTGACTTGCTGAAAAAAAAAAACGTAGGGCACAAGATATTAAATTTGTTGACCTGTAAAAGTCTAGCTCGCATAACCCGCAGCCTGTGCGGGTTGGTCCGCGATCCGCATAAAAAAAATTACACTTGTATATATTGGTTACTTTTCTTGTGGACTTCTGTATGAACGTTACAAATTCTTGTATGAGTGGAAAAGACAAGCGTGATGTATTTTTGAATGTCCTACAATTTGAAGAATTCATCGTGTATGTAAAAGTACGAATATGAATATGATCAACATGTTGTATTATCAATTTATCATTTAACTTTCCAAAGTCTTTTCTTAATTTTATGAACTTATTAAAAGTTTTCCAATTTATTAAAAATTGAAAGCCCATATCACTATCCCTACTCTGATATTATCTTAAGAGATGAATTTTATATCTAACTCAACTTGTAAAATGAAATTTACACCACTTTTATATATATATATATATATATATATATATATATATATATAAATATTAATCTGAAAGTAACTTGAATCCATATGCAAAACGAGATACACATGCCGAATTTGAAGGTACAAAGTGCAACGTAGCCTAATTGTTTGATGATGATTGAAAGTGGAGTTTGTTAGCTAAAAAAGCATTTGTGGTGTGGACTATGTTTGAATGCAAGATGAAGTGATGAATGTTGAAAGTTCCAGGAGCAGGCAAAATTCAGAGTGATGCAGAGTCTTAGATTCTCATTTTTTTAGTAGCAAACAATGCAAAATTTGAACTGAATGAAACACTGTTTCAAGTTCAACAAGATAAGTAGCAAGTGGTGGCAAAACAACCAGTTTTTAATCTCAAGATTGGGTAGTAGGTGAGGGAATTATATCAGCATTAATACAGAATGAATATATATTTGATAAATCATACAAATTTATGGGTTATATATAGATATATATATATATATATATATATATATATATATATATATATTAAATTGTTATAAGATGACATATTCTTAATTAGTCTTAGTATTTTATCTAATTTTAATTTTTTTCACTTTATCAATATATATTTAATAATTATTACAAGATGAAAATTACTGCAATGAATATTTATTTCAAAGAAAGATCAGGTTGAAATTTCTTTTACAAAAAATCTTACTTTATCTTCAAAAATATATATATTTTAAATATAATAAATTGTATGTATTAACCAATTATACAAAACAATATTTTCAAAGTGTCCAATAAAAAAAATAACATTTAATACAAATAATTATATTTAAACTAAAAGTCAAAACTTAAGGTTCACCACTACATGAATAATATACTTAATTTAAATCAAATTAATACAACAAAAACCAAACCATATCACCCAAACATATTCAATAATGTAAACTATTTTTATAAATTTGCTATAATCTAATCCCTATCGATTTAAACAAAAAATTAGGAACTAAAAGATTAAGTCACCCTTAAAAACTAAAATAGTTAATTAGTTTTTATAATTTTTACTATTCCTAAAAGCTAAATTATAATTTTAATCATTATATAATATTACTCACTCTTTAAAGAAATAATTTCTGTTTCGGGTGTAGGGACCAAGCACCTACTAAGAACCACTTCAACCTTACTCATTTCTCCTCTATGTCTTCTCTCCTAGTAATCCGCTGTAACTTCCTCGCTAAGCAATCTTCCTCCTTGTTCGATCGGTTGAACAGACGATCGGGGGTACCTGTCTAAAAGGCTCTGATGCTTAAGTCAGTTGATAGGCCGATCGGTGTATAAGCGTAACTGCTATAATAAATGCGAATTTAAGACTCTTACCAACCTACCTCTGGGCCTATTTATAGTTTCCGGTGTGGGCCTATGATTAAGGTTCCTTAAGCATGGCCCAATGATCCCTTAATCGTGATTACTGACTTGTTTAATTTTAATTAATTCAGCTGACTGGTTCAAATTCTGTTTGGCCGATCGACCGATGGTCGCTTGGCTAGGTGGGTTATCTCCTATAAGTTCAATAAACTTAAGTGATATATTTAATCTAGATGGTCGATCGACCGATGAACCTCTATAAGGTAACACATGATTCATCTGTGGGGTCGATGGGACGATAGTCCTTTGTAGGTTTGTGATCTGCTCGTGGGACTGATGGACCGGTGGTCTTTTGCAAGGTACTACGCGATTAACTTAGGGGGTCGATCGACCGATGGACCTCTGTAAGGTAAAGTGTAATTAGTTTGTGGGGCCGATGGACCGATGGTCTTCTCTCATACGCTAACCCTCCCAGCCTTGTTCGATAGATCGGTGGGTCGCGCAATGCCGACGGTCCTATGGGCCATACAGTACAATTTCAAAAATCAAATTTAACAAATAAAATATTACAATTTAAATTATAAAAAATCTTAAAATTTCAAAAACCAATCACAATTTTAATTTGAGTAGTATAATAGAAATATAAAACGTGTACCTTAACAATACACTTTAAGCCAACACTTACAAACACACACAGAAACCGAGTTGTTGGAGGAGGAGGAAACGAAGAAAATAAAGATTCCCGTCATCTAAAATGTGAAAAAAAAAATGAAATGCAAAGCTATGATGTAAACACAATATTAAATGGGTGGTAAAATGAGTCGGTTCAGTCTGTTTTGGTTCATCTCGTTATCGGTTCGGTGTGTTTTGATCTATCTTATTTATGACTCATCAAAAATAAGTTGGACTAGATTGGTCCGTCAAATCAGGACGGGTCAATAATCATAACTTGTTATATACATGACAGGACAAATTAATGGACCAGATCAGGTTGGTCCGTCAATTTTTTTCTTTAAATTTTTTAACTTGTTTTCAAAATTTGTTTATATATACATATAAATTAATAGTAAAAACATGTTTAATCAAATAAAATATTTATTTAAAATTTAATTAATTAGTTAATATTTTTAATTAGATAAATTAAAATAATTATTACATTTACATATTAAATTACTCAATTATAACTAATAATTTATACTTGTTTTGTAGGTGTTAATGATTTAAACACAATACTATTATCTATTTACAAATTAAAAAAAATATGATGCACAATTAATCTTTTTAATTATTATTTTTTATTTTATTTTTTAAAAATAGGTTGAGACAGGTTGGTCTGTAATTTGGTCCGACAAAATGATAAATTGGACAAAACAGACCAGATCTGACGCATTAAAATCTTCGACTCAACTCGTTTCTTTTAACAGGAGTTTAGTCCAGCTCATTTTATTACTCATATAATATTATGTTGGACCCTTTAAACTTTAACTTAAAAAACATTATTTACATATTACATCTTACATCAAAATCTAAAGAGTTCAAACAAATATATTTATATTTATATTTATTTATAATAAGATTATCGTATATCTTTATTGTCGATTTCTTCTTAATCTGCCTTAACACGTTGGATATAAAACTCAATCTTTACGATAGCGAATGAGTGTATTCAATGTCAATCCTTTAATATAATTTATTTTATTTTTTGTTGTATTATATATATATATATATATATATATATATATATATATATAGTTTAATGTTTAACCACAAACTATAAAAATCATTGCATTAGTTGTCAGAATTATAAGAAATTATGTTCAATTAATATCTGGCAAAAGTAAAATGTATCAGTCTCACTTTAAAAGTTATCGTAAAATATATCAAAGGTTAAATAAGTTATCTTCTTAATTTTGAATAAAAATTAGAATTAGTTTATTTTTAAAATGTTAAATAAATTTAATCTTTTATTTTTGAAAATTTATATATTTAATTTTTTTAACCAAATTTCATTAAATTTATTTAATATTTTAATTGTTTATTTCATGATAACATTTGAGTTGTTTATATTACTTAACACATATTCATTTTATACTCAATGTTAGTAAAAAAATTGCATTTGAAACGTCATATAATAAAAAATATAATAAAAATAATTAAATTCACGTATTTTTAAAAATAAATGACTAAATTAATTTAAAATTTTAAAAATAAACTAATTTAAATTTTAACTTAAAGTTAAAAACAAAAAAACATATTTAATCTTATACCAAATTATATATTTAAATATCAAATTATATGTTTAAAGATTAGTTAACAAATTGTACCTATTACTATCATATAGATATGCGACGTGAAATATAAGTAAACATTTACTAATTGATGTTAATCATATCTACACGATTGAAAAATTGTTTTTTTAAGGGGTGTTATTTATTTTACACAATATGTCATATGTCATATGTCTATTGATTTTGTTTTAGTTCTTACGACCAAGGTACCAAATTATTTTACAAAAAAAATTAATACTAACGATACATATATCTTTTATACAATTATAATAAAATAGTATCACATAAGAATGTATTATATATATTATGTATATTATTGATTATTTCTTACACTATAAAAAATGCACCATTAACAATTCATTTTAATGACCAAAAGTTGTTAGTCACTATAGTTATAGTGACTAATTTAGATACAAATCCACAAAAATAAAAAAATTATTCGTTATTAAAACAGTTATTATTATGAATAAAAATTAGGGTTATATTTTTGGTCTTTCAACTTTTATTGAAAATTGGAATAAGTCTTTTGAAAACCTTGAACCAATTTAGTCCCTTATCTTTAGAAATACGTGGATTTAGTTATTTAAACTAATTTTTTTTTTAAGTTTATTTGACGTTTCAAACGCGTTTCTCAGCTAAGATTGAAGCAAAAATGTGTCAAATGGTGTAAACAAACTCAAATACCATCATAAAACGTGTTTGAAACATCAAAGAAACTCAACAAAATTTGTTAAAAGGATTAAATCTACGCTTTTCTAAAGTTGAAGGATTTAAATTGATCCAAAGTTTTCAAGAGGGACTAATTCCAATTTTCATTAAAAGTTAAGCAACCAGAAACATATTTAATCCTAAAAATTATAATTGGTCGCTAAATTGATCACTAATTAATTAGAGGTTAATCTAGAAATCAATTATTTAAGTAGCAAAAATCTTGATAGCTAATATTTACTCACCAGTCTCTTTTGGAAGCTAAAACCTTGGTAGCTAAATTCTAAAAACTAATTTAGAGACCAATTATAATTGTTTATTCATTATTTTATTTTAGTAATCTATAATTTTTTATTTTATAAATTGGTATATAAATTAATTATTATAATGACCAACAATTTTTGTTCATTAACACGCGTTATTTATGAAACATTTTCTTGTAAGGTTGTATTTCAACAATCAATAAAACAACCAAAAATCATGAAGACTGAGGTAACTTACGTGAGATTAAATTAGAAACAATTTAATTAATAGTATATTATATAAGTTATTTTGAGACATAATAATAAATATTAAAACTACTTAGGACGTAAATAATATAGTACTAAAATTATTTTTTATATATATAATTTTTCGAGTGATCAAGTTTTAGGTAAATTAAATCCAACGTTTTTCCATCAATTTACAATGCGAGTGAGGAACCTTGCAAACTCAAAAAATATTTGATCTCATAAACTCAAACATCAAGTAAACTTCTCAATAATTCATATCGTTCAACTTACAGAGTGATGACATGTTTATTTCAAAATATTCTTTCTATCATTGTTTCAAAAATGTAAAGTTTCATACACAAAAAGTCATCATTCTCCTATTGATTCCATGGACTTTTGTGGTCCTATTAGATATTTTACATAGATGATACCATAAAATAACGTTGATTATCGATAAAGTCTTGCATTGACTAATTAGGAAAAAAAAATCACTTTTATAAAATGATTTAAGTAATAGAAATCAATAAGGTTATTGGATATACAAGGGACTTAGTAGTTATATATCATAATTGTGTTTATAATTTTTGTAAAAGAAAAATTACAGAAGAGAATTTGTAATTTGTATATGTAAATTAAATAATAATATTTTTTTTTGAGTATTGATGAATATAGGACTTGAGGTGTCCCATCTCATTAAACTTGTTATATGTTTTTATTTAAATTTATGTTTTTATTTGTGGGTATGTTTTTGTTAGAAAAAAATATTTTTTGAGTTATTCTCTATCCTGATATTTGGTGCGTTTTTGGAGAGAGGTTTGTCGACAAGGAAGGACTTTCGTCATTACAGACTTTGTGCATGTTAATAGTGGTTTGAGTTCTTAAAAATTGGACTTGAGTCTAATTTAACCTTACAAAACCAATCAAGGTATATATATCTTGAGTGTGAAATTAGATATTAATGATAGTCCAATTGCGACTTAATAACGAATGACATGATAGATTCAAGAAACAACAAGTCTCGCTAGAATATGTTTCTAATGACTTTAATATCATATTATGAAGTGAAATTTAAACCTAACTTAACATTTCAAATAACATTTTACATCAAAATACATGTGTCCACATATACCCTAATAAAATCTGAGTACTTGAGAATGAAAATTTGACATATTTAAGAGGTAACTAGATTATTACTACTTAATAAATGGTTGTATCTCATCACATTTGTAGGGATAGAACTTTAGTTTTGCAATTTATTTGTTTAACATAACCTCATTGCTTTAAGCTTTATAATACCTTTAGATGTGTTTTCTTATTGTTACATTCTTCTTTCTATTCATTTAATCCTTTGTATTTTTAAATGTTTATTATTATTATTATTATTATTATTATTTATATTTATCCATCCAATAGGAATTAATTAGAGAATCAATTCCCCCCATAGGATCAATCCTTATAGGATCAATCCTTTTAAGAGACCGAGGGAAGCCACGACTCTTCCAATATTATTTTTTAATTTATATATATTTTTAAAATATATTTATGTATTATTTTATTATTTATATTAATTTAATTTAAAATAAATAAATTTAAAAGCTACATTTTTTTCCTCTTTTGTTATTATTGGTTCTCTTTTATTTGGTTTCTCTATTCTCGATACCTTTTTTTCTCACATTCTTTAATCTCAATTTTTACTTTCAATCTTTCATCTTTCTTAAAATCAAAATTGCACCCAAAAAAAATTAAAGAAGTAAGAAACATTTTGAACAAAATAATTTATTCTTTTGAAGAATTTTAAAGTTTTAGAATTTCACAATAGGGTATAAAACACACGGGATTGTCAATAAATGAGTGTTATTAGTAAAAATGAGGGATATGTTCTCTCTCAAACCACTCTTAATGGGTACGGGTGAAATGTTTAAAAATAACTTTTGTTCTAAACACTAAATATATTAGATTGTAAAAGATATCATAATATAAGTTAATCAAAATAAATGTTGACACTAATTCACCGTTTAGTAGGCAGGAGCATTAATGCTTAACTTGTGTACACTCCCATCTTGAAAGAAAAAATCGAAAATAGTAAAATTTAAGGTGAATAATTGGGTGAACAAAATTATTTTACAACAGGTAGAAGCGGTTGGAAGAACTTTGATAATCTAGGTGAGTAATAATTTTTTTTTTGTGATATAAATGTCTATTATTTTTATTTGTTGGTGACCATAAACATATACATATATAGTATTTTTTTTTCTATTTTGGCTTGTTACATAATGATGTCTAGGATCGTCTCCTAGAATACATTTTTTTCACTACAACATAATATTTTTGCTTATATTGGTGCATTTTACTACATTTTTTTAAGAATTGTAATGTAAAGGTTTTAGCACTTCATGATTTTTATCAAATCATTTGAAAGAATTAATGAGAGGTAATCCTTCTAAAAATTATTAAGATATATATTCATTTCAATTTTTAAGAATCTGCATTATTTTCATTTATTGGTCTTATGCGAGTTTTTCTTGTTAGAATTAGTAAGCAAAAAAATGTGTTTTTTATTTGTTGTTTTATTAATGGTAGTGACTAAAAAGTATATACGACATAGGAATTTACCTTTTAAAATGCTTTTTTATATCGTGATGGAGAAAATTAAATTAGAAAGCGATTTAATGTCTTGCACGGAACTTATATGAGTCTTTAATGTATTATATTATGCAATAATTTAGGAAACTCTAAGACATGCTCTTTATTTGTAATGCAATAGTTAATTTTTAATTAATTAAATATTTTCTTTTCAATATAAAAATCTTACCAATATTACTCTTACCATATAATAAGATAATGATGTATCAAATATCTAAGAAGATAATCAGTTACTTATTATGGAGGAAGCTGAATTCATAATCTCTTCCACTCTTTTTTTCATGTCTATAAATCAATTTTATATCTTCAAATTGTTAGTGAAATAATTTAAACTCAAAACATGTCTCACTTTTTTCTTGACCTTACAATTATGTCAACATTATAACTCATAATCATTGTGAGATGTGATCCAAATGCAAATGAACATGTAACATGATTAATCAAAGTGTTATATCTTAAATACCCATATGATATCATTAATGATCTTGAACAAATAACTTTCATCTTTAAAAGTGAAATGAATAATTGTCTTACTAACACCAACCAAGTTAATATTCAAGCTAGTTAAAGATAATTATATATTTCTCATAACCAACGAATATCCATTTAGGATGGTTAAGGATTTTAAGCGGTGACAGATTTTCAACAAATATTTTAGGGATGTCAAAATCTTTATATAGATGTATAAAATCTTTTGAAAATGCCAAATATATAAAGTATATTAAAATATATTAATTTTAAAAAAATAGTTTAAATTATATATTAATTTATGTAGAGATGAAAACAATTGGGGGGACCTAGGCCCTCCTATGTCATAATGAAAGACCGTCTTTAAAATTTTGTGTGGATAATCACAACCTTGATGTTGGGAAAAACGAAATATCAATTAAGAACACTGTCGTCTTTATTTACAAGAATCACCCTATTAACAGGTAAATAAGATTAACACAAAAAACACAAGAATATAGTGTGAAAACTCCAAAATTCAGAGAAAAACCACAGTCGTTATTTAAAGACAACCAAAGAAATAATTACTATGTTCAAATTTGTATATCATATAAAAAACACTCTCAACCATTTGATCCAAAGTACACTCACACCCTCCAGAATAAGAATTTAACTACACTTCACTACACTCTACTCATGTTACTAGTTGAATCTCTATGACCAAAATACAATTCTTTTATCACACTCTAGATTGTGTCATAAGAACTTCATTCAACTATCTCCGTTTAATTTTCTCCCTCCATGTAAGTTCAATATCAATATTGTTATAACATTTCTTTCAGAATCTGAAATTCAATACATAACTTAAACATCTTAACATAGTTTTCTTTTTAAAAATAACTATGTTTATCATATATATCACACGACATAAATAGCATAATATAAATAAATACTAATAACTTTGAATTCATCTTTCATCGCATCATAATACTTATAATAGTATTCAAGTATAGTATATTGTTTTCACCCAACTACTTGCCAAGTGAATTAAGAACATATTTAAATTCGCTGAATTAAGTACATATCTAAATTTTATTAATCATTAATTTTGTTTATTCAACGTGAGATACTTGTCCAATAAGCTAAAGTCTTGAATGTTTACTGAAATGAATTTTGCTCCCAATTATCAAACTCTTAACTCTTTAAATAATTAAATTATATATACACCGAAATAAACTAAATAATTCACCATAACGTACATAGATATAATAATCAATTTGTAATATTGGCTGAAGTTGACTCTAGAATAGGAGATGCCGAGAAGGGGAACATTTATTAGAAGAAATAATAATAAAAAATAATATGAACACCACAAGAAAAAAAATAGCATAATTTGCAAATAAGTAAAACACTTGATCCAGAAGTTGTCATGAAAATCTTTGTAGTTCTTGCAACTACTTTTCTGACTTTTATAAAATCTCACTTTGAACTTTTAGAAATTTTAATGAGAATGACTATCAATGTAATGCTTTGATTCAAGGTTTGTAATTATTTTTAGAAGTGTCTTTTATTGTAGGTGTAACTATTCCAATTTCCCTCACGAGCAGAGGGATCCTAATTAATTACCTTGAAGTTTGGTGTTCTTTGTTTATGAATACTCCATATAATTGGTACAACTCTTTCATTTGAAAGTTTGTTTTATTTTATTTTTTGGTCGATAAAAGTTAAATTTATTGTAACATGATATAACTGAAAGTAGATAGTTGTTGGACTAAAGTTTGAGAAATGCCTCAAAGAATCAGCATGTGACTGTTAAATTTTAAAATGCATTTATAACAGTATACTTAAATTGTTGGATTTTAAATTTTTTATAAACTCATATAAATTTTCACCTTTAATGAAACATACCGTGCCCTAAAAACAAATGTTAAAAAATATTTATTTGATATTGATAAGAAGAATAAATTATTATTATTATTATTATTATTATTATTATTATTATTATTATAAAGTTGGGTGACGTAAGCAACCTTAAGCCGGCTTAAACAGTGGACGCAAGCTGCCGAGAGCCACGCCGTTTCCATTTTGATCTGTCCACACTCTGCGCTACCTCCCAAATACCGCTCCTCGAGGAAACTCAAGCTTAACCGGCTAACCCGGTACCCAAAAAAGTTGCATTTGGGTTGAATTTGGGTTCATTTGGTAGCCAACCGCAGTAGCAGTCACTTAACCCCAGTCAGATTCTAACCCAGGTTGGTTTATTTAAAGACACAAACTCTCACCTAAGCTCGCCTGTGAACTTGTTCACCCTTTTCTCCTCACTCCTCACTCCTCAATCCTCACTCACCTCACCCTTCCTTTTCTTCATTTTTCTCTTCTTCCTCTTTCTCTTCACTTCATCACTGATGATGTAGATAGAGAGTGAAAAGAGACCACTTTGTCCACTCCGAAAGAGATTGCTTCTTCTTGGAATTGTTTGATTCATGGGTGAAGAGGGAGAAGAGGTCTCAATAGAAAAGGAACAAAAAAGCATGCCAGTTTATGCAAATGACTGCTTCTATACTACTTCCTCTGCAAATTGGCCCCTTTTAAGACACCACAATTCATCTTCAATGCCTCCCTTTAAGTAAAACACACAACAAAACAAACCTTTTTCTCACCTTTTCTTCTTAGATCTTAATATACATTGCCTAAACAACATAAAGGGATCAAATTTAAGTTCCTTGATCTAATAACATCCCTGCTTTGCACTCATGAAGAGACTTGGCAGCTCCGATTCTCTGGGTGCTCTCATGACCATTTGTCCAACAACAGGTTAATTCAATTAAAGCTTCGGGTTTTTTTTTTCTTTTTCTTTTTAATTCAGACAGATAGATCCATGATGCATGTTTGTTTCATGTTTGTGCCTTGTCTTGTCTCTAACTTTTTTTGTGATCAACCGCACCAGTTGCAAACCTTTCATGTTTTTTAAATTACCCCAAATTCCTTATTCTGTCCTTTGTTTTTGCATTACAATTTACAACTCATGGTGTGATGTTTTTTGTGCGTTTGTTTGTTTGAAGAGACAAACAACAAAACCAGTCGCACTAACCATGATTGTGTCCGATTTGCATTCAGACGAACACAGTCCGAGGAACAACCACGTGTATGGCAGGGAGTTCCAGTCTATGTTGGAAGGACTAGACGATGAAGGGTGTGTGGAGGAACCAGGACACCACGCGGAGAAGAAACGAAGACTGAGCGTGGATCAGGTGAAGGCTTTGGAGAAGAACTTCGAAGTAGAGAACAAACTGGAACCTGACAGAAAGGTGAAGCTGGCACAAGAACTTGGGTTGCAACCAAGACAAGTTGCGGTTTGGTTCCAAAACCGTCGAGCCAGATGGAAAACAAAGCAATTGGAAAGAGACTATGGAGTCCTCAAAGCCAATTATGATTCCCTCAAACTCAACTACGACACACTCCAACAAGACAACGAAGCCTTGCTCAAAGAGGTAGAATAGAATCAATCTCATGACTCTAGAATAAACAATTTGCATTCATCACTAACTTTTTAAAGTTTTTTTTGTCTTTGATTTTTAGCGTGGAAAGAGTATTAAAAGGTTGGTTTGTTGTGTTGGCAGATAAAGGAATTGAAATCAAGGTTGCTGCTGCAGGAAGAGAGCAACACTGAAAGCGATGTTTCGGTGAAGGAGGAGATGATAACACTGCAAGATAGTAACCCACTTTGTGAAACCGCCATTCCTGGATCCGAATGCTTCAACAAGAGTGATGAGGTTTTAGGGGGTTTCAAAGACGGGTCTTCCGACAGCGACTCCAGCGCGATCTTGAACGAAGAGAATGCCAACAACAACGACAACAGTCCCAACAACGCCACGATTTCATCTTCTGGGGTTATGCAAAGTCAGAGCTTTTTGTCTTCGTCTTCTCCGATGAACTGTTTCCAGTTCCAGAAACAGTTTCCGCAGTACGTGAAGATGGAGGAGCATAATTTTCTGAGCGCGGACGAGGCGTGCAATTTCTTCTCGGATGAACAAGCGCCCACGCTGCAGTGGTACTGTTCAGAGGAGTGGAGTTAAGAAGATGAACACAGAAGAAAAGGAAGAATCATGGCCACCTTGTTGAGAAGAGGATTAGAGAGAAGAATAAGGCATTATTTTGCAGGGTGTATAGTAATGGAGAAAGAAGCTTTGTAAAAAGGGAAAGGGTTGCATGGTGAAGATTGACGAAGAGAGAAAAAAACTGAAGAGTTTGAGGGATAGAGAGAGAAGAAGAAAGGGTTGCAGGAACAGGGTGGGGTCGGAGAAGAGAGGTTGATGACGAGAAAAGGGTAAAAATAATAATAATCATCAATCTCTCGGGCGTGCGGGTAATTTATGAATAATAATAATAATAATAATAATAATATAATAATGATTAGGTCCTAATGAAATCAAATCTATCTATCTATGCTGTAAAAAATCCACAATTCACCTGTCTCTGCTTCCACCTTTCTTTCTCTCTCACCATTTTTCTATTATCAGCTTCTTGTATTTATCTAAATTCATTTTCCTTTTTTATTTTTATTTTATTAAAAAGAAATAAGATAGTAAGTTTTAAAGGTTAAAATTATAGATTTTGGGATTTTCCAAGAATATTTAGATGCAGTTGAGTGTGTTTTTATATTATATAACCAGAATTTCGACTTTATTTTGAACAATTACCTCAAACTTTTATTAATTTGATTTTTTTTTCTTGAATTTAAATTTGTAGTAGGTTTTTGAGGAATTCGTGTAATTTGATTTTTCTTAGGGAGAAAATTGAGAGGAGAAATTAGTGTAAGAAAATGTCTATCATGAAGCATAAGAGTGTGTAGTAATTTTCGTTTTGTTTTGTTTAAAATGAAGAACCATTTTTCTGCTAAATAAATTTCTATTTTTTTTAATTATTCGACTTATATATATTACATTTAATTAATTTTTTTAATTATTCTCTTTAAATAACGTATTATATTTAAGAAAATGTAAATTTTACTTTTATTGAATTAAATTATTTATAGAATACATACTTGATATTTTTTAATATTATTTATTTTTGTCACGTCAGAATGTGTGACTTTAATTTAAAATGTTCACTCATATAAATTATTGATTTATTAAGTAACATAATTCACCTTCTTTTTTGTCTTTAGTAATTAATTTTGCTTATTCGAATAATACTTTTTTAGCTACACAAATTTTTATTCTCACGTCCAATGGTTCAATTCCTTTTATATTTATCAAGTTCATTCAAATTTTCAATATTTTTCCTCCCAACAGTAAAAATAATAAATCTTGTAATTGTAATGAAAATTCAATTACACATAACTGTTAAGGATTTTTTTTATTATCATTTTTTTTATTTTTTAGGTAAGTAAATTATTTCATTGATATTTGAATAAAGCATATAAGTAATTTTCTTTAATACAATTTCAATGAATAAAAAATATATTTTGTTCATATTTTATATGTATTTCTTCGAATTATAAAAAAAATGGTGTTTAAAATAATACAAAATAAAAAACAAAAAAGAAACTTTGAATAAATAAATATATATGAACGAAAATGCCATGAACAAATATAATGACAAAATTATAAATTAAGAATTAATATATAATTAAAGATAAATTAATTAACATAATCATAAATTCAATAAAGTAAATTAGTGCATGCGTAATTGAAATAAATTAAATATGTTTTTAAATAGAAATAAATAAAATAAAGTGAAATAATATATAATTAGAAATAAATTAATAAAAAATAAGGTAAACAACAACTCATAAAAAATTAAATGAAATGAATAAATAAGAACAAAACAGAGCTTAAATAAAATAAATTAAATATAAATTAAATTAAATAAATAAATAAATAAAATGCATTAATGAAATTAATTTATATACGTATACATAAACAGAAAGATAATAATTATAAATAAATTAAATAAATAAATAATATATAATTCAAAATAAATGTAAGTTTAATAAAGTTTATTAAGATTAATAGAATTTAACCTCATTTCCACTTTTATTCAATTTTTGTTTCTTGGCCTAATATTTTCGTCAATTTTTCTTTGTTTCATGTTAAAAAAAAAAATTGGTAATACAGTAGATATAAATATTTTAGATTATTAAAATCTCTTAAAACTCCTTGTTCCAAATTTTCTCTTTTTTTTCTCTCTTTTTCTTTTTCTCTTTCTCTCTTTTTATTAAGTATCTTACACTTCATTTATCATAGCTTCCATTTCATCCATTTATATGTCAAGTTTTATTTTAATTTAATTTGTTTTTCAACTCATGATTACCTCATTTAATGAAGAGATAATCCTCATTTTCTTCTTATTATCACTTTCTTTTTCTCTTTTATTTATTCTTTCTCCTTGTTTTTAGAAGATTTTTAAAATATTTATTTTTAATATATATATATATATATTTTTTTTTTTTTTTCTTTTTATTTTTTATTTATATATATTTTTTCATTTTATTTGGTCATGATGTTTTCTAAAAACTACTAATTTACTTTTTAATATTCACATTTTATAATCTACATAACTTTTTTTTAATATGTACACATAGAGACAAATTGATTAACCAAATCATTCATAGTTAAATCCTTCGTAAATTATCATATGATTACATTTATTTAATTTTTGAACATATTTGAATTAATTAAACACCTGTCAATCAATTCATTAAGTTTGTCTCTTGTTTCATGCATATATGTATGTGAAGTTTTATTCTCTACCTCTCCCATTAAACAAGAAAAAGGTTTAGAAATGAGTAAATTAATCAAAATTCTTAATTAAATAATAAAATTAAACTATAAACAAGCGTTCAACAACAATCCTAAGAACATAAAAAAAATGAAAAAGAAATTATATTTTGTTAAACAACAATACTTTAAATGTACATAATCTCATAATTAACTTTGAAGTCATAAGAAAATCAACCCAAAAAAGTATTCCATGTGGAAGAAAATTAAAAGCATTACAAATAAAAAAAGAGAGCATAGTGTGATGGATGATTGAGTAGTGATGGATGATCATTGAGCATTGATGGACTTCTATTTATTACAGTCTTTAGTGAACTAAATTTTTGTGACAAATAATCCAAAATAATATATTATGGTGAAAAAACACCAAACAAAAAGATACTCTCCAAGCTATCTTCAAAACAACATTTTTATCTTTAAAACATTTTATTTCTCATTAAGCTTATCATCTTAGATTCTCATAAGTTATTGAAAAATCTCCAAATCAATATGTTAACACCGTCCATAAGTTTAGTATATCATCTATCAATATATCATGTATAAACAACTTATCAGATTGCATATATTTCAGATGCACAAAGCACAAGTCAAAACATTCAGAAAGTATTTATGCAATACATCATATCATCAACCCTCAACTCATGGATGATCCATCAAATTGTATAATAAAGTTCAACAAACTAAATTGCTTAATTAAACTCATATGTATGCATAGTCTAATGAAGGTTGCTTATTGCTTATCTAGAACGTCTACCATCTATCAAGACTTTAAAAACATATTTTAATCAATGATTCTAGTTAAAACTCAAATAATCCAAACTACACAAATTTCAATTAAAACCGTGAGTTTAAACTCAATTATAATTCAATGAAGTAAAGATCATGAGTTATAAATATGATTAAAAATTATAATTGAAAGTTAAGAATAAGTGTTTTAAATACGATTAAAAATATACTCATCTGCCTAGTCCACTAGGTCATACATGGGATAGGATAGGTTGACCTAACAATTTCTTTTTCTTGTTATATATGTAAAATATTAAAATAAAAAATATTAAAATTTAAAGAATTATGATTTTTTTATGTATTATTTGAAAAATATAAATATTTAAAGGATTCTTATATTTATGTCTCATTCTAAGTAATGGAAGATGTTTACCTTTATAGAAAGGCTTCATTTCGAAGCTTCATCAAGAAATTTTGGATCATCTTGTGCACCACTTGCCATGAAATAATAAAAAGAAAAAAGAAAAAAAAGAGGATTGTCAGTTGAGCTTTTGTACAACATAAGAAATCTCTTGGAAAGAAAAAAAAAAAATACATCTTTCATGAAATGCACTCAATTTTGCATTTGATCAAAGTTGAGGACATAATTCAAATGTGTCCTCTTTTATATTGAGAGACTTGGATGTGAGATAGAGTAACTAAACACTCTCATTCCCTACTCTTATATCCAAATAAGGAAAAAAGAAAAAAGGTATAAATAAAAAAATAACTAAACTATGTAAATATTAAAATAAATATTAAATATCTGTTGCAAAAAATATTTATCTTATTTATAAGACCGTAATAACCAAACCTTCTTTATATTTATCTTTATTTTTAGTTTTCTTTTCAATATTTTCTAAAAGTAAATTCTTTGTATCCATATTCACATCCAACCATTCAACATGTTATTGGATAGTTATTTTTATAAAATCTACTATTTTACGGGATTCAAGCTTTAAACCATATAAAAAAGTAATAATTATTTAAACAAATATAAACAACATAGTATTATCATAGTTATATTTATGTTTAATTATTCGGATGATTCTCATTTTGGTAGAGGTATGTCAATTTGGTACCCTCTTTTAAAAAATGTCAATTGTGTATCAATTTTTGAAAAATGTTTCTCTCTTTCCAAAAAAATATAATTAACGTGTTAACGGCATGCCACACATGTGGATATCTTTTTTGTATATATATTTTATGATTTCCTTTTGCAAATATTTTTTGTTGCCATATGTCAAATTTATAGTGTGACACATAATAATGACAATATATTAATTTCAATTTAATTCTAATATATGTCTAGTTGATTTAATTTAGTCTCTATTTTTGTCTTTTTGATTCAATTTTATCTTATTTTTTTTAATAATTGAAATATTTTTTAATTAATTTTTAAATTATATACTTGCTAGTTTGTTTGAAAGTCGTAATTTATTGTTATCAGAGTATATGGGATTGATAGAAATATGTAATTATATGTATTAACTCATTAATAAATATTTACTCATTCCATTAAATTGTCAATAGTTATAGAAATTAGATTCTAACTTATATTATAATTCTTCACAAGAAAAGTTTTAACTTGTTAGTCAACATAAAAGCTTAAGGTATACAATGTAGAATAGTATGACTCAATTCAAAAGACTTTACATCATAACAAACTTTTAGACGGAGTATTATCCGGATAAAATTTTTACTTTTCCAAAAATAAAACACAGTTTATCACAGTAATAAATAAATGTTTGTTTCAAATAACGTGAAGAATAATGATAGTAAATAACTTTCATCTATTTTTTTCTTCAAATAACTTTCAATGATATCACAGTATTAAATTTATTTAAATTTATATTTTACATTAAATTTTACTTATATTTTGTTTAAAAATTTCAAATATATTTATTTTAACTTATTATAAATTTGTTTTAAATAATTTATATACAAATGTTAGAATTGGTATAAAAATATCAATTTTATAAATTTAAATGTGAAATTTTAAAATAATTTTGTAACAAGTTAAAATAAATATATTTAAAATTTTAAAATAAAAAATAGAGGTTAATGTAAAATTTAAATTTAAATGAACTTAATATTGTTAAAAATATGTCATGAAAATATCACTTATAATAAAAATATCATTACAATATTTATATAAAAGTTAAATTTAGTCTCAATTTGGAGGAGATGATGAAATTGAAAAAAAAAAAGAACTAAAATGGAATCAAAATAATAAATATATGGATCAAATTAAGATTCAGATAATGACTTGCCACGTGTCACAATATTGATATGATAAGTGGCACAATACTGACTGACACGTGACGTAAATAATTTTTAAAAAAATCAAAAAAATAATTTAAAAGAAAATAAAAAATATGATGAGTTGACAATGATACATCATTGACACCGTTAATATCATACTAACGGAATTGACCTAATTAATACATATTTTAAAAAACATAAATCTAATTGAGACTAAAAAAAATCTTAGGACCTATTTGAGATTTTGGTAAAAAAAATAGACTATTTTAACCTTAAAATTATCCAAAAATTATATATATATATATATATATATATATATATATTGTAAAATAAAAATATTAAACAAATTATTTTATTGTCTGAACGAATAACGTTGCAAAGATCCTTTTGAAATTTATAAATTTTAATATAGCTGGTTTAACTTTTTTTTATAATAAATATTTTAAATACTCAACAATTTCTCTTTTTTTTTTAACTTTGTAATTTATCAAGTTCACATCTGATGAAAATGTCATATGAAATTGTGACAGCAATAGATAATGGGAAGCTATTTTAAATAAAAGTTGTTTAGATATTGTTTTAGATTTTTCGAAGTAAAAATAAATAAATAAATTCTGAAGCGGTCTTATTTAATATTTAAAAGTTGTTTAAAAATGATCATACTTATCTTTATAAACAGTTTCAACATTTCATGTTAGAAATAAAAAGATATTTTTATCTATTGAAATAACAAAGATAGTATAAATAATTAAATTAAAATTGAAATATGTGAAATTGTAAGTTGTTTGATATTATTTATTAAAATAAAGTATGTGACATGATACGTGAATGATGCAGTGGAAGAGTGAAGAAAATTATGTAGCGAAGAAGATTCCGTGACATTTTGAGTTGGTGACGTTTGTGGTGGTCACTGTCTTTTTCAGCATTCCGAGACTACAAAGGACAAAATAATCATCTGCCATTACCCTTTATCCAATCACATTTTATTTCAAACCACTTGATTAATTATTAAACTGTGAATACGAATAACGTCAATTTTAATACAGTAAGAAATCAATATAAAATTTATCAAACTAGAATAATAAATCATCAAGTTATATATAAGAAATAGTTTTTTTTATAGTAAAACTGGTTGGTGGATTCATACTAAGTTCCTATAGTGTTAATTTTAAAATAATATTGAGTTAAAAAATTATTAAATCATAGTATATGTAACTTTAAAGATAAAAATTTAAATGAATAAATAATAAAAAGTCTTGTATATGTAATAATATTTACTTTGTACTTTCATTTTTGGAATTTTATCTCTCTCAAATTGAGTTCTTTCTTAGTCTATTGAAAAAATTGACTAATATTATTATTCTATTAACTTGTATTACCGAAGAGAATACAGAATTAAAAAACAAGTTAGTGATAGCTAATTCTAGGTAAATGGTTCAATTCTTATTAAGGGTGTATTTTTATCCTCCTCTCTGGGTGGTTTGATAAAGAGATGTCATTGGAATTCTAGAAGTGACCATGGAATCTTTTTAGGCTACCAGGCATGTTACATTCACGTAAGGAAAATCAATATTTCCATTTATTAAATGGTTTTGTTGATTAGAGGTGTGGTGAGTGTGATAATTAATATGTATTGAATCTGTTAAATGTAATATTAAATAAAATTTGACCTAATAAATATTAATGTAATTTTATTTTATTTAAAGGATAAAAATGTTCACAAGTGTTTAACATGTGTGTTTAATATTTGAATGTTGTTAAAAACTAAATATAATTAAATATAAGAAAGTTTAAATTAATAGAAAAATCAGAAAAAAAAACAGTGTTAAACATCTAAAAAATTTACAAAAAATAGAACTAAAGTATCAATTAATTTGAGTTGAGACCTTAAAATTTTCAAAGTCCTTGTTTTTGTATCAGAGAGTTATTGTCTAAAAATTTAAAAGGGTATTTTTGTCTTTATAATATCTATTATATGCATTTATACTATTTTAATTAATGTAATTAATTATTTTAGTTTTCAATGTAAAAATGATGGAATCGATATACATTAATGATCCCTTAACCAGTGCCCACTATTAGCATTCTCCTTCTTTTATATTTATAGATATTGTTTCATTTCAAATCCGTCTAAAATTATAAGGGTCAATCACCAAAGTATTATCCATTTTCAAACTTAGAGCTTCATCAATATTTTGTCCCTAAAAAACGCTTAGAAGGGTAAAAGGAAAAAGTATTTGAAAGGTGAAATTATTGGATGTCAATAAAGCAAAATTATTGACAAATGACAAAGAAATTGTCTTTGTCAGTAAAATGCTCGTTAATAAATTTTATTGATTCAAAATAATTTGCATGTGCCACCTTCATCGTTGTTGTTGTTGTCACCATCTCCTTCTCTTTCTTTTTCTTCTTCTCTTATTTTTCTCTTCTTCTCACATATCCCCAATTAATTTACATAATTTTTCATCATATTTAATGAAAAATTTGACATCCATTTTACCAGTAAAAAATCGTTGAATTATATATATATATATATATATATATATATATATATATATATATATATATATATATTATAAATGAATTCTAAAAAATTAAATTACCGACGAATTTAATCATGACATAGTCAAAGTCTGAAGTGGAAAATTTGATTACATTTTATCAACACAATTTACTAACAAAAACATTTGTCAGAAAATAAATATTATAAATTATTGACAAATATTATCGATAAATATTTTTGTTGCTAATAAAATTTTTAATTTATTTATTATATTAACAAATTTTATTGATTTACCAATGAATATTTTTGTCAATAGTTAAAATTCCAAAAATCATTAATAATTTCTATTTTACTAATTAGATTTTTTTTTCATTGATAAAATTCAACGGTAATTTAACATTTTAGTTAAATACTTTATCTATTTATTTTTATTGATTTTCTTAAAGATAAATTAACATGACATCCGATTGAAGACTCAAGACACGTATTTATCTAATTAAAATGATTTTTTTCCCGATAACATTGTGTAACTTAAATTTATTGATATTTTGTTTATTTATTTGTAAATATTGAATTGTTTTTTGAAGTCTCCGTTATGTAGGAGAATATTGTGGCAAAGCAAAAAATTATTGACTTTTTCGAAGAACTAATCAAACTTTAAACAGATTGTTTGAACTCAACACAATCTTCTATGTGGTTTGAAACTTAATAAAAATTGTTCTTTACATTGTTTTTTACTACTCTATATTTGTTTGTTACCCTTAAGGTTTGTTTTTCTTTTTTGCAGATAATAATCTCCTTTAATTTAAAATCCTCCTTTTGAATTTACACAGTTGTTCAAGCTGAATTTCCTCAATAAAATATTCTCTAACAACTTTTAGAATCACTTTGGATTCTAGCTACTGAAAAATTTTCCATGTTTGTAATCTTTTTATTCCGAGTAGACGCATTTTCTGTAAATACTTCAATTTGTTTGCATTATATCTTGTTAATCAAGTGAGTTTCCTTCTTCTGACACAACTATTCTGCTACAAATGAGTTCTTTGAGTTCTTTATTCTATTTGCATGATGCAATCTTATGTAGCCTCCGATATATTGCCACCCTATGATTTTTTTTTAAATTATATTTTTTATATTTAAGGCATATTCAGACATATATAATTCTGGAAATTTTCATTTTTGATTTTGTTGTTTCTAAATATCAGGCTTCAACCCTTTTAAATGTTTTGAATAGTTGCATAGCTAGAAATTATGTATCTCAAGCTTGATTCATTTTCTTCGATATGTTTCAATATTGTAGCATGAAAAAGTCTTCCACTTCAATTGCATTCTCAAAACAAAGAATGATTAATAATATTTAGTTTTGGACACATTAAAGTGTACTTCTTAACTTATTATTAAAATTTGATGTAAAAAGTAATTTGCAATAATGAATTGATAATTTTATGATTATTCGGAATTTGGCACGAAGTGGTGGTGCATGAATTTTGGGAGGTAGTAGTAGTAGTAGTACTAGTAGGTATGTTTGTGTTTCCTTTCCTTCACCACCTTTTCTTCCACTTTAATCAAATCTGATGCTAAAAATGAAAAAGACAAAACATGATTAAAGAGACCGTCCCTAAAAAGCTGTGCCGTATGATTGGATCTGCTTCGTAACATTAACATCCTTCACTTTTGTGTTAAAGGTTAAAAGCTAAAAATAAATAAATAAAATAAAAAACTCCCAAGAGCATTTTTCGATTTTCCATCAAGCATGATCGAAGCATATGCATCAAGGTCAAGCTACCCCTTATTTAAAAAACAACAATAATATTTTGAATTAAAATAAAATAAAAAAAGTAAGAGAAAAGAAAGAGAAAGCAACCCCACGATGAACCAATAAGATGATGCGAGACACGTAGCCAGTGTCTGCTTCCGGAAAATGCAATCTTTTTTTTTTATTATTATTTATTTCCTCTCTAAAAACAAAACAGCATTTTTTTACTGTGGTGGTGTACGGGTGGAGCGATGCGCATGAGCACAGTGGATAATAGAACCCCGCTTTGATTGTTTGCAGCAGGGTCAGGGTCGCACATGGCACCCTCTTCTCTGTCTGTGATATTCTGCATTTAGCTTTTTGTGATCGTGTGTACGAGTACGTCTTCTATTTCTACACGTGTACGGTGATGGAGCTGGTCCACCTCTCTGGCATCATCATCAACACGACAGCGTATTGAGCAGCCCCGGTCGAAATAAAAAAAAAAACAGTTAATTCAGTTTGTTAATTTTTGTGAGTTAATATTAAATTCCGATAAAGTGTGATGTGGTGTAACGGGGAAACAGTGTTTTTGTTTTGGTTGGCCTTTGAGAAATGGGAAACAACAGCAATTGGAAACGGGACCCAGTCCAAGTTGGAGGAATGGGAGGAATGGGAGGAACGGGACGGTGTCTGGTAACTTTAAATTTGTGATGAGATTGATATTATTATTTGATGAGATTCGATTTGAAGGTTGTTTGTTTGGGTTTAGATATGTTTGAATTTAAAGGAAAAATTATTAAAAAAAGGAAAAGAGGGTGGTCCCTAGGTAGGTGTGGGTCCTAGGTTGCCCCTAGGTTTTGATTCCTGTGTTGGTAGCGGCATGTGATGTGGGAGCCGCAGTGCATGGAAGATGTGAATTTGAAAGGGTCAACCGTCACGTAAACATGCTTGCTTACACCTCATCCATCCACCTAATCAACTTCCCACCTCTCAGGACGCACATTTTCTTTTCTTACTTAACAAAATATCCCATTACTCTACCACCCACATCTATTATTTTATTTTTAACTAATTATGTATTTTATACAAAAAAATATGTTTTGATATATAATTATCATTAAGGTTGTCTTAATACATATTTTAATATCATTCCATTCCGTTTATTATTTAGCTATATAAATGGTTCTTACAAAATTGGTTTATTCTTACCTTGTTTACCGTGTAGATCTTTAATTTCTTTTAAAATTGTATTCTTTTGATAAAAAGAATTCAAGAAAGAGGGAGAAGAAATTGTGGGAAGGATCAGGCAGTGATTTTGTGTTGTTTATTTTAAAGGATTTAAAGGTGATTTTAGAATAGGTTAGAAGATGAAATTTGTGATTGAATTGATGATGTAATATATTAAAAAAATTAATAGAAAAAAAAGGTAGTTTATCAAAATGTTTTTATTGTTATAAGTAATATAAAATTAGATATAAATAATTTAAAATTATTTTATAAATTTTATTGAATGATTGAAAATATAAAAAAAAATATTTATAAAAAAATGAATGATATAATATATTTTGTATGAAAATAAATTTAATATATAAGGTGGAAAATAATTTATTTATATGGAAACTTTTTTTCTTTTTAATAATAATTTTAGAAGTAATAAATTTTTATTATAACCATAATAAATTATTATTACAGTCAATATATAATTAAAAAAGTTATCTGAAATCACGTATATTAATTTTAACAGCTAAACCACATGCAACAAAAATTAAATAATGAAAGGGTAATTTGGTAAATCCAGTTGTGTCATCTTCTAATCTCACTATGGATAGTGAAATTGAAGTTTCAGCGAATTCCCTAATCATCTCCTGCCATCACCTTGTATCATCTTCAAAAGAGTATGTTACTCCATCCCCATCACTTTCCATTCCCTATAAATAGTATATCCACTCAAAAGAACACTATAAAGAAAAACTTTTCATTTCTTTCAATTCAACCAACATTACTAAATTAACACATGGATTACAATATTTACTTCAAAATAATATTGTTTAAGTTATAAGTTTAGGAATATATATACTAATATTAAAGATAAAATCAATTTATAATATATGTTTTAAAGTCTCCATTCAATATGTATATCTTGATGTGAGAATGATGTGTTAAAAATTTCATAATACAAATTTCACCTTACACGTCACTTTTACAAAATAGGATTAAGTTTAAAATTCACTTATTAACAAAATAAATTAAAAAAAAATCTCTTGTTTTTTTGTTTTTTTATTTCAATGTTTTGAAAATTGTTTTCTTTAAACTATGAGTCCTATATATTATTAAACATTGACTTATATAATTCAATAATTATAATTCTTTTTATGTGTTAATACATTATATTTTTTACCATCAAATATTTACATACAAAATAAGGATAACAATGTTAGATAGATAAGGATAACAATGTTAGATAGACTATATGTGTCCTGATCTGCAAGTTCGCAAGAAAAATAATGAAGCAAATTGTGTATTTTAACTTGTTAGTTCGCTTAGGCCTGTTTGACATAACCCGCAGCCCACCGAGCTAACAACAAGTTGACCCGCATTTGGTTTGCATAGTCTATATGGACTTAAATTTCCAAAATCCAACAACACCAACTCAACATATATAGTCTATTATGAAAATTTGTGTGTGATTTAACTCGTATGATATGAATTAAATAAATACATAGTGGTATATATATATATATATATATATATATATATATATATATAAAAAAAATACATAGTTTATCCATGTTTATTAGTATGAAACATGTGTGTTATGATAGTGTACGGGGTGCACATGATAGATGGGAATTGGGGAGTGGTTGGTGATGTATTGTTATTATTATTATTAAAATTGTTAATGATGTGAAGCTAAGGAAGTAGGAAGATAGGGGTGTTGGGAGTTGGAGAATAACGGATAAGAAAATGACTGCCAAAAAATGTATATATGTTTCATCACAACTCTCTGTCTCTTCAACACAGTTAAAGGTTACCATGAAAAAACAAACCCCATATATCATGGATTCCACTATATCTATTTCCGCACATAAACTAACTCATTTTTTTTACCTTGCTTCTACAACAACCCAACATGACTATTAAATCACTTACACCACCCTCTATCAATATATTTCTTTCAATTTTGTACCTGCTCTTGTTTTTTAATATAATCAACCATTAAATATGTTTTTTTTTTTAATTTTGATGTAAAATTAAAATTCGTCTCTATTCGATACATCTTGGTTCTCAAATATAGTATTTTTAACTTAATTACGTTGATTTTTTTTACTTGTCAAACACGACTCTCAGCTGATATTAAAGTTGGAATATTTCAAACGGTGTAAACAACTCAAAGATTAGTAGAAAACATCTTTGACACATTAAAATAATTTATTCCGATACACTTAATAAGTCTTACATCGCTTAAAAGTTGAGATCAAACACAATTTAAATACCTCTTCCTGCTTCACTTTTTAAGATGTTTTTTAAGAATGAAACTCTATGTTAGAACTGAGATTAAGTATAATTTATATACTTCTTTCACCTTATGCACCTTTTAAATAAAAATGAATTATAAATTTGCACCAAGGTCTCATACTATAAAGATATTTAATCCTATTTTAACATATCATTAATATACAAAGAAGTAGTTGTTTCTACATTCTAACGCTGTTTGTTTTAATGAATGTAATGTTTACTGTTGAAGATAACTTGTACAAATTTTTGTCGTGATACTCACAAAGAAACAATTTTACTATACTTTTTTCCCTTATCCTCTTTGTAACATTTACCGAGCTTTTGAAAGAAATTTTAAACAAATTTATGAATGTGGCACGTTAAGCAACGTTAAAGTGGATGAAGAAATTTGAATTTAAAACTAAACAATAATTGCCTTTTAATAGTTAACAAAAAAATCAAAACAATAATAATAATACAATTATAATTTAATATTTAATTAAAAATAATTTATAATAATAAAATAACTTAATCCAATTCTTAAATGTATCATCTTATAACTTTTAAAATTTATTATGTTATCAAATTCTTATAACTTTATCTTTTCTTTTTCATTTTCTTTTATTTTCTTATTTTCCTTCTCTCACACCGAGACAAATTGAATCAATGCATAAGTTCATCCGAAAATTTGTATATCAATTTCAGCCCAAAAGCCACATGCTTTTACTATTTTTACTATCTAACCTCTCCAAATTACTATTATCTCACCTCTATGCTCAAATACCGCCATTACATTCCTTTTAAATCTACAACTAACTCATACATATACATATCTTAAACACATAATTATTAAATTATAGCTTCAGCATAAAATAAATTTAGTTATTATTTTTAAATTTATTTTCACACTTATAATAAAGCACAAAAAGATGTCCTTACACCGGTCATTAAATGGGTCTAAAACAAATGTTCAATGATTTAAACATGGTGAACCTGAGATCAAATTAATATCAATAGGATTATTATAATAATTAAGGCTTAAATGGTCTTTTGGTCCTAGTTTTGGACGATTTTTTTCACTTTGGTCCTACTTTTGAAAATATTTTCAGTTTGATCCTAATTTTCGTAATTTGTTTTCAATAGACTCTTTTTCGTTAATTCCGTCTAAATCGTTAACGGAACAGTACCAACGTGGTGATTTTGTGTGACGTAGATACTGTTCAGTGACGTGTTCGTTTGCACTGTGCTGACCATTTAATTGAAATTGTGGATTCATTTTAGGGTTTAAGTTGGATTAAATTATGTTTAGGGTTGTTTATGTAGAATTGTGGATTTGGGGGTCGAATTGGGGATTTTGTCGTCGCTTTTTGAAATTCTGAAATTTGGCCTTTCGGATCAATTTCTGTCTTCTCAGTTCGTCACTCATCTTTGGACAATCGTTGCGGAGGGAAAAACGTTTTCATCGCGAAGGTATGTCCTGCTTTAGGGTATTATTTTTGGTCAGTATTGATTGGGTTTACCCAAGTTCTTTATAGTTCTAACTGTGCGCACCACTGCAATGTCTTCGCAATCGCAAATTGGGGGTGAGCCTGAAACCCTAGAACCACCATGGCAGGAATTGCATGTTTGGTGAACCCAACTATTGTAAGAAGATGAAGATGCCCCACGAGACATTCGTTTTCAACTGAACTTTAATGAAACCCTAAACCACAATAAACACAAACCCTAAATTTCAATTTAAAATCTGGGCTATGACAGTGCAAACGGACATGTCACTGAACAATATCCACGTCACACAAAATCACCACGCTGACACTGTCCCGTTAACGATTTAGACGGAGTAGGAGTTGATTGAAAACAAATTACGAAAGGTAGGACCAAACTGCAAATATTTTCAAAAGTATGACCAAAGTGAAAAAAGTCGTCCAAAACTAGGACCAAAAGACCATTTAAGCCAATAATTAAATAATAGACAATAGTATATTAAGAAACATAATTTTATGATACTGCAAAGTAAAATAAAACGTAAAATAGATTTCTAATATCAATTTTTGTGATTTCATTAAATGAATTGTCTAACCTCGTTAGTTCCACCTGTCCAATCCGGTTTTCAAAATAGAATTCATTCTCTATTTCCAAGTTTTGTAGCTTCCTATGCTTATTAAATATTCAGGAATAAAATAAAGGATAAATATTGTTCCTAAAGTTTCAGTTAAATTTAAAATTAGTTATTTTTAAAAATTTTGATTAATTTAGTAATTTACTTTTAAAAGTGTATGTATTTAATTTTTTAATCAAATTTTGTTAAATTTATTTGACGTTTCAAATTCATTGCATAATAATATTTGAATTGTTTACTCCGTTTGACATATTTTTGCTTTAATATTAACTCAAATATTATTATAAAAAACATTTAAATTGTCAAATAAACTTAACAAAATTTGGTTAAAGAAACTAAATTTACATATTTTTAAGAACGAAAGATTAAATTGGTCAAAATTTTTGAAGATTGACTGATTCCAAATTTTATCGTGTCAGTTGAGGGACCAAAAACATATTTAACTCATAAAACAATATATATATATACCAATAAAAATATTATTCCATAATTCTTATTGATATTGTGAAATTTATGAAGTAGGAAAGAAAATTAATATGAAAGGGATTTATACTCCATTAACATACATTTGTGCGTGTATTTCTTTTATTTTTAATAACTTCACTTCTTATCAAATAATGAAATCGAAACATAGGAAAGTCGTCCCGCTCGTAATAAGATTATAGTTAAAATTAATTGATTCGTAACACGTGTCTTAGTTTATGCTTTATAATATGAATTATTTTTTTGTTATTAGTTTAACATCAAAATTTAAAATATGTGCCTGAAAACAAAAAATCTATCTCCTAGTTGATTAGAGATAAGTTCAAAATGAGGCATACAAGCGAGGGCTAACATATTCTAAATCTAACATTTTTTTTTTTCTTGCAAAAGTGATTAATAAATATTAAATTAAAGATGAAATTGAAGTTATCTTAGTTTGATATTTGGTGAAAAAAATAATTGATTATGCTTCACTTACTTCTCAGTTGAGTAAAATAGTTTGAGATGATATTTTAGAACACTTATAAATAATGTTTTTTTAAAACAAAAAAAAATATTCTATTCTAAATCTATTATCAAAATCACGTACTATACTTTTTACTTCTATCTTTTTATATATATATATATATATATATATATATATATATATATATATATATATATACATTTAATTTTGTATTGATTAGAATATTAACGACTACAATTAATTTAAATATGTCAACAAACTTATGATCGAAACATATAAATAAATATAAATAGAAAACAAATCGATTTTAAATAGTTAATTAAGATTTAAACCACAATTTTTTAGAAAATATTAATCAACATCAAATCTACCCGTCTCTTGAGTTTTCCATATATAAAAATTAATAATATAATTAATATCAACCTTTTAAATGGTTTATTACATAAAAGTTCTATAATAAAAATATTTATTTTTCATAATTACAAAACTTATTTAACAACTTTTATCATAATAATTTTACTCATACACTATAAGAAAATCATGTATTACTAACATACACAATATGTGGATAGTAGCAAAATGTCATTGATAATTCGAGTTTATCGATGAATTATCGACAACTAAAACATTGTTAATAAAATTATCGTTGATAAATTTTATAAATGGATCGCGAAATCAGTCGATAATTATTAATAGCCTAAAATTCACTAGTACATGATGTAATTTGGTATTATTATTCTTCTTCACCTTTCTCTTTGTTTTCTTCCTCCTCTACTCCTCCTCCTCCCCCTTCCACCATTGCCATTGTCGTCATCCTATTCTACTGTCGTCACTAGGGATGGCAACGGGTCGGGTCGGGCACGGATAGTATGATACCCGTACCCAACCCGCTAAAAAAAAAATCCGCCTGTTATCCGTCCGTTTACCCGCCGGGTATCCGCTTAAAAAATACCCGCGGATATTTTTAAAACCCGCGGGTACCCGTGGATACCCGATACCCACAAATATTTAAAAAAATATGAATTTTATAAATTTTTTTAATATAAAATTATAAAAATAAAATATAAATTAAATTAAATTATAATTATATTTATAATTATAATTAAATTTGACATAATAAAATATACTGTTACTTCTAATTTTAATTAAATTTAACTTAATAAAATATAAATTAAATATTAATTTTAATTTTTTGCGGGTAACGGGTACCTGCGGGTACGGATATTATGATACCCGTACCCGACCCTTTTATAACCGGGTATTAAAATACCCGTTACCCGCTACCTGCGGGTAATAAATACCCGCGGGTAGTAACTATCTGTCGAGAATTTTATCTGCGGATATCTGCGGACACGGGTATTTTTGCCATCCCTAGTCGTCACCTTCGGTTGCTTCCCTTTTTTTTTCGTCTTCCTTTTCTGTTTCTCCTCCTTCTTTTCTTCTTATTCTTCCTCATCTTTTATTCTCCTTATCTTTTTCTTTCACTCATATCCTCTTAATATACACAAAAATATAATCAAACTTTACAAAAGTTTTGTTTTACCGACGAATTTATTAACAAAAAAAAAAAAGACATCAAACTACTCGAGGAATTTATCAACAAATTCTATCAATAATACAAATTCTAATTTACTAACAGATCTTATCGATAAAAATATGTGTTGGTAATTTAAATTTTAAAATTGTTAATAAAATCAATTAGTAAATTGAGGTTTATCGATAAAGTAAGAATCCATCGATAAATATGAAAATTTTTATATGCTAATAAACCATTAAAAATTGATTAGTGGAAGCATTGAACAAGAATACCAATGAAATACAAAGTACCTTAATTAAATGAGACCTTTAAACTTCCACTTAAAGAAACTGATAAAAATATATCCTTGTGTGTTTGCAGATTATGCTGTAATTATAATATAATTAGGGTTTGATGTAAGATGATGAAGCCTAGGTAGAGGTTGGTGATGCTACGTTAGTGGTGACCTATAAAATTTCTTTATCTATCCCTTTCTTTGTGGGTGGGGCAACAAAGAGTGGTTGTGGATGCACACTTTAATGCCTACTCTGCATACTTCTACATCAAATGCTACCACCAACTACTCTTAATCCGGCGCAACACTATCACTAAATTAATATTTCATAATTAAAGCTAATTACTACTTAAGTTTTATCTAAGAACACAGGTTAATCCTGTCCATTAATCGGGGATCTTACAACAACTACGTAAAGTAAAATAAAATAGAGGGAATAGGAACATGCAGAAAATATAGCTTTCTGTCTCCTTATGCACCGTCTAAGGTTTTATAATCTATGTTGTTGTTGTTGTCGTAAACATTAAAATAATATTTACTTAAATGGTGTAAAGAGCTGCATAAATTCAGGAGTTTCATTGGATTACTAAGAATTTTAACCTATGCTTAGACATTCAACTTCTGATTACACTTAAAAAATCCAAATTATTGACTAATCGTGGAAAATAAAAACAAGTATTAACCTAGTAGATTACTAGAAAATAATTAATTTTAGTAACAAAATTGCCGCACACAATATATTAATATGCTATGATGCATGAATACGGTACGTGTATTGGATACGACACTTATCTAATATGTCGATACGTTTATTTTAAAAATAATAAGACACGATACATGATAAATACACGATATATGAATATTGAAAAATAAGTATAATAATTTTTACAAACATAATAAATATATGATTATTATTATGTAAATCCAAATTAAGACTATATGTACTAAAGTTATCAATATAAAAAATATAAATTATTGTCATCATAAAAGTACCACGGTAAGAAAGCTTTTAAAAAATGACTAATTTGAGTAACAAAAAATATGTTAGAGACCAATTTTCTAATTGGAGACCAATTTATAGACTAATTATTTCGGTAGTCAAAACCTTGGTAGCTAATGCTAATGACTAATTTAGAAACCAATTATTTTGATAGTCAAAATCTTGATAACTAATTTTAGTGACCAATTTAGAAATCAATTCATAATAAAAATTATTTTAATTATCAATTTAAAGACTAATTATGATTTTTTGAAACTGTTTTAGTTGTCAATAATTTTTTATTTTTAAATTGATACTTAAATTTATCATTATATAATAACTAATTATTTTTGTTACTAAAGTTGATCGTTTAAAAAATTTTCCTTACTGTGCTTCGATTTTATATATTAAATACTGATAAATATAAATTTAAAGTAACAAAATTGCCACACACAATATATTAATTTGTATGTCATACGCTATATAATTACGTTTTCACATCCATTTGCCACACTTTCATAACCAATTTATTTCATCGTATATATTATATAACATATATCTCACAAAGCCCAAAGCAGAAACCGTGAAAATTTTTCCCAAAACAAAAGTTAAATGAATAACACATATTTTCTATTTTTTTTTTATAAACCGGTTCACTCTAGCATGCCAAATATCATAATTTGGAGAGCCAGATTATGGCTTTCAATTTTAATCTCACGAAAAACTCGATCGGAATTGAATTCTCATCAAACAAAAATTTCGTTTGGTTTTCTTTTTTTCAAAATTTAAATTTGAAGAAAATTTTGAAAAAAATTAAAATAAAATTATTAATTAATAATAATTAAATTAATTAATTTATAATTAAAAAATCTAACAAGTTATTTATATAACATATGAAGTAATATATACATGAAAATTCAATAACATATTAAATTAACGAAATAACTTTATTAAAATTAATGATTTTGACGTATTTTTTAAACTTAAGAAAAATGTATATTTTACCCAATTAATTATTCCAAAAAAAATATTATTAATTTCTTTTATACATACGTGTATATATATATATATATATATATATATATATATATATATATATACACACACACACACACATATATATATATATCTCTTTTTATATAATTAAGTTCATAAATTCAATTAGGTATAGATTCAATTAAATTAATATTTTCTTTTCATCAATTAATATTGTTGTGTCTATATCTATAAAGCAAACTAGAGTTACAAATTAACGAAGTGAAACAACACACAATATTTCAATATTAATAAGACGTCGAAAGAATATTAATAATACTTTACTTTTTAATGTTGTTCAAATTAAAAAGTGAATTAATTTTAAAAAATGTGGGTGTTAGACGCATTATGTACACTACTTTTGTTTACATTAGTGGTACTTATGTTAGGTTTGAGTTGAAATTGGAATAAAATGAGTGTGTTTTCCTTTTCTTTATTAATTGTGTTTAACTTAATTTAGACACACTATATTTTTCCTTATCATTCCGGTGATTTTAAAAAGAAGACATTTCAAAATTATAAAAAATATCCTTTGATTCACATCATTATTTTAAGAAAATATGAAATTTGTAATTTTTATTATCAGATAGCTAAGTAATGTCACACAATACTAAGCCTAGTAATTCCCTGGTTTTATTTCCACCAATAAGAAATGGCTTAGAAAGATAAAAGAAAATGAAGATGGATAAGTGGGAAAAGAAGAAAAAGAGCGTTGTTAATGAAGTGGGAAAAAGGAGTAGCGTGTTGAGGAGGTACGACAAGGACCAGCAGATAGATATAATAGGAAAAGGGGAATGAGAGAGACAGTGCAGTTTATGACAAAAATCTGGGACTACTATTTATGATTAGGTAACTCAAAAAAAATATCCAGCCTCTGCGGATAAAATATAATGGGTAAAATATAAATATTGAAAATAGATATTCGTTGAAATTATTTTTTATATCTGTATATTAATGAGATAAATATATGTATTATAATATTAAATAGGTACTATGATACCTTATATATACGAAAGAATTATTACCCGTACGCTATCCATCCCGTTTATATTCATATTTATGACACTCTCCTTTCTCACTTTCTCTGTACATTTCACCTTGCTTCTTCCTCTTTCAGGAACCCTTACACTATAACCAACTACTCCATCTCAAGTTTTGAGGTTCAAACCTTTCTTTGTTACAAATAAATACCTTCACTTATATATGATAAAAAAAAATTATGAATTCATCGATGAATTCCTTCTTCCAAACAGACACATTATTTAGTTACTTATTAAGTCCTATGCTTATCATTATCATTATATGGTCTATTTTTTTATTTATTTATGAGCAACAATTAATGTATTCTTATAAGATTTTTTTTTATATTTCAAATAATAATTAAATACATCCTGCAACATAATTTATGAAAATCTGACTTACCAATTAAAAAGAAATAATCAATATATCTTATATTAGATTTGCTTACAACCAACATAATATAATTTACGAGTACGATAATCAATTTTTTTTACACATAAATAATGGACAATTAATTAATGTTACTAAAATATTTTTGAATTGAACTTATACATGAATAAATATTTTAATATTTTAATAATTTAATAATTTAAATATTATTCTTAATATTTAATGTATTTAATTTAAAAAATCATCTTAAATGTATCTTTGACATTCACTACAAGAAAATCTTTGAATGATGATCAATTTTAATGACAAAAAATAGCTAGTTATTATAGTGATCAATTTAGATATCAATTTATAAATTAAAAATTATTGGTAACTAAAATAGTTTCAAAAAATTATAATTGGTAACTAAAATCATTTCTATTAAGAATTGATAATTAACATTAGCTACCAAGATTTTGATTACCAAAAGAATTGATCTCTAATTAGAAAATTAGTCTCTAATAAACATATTTTTAGTATTAAAATTTATCACTACTTAAGAGTTTTGTTGTAGTCATTATGTACTTTTTCTAATCAACTATCAATATTATATAATTCTCCTAATCCAAGTATTGATGTAACACTTGAGAAATACAAGAGGAAGGATTGTCACTTGGATGACATGAAAAATTCAAGCAAGAAGATTTCAAATAAATTATGCTTGTATTAGAGCTAGTATCATTTAAGAGATATAATATCACTCGGTATTCAAGGAAAAAGTGTAAAAGATTAGTCGAAGAAGAAATTATTTTACCTTTATTACCTTAACATTTCTTTTATCGTTAGTGGGGAGTCAATTTCATAATTATCTATACACATATCATTATTGGAATGTTGTCATTCATTTATCGAAGCAAATTAAAAATTTTGCTGAAAAATGATTGTTATATGTACACAATAATCACCTTAGAGTTGGGTATTATTCAAGTGTTGATTGTTTCCTTATGACAAGCAGTATTTGGTGTTTTTATAATTTGATCTCTTAGAAAAATAAAAAATAAAATATTGTAACAAAATCTAATGTAAAAACAAAATATAGAGTTATGAATTCAACTATTCGTGAACTTGTTTATCTTAAAAATTTACTTAATAAATTACGATTTAAAAAAGGTCACTCAAATAATATTTATATATAATAATAAAAAAAGTCTTCGTATTAACTCAAATTTCGTCTTTCATAAAAAAAATCAAACACATCGAGAATGATTCTTATTTTATTTGAGAATATATTGTATAGGAATAAATAAAGACTTAGTTTGTTAATTATGATGATCGACTAACATATGTGTTTACTAAATCATCCGCATCCCTTCTTTTTATTCACTTCAGTTTTAGCTCTTTATTTTTTCATTTTTACGAGTAATTTATTAATCAGGTATTAATTTCGTAATTCTAATTACTTACTAATCCACTTCATACGACTATAGAACAAATCTAACAGTTTTTTTTTACAGCAATACTCTTGTACAGTGTGAGCATAATCACTGAGAAATTTTTACTAAATGTTAATCATGGAAAATGAAAACTGACAAAGTCGGTGGTTTAATTCACATAACTAAAACCGAATACTTTATTTAAGAAAGAAAAAACGGATTACACAATATCAACAATTAGTTGTGACATCTCAGTTGCGTGTTTGAATTTCTGTCAAACAAAAAAACAAAAACCATAAATCGTATGAACAATATTTAAATGTTTTGCAGAGTATGAACTTGGTATTTGGCTGCGATGTAATATATGTCCGAAAAAAATAGTAAAGAAAAAGAGAGCACAAATGTTTAAACGCAAAAAATAGTTTGATATTGGAATAATAATTAAATACTAGATTTTGTGCTCTCTCAACAGATTTTCTTGCATAGTTTATGGATTGATAAATCATACCCAGTAGTTGTCACCATCTGAGTGTGGAATAAAAAATAAAACAATTAGTTTGAACAAATTCTGAAGCGAATAGATAACAAAATTGTGGTCACGAAACCTGCCGACACATAGTAATAGTGTGCACATGTTTGGTTCAGAGGAAGAATACAAAAAAGAACATAAAAAACTTAGCAAACAAAAAATTTAATAAACAAAAAACTAACCTATTCATAAAATGACGCACTTCCTCGATCTGTGCAATGTCGGCACTTTGTAGTTAATTCTTAAAACGACATTTTTTTGCACAAAGTGCATGGAACAAACAGCTATGTGGTCAAGTGTGTCAAAAACAAAACCTATCTGGTTGGGACCTTCGCCATCAATTGTTCTTTTTTTTTCGAGGAAAATGCTAAAATCCCAACCCTAAAATGTAATTTCTGATTCATTTTGAAGATCGGAGAAAGGTGAACTAAAGTTTTTGTTTTTTTTTTTTCTTTCAAATTTTGCTATCATGATTCTAGTTATAGCTCTGGTTGGTTCTGAGTTTGAGTGCTTAGCCCTGGAGCCAACAGTGATACCTAGACCTTATCTGAACATATTTTTTTATTAATTTATTTTTGGACTTTTATTAAACATCTCAAATTTAGCATAAACTTTTTAATCTCATTGTTTTTTTAATGCGTTTTTAAGTGTATTATGGGTGATGGATATAGACTCGGATGTGAATTTAATTGAAAGTTCTGTTTATATAATGATATATTTTGGCATTAGATAGAAATTCGAAATATAAAAAGTAAAAAAAAAGGTGATATGTACAATTGTAATTTACTATAAGATTCTAGAATAGAATTAAAATAAAAATTGAATTAGTGATAAGAAAAAATGATGGTGAAGGTGATAAAGGTTGCTCTTTTAGGTAAGGCCCATAAAGAAAGTAGGTGTGAGCTGGATGATAGGGACAAGTGGGTCCAAGACTTAAAAAATGGGTAAATTTTGGGACCATTCATAGCCACTAAGCTCTATACTGTGATAGCTTCATCTTGCAAGATATTATGCCTTAATTCGTTACTTCCTCCAATCACTTTGATTGCTTTCAAATTATAGTCCACCTTCTTTTCATTTTTTTTTTTTGTTATTCCTTCTGTGCTGCCTATAAAGCCTATAAAATATACTGGTTTTAATAATTTATTTAATGTATTTTAAAATATTAAAATAAATATATTTTGAAGATAAAATAGAAAATAATATTAAAAATTTAAGAGAATTCAAATTTTCAAAATTATTATAGAACAATTAAGCAAAACTACTAGTTTTAAATTATTTTTTTTACACTAGTTCGTTTAATAAAGTAGAACTACTTACAATCTTTTATCAATAAATATAGATGTTTCATCATCGGAGGCTAACACTATAAGCTACAAATTAAGTATTATTTGGATTTGGACAAAGTCAATTTTGGTTACATAACAATTTATCTTTGGACATGATCATTTTTTCTAAGCTCAAACATTGTTAAGACTGATCCAAAAGAAGATTGTGATGTAAAAATGATCAAGGGTTTGTGAGATCATCTTGAAAAAAAACAAAGAAATAAACATTCTCTGCACACATAGATTAAGCAAGAATAATTTTCAAAATGTACTATGAATGTTTGGTCTATACATGAACTTCATCTATCATAGCAAAAAGTTATCAAACAAAGTGTACGAGCAAAAGGTTTTGTGTTTATGTTTGTTTAGTCATACAAAGCTATATGCTTAGATTTGTCCTACCAAACAAAACTATGAGGACATCATGCTTGTGGTTGTAAGGAGAAATGAAGGTGCAAGCTGTTCATATTTTTGAAATTCTTTAAAAGTCAAATTATGTGAGTGTCTTTTAATAAGTGTGCATACCATATTTTTAACACATTCTTTCCACACTTAAACAATATCAAATTGAATAAATTATAACTAATTTTCTTTACCTAACAAAACTTTCTTTGTACTCTTTCAACTAAGATTCTAATATCCAACCTTGTATCAATAACATATCCTCTTTACAAAACATTAAAAAAAATTATAAATAAATTGAATCCAAATAAACTATTTACACGAATCAAGAATTTAATAAACTATTTACCCAAATCAAGATTAATTTAATCGACTTAATGAGTTGATCTTCTTGTTTCACATTATGATAATATAACTTTTTAGTTATTATCTATTCTTAGAAGTTAAAAAAGCAACAACTTAAAATAGATAAAATTTATAATTAAAGAAAGAATAAATATATATAAATTATTTATGAGCTTTGTTTTTTATTTTATTTAAAATTTATCTTTATTTAATCTCAAGTCTTATAATAAGAACTTTACTTCATTATTAAATATACTTACTTTTAGTTATTTTATTCATAATTATTATGTTAATTTGTATTTACTATATTTTATAAAAATAATTAATTTGATATAAATATAAGAGAGATACCATATAGTTCTATTTTGAAGAAAAAAAATTGTAACTAAATTGAATGAAAAAATATATATGAAACTATACTGAAACAAAAAGAAATATCCGAAAACTATATTAAAATCAAGATAACGACACTTGTTAGTGACATTGACATATAACACGTGTTATACTAAAATATTACATATGATTTTTTTTTCAAAAAATTATACTAAAATATTACATATGATTTTTTTTCAAAAAATTATAAATAAATAAAATTTAAAAAATGATACATAGTGTTGTTAATATTTTTTTAAATGACTTTTTTAACAAATTGATACGTAATTGAAATATTTAAAAAAAAATCAAATTAACACATGCCATTAAATAATCATTTGACTAATTAAAGTTAACATTTTTGTATGTTTTATGTTTGTGTTTTATGCATCTATGTGGCGTTCTACGTTGGTCGGCGACTGCAAAATTTGCTTAAACGACGTCGAAGATGTTGAATTGTGGACCATAAAGATTGCTACTTATTTGTTTCTTGGAAGACATAAAATGAGGAGTTGAAATCAGATCCAAGGAAAAATCATGGAAATATATATATATATATATATATATATATATATATATATATATATATATATATATATATATATAATTATAATGTCACAAAATTATTAATTCAAAAGTTTAATCTTTCTAAATGTGGATTTAAGTGATTTAAGTGGAATGTAAATTTAAATGAATGCTAATGATTATCATAATCTGAACTCCGAATATGCATGAATATAGGATTAGGGGAGAGGGTACACTACCCAATTACATTTATTATGTGACCAAACAGTTTCTATAATTTAAATTTTAAAGAAGTTTAAAATATTTTAGTTGTAACTTGTTAAATGACTTTAAGATTATATATATATATATATATATATATATATATATATATATATATATATATATATATATATATATATAAAAAATATAAAAAAATATATTAATATATAATTTTATGTTTGAATATTTTAGTATTCGAGCAATTTAATATTAAAATTGTAATTATTTTATTATTTTATTTAAAAAAAACAGAATTATAAAATCACCATAAGAATAAGGTTCAGGTTAAGTCAAATTTCTTTAAATATGTTGGAGATCTTTGTATTTGGTTTATTGTTGTAAATATGAACTCAGTTGTGATTTTTGGATTCTTTCACTAAGGAGTAACAAAAAAGAAATCACATTATTTATAGGTTTAATTATTGATTTAGTATTTTAATTTGTTGCTTTAGTTCGTTTGGTTCCCTTATTATTTTTAGTTGAATTTAGATCTCTAATGTTTTAAAATGTTCAATTTAGTCCTCTTATTATTTGATTCAATTTAGTTCTCATTTTTTTATATGAAACGATCTTATTTTGTCCTCTCCAATTTGAAACCAAATTAACAAATAAGCTTAATTATAACTTATATGTATATGTTAAAATGTTTTATTAGAATTTATATATCAAATTACTCCACCTACATGTAAAAAATTTGAATATTTAGGTGAGGTATAAAAAATTAAATAATTTGAGTATTTAGGTGGAGTGATTTAATATATATATCACAAAAGAAATATTTTAACATGTATATTGAGTTTAATTCCTAATTTGGTCTCAAATCGAAGAGGACAAAATTTGATCGTTTAAAAAAAAGAGGATTAAATTGAATAAAAAATAAGGGGACCAAATTGAATATTTTAAAAAAAATGAGAGACTATATTGAACCAAAAAATAATAAGGGGACCAAAATGAATAAAGTAACATATTAGAATACTAAATAACTGATTAAGTCTTATTTATGTGTTAAAAATATAGGGATTCTATTGAGTGAGAACAAAAATAAAAGGACCAATTACTGATTAAGTCTTTTAATAGATTAACATTGGATTTTTTCAAATATGGTGTGAACCAATTTAACACAAGAGACCATATGAACTCTATTTAATAAGAATTGAAACTCAATTAAAAAAAAAGGTTAAATATGTTTTTTATCCTTTAACTTGTAGTAAAAATTAGAATTAATTTCTTCTTTTGGCTGTGGCCAAATTCAATCCCTAATTTTAGAAATACATGTAAGTTTTAGATTAAATAAAAATCACAAAATTATACACTATTTAAGAAAAAAAGTCTTTGAACCAATTGCTTCAAGTTTTTAAACTAAAAGTTATGTCAATTCTTTATGTAAGTTAACTCATATCACTTAGATGTTCAAAAATAAAGATAAACTCATCATTTACCACGTTATAATGATTTATGTAAGAGTTAACTTTAGTTTAAATTACAATGAAAATATATTGAATTTAATTAATTATACTTGACTCAAACAATCTCTCCTATTTTACCAAAACACATATACACAATAATTAATCTATCATATGAATCATCATCATTATCTAAGTGTCCTTTGAACAATCTTATTTTCTCATATTGAAAAAGACTTTATCACTTGAGAATCTCTCATACTATTAAAGAGATATAGTTTCAAAAGAAAAATATTAACTTTGTCTCTCTCATTCAAAATCAAAACAAGTGTTACACTTATTTTGTCACATAAAACCACTTCTAAACTAACCTGTTCTTCAACGTTACATCATATATCTATATGAATCATTACACTTACCTGTAGTTAATTAGTGATATTATGTATAAGATAAAAAAATTTCTACATCTTCGAATACAATTATGAAAGTTATTATACTTTTTAACGAAGACGAGAATAAAAATTGCAGATATAAATTGTAGAATTTTAAAACACATACACAAGAATCAGTATCACTGTATATTTTTCCAAACCCTAGCCATTGATATGTCTAAGGGAAGAATGGTAGGTGAGTCCATATAGAAGAAGGACATGGTTGGTGAGAAGTATGAAGTAGACCCCACAACTTCATTCACTCACTCTTAGGTCACATCTAAACATTACATTTCATGAGACACATTATCAAAGTGAAATCGAAAGAATACAAAGCAAGAATCAATTTTGCATCCACCCAATAATACTTTTCAACTCCCATTGGATTGGGAAATTGCTTTTCTTAACAAGTTTTTCATAACTAAATTTTAATAATTTTCTTTAATAATTTAAGGTAACATCTTTTAAATAATTTTTCATTTTTTTATATTTTAAGATCACTTAAAAAATATTATCTCAAATTGTGAGAAAAAGTTGACAAAATATGATTATTCTTATATTAACTAATTTAGTAGGTACAATTAACTATATATCATGGGGATGGGGATAGTTTCTTAAATTATGGAAAATCAAGTTTTTGTTTTTGTTAAAATATTTTTAATAACAGTTAGATTGAAATACAGTCATCACCTTTTGATATTTGGTGAATTAATTTTTGTTTTTGAGTGTAACTTATGAGGCACGCAGGGCCAGTGAAAAAGATTTTAATGTCAGGACTCATCACAACACAACACATCTTTTTCTTTTCTTTCCTTTTCAGCTCTGTCCTGTTTCCAGTTCATGCATGAACACTGTCCACACACTCAACAAATCATAAATAATAAGTAAAAAGAAAAGACTCATAAACCTTGTGCAGGTTGCAGTTGTATTCGCCCCTAGGATTCAATCTCATCGTACTACTCACCCAAAACTTTTACATTTTAAATGTCAAAAACATAAACATACATTTATGTTATGTGTCCCAATTGAAAGTTAAAATTTATGTATTTAATGTGTGTTTTTAAAGAATAGAAAGACTATTACATTTTGTCACTGTTTAGTACTTTAGAACTATTTAAAAAATTCATTCTTTTATAAAATTTTAATAGATTAACTTCATTATTACTTTGTTAGCGAAGATTTAACCCGCATCGACAAAGTCCAACCTTTAGTTCAGGTTGACTTATATTAATTTTCAACTATATGGTTGTTTAATCTCAACCTTCATCCTAGATCGATTCGGCACGACCTTAACATGAATCAATTTGGTTAGAATTTCAACACAAGTCAATTTGACTTGACCTTTAATCAAGACCAACTCAATTTAACCTTTGGTCAAAACCATTTTGACTCAGTTTTCAATCCGGACCAACTCAAATTGTCATCGTTGGAGTGATAGTGAAATTAAAAGAAGTGAAATTTAAAATTTTTTATACTTTTAAAATGTATTTAAAATTATTCTATTTTATTCATTTAAAATATCTTCCAAAATTTTTTAAATTTAAATTTTTTTTTCTAAAAATTTTATGTAAAGAAGTTCTTTTAGTGTTAAAAATATTAAAATAAATAAATTAAGCTTCTAAATTACTTTATCCAAAGAAAGGTGACCGGAAAATATGTGACAATGATAAAGAAAACTTTATACGAAATAGTAGTGGTGATAAGTAGTGAAACTGGTCCATATTAAAAGTATGGCACACCAAAAACCAGAAAGTTATGACCATGTACTAAGGTGTCAAAAAGTTAAGAATGGATATTTTAATATTTTTTTCTTCTGTACTTTTACTATGGCTTTAATATATATTAATTTTGATATTTTAAAATATATTAAAAAAAGTAATATATCAAAATTGGTATAGACACTTAAAAAACTGAACGTCAAAAAGTTATGTCAATATATGGTATACATTTAGGTAATAAACATTTATTTTATTTAAAATAAAAAAAAATTGGCATATTAGAGTAAAATGAGAATCTTATAATTTCTAAATCTAATAAAATTTGAGTTTTGTAAGATATTAATGTAAAAGTATGCTAACATCACATAAAAAAAAAATATTAGCATTAAAGTTTCACAATAACTAAGTAAAATGTTGATAAAAACGTGAGTTTTATAAAACTCTTATATTAGAATAAAAATAAAAAAAAATATCTAAAAGATGATATAGTACAATAAAAGTTGTAAAAAATAAATAAAAAGTTGATAAAATGACCCACCTATAATATAGATGGCCAGTCCTTGTAGAATTAATTTGTGTCCTTCTCTTATAACATATTGTGTGAACATAATCCATTCCCACCACCCTTTCATCATCACCACACTCAAATCTACTTTACATTACCACTCACACTACTCACTACATAATTTCAAACCTTCCTATTCCTCACAAATTCACTCATCTATCTTATACATAAAAGTTGAAAATCTAATAATGAATATAACTTTTACGTCTAATAAAAATGAAAATTTTAAACATTATACAAAGATAAAGATGTATAAATTTATTAGAGTAAGATTTTGAATCAAGAACAGTGTCAATTTTTTATTTATTAGTGGTATATTTCTATGGTCCTCTTTCGAATAATCTTTTCTTAATAAACTAATAAAACTATGACCATTTTTTTCAGAAAGAAAAATAAAATCAGTTTAAAAATTAAATATACAACCATTGAAAAATGGGTTTTTTTAAATATGTAAAATAACTCCAACATCTTTGATTTCACATTTTATTCTTATATTTCTCTCCCGGTAAAAGTTTTTTCCGTACACTAAATAAACTCCATATTATGAATATCCGCAGTAGGATTACCATATATACTTAAATTGCATCTATTTTAGTTTAATATAGAAAAAGAAAAGTTGTGGGTCCAGTTGAAGATCAAACTCTTTGTTTTATAAAACTGTAATTTAATTCTAATTACTCATATTAAAATTGTTGGATCATAAGTATTTTCGGAAACATTTTCTGAACCTTGAGAATTGTCTTACTCCTACTTCCTAGTGAGACCAAATTTATTTATTTTTTTTCAAAAACATAATGGGCTCAAAAAAAAAAAAAAAAAAATTTATATTTATATTTTTATTTTTATATAATTATAAAAAAATTTTTTTTTAAAAAATTTTTTTTTTTTTTTGTTATTGTTTTTTGGGGAGGTCGCATTGTGCCATTCGATGAGCCCATTAGGCCCATCTCTTCATGGATGGTAGAAAAGCAAACCTTCGAATGTATAATGACCCAAAAAAGAAAATGAAGTTTCTCAAATTTAACTGTTGATCATTATCCAAATTGATGTGTATTGGATAATAGATTTTTGGTTAAAAGTATAATGGAAATGAGTCTTTGAAAATTTATATACATAAAATTTTCTTTATTAAATATGAAGAAAAATATGGGTTACTATATCAAATATCAAATACTTATATACGTGATTTTGTTCATGTGTATTAAAATCTTAGGCATATTTTTTGAAGTTAGTGGTGTATATTAGAACCAAACTTGAATTTTTTTTTTTTTTATGAAAAGTAAGAAAATTCATTCTGTTATGTTAATCATCAAAACTGAAAAGGACAATATACATAAATTCATAATGATAATATATAGCAAATGGTTTGGCCTTTCAAATTAACTCTTACCGGTGATGAGATGTCAGGATAGGAAAAAATGTTGTGTGAATAGATTGTCCTTTCATATTTCTATGTACATATTACAAAATAGAATTATCTTTTAATTATCACACATTAAACCTCCATAATCTTTCATATACATAATTACTAAAATATTTTAATATCATTTGATCACTTTTAATACACAACAATAATAATAGGTGTCCTTAATATTTTTAATATATAATTGTCCATATATATATATATATATATATATATATTGATATACTTTTTATTTATTTATTTATATGATGTGATTTACTTACTTTTGATAATGACTCATCATACTTTTATTTAACATAATTAACACTCACAAAATAAGTCAGCTCATTTAGTTATAATTGTCAACTAATGTATAAAATTTTTAATTGATTAATTAATAAATCTAATTACATGTTAAATTATTTAATTACAATTACTTATTAAAATTTAATTTAAAAGAGTTCATACTTTGTAAACCATAATATTATTATGTATTTAGATGTTGAAAATGGTGCATTGGTACAAAATAGATTTTTACGTGAAGTTGAACCTCTTATGTCTTCTTCTCTGATGACCACTTCAAAAAACGAGAAACATTGTATTGCGCTATGTTCAGAGAAGTTTCCTTGCATACCAATCCATCACCATAATAATCGAACAACACTTATCATATAAATAATAAAATAACAATTTTTTCTTTCTTTTTCTCCCAATTTCTTTAGTTCTACGAAACCTAAAAACAATTAATGTAATCACCTCACGTGCGCAACCTTGACTTGCTACATATTTTTCTCCGAGTCAAAGGACAAACCTTTGATTTTGCTGCTTTTGCCATTTTTTTTTCTTGGAAGAAATATTCTTCACACGATGTTGTTTGATTTCTCAATCATTGAAATACTTCATTTTCTAATTCATTAACTTTTTGGTTACATATGCATTAACGTCAAACTTAATACAGTAGTCAATTACAAATGCCTGCATTTTATTTTAAGAAAAGTCCTTTCTTAAGTAAGAAAGTTTAGAAAAAATGTCATTCACATATAAAAAAGGAAATCAAATTATAAATATACAATGTAAATTATGAATGTATTCGGTTTGATTTAATTTTCTCTATGCAATTTTTTTTAAGAAAACCCTTTCCTATGTAAGAGAAGTTTAGAAAAAATCTGATTCACAAATAAAAAATGGAAATCAAATTATACCTATACAATGCAAATTATGAACGCATTCGGTTTGATTTATTTATTTTTATGACAAACAATTTGAATAAATTAGTTTGATTTCATAATTTTTTTGCAAAAAATCAGAATTAAAATTCAAGTTGATTAGTTCAAATAATAAAAAAGATGTCTTATTGTGCATTTTAAGAAAAATAAAATAAATCTAAGAAGATATTTGAACTGATTGATTCGAATAGTGTCTTATAATGTATAGAGATATGCAGATTAGCAGAAGATTCGTGTCTTAATATTTAGCAGATTTATTTCTTAAGAATACATAATCTGTCATAAATATATATTACAATCACATAATAAATAATCAAAACTAGACCAAAATTCAGAAATATGTGTATATAAACAGTAATTATATTCCTTAATTACAACAGATTTGTTTACTAATTTGTAATTATTCCCAATGAATTATTCAAGTATAACAAACAAGTCAACAAACCTTCAATTACAAAAATAAATTTCTGAATCAGAGATAATTGATTTTATTACTGTAATTTAATTCAATTTAAACCCAAACATATAGAGAAAGTCAAACAAAATGAATATGTTTACTTTTGATTTTTTTCGTGAATTGATTAAAATTAGAATTAGTAGATGTCCAAATTGAAAATTGTATATGCTGGATTTGACGCCCGTTATAACTTCCTCCATTAAATGCTGAGATATTCTTCCTTTCTCAAAACCCACGTTGTTGAAGCATTATTGGCAGTGTGAAAAGAAAGTTCTGTTTGTTTCTTATACAAATAGGGTTGTGAAGTACATGATTTTGACCACTATTTATCTATTCACGTGTGCAATTTTCTTAAATTGATTTGCGTCATTTCCTTCTAAAAAAGATTGCATAAAAAATCATTTAAGGAAAAAAGGAAGCATAGGAAATAGGATTAGATTGGACGTAGTCATAGAAGTTGATTCGCTGCCATTGGTGGTTGTAATTAAGAAGAAAGTTCGAGGAAAGTAGTAGTTGTGAATTTTCTATGCACTGCAACTGCGAATAATGAAACTATAAATTGAGAAGAGGCAAAGAGAATGAAGAGAAGTAGTAGCATTGGATTATTAGAAATGAAGTTAGAAGCATCAGGAGGAGGGTGCAAGTACCACCCTGATAACAAACAAGTGCAAGGTGTTTGTGCCTTTTGTTTAAGAGACAAACTTTTGAAGCTCTATGATATCAACAATCCAACTTATCCTCTTCCTTCTCCTTCTCAACCCTTTTCTTCTTACATGTCTCATCGCCACCACCACCACCACCGTCGTCATGCTTCTAGTGTGGCGGATTCTGTCTCCTCCGTGGTTGGTTTCAACTATGGATTGAAGAAGAGCAACTCCATTGCCTTTGGTTCAGGAAGCCGAAACACAGATAAGGAAGTCAATGAAAACAGCGGGGGGAGTAAGAAAAAGGGTGTTTGGTCCAAGCTGCTCAAATTGACCAGAAAGAACAGTAAGGAGGCCTTCATGCATTCCAGGACCGTGAGGGAGGGAAAGAGTTTGCATTTTTAATGTTATTGTAGATTCACTTATTTTATTCATGTAAACTACACATAAATGTGGAGGATTTTTATTGAGTTTGCAATTGGGTTGGAGCAGAGGTTTCCATGTCATAAGTGTGTATTCATCTTAGAAAGAATTAAGTTACTGTCTAACACATTTCCGACAAGCAAATTTGGTAATCGCAGTATCAATAACAAGATTATTCAAAAAACAAGCTGATGCATCAGTTTAACATAGACTTATGCTCCAATTTCGAAGAGGGGCTTTTGTTGAAGCTTCATATTTTATCCTGTGATGTAAATCAAAGTTAAACTAACCTCAAAATGAGGATTGGTCTATGAGCATGGACTTCTTCTATGGTAGATGGGTATTTAGTTCCAGAAATTTGAGTGGTTCACGCAACCCCTATTCCCATTGTTCCACAAGTGTTCTACTAGAAAGTTTTCAAAGTAAGAAAAGTTAATCAAGGTGTACAAACACAACCAAAACCCGAGATTTGAAACGCTGGGTAGAGCTGTTGTATGATGCGCGGGTAAGTGAAATGAGATTATGAATATAAACAGAACAAATATCTGCAACTCTGTATAGTGGTGCAATTTGTAAGTATTCCTTCTCTATGTAATCTACAATTAATGTGAAGTTCATTTGTAACTACTACGAGTTCCTGTATGGTAAACTATCTATCTTTAGAATGCAATCGGTGTATAAACTACCATAGGAAACAAGAAACTGTACATGATAATATGGTTTTGCATGATCAATTATAGGACACTTGCAACTTCTCGCCCAAATAATAGATATCATCTGCGAGGGCCAGAAATATTGCGCCCCATCAAATTTTCCTCATCATTGTTAATATTTTGGTCCAATGAAGGCTGTTTCAGTCTTTGAAATATATCATCAAGGGACTCAGATGAGGACACACGAGGGATCTTATCTTCCTGTGTTTGCCGAATAGGTATAAACCTGTTGGCCCCTAAGTTCGCCTTGAAACTCTGAAAGTTTGTTTTCATTGTTTGCCATGTTGAGGCCAAACCTGAAGTTCCAGCAGCATTACCAGGACGAGCATCGTCGTGTTCAACTAAGGAAACCTTAGCAGATGCTAAATTTTTCTCTTCTGCCTTCAATTTATATGCTGATCCATTTTGCTGTCTGATAGCAGCATACTTGCTGCTGATGGCTTCCCTGCTCGAGCTATGTCTCCTTGTCTCTTCTTTTGAAGTTTTAGGCTGATTTCCATCTATTTCTTTATTAACTAAAGCTGAGGTTCCCTTCATTTCAACATCATTTTTCACCTGATCATAACACAGCTATAATGTGAGTGAACTGTTTGAACTCTGACAACAAAAGTAAAAAATGTCATATCTTGTAGCCATCAAATTCATGACAGTGTCGCATGAATGATGAAAATAGAAAGAAAATAGCTTCAATTTAGCTTCAATTTTCTTATTGGTAGGGTGTTGACATACCGTACTATTGTCGTTAGATTCAAGATCAATTCCATTAAAATTCCTCACCAATGGAACAACTTGCTCGCCTACATTGCGTCCTTGTTCAAGCCAAGACCGTTCTACAGATTGTGTGAAAATCAGTATAAGAAATCATCACAAACCCACGTTTCTACAGCGTTCACTAAGTTAGACATGATTTATCATTTAATAGTTTGACTGATGACAACTACAGAATTCTTCGCTAGCATACCTTTCTGTAAGATAATTAGTCCTGACGGATCAAAACCATCCATATCTTCAGCTTCAGGTTCAAAAACATATCTCTTCCAGCTACCGAGAAAATTAAATACCCTGTCAAAGAAGTTGCTTGCAACCAAAATGGTGTATACAACCATAATAAGTGGATAGATTTTGTTAAACTTGTCTCCAAAGAAAGGGACAGCATTATCAATGTTCCCCATTCTCTGCAATTAATAATGTAATGCACCAAATTAGCAAAAGGAACTAAGAGGAAGGAAAGCAAACAATGTTGATAAGCAGGTGTCAATGCTTTTTTGTCAAAAGTGGACATTTATATATAGGCAGGTAGAGACTAAATAAAAGACAAGACCATCAGACACTTGGAAAAATAAGTACATATATCAGGTAGAATAAAATAAACAAAAAATGGAAAAAATAAAGAGAAGAAAAGCATTTTTTTTGTCAGTAAACTTGATCAAGGAATGGTTCAGTGCCATGCCTTTTTCTAGTTAAATATGTCGTGCACTCAAGCAGTATAGCCATGTAAATCACAATTTCCAGGATTACTAAAATCTGAGAAGTGATTTGATACTTTCAATTGCTGAAGAATGTCTCTAGAATCAAATTACTCATCTAATCGCAAAGCAACCAGAGGTTGTTACTTCTTTAACTAGAATTATTAGGTTATTAGTTTTAGTTTATTGCTAATTCTCTCTTATAACTTCTTACACTCAATGACAGTTTTAACAATACTATATGCAGATAAGTTCAGAAGAAAATATTAAACAAGCACGAAACCAATTCGTAAACCACGAAAAAATACTTACCTTTTCAAAGATAGTTGTTTTGTCAGAACCAAGACGAATAAGATTGAGAAAGTTGTATGAGATAGGAGGAGCATAACGAGCAATCATACTGGAAATGAGAGAGAAAATAATAATTTGCAAGATAGAATCAGCAATTCAAGGAACAGAAATAATAAGTAGCAGTAGTGGTGGTGTATAAAAGCTTACGAGCATATCATAAGCAGGCTAACCGAGCTGGTCTGTCGGGGTGTCAATGAGTAAAACACCAATGTTCCAATTTTGAACAAGGAGTAGTATGTGCAGATGCACATGTACATGAGGGGAACAAATGCAAAGGCCTAAGCAAAAAATTGAAGAAATGGGATTCAAAGGGCAGCCTGTCTTTATTTTAAATATGGTATATATAAAGCATATTTCATCAAAGAAATAATGCATATTGACAAATTACAAGAATTATTTGTTTACTTCAGTTTCATGTATAACCCAACTCCAAATTTGACTTTAATTTCAAACCCTTTTTTTAACTATATATGATGACGGTAACAATTTCACAGGGATTGAATTACAGCCTCAAGCCAAAAAACAAGTTCAATTTGCTAGAAAAAGATAAGCAGGGAACTGACAGAAAAGCACGTGCAGTTGATCAATATATACCAAACAAGTACATGTTACTCAATCACAAAAGTTCATGGGACCTGAGAGACTTCACTTTACTTTAAATTGATAAAAGATTTCCATATCCTAGAATTAAATATTCATCCAATCTTTCTTTTTACAAGGTAAATTAAGATTTAAAATATACATAGAAGCATCTTGGTGTCCACGTTTACTAAAAATACTTATCTCTTATTAACTTGGTCTACCTGCACAAGCACTTCCTCTGTTCCAACAGCTTTTATAAGAATCGAGAAAAGTGATAAATCAAGACTAGGTAGAAGAGTAGCTTCTGCTAAAAGAATTGTAACAGACATGACACCAAGTATAACAGCCAAGCCTTTCTGAACTTGCTTTCTTAAAATGCATCGCCAGAAAAATTCTGCAAAGAACCACCATTTATTCAGAAGCCTGTATCCATAAAAGGACAGAGTACATGATATCATGATGCAAAATTGATGCAGCAGGAATCCTAACTGAGAAAGGAAAATATAGAGCAAAATGAAGTTTAAGAATCTTTGAAAAAAAAGAAAGCACATATGTATATGACCAAATTAAATAGACTTCCCACCAGGTTTGAAAACATTAGATTCAAATTCTCTGCTCTTTCTAAACCAAAAGAAATCTCCATTACAAGCTTGAATGTTTTAAATGACTTCAATATACCTCCTTGTATTGAACAATGAACACAAACTCACTCTAATCTATATGCACAAAAAGTAATGGATTTGGCCTTCTTAAATTGAGAAATTGTAAAGCGAGGAAGGAATCACGTATCCACCATTGATCTCAGATAAAATCTTGTAAAATTAACTCACTTGAGATCAGAGATGGATGCACTCGTTCTGTATCCCTTTAATACACTTTAGAGAAGTCAAATCCATCATTATGTACTGTCAGAGAAAGTTCAAATTTACTACCACATTTACAACATACTAAAATGCTAACCAACTATAATTATGACTGTTGTTAAAAGCTTTCAGTTTGCCCCATTAGTCCTTGATTAGCTAATGTTCTTAATGCACTCTACACATAAAAAATAATTTCAGTATACAAGGCCTATACTATCCCCCAAATATCATGATCAAGAGAAAATTAACAACTAAAGTTTTTTCGGATTGCACATAATACTCTTGTTTCTTAAATGTTTAAAGCAATAAGCCTTATAGGGTACAAATAATATTTTTCAAACAATTGTGAAAGTTTTCTATAGGTCTCCAAAAGGGAAGGGGGTCAGGTAGATTCGAAAAGGAGACAGGGAAGATGAGTGCAATTTACTCTATGCTTAAACTAGGTGTCAAAGTGTTACCAACATGTATTCATCTTTCCGCTGTATTCTGTTCCAACAGAACTGCATTTCTATCATTTTCCACTCTTTCCCTTTGTTTCTTGAATCAATTATGTTTATAATTGTTTGCTTTCCCTGATGATTTATCAATTTTTATTCAACAGCTAAAGGTACTTTTTCTGCCTTTTCTTGGATTTGATGCATGACAAAGGTTCAAATGAATTGTTGTTTGTTCGGGGGCAGCCATGACTGAGGAGGTAGGCCAGAGTGTGACCGACGGAGTTGCAGAGGGATGGAAGTTGATTCAGGGATCAGAATGGGGTGACTCCATAATGCATATGATGGCCAGTTTGGTATAAGACTGAGGTGCTCTATTCCACTCAATGAGTAAAAGGGATGCCCAATGACCAAGATAATCACGTTTAGGTGAAGGGTTAAGGGGATATGTTACCATTAATGCTTCAGCACAGATCAGGTTAAACGATGGGTGCTGTCATGTGGGCCAAGAGAGTTTAGTAATCTTGCTACCTTGAAATTTGGGAGTTTGTGTGAGTCCTAGGTACTACTAGTAAAGGGAATTCAGCATGTTGGGTGAGAATGCCAAAAGAGTTCTTAAAGTATTTTTGAGCCAAGATTTTCAAGAGCTATAACCAAGAACACTGTCAATGAGAGTAATATATTTGGTTACGTTGCGCTAAGTTGTTTCAAATCTTAATTTTCTTTGTTTGTTGCATTTACTTTTAAAAAAATGAGCACTTAATAAGATTTAACTAAATTAGAGCTAAAAATACCAATCAAAATCCACTAATATATTTAGCACCTAAGAATATTAGCCATCTGTAGTCAGGACAATAATTAATCACTGCTACCTCTGAAATTAGTACTTGATTAGTTACATACAATTTCCCCCAAATACTCCACATTGAAAAATATACACTACAAAAATAGTTACAGCAAATGTTTCTTATGCAGGAAGTAACAGGTAAATTAAGCCATTTATGTTGCATGTTGATATGTCGGAAAGTTGTCTTAATTGAGCTCGTCCTAGGCTGCCTTAATTTTTGCCTCTCAATGTTGGTTCTCTATGTCTTGGAATGGGCTATATATGGAGGAACTAAGCAGAAAGGATGGCAAAGATCAAAGTATCCAGCAATCAGGACTTCGGCTCTTAAAAGGGTAGAAATCTCATATTGACTAGATATAAGAACTAAATAGTGCGTACAAAACCTGGTCAATCCTTACCTTACGAAAGGACCACCTATGACAGAGTTGACCAAAAAGGCTAAGTGAAGCATCATAATGTACAACCATCAAGACATTGACTCTTTGGGTTTATGATATTACATAGACTAAAGATAAGGCCTAAACATTACAAATAGAACTTGTAAAATCTTCATTTTATAAGTTGGTTTTGCAGGGTTAAACTAGGTCTTAAGTCCAAATTTAAGATAGACACATTATTACTAGTTAAAAATAATAAATATGTTTCTAGCCGCATGGGAAAAGTATATTTACTTAAGAACAAATAGGTTAGTATTCTTTATTGACCTAAATTGTCACATAAAGACCCAAACTTGCCCGTCCGAGCATCTCTAAAGCTTGAAATATATTTCCTGTAACGAAAGCATAACAATTGAGTAAGATGAAGGGGAAAAACCATTAATATAATATATTTAGTATAGAAGATATTGCAAGGGGGCGAAGAAAAACAAAAACGAAAAAATGATTGAAAGCAAACCATCCAGATGAGTTGCGACGATCATAATTCTTCATCACATCTTCCAATTCAAGGGCTTCTAACACGTAAGTAATATACTCACTACAAGAATGCAAAAGTAAGATACAAACCAAATAATAAAGTTGTAATATATACCTAGTCAAGGGATAAGACAATGCCAGTGAACAGAAAGAGTTAATTATCCATCAAAACTAGCATGGATCATAAGCATAAAATATCTCAATACGTGAAATCTGTTAATAAGGATAATAGATAAGAACAATTTTTCAATAAACCAACTTAAAAGACCGAGTTGATGATTTGCTTACCTTTTATACCTGTAGTACTCCTCAGTTGCTCCTCGTAGATGACGCCTAAGTGTTGCCATTGATTTCTCATCAGTGTCATAATCCATATCACTTTCCCCTAATTGGCCACCTTGTGGTTTGAAGGATGGATCTTCCCTGAACTGGAATATCGAAGGTTATATCCAAACAAAGACCTAGGTTGTGTACTCAAAATATTTAATCAAGAAATCTATGTTTAATACCATTTGAGTTAGCATATCATCGATTACATTCATGTAAGGTCTCAAAGGATCACGCTTGGACATTTGGTTGGATGTGGCTTGAGCAATCTACAAAAATAAACTTCATCGTTAAAATCAAGGCTTCTATTGTTTAATGAGATCGTCACACATAATGTTGAAATTGTGTCTAACTGACACTACATAGCTCGTTTATATAAAAAATATGTGTTAATTTCACGTGATTAGAACAGTGTTATGGATATGGAAAATATGAACAACCCAAAATTCCTTTACAAAAATATATTGGAAGTCAAAACGAATTATTGCAGACAAAAAAGAGGTTTATGTCATCATAGGGACCATGGTGCCTGAGAATTTGGTCACAAGCGATAGATTAATCAAAAGGCAAACCACTACGGGCAAGGACAATAAAAAACGCCTAACCCTCAAATCCTTTCTTAGTCTCAATTGGAATAAGGACCACAAATGGTAATAATTCATTAAAATTGTGCAAAGTAACATTAACATGCCCAAGGTATGCAAACATACAACCATCAGAACATTAAGGTGCAAGAGGAGTCATTGTGTCATGGCAAACCCCATACTAATGTTAGGTATCATTAGTATAAAGAGCACATGCCTCAATCTAGACTGATTAACGGGCTACATAAGGACAAAAAATCAATTTATGGAGGGATCCAGGGTGGACTTGATGACATTGCATAATAGGCAGTGATCTTCCCTACTGTGTACAGTTAGCAATGCGCATGGAGTAAACGTATTGATGATGGGATTTTTACCCCAAACCACCAATCCATGATGTGAACCCAGATGCCCAAGTAAAATAGTTTGAACTACCCAGATGTTATACTTTGCTTGAAAAAAATCCACAAAATTTTCAAGCTTGGCTGGCAGATTGAGAAAATATAAGAGATAAAAATTTAAAACTACATAAGAAATTTCCCTGCCTCATGTAGACCACTTACAACAATAGCATTTGAAAGTTCTTGGTGAGCATCATCAAGCTTAACAGCCATTTTAGCAATTTTGTGGGAAAGAACTTTCTGACGGATTGTCCAATCAGCATTTTTCCAAATGCCTTTGGGAATTTCACTTAAACCAAAGCCAAGAAGAAATGCACCAGTAACAAGTCCAAAAGTATTTGAGCAAGCCATGGCTAATCCCAAAAGACCTCCACTCCTGTTTTAATAAGAATAAAAAAATTAAAAGAAGCAAAGTGGGACCTAAGTTGAAACCAAGTAGCATAAACGTGCGTAGAAGTGGAAAACCTTAATTGAAAGTTAATTAGGCAATCACGACTATCGTGTTGAAAAATATAAAATAGTTGAACAGAAGGTATGCATTTGTGTATTATGAAAACCATACAACCTAAAAATTCAGTGCTCTAGTAGTGGAATATGTGTAACTTTAGCAAATCTATGATTCCCAAAATGTCGCGGCTTTTCATTATGAGTTGAAAGTTGAAACACTGGGCCAAGTAGCCATAGCATTTAAGTTTCTCAGAGAGGAAATATGAGTCTCTAGGAGTAAATACAAAAATTAAAAAAAAAAAAAAAACAAAATTGGTTGGATA
>Ga0214545_1000164_pt1 | contig 83517 bp, 55 predicted proteins | sample CNSS4metaG_FD_160064 | JGI IMG/M metagenome (GOLD analysis project Ga0214545, IMG submission 160064) | Root nodule microbial communities from cowpea collected in UCLA plant growth center, Los Angeles, California, USA - CNSS4 | ecosystem: Host-associated > Plants > Roots > Nodule | place: USA...
ATCATCAACGTATAAAAATTAATAATCATTAACTTGAACGATGTTGATGAAAAATAGTTTCAATATACCTTTGTTTTTGAATTTAGTCGATAATCCACAAAAGAAGCCCAATGATCTCTATCTATTCTTGCTGGAACCATTGTGATCAATTCATCTCTAGTACGTGTTCCATCATTACTAAACTTATCCCCAACAGAACCCTTTATTTTTTTTATGCAGAAGCCACAAATTAACATTCACTCTTAAATTCACTATGTTTTGCATTCAAATATATATACAATAATTATTTGTAAAACATGAGATATATAAAACATGTTACAAAATGAGACATTTTTTCCTTAAACTTTGAAGGTTAGTGTTAGAAGTATTGGTGAAGTGTGAAAGGGTGAGAGAGTATTTAATGAGAACCCCATCTGAGATTGACCTTACACTACAGGACTGAGAAACCTCTTCCTCTGTAATGTCCAATTACTAATATCTATTATTCAACATTGAATCCTCACCCTGCATGCCCCATTCAAATTTAGACCTTTTACAACTAATGTCTATGCCTGCATATGCTTCTCTCTACCCACTTTTCATTTTCAATAATTCTCATTTTAGTTTCAAACTTACATGTCTTTCATTCCTATGCAAATTAAAAAATATATATCCACAGGGCAATGACATTTTAAACTCACCAACAACACATGCCAGTACCTTTTCCCAAACTTTTCTAAGAGGGAATCCATTCAATATAGTTCCTTATGATAATTTTCATTTATCTCTTATCTTACATAGTCATAAAATTATTGGACTTTTTAGTATAGCCATCTCAATAGTCAGTACAACTTAATCACACATATAGTAGAACAAAATGAAGCAAAACGTACCAGGAAGTTTAGACTTATAGCATTCTATTATGGGAGAAAACTATGACAGGTACTAAGAAACAAATGAAGTAAAACGTTTATAAGAACTAAGAAACAAGAAACTAAAAAAAATTGAAAAAGAAAGGAACAAAATATTACCAAAAATTCCCAAGAGGCTCTTCCAGAAAAGTTTCCCTTTAAGTTCTGGTATTTCTAATGCTGGAAATTGTAAGATTTTGAAACAAAGCATTAAAAGCCACAAAAGCCACAATCTTGAACTACCGAATGAAAGCAAAAACGATTCCAAAATATGGTGACAAATATTCACTGAAGTCTTGATATATTAGGTAACAAAACAATTCAAACTTGTGCACTTTTGAGACATGAATCCTATCCATTACCAACCTCAAGGAACATTCCTTGGCATATTCATAAGATACACTTCTGATTTCTTTAAAAATATTCTAAAATATGTGTAGTGCAGAAATATCACAAGTAAAGGGAAACTCAATGGTGGTTTGAATTCTATAGATGCAGAGGTATATGGTTTGGTGTAATGTTCACAATTTGCAACCTTAATTTCATCAATAAATTAAAACTTTGATGCATAAAGTGACATGTTTGTATGCTAAGAATGAGACTCATCATTGGACAAGAAAAAGAAATGGCATATGTTAGCACTTATTAGTAGTCTTTTACCACAAATATAATCATCAATTAATGGCAGCCCAATGAAATTAAAAAAGACAAGATAATTGTGACATAACCATCACCAGTATCACTACAGTCATAACCATCATCAGAATTCTAACCTTCGTCCTCCGCTTCAAGTTCCCATAGTTCACCCTCAACACTTGTCCCTCGAAGATCGACAATAATAAGGTCTCTGGCTTCAATCACAACAAGTTCTATCTAACCATTGGCTGAACCTTGTGTATATCAAAGGATTAGTACATGCTAGAGCTTGAAAAGAAAACGCAGCAAGAGAAAACTTCGAATTGAATGAAAACGAAAGCAAAAAATCAAAAAGAGGAACAAAATTAGGGCAAAATCAAAAGCAAAAAATCGAACGCAATGGCAAATGAAATGAAAACGAAATCGAGATTGAAATGCTGGAAGACAAAATCGGAAGATCGAAAGAGAAAAATCGAAAGACGAAATAGGGAGATGAAGTATGAAAACGAAATTGGAAGCAAGGGAGAGCGATTTCGTTACCTCAAGCGGTGGAGAAGAATGTGCAGCGGTGGTGGAGGACGGTGGAGAGTGGAAAACGGAGCTTCTCCTCTGAGACACAACCACGACAAAGGAAAGCACTGCACCTTGAGACGAGACACGACCACGACAAAGGAAAGCAAAGCAGCACTGCACTTGAGACAATTGTGTTTCTAAAACATTGAAATTTACAAAAGAAATAAAATGAAAAAGTTAATTAAAAATTGAATTTTACTGGGGTTCCTTAAAAAAACCCCGGTACTTAACTGGGGTTTTTAAAACCTCCGGTACATTAGATTTTTCTGGAGGTTATTATAACCCCAACTAACTAACCCTTGTTAAAATTAAATATTTTTGTAGTGGATACGGTCACGTGCTATTTCATTACTAATATATGAATTATAATGAAAACATATTATAATGAAGAAAAAAAGTTCCAAAGATAACCTAATGTTACGTATCAAAACAACCACCCAATATCAAATGCAATCACTGCTTTAAAAGTTTCACAAACCTAGAAAGCATCCATTACTATTTTCATAATAGTGAAAACGAGAGAAGATCAAACGAAAAAAATACCACATCAGAGCCACCATATTGATATATCAAAACTAAACTCTGACTTTTGCTTATATAAAGAGAATTCAACACGTCCATGCTATAACCACTTCTGCATAATCAAAATATCACATGCACGATCTAACCACTATCCAGAACTTAGTAATTAAACACTTAAGAAGCCAAACACTATTCTTCATGACCAAGTTCACGAAACTTTTGCAACCATTCCATAAAAATAAAACATTAATTCAATAAAACATTAATTCAATAGAACACTAATTCAGTCGATGATAAAAATAGTCCTACAATAAATTGTTACCAACAAATAATAAAACTCGATATAACTCTTTTTAGAACACACCGTCCCACAACACCAAACAAAACCAAATTATCAAAAATAGATAGCTCCCTTTACCCGAAATTCCAAGCTACGAATCCGAACAACTCTTTTTGGCTCTACACTCCTCCTACAAAGCTTTTTCATGCTCGAGAAATTCCCACAGTCTATAGTCTCCTCCCAAACTATCTTTGTCGTCATAAGACATAATTCTCTCCTACCCACCTTTTTAATAATTGGGTACTTAAGGGTGACAAAAATAAATAAATATAATTACCTAAAACTAAAAATTACTTAAGTTTCTAACTGTTTTATTTTAACCTAATAATAAAAACAAAAATTAAAATTAATTAATTAATTAAATGATTATTGTCCTTGTATATGTCTAGGTTCAATGTACATTCATTTCCTTAAGCTTTTCAAATTTCCAACAAGCCACCAAAACTAAAAATAATTAAAGTTTCACTCTAGCCAAGGCCAGATCCCTCTATCTCTTGTTTACCAAACGCGTGCTCCTTATCATCACTAGCACAAAAATAGCTTATAATGTCACCCATCCCACGTCTGACCACGAAAAATCCAATGTTAAAAATGATTGGTGGAGTTTTGTATTTAGAACACTAGAAATTGACGTCGGCTAGCCCTTCCCCCAACGTTGAGTTCAAAATTGACGTCGGCTTGGCTCATATTGGACGTCGAATGACGTCATCCTTCGAAATCAGGCATCAAATGACGTCGACGATTCCCGCTTGCACGTTAAATAATGTCGGGGGCCCTAATATCCGACATCAAATTGCTTTATTCAACTTAAAAAAAAATGTGAACCCTTTTCTGTTGCACTATTCGTTGGCGCTGCTTCTTCCACAGACACACAACAACGTAGACGAAGTTTTCTACCATCAAGAAAGGTGATTTTTACTTCATTTACCTCAAAAGGAAGTTGATTTGCTACCTTGGTTCAAATTTTTTAGCGTTTTCACCGATTGTTTTTTGCATATCTCACGTGGCAGCAACAACAATGTTGTGAAGCTCCTCCATTGACATTGAACAACGGTGGTGACATCTAGTAGCGGCGTAAACTTGGACTACAATGTCAAGTTTCTACGAAACCAAAGTCGACCTGAACTGAGATGGGGCGTGGTAGAGGGAACCCAAATTAGAACCCGAAGCAGAAGATGAAGTCGTTGTTCGCTTGCGGTGGTTGTGTTGAGCAGAAAAGGGAGAAGTTGAAGAAGGCGAAGAAGAAGGATTGGGAATGAAGTTTCGTTGCTTTTAGGAGTCCCGTTTCAGTGTTGTGAACCAGTAAAGGTTCTAGGTGTTGTGAATCAATAAGGATTTTGAACTATCAAAAGCCCCTCGTAGCGCTTCTGGCCATGTTTGTTGTCGCTTAAGGGACGTCGGGTTCCCTACAACCAACATTAAGGGACGTCAGGTTTTAGTCCCAAAGTCAAATTTAATGTCACTCAATACGACGTCGGAGTTCGGACATATGTCAAAAGCCAAAAATAACGGACATTAAAAGTCATTTTTGTGAGCCAAAAATAACGGACATTAAAAGTCATTTTTGTGTTAGTGCATTCAATCTATTACAATTATCTTGTAACAAATACACACCACAAACAACATAAATATGAACATCACACATACATATAAAATTAATTAAAATAATTAAAAACAAACACAACAATGGCACACCACAAGATTTGAACACAAGACCTCCCAAACTCAACAAGGAGTTCTTACCAACTAAGTTACACATTATTTTCTTCATAATACCACTTAAGAATTTCTTATAATTAACTCTGTACTCCAATTTCCATTCTTTAATTTAATTAAATAAATAATTAATTTTTTCTTGGGTCTTACGGATTCATTGAAGAAGGCACTCTTTACATCCATTTGTTATAGTTTTATATTACTATATGCATCAAATCAAAGTAATATGTGAATAACTTATAGTTCGGTGATGGAAGCATATGTTTTAGTATATTTAAAACCTTCTTGATGAGAGTAACCATAAGCTACCAATCTAGCTTTGTTTCTCAACATGTTGTCATGTTCATCAAGCTTATTTCTATACACCCATTTCATTAAGATCTTATATAAACCCTGATTTGTAAATAACAAGTTGTATTAATTACGTTTGCCAAAAAAATGTTTAGGTGTGGAGTTTGCATTCAACATTGTTCTAGCCATTTCTTGCAAAGCTCTATTTTCCCTCTCCACAACATCATTTTGTTGTGGTGTTCTTGGAGTTGAAAAGTTATGTGTAATACCAAAACTTTCAAATAGTTCACAAAGATTTTCATTTTGAAATTGTCCACCATGATTACATTTTATAAAAATAATTGTTAGGCCTTTTTCATTTTGAACTTGTTTAATAATTTACAAAAGACCTTATAAGACTCATCCTTGTATCTTAAGAATTAACCCATGGCCATCTGGTTTAGTCATCTACAATTACTAGGTTATACCTTTCGCCGCTTAGAGAATTGGTTCTTGTTAGACCAAACATATCAATATGAATAAGCTCAATAGGTCTTTATGTAGAGATATCATCTTTTAAATAAGGTTTTAACTTTTTTGTCCTTCATACATGATTCACACAGGAGGTTGTCTTTGAATGATAAATTTGGCAAGTCTTTTACAAGACATTGTTTATTCAACTTTGATAGCAATCTCAAGCTTATATGGCCACACTTCCCGTGTCATAGTCAGTGAGCTTCCTGTGTAGTCATAAGGCAAGACACCTTTTGAGTTTTAAATTCATCCATATCAATCTTATACAAGTTTCATTGCCTTTTTGCGGTCAAAAGGCATGTGCCATCATATTTATTTATAGTACATTTATTTCTATCAAAGACTACATCACAACCATTGTCACATAATTGACTTATGCTCAATAGGTTGAGATTCAACCTATCAACTAACAAAGCATTACTAATGTACAAATAAGGTTTGAGGCTTACTTGACCAACTCTTATGATTCTCCCATGTTGGTCTTCAACTGAATGTCTAGGAATATGGATCTTTCTCTTGTCATGTTTCGCTAGCACCCATTGTCTAAGTAATATGACATGAGTTTCTTCAGTTAGGTTTAATATATTTACAATAGGAATTATCTGAGACATAGATACCCAAACTTCTTTGGGTCCTTGGGGTTTGTTCTTTTGTAAAGAGTTCTACCTTGATCAAAACTAGTCCTAATTTCTGTTTCTTTACATATCCATTTCCAATTTTGTCATGTGCTTTTCTAAAGCTTTTAAAAAGCTTGTTTGAGGATTTTTCATTTGAGCTAGCATATGCTAGCAATTTTCTTATTATATCAAATTGTTTCTAATACACACATTTGACTTCTTTTAAATCTTTTTATTTGTTGTTTATTTTTATCATGTAAAATACTATTTTGATATTTTTTATATAATTTTTTTTTATTTCTAACTCATTATTAGAAATATTATTGTATGATAACAATTGTATAAAACAAATAATTTACTATGATATAATAATTTAATGCCATTGTCCTAAATCTTTTTTATCACCATGGAACACATATCGAAGTTCAAAAGATGAAAGATCTATGTTAAATTTTAATTATTATTTGTTCAATATTTTTTATTTGTGTGATTTTATTTAAATGGTGTAGCATAAGTTTTAAGTTTTATTAGTGTATAAGGAAATAGTTTTCATTAGAATTTAAAGAATATCGGAGTAAAGACACATTTAAAATATTTTTAAATTTAATTATGTTTTCTTTTTGTATATTTTTTTTAAAATATTTTTAAACTTTATCAACTTTATTTCATTAACTTTGAAAATTTAATAAATGTTTTGGTCTCATGAAATTTTATTTGGTACTGTAATTTGAAATGTATACTATTATAACTTCTTTATAAATATTTGATAGTGAATAAACGAGGATAATGTTGGAAATATTTTAATATAATTTAAAAAATAAATAATTAAAATAAAAATACTTACTGTTACTCATGTTTTTATTGACCTCTAATTTATGGGTTAATGGTTTTTATGGCTAACGGCTATATTCTTATTACTATTTACTTTTTTGTCTCCATTTTCTACCTATAAATACCACCTAGATACATGGGGAAAGACACAACAACAGAAACAACAAACACTAAAGTCATTCTTAAAAGTGTTATTCTTTTTTTCTCTATATTATCTTTAAGACAATGGTGTTCATAAGGTTCGGAGATCCTTCGCTGCACTCGATCGATCTGACGGGTTATTGTATCTTGGGAGAGAAACGCATATGATTTGAAACACATATGATTGTGTATTTGTTTAGCCCTGTGCAGTAGGGGCGTTTTCTCTCTAAGTATAGCGTTATACGTGCCTCAACCCAGAATATTTCTACTCCTTACCTCATTTATTTTTATCTATTATTATTATTTATTATTATTATAATAATTTTATTATTAATAGCATTATATCTCTGATTAATATTCATTGATTTATATATATGTCTTGGTATTATCACCACTTTAATAATTATTATTATATTATTTCATATTTTTTATTATTATTAGTATTATTTGAATAATCATTTTCTAACATTCTTAGAGAGAAAAAATATCTTGTTATTTCTTTTTTTTTATTACTCATCTGCATTCATTTCTAAAATTAAAAATAATATAGAGTTGAAGACTGAAAACACATCTTATGAACTAATGTGTTTGTTATGGTTATAATCAAATCAGTTTCAACTAAAACTAAAAATTTATGTGTATAATTATTTCTATTTCTATTGGTAACAATAAATGAAATTATGGATAAATGAAATTCTTGCTCATTGAATATTTTTTTGTGATGTTTATAGCTAATATTTTGGTTGTTATATTAATTTATGCTTTAATTTTGTGTACTGTTACCATTGATAAAGATGTTTTATATCATGAATATATTTTAATTGTTTTGTATGAAAATAATTATAAAATATTTGTCATACTAAAACTACTATTGTGTTATGGAAAACACTTGAACTAAACTTTGCATTTGCAAAGGGAAAAAAAATTATCTTGATATCTATATGAAAAGAAAAATGATCGATAATAAATATAATCGTTATCAATTTATGAATTCAAAATTATTGAGAAGATTGATTAGAGACCATTCATATTATAAAATTTTGATGTGCAAAATTAATTAAATAGAGAAGTGATGATACATGTCTTTATAAATGAGTGTTTTTATGTGATATTCATGGTATTATTCATTAAGTAACATATTCATATGGTGTTAATGTAATGGTGCGGCGAAAGAAAAAAATGTTTTTTTTGATATGGTAAATGTTATGCTTCAAGTTCTAGCTTACCTAACATTATATAAGGTGAAACTTTATATTAGCTTACCATATTTTGAACACAAAAGGTTGAGATAAAATTTTTATGAGTTATGAAAGAAAAAAGAATCACATTTAAAATATTTCAAAGTGTAGGGGTGTCTTGCAATGGTTAACATACTTGTTAATAAAAAAAAATCTTGGTTATATATTATAAAGTGAATGAATATATACCTCACTGTTTTGCCATCTAGTGTAATATTATTTGTGTTTTTTCTAGTTATGACAATATGTCCAATTTCTTGAGATGATTGAAGGATAATGTAAATTGGATATTGATTTGTGTGACAAAATCAACTGTTGGTTATGGTTATGTTTTAACCTTAGATGAAGGTGCACATCATGGAAATATGTTAAAAAGTTGTTGTTGTTCTATCATGTTCTACTATGCAAACATAAATTATTCCTTTTTTTCAAAGCATCCTGATAATCAAATTGTTATATTTGAAGTTTCTAGTAAAAATGTCAATGAATAATTGACATATAATGATGAGAGACAAATGTATTAGAAACTTAATTACTCATGGTTATCTCTCTTGACTTTGTTAGGTAAAAAAAAAATATTGCAGATCTGTTTATCAAAGAGTTGATGCATCAACAACATGTATTTAAGTCGCCGAGGGGAATGAGACTATAGCCCATAAATTAGTTGCAACAATGGACACCTATCTCCACATGAATGGCGATCCCATGGAATGGAGTTCAATGGGTAACAACGAAGTTGTTGTTGACTAAAGTACACCAAATAATTTGATTAAATTTTATGTCTCATTCCTATGGCGAGGTGTACTATAAATTGTGACAATAATAAGGTTGAGGTATGTGCATTATTATGTGTATTTTATAAAATACCTCTTAATAAACCCAATGGTTGAGGTATGTGCATTATTTTATAAAATACCTCTTAATAAACCCAATGACAATTATTGTAGGGGTGTGAGTCACAAACCACCCTTTCAGGGTTTACCTAGTGAGTGTGATGGTGGGGCCGCCATTGTGAGACATGGGCAAGTCTCTAAGTGACACTCATGAAACAAGATACACAAGGCCGTAATGTGCACCCACTGATTAGAACCTATAATGAACACCGATATTGTATGTGTTATTTACTAAAACCTGGTCACAGGGGATGTAGTTCAAGACAATCAGATCTCTGCATTTTCTCGGGTGAAAGTTTCTAAGTACTAGGTGTAAAGGTCAGACCCGGAAGGTTCCTTACACTGAACTACAATATTTTGTTTAAAAAGATAATATATTTTTTTTGTTTTATTTTATTTTTTAAATTATGTGGGGGATTGTTGGAAATATATTAATATAATTTAAAAAATAAATAATTAAAGTAAAAATACTTACCATTACTCATGTTTTTATTGACCTTTAATTTATGGGTTAATGGTTTTTATGGCTAACGACTATATTTTTATTACTATTTACTTCTTTGTCTCCTTTTTCTACCTATAAATACCACCTAGATGGATGGGGAAAGACTGATAACGCTGTCGTTGACGCGATCAAATTAATACTACTTATCTATAACAACTTCAGTATTGTTAAGAAAGTAGCCAAAATATTAGTATGGGTTAAGTTAACCCTAAGTCGTCTCCCAACAAACACGGAATTGATTTCTAACAAATTAGTTCTTATAAAACTATACAAAAGAGTTAATCAAATAAAATAATAAAAATATAGGGGATTAAGATAAACAAAGATAGAAATAAAATTTAAAAGATAAAAAGAAATAAAAACAATAGTAAAGAAAATAGATTGATTCCATTGTTTTTTCAAAATAGATTCATCATCGGTTATCTAAAGATTATTGCTCAATTAATTATTGTTGTAGATTTGCAAATTAATCAATGTAAAGTCTCAATTAATTTGTTGGCGTTCTCACTTTTAACCAAAGTACAGTCTCAATTAAAAGTGAGAACTTTTAGATTATCCATAGTAAATTCAATCAAAGTACAGTCTCAATCAAATTTTACTATGCCTAATCATGTCTATTCTTTTATCTCCTCACCAAATAAAAAGCTTAATTAATCAAAGTAAAGTCTCAATTAATTGTAGTTAGAGTAAATACCTTTAACCAAAGTAAAGTCTCAATTATTGGTAAAAACTCATTTAATCATATGAAAGTTTCTAAATAAAATCAAAGTAAAGTCTCAATTCAAACTAAAAACCCTTGGACTCATATGACCAACATGCATATAGATTTAAAATCATTACTTCTTACGTGATTTAAAGATAAAAGACATAGATGAATGAAAACCTCAACAATAATAAAAAGAACAAAGAAATTAATTGATCTAACCTCAGAATCCAATTAAGAAATTACAATGGAATCAACCCAAGAAGTTTAGAACTCCATGAATGCAAAATAAAAATAAAAAAAATGGAGAGAGAGAAAAGAGAGAGAGAAAGAAATTAGGTCCCCCTAAGGGTTCCTAAATTTCGAAGTGCCGAGCTTATCTCTTTCTGCTTCCCCCTTGGTCTCTTTATATAGAACTTGGACTGGGCTTTTTCTGTTGCTAAAATCTCTCAAATATCTTTTAAAATAAAGATAAATATTCCAAGGTATTTGGAGAGATATAGACTATTTGACAAATATAGTTGGTTAATAATTTATGATATAATTAAATAAATTAATTATTTAAAGATATCTGATAAATTATCACCAAATAATATTTGCATTAATTTTTTCAATAAGCCATTTTTAATTATGTAGTCCAAATTTGCAGAGACATCCAAAAATATCAATATTTGCAGTTAAAGCCCTCTTATTTGACCAGATTTGAATATTTGACCAGAGTTGACTGTTTGACCAACTTTGACCAGTTTGACTGTGCAATAGCAGACTGACACGTGGCAAATCTTCTCTCTCCAGAATTAGGGTTTTCTGCCCCTATCCTTAATGGAGATTTCGAACTGCACCTCCAACCAGGCTGACGGCGTTTTTCCGGCGAGGCTACAGTGTAGATGCGTGAACATACGAGTGCATCACTGGTTTCGTTCTCCTTGTGAACTGCTCTCATTTTTGCGTGGTCACTGCTGTCGTGCGACGTGATTTCTGTTGGAAAAAACTCACACATACTAGAAGAATATACAATGTAACTCATTGTGGTATTTTTCATTGATGGAGAATGCGCTATTATATAGCCAATTACAAACCAAACTAAATCTTTATCTAATCTAATCTTATCTAATACCCCATATTATCAAACTAAATCTTATATACTCCAACTAACTAAAATAACAACTAACTTAAATCTAATTCACCAAATATAAAATATCCTATCACTTTGCTAAATAAAAACAACTCTATAATCTAAAATATATTCTAAATACTATCTAACAAAATTAAAGATTATCTAACAAGATTAAAGATTATCTAACAAAACTCCCCCATAAGCTTTAAACTTTTCCTTCTTTCATCCCGAGTAATTTCCTCAACTCCTGAAACGATGTTATAGGCAACGACTTTGTGAATATATCAGCTATTTGTTCTTTGCTTCCTACATGCTCGAGCTCCACACTTCCTTCCTTTACTTTTTCTCTGATGAAATGAAACCGTACATCAATGTGCTTACTCCTTTCATGGTTGATTGGGTTCTTAGCTAACTCGATTGCCGACCTGTTGTCTACTCGAATCAATACCTTCTCACCTTGTATGATCTCTAGTTTGCTCAGCAGGTTTTTAAGCCAGATTGCATGTCGGACACTCCAAGAAGCAACCACATACTCGGCCTCAGATATTGATAGTGCCACAATGGGTTGTTTCTTTGAGAGCTAAGTAAAAGTTGTGTTCCCCATGAAAAATACATACCCTGCTGTGCTTTTCCGGTCGTCCATGTCTCCACACCAATCACTATCCGAGTATCCAGTAAGTCGGTAGTTGTCCGACTTAGTGAATAACAGCCCAAATGACATGGTTCCCTTTACATACCTCAGTATCCGCTTTAGTGCTTTCCAATGCGAGTACCTTGGTTCCTCCATAAAGCGACTTGTGATTCCTACGCTCAACATTAGGTTTGGTCTTGTGTTTGTCAAGTACCTCAGACTTCCAACTAAGCTTCGATATCTAGTCGCATCAACTTTATCTCCTTCTCCATTTTTGGACAATTTCGTGCCGGGTTCCATGGGGGTAGAAACCGGGTTGCATTTTGACATTTTTGCCTTCATCAGTAACTCCTCAGCATACCTCTTTTGGGACACAAAGATACCTGTTGTGCTTTGATCCACCTCTAAACCCAGAAAGTATTTCATGATGCCTAAGTCAGTCATCTCAAACTCCTTCTTCATCACTTCTTTAAACTCCTCGACAAGCTCGACTTTACTTCCCATAAATATCAGGTCATCCACATATAGAGCAACAAACAACACATCTCCTTTGTACCTTTTTAAATACAGAGCGTATTCGTATGGACACTGTTCATAACCATTCTTCTTGAAATAAGTGTCTATCCTTTCATTCCAGGCTCGGGGAGCCTGCTTCAAGCCATACAATGCCTTTTTGAGCTTCAACACCTTCTTCTATTCACCTCTTCTCATGTAGCCGAGTCCTTGCTCAATGTAGACCTCTTCTTCCAGAATTCCATTCAGGAATGCCGACTTCACATCCATCTGTTGTATCCTCCATCCGTGTTGTGCTGCTAAAGAAAATAGCAGTCGGATTGTCTCCATTCGTGTTGCAGGTGCAAAGACCTCATCATAGTCAATGCCTTTCTGCTGTTTGTAGCCTTTCACCACGAGTCGGGCTTTATAACGCTCCACCTCTCCATTTTCATTGGTTTTCCTTTTGTATACCTACTTCACACCAATTGGTCGAGCTCTTGTGGGTAAATCTGTAAGCTCCCAAGTTTCATTTTTTTCAATTGAGCCGATTTCCTCATCCATGGCTTTCTTCCATCTCTCATCGAGCACGGCCTCTTCAAATTTGATGTCTTCTTCACCTGCCAACAAACATACTACATGTACCTCATCAATAGAGTTATAAATGTCCTGCAAACTCCGAGTTTTTGGTTGCACGGATTCATCATCTTCCACAGACTCGTTTGTGATTTCCTGGCTCCTCACAGTTATTTCTGAGCTTTCTCCCCCGGAGGTCGTGCTCCCTAAAGACCTCTCCTTCGAGTCTTCCCAATTCCATTCACTTTCCTCATTTACCTGGACATCCTGACTTACGAGAACTTTGCATGTACCTGGGTTGTACAATTTGTAGGCTTTGGCCTCTTCATCATAGCTAATGAAGATATACCTTTTGCTTCTGTCATCAAGTTTAGTTATGAGCTGGGTTGGAACATGACCATAAGCCATGCTTCCGAAGACTTTGAAATGCCCTACATGCGGTTTCTTTCCACTCTAAGCTTCTTGCGGTGTCACACTATCTAGTTTGGAATGAGGGCACCTATTTTGGACGTACACAACACCCTGAACTGCCTCTGCCCAGAATTTTTTTGGCATGTTCTTTCCTTTAAGCATGGTTCGAACCATATCAAGGATGGTCTGATTCTTCCTTTCAACAACGCCATTCTGTTGTGGTGAATATGGAGCTGTGAGAAACCGCCTAATACCTTGCTCTTCACAATACTCCATGAACTTTGCTGATGTGAATTCTCCTCCCCTGTCTGACCTCACTGCTTTAATTTGCTTACCGGTCTCTTTCTCCACCTTTAACTTGAACTTCTTAAATGCCTCAAATGCTTTTGATTTCTCCTGTAAGAAATACACCCAGGTCTTCCGAGATAAATCGTCTATGACTGAAATGAAATATTTCTTACCACTGAATGAAGCTGGAGAAATTGGTCCACATAAGTCGGTATGAACTAGGTCGAGTTGCTCTTCCGCCCTGTACCCAGCCGAGTTTGGAAATTTGGTCCTTGGATGCTTTCCAAGTACACACTCTTCACAAAACTTCTTCTCAAACTCTATGCCGGGTAGTCCAAGTACTAGCTGCTTCTTTGACAGCTCAACCATGCCTCCAAAATTCAAGTGCCCATACCGGTAATGCTATATCATGGCTTCATCCTTCAGATCCAGCTTCAAACACTTTCTTTGAAGGATGTTCAACTTTAATTTGTACATCCGGTTTTTTCTCATTTCTACTCGAGTTACTAGCCGACCAAACTTGTCCTTCAAGTGCAATACTCGATCCTTCATGAGAACTGAGTTTCCTTTTTCTATCATCTGACCCATGCTTAGAATATTACTCTTCAACTTAGGAACATATTAGACATCCCTGATTTCTCCAATTCATCCATCCTTCTACATGTGCCGAATTGTCCCACGTCCTTTTATTGCTACCTTGGAATCATCTCCAAACGACACAAATCCGACCTCCACCTTGGTGAGTTCGTTGAAGAAACTCTCATCTCCACACATATGATTGCTCGCTTCAGTATCCAGATACCACACCGAGTTGTTTAAACAACCTGGAGTAAGCTCGTCATTTGATTCATTTTCCTCCACACATCCTGAATGCAACTCGTCATCCAAGTTTTTTGTCATCATTAGAACCCCTATCTCCTCCTCGTCTTCCTCTGTGAGAAGATTTTCTCCTTTTTCTCAGATTGACAATATTTTGCTACATGACCGGCCTTGCCACAGTTGTAGCAGGTTACCGATCTGCAATCTCTTGCGTAGTGGTCGTACTTGTCACACTTGAAACATTCCACTTCTGATTTAGGCCGACCTCCTCGACCTCTTCATTGACCACGACCTCGCCAGTTCTATTGCCTAGTTTGATCCGTGCTTTCTTCAATATCACCTTGGCCACGTCCTCCTTGACCTCGTCCACCTTGACCACGTCCACCTCGACCTCGGCCACCTCGTCCTCTGCCACCTTGTCCTCTGCCTCCAGGACCTCGGCTCTGAGTATTCCGAGTTTCATCCAAATCAAGTTGCGCCTTTAGTGCTTGATCACGCGATTTGTGCTTCTTCCTTCTCCTTTGTTCATGGGCCTCCAATGACCCGGCAAGTTCTTCCACAGAGAGAACTGACAGGTCCTTTGACTCCTCGATGGCGCATACAATGCTCTCGAAATCATCTGTCAATGATCTCAAGATTTTCTCCACAACCCGGCTTGTCGGCATTGGCTCTCCATTCTTGCTGAGTTGGTTGGCCACCTTCTCTACCCGAGTTATGTACTCGGCTACCTGCATTTTATCTTCCATCTTCAGCCCTTCAAACTCTCCTCTAAGAGCTTGAAGTCGGACTTGTCTGACCCGATCGTTCCCTCTGTATGCAACCTCTAGAATATCCCATGCTTCCTTTAAAGATGCAACGTTTGCAATCTTCTCGAAGCCTGACTCGTCCACAACATTGTACAAAAAATACAAAGTCGACTTATCTTTCACTCGCGTCTTCTTCAACACGGCAATCTGGGCCACCGTTTGATTTGCATCCTCCGCGGGTTCTTCGTATCCGCTCTCCACTATATCCCAAATATCTTGGGATCCCAGAAGGGTCTTCATCTGCAGACACCAATTATCATAATTGGTTTTCTTCGTTAATTGTGGCACCGTCATACCATTCACAACTTTAGCCATATCTCCTCTCTTTTTTTCAAAGCACTCAAGCGCACACTTTTTTTTTCACTCTTTCTCTCTCTCTCTCCCTCTCTCTCTCTTCACTCGGTACTCAGAGCATAAAGCTCTGATACCACTTTGTTGGAAAAAACTCACACACACTAGAAGAATATACAATGTAACTCATTGTGGTATTTTTCATTGATGGAGAATGCGCTATTATATAGCCAATTACAAACCAAACTAAATCTTTATCTAATCTAATCTTATCTAATACCCCATATTATCAAACTAAATCTTATATACTCCAACTAACTAAAATAACAACTAACTTAAATCTAATTCACCAAATATAAAATTTCTATCACTTTGCTAAATAAAAACAACTCTATAATCTAAAATATATTCTAAATACTATCTAACAAAATTAAAGATTATCTAACAAGATTAAAGATTATCTAACAATTTCCAGCGCATTTCTGTGGTGGCAGCGTGAGAAGAAGAAAGGCTGGCCGGCATGGAGGATGGTGATGATGGGGTCACTGGTTGTAGGATGAAGATGAGCGTGGTGGCTGCGTTTTCGCAAATCTTGACGAGTTCTGGTGTAGATGCAGAAACTGTGGTGGCTGACGCATGGAGGCTCGAAAGGACTCGCACGGTGCAAGGCTGACTCGCTGTGTGCTCGCGAAGGAATGGTGATGTGAAGATGGAGCTGTTGCAGGTGCATTCATGAGGATGCGATTCTCCGGCGACTTGGCTGCTCGAATAGTTGCAGAAACGCTGCTGGTCACAGTGGCTATGAAGCTGGTGTAGGGATGAACTACGCGTTGTGTGACGGCTGTTGTGGGCTGCTGGCGTTGCAGGTGCGGTGAGAAAATGGAGGCGCTGCAGTTGCGGACGATGGTCGCGCAAATGACAAGGATAGCCGTGCCGCTACTGGTTTCTCACGAGCGTGAGGAAGGATGGAGCAATGGAAGTGAGCTGCCATGGCTGCTGGTGCGGGAAGAAGAAGACTGAACTGTGGTGGCCGGACTTGATGCAGGCGGCGGCCACCGGTGGTGCTGGTGCTCCCGGCGGCAAAAACATGGTGAAGATGGGGGTTAGGGTTTCTGGTTGTGTGGAGATGAAGATGATGACGTGGCAACATGTTATTGGCTCAAATTCTTTAGTGGAGATTAAGCCCACGCGACATGTGCTGGTTGGCCAATTTTAAGAGTTGAGGATTGCCACATGGCAGCATCTGGTTGAGTGGAGTTTAAGTGGTAGGAGGGGTGCAACTTAGTAGAAACTGGGGTGCAGAACAGGATTTTGGTAGTCCACTTTAGAAAGAGGGGAGTGTATAAGTAAAAACTAGGGGTACATAAGTGATTTTTCCAGAACTTCTTGATTTTAGCCTTATTTAAAGGTGTTTTGTAATTTCAATCAATTTATTTTTCCACCTTTAATAAGCTTAATCTTAATTTCAGCTGCATTAACAAACGTGAAAATATCCAAAAATAATTTATGCAACTAAAAATCACTTTTTAACACATTTTTATCACACAAGTTCAAACAACCTAATTATCAGAATTATCAATTAAATCACTCTTTAAGCACATAAATTCAATTAAATACCCAGAATTAAACATTAAATGAGGGCAAAAATACGCACTCATCAAAGACACAACAACAGAGACAACAAACACTAGAGTCATTCTTAGAAGTGTTATTCTTTTCTTCTCTACATTATCTTTAAGACAATGGTGTTCATAAGGTTCGAAGATCCTTCGCTGCACTCGATCAATCTGACGGGTTGTTGTATCTTGGGAGAGAAACATATATGATTTGAAACACATATGATTGTGTATTTGTTTAGCACTGTGCAGTAGGGGCGTTTTCTCTCTAAGTATAGCGCTATGTGTGCCTCAAAATCCAGGATATTTCTACTCCTTACCTCATTTATTTTTATCTATTATTATTATTTATTATTATTATAATAATTTTATTATTAATAGCATTATATCTCTGATTAATATTCATTGATTTATATATATGTCTTAATATTATCACTGCTTTAATAATTATTATTATATTATTTCATATTTTTTATTATTATTAATATTATTTGAGTAATCATTTTCTAACAGATAATATTATGTTTTCTTTGTAAGAATTTTTTATTATTTTATAAAAGTTAATTAACTAATATTGGAACAATAAGAAAACATGTATTGCTACGAGCACGAGTATGAATGTATACTTGTTATCTGATGGGATCGGAGATAAGACAAAATTTTCATACTCATTGGGTTTGAGTATGAGGATGAAATGAATTTTGTTTAGAGATAGATATATGAGGTAACAAAACTCTTTCCCGTCCTGATACCATCCCTGTGAGTAGTAGAATTTATTTCAAGCTTTACTCAAATTTATTTTTCATTTAAATCAATTTTTTGTTTCTAAAATTCCTATTTATTATGATAAATTTATTCTTCACACATTTTTTTAATGTAAAAAATCATTTTTGTGAAAAATATTTGTAGTTTATTTCCTCAACAAAGACATTCCCTCGTATAATAAAGTCTCGCTTTCATTCTTTCTTTGATTGGAATTTTGTATATTCACATTAGGCTCGAAAGATCTTAGTACCTTCTTTTAAAGTATTGTGATTAATTAACTAATAATATATGAAAATCCAAATATTATATTTAATTCCATATTACCCTAAATACCAAATTCAAATGTCAAATCTGCTCGCATATTACCTTAAATATCACATCCAAATATCTTCATTCAAACACAATTCAGAATTTCTGCAAAACTAATTTATCTTGTAGCACATCTTACGTAACCGATAAGAATATTAATAATAGTCAAGTGTTGAAAAGTAATAAGAAAATTAGTTAAAATTTTAAAGAAGACTTTTTATTGAGATTACGGTGCCTTCTTTCTATTTTTAACATAATTTATATAATTTTCAATAAAAATATTCTCCTTTTAATATCTTAAAATAGTTCCTATTAAAAGCACATACACTATATCCAAAACAATTACGGCATGAATAATATATACGTACACATTATAATTAACTATACAAAATAAATATATTAAATTTTAAATTAATTATAACTAAAACATTTTTCATTATCGCCCATTTAATATCAAAATTTAATCAAATCACAATCCAAAAATTTCCATTAAGAGGCGTATCCCAAAATATATATAATATACGCATTTATTTATTTCGATGTATCTAAACCTACCATCCTAGATTCTGTTCCGTTGACATCAAAGTCAACGTCCCATATAATTTTAATTATAATGATTGTTACCAACACCCAATGGAATTCCCATATTTAATTCACCTTTTAAACAAAGAAATAAACAATAAATAATAAAAAATAGGCAAATAAAATAAAATAAAATAGAAGAAAGAAAACACATGCCCTCTTTCTTCACGTTGTGTCGTTGACATATCCTAAACCCAACACAAACCGCATCCACAACATACCCTAAGCAACTCGCACGTGCAGAGCCGGTAAGCCGAGCCGACACGCGCGCGAAGCTGCATCAAGATTCGATGCGGAAAATAACGGTTTCGAGGGGAAACCAAACCACAGTCGTCTGATCCTCTTTCTCTCTCTCTCTCTCTGCCAATTGTGGTGTGTGTCTCTTTTCCCTCGATGCTCTCTCTTAATAATACCAAACCTTCTATCACTCTCTCTCTCTCTACATTTCTCTCTCCACCTCCTCGATTTTTCTCTCTCTCTTTTGTTCTGCCCTCGCTCTTAGGTTATCGCCTGTTCTATCTCTCTTTCGATTTCTATTGAACTTTTTTTTTTTTCATCAAGTTAAATTAATTGAGCAGCTTCAAGTTCTGCTTGGCGTGTCGCTGGAACAGGCGAGACAAATTTATTCACTGGTAATTTTTCTTAAAGTGTTTTTTATTTTTTTTTTATTTTTAGGGTTTCGCTGCTTTGGATGCGCAAGGTGGTAACTCGAATGCAATTTTGAAATTCGAGGGGTAATTCGGTGGTTTGCTTGTTTCTTGAATGGAAATTTTTTATTTTTTTTTGTGTTTTGATGTTTTTTTTTTTGGCTTGAGTGTGGTCCACTAGGGTTCACTATGTTTGGTGATTTGGATGATTGAATAGCACTGGTTTGAGTTTTGACTTGCATTGTAGATTGTAATTCTGTTGAAATTACTCGGTTGATGTTTTTCCTAGATACTTGAACTTGCGCTCTACCAGTGTGGCTGTTTGGAAACCTGCGAAAACTAAAACTCTTTGTACAAGGAATGTTTGTTAGTTTTTTGCTTGATTCTCCATTGAGCAATAGATGTGTAATTTATTTTAGTGAGTGTGCGTGGTGTCTTTTTTTTTTTTTTTTTTTTTTTTTTCTGATGGTAGGTTTAGATTTTATTTAAAATATAGACTTGTGAGTGGTTGAAAATAATTGTAAACATCAAGTTAAGCAGTTAGCCTCGCGAAGACCTGTTAAAAACTATAATTTTTTGTATAAGGAATATTGATTTAATCTTTTATTGATTCTCCATTAAACAACAGATATACAGTGTTTTTTCTTTTTTCATTTTTCGTGAGCATGCATGATTTTCTCTTTCTATTGGTGGTTTTCAATATTTTATCATTTATCCTCGTGACTTGTTGAACACATGATTCGTTGTACTTGCATGTGTTATGAATGGGCTGAACTTCGAAAAGCTCACATTTGTCCCCACCCACTTTGATTGAACTATTCAAATATGTGCTTGTGTCCTGTCCATCTGTTGTGGCTTACCGGTATTTGTTATCACTGTTCTTTCTTGATTTGAAGAGGATTCACTTTGTTTATTGGAATTATTATGAAATGTGCAAGGTATGTGATGTATTCTAACAGGCAATATGCATTCATTACTTTGTGGAGACTAGAAATCCTATGAAAAGCCACTGTAAAAACATTCTTTTAGTGGGAAACATTTTCTTTTGGAAATCTCTTTCAGAAAGCCTGAAAAAAATAAGCTTAATTTTATACACTAAGCTCATGTCGTCGGTATGCGTAAATTATTATACATTTGTTTTGTTGTGCAACTACAAGACAAGTGTATAAACTGGTATTATAGTATATTGGTATGCTTCTCTTAGGCATTCATTATGAATAAAATCCCTTTCTGTATGTTATCTGAATTTAAGTTGCTTGGGTGTTTTGTTGATGTGATACTTCTAAGGGCATACTTAATGTGTGGATTTGATGTTTTCATTATTAGAATATAATGTCAGAGGAATGGCCATTTCTGTTCTATTGCTAGGTTTGCTCAGGAGTGGAATGATATTTTTATTTTTCATTCTGCTTTTATGTTTGGTAAAGAAAATAAAGATAAAATTGAATCTTCATTAATTAGGAATGATGAAATAAATTCCAGTGTAATTTTTGATACAAATTAATTTAGATAGACCTGTCAATCACATCTAATGATTCAAAATCAATTTTAGCCAAACATTCCACTAAAAAGGTTCAAAAGCAAACATTAATTTGTTATAGCCATTTGCCTCTCTTCATTGGCATGGGAATTTCCGCCTCTAATAATAAGCATGGCATCAAATTTTTCTTTTCTTCTAAACTTAGCAATAATTATTCTTATGGAATAATGATAAGAACAGAATGATGCGTTAAATTCCAAGAATGCTAAAAGATATTATGTAAAGGATGGTGATTTTCATAGAGATAATACTGTTTAACTTTTCTGAATGTTAAACTTGGAAATGGAAAGTTGATATAATTGACATTGTTTCACAGTGGCACATGTGAGGTCGTTTATGGATGAAAGATGTTCATTAGAAGTCAAGAAGGTGGTGTTTTGCTATATTTTGGTATAGTGTTTTTTTGAAGAATTGTTCTCGTGTCCATGGCTGCTGATCAGAGGAGAAAACGAGTAAATGGTGCAAACATTGCTGGTTATGGTTCCAGAGAGCAACAAAGGATCAAAAGGAAGAATTTGGGATTAGTTCAAAATGATTTAAACATGAGATCTCACATCTCTGTTGAGTGGGATGGTAATCAGAAAAAAGTTGTTGCTAAGAGAGAACAGGTTGGCATCAGTTGGAGACAAACCAAACCATTTATCAACTCTGTTGCCAATGGTCACAAACTCGTGGCAGATGTGCTTACAGTGCCTCAAGAAATTTTTGACTTGGACAATTTAAGTGATGTGCTTTCATACGAGGTAATACCATCTTGTGGTATGTTTCTATTATTTACAGTCGAAAATAGATTTTATTTTGTCTGGGAATTATGCCTAAATCATCCTCTATGAAACTTTTGGCAATTGGCAGGTTTGGATGAACCTTCTTTCAGAAAATGAGAGAAACCTTCTAATGAATTTTCTTCCTAGGGGCTTTGAGCCACATCAAGTTGTGGAAGATTTGCTCACTGGGATTAACTTCAACTTTGGAAACCCCTTCACGAAATGGCAAGATCTCTTTCTTTTTTTTTTCTTTAAATACTTTATGTGCTCACTCTGCTATATTTAACAGTTTATCTCATAAGTACATGCTATATGTGACAATTTCTTTAAATTTCAATAAATCAGTGGATTTGTTGTTGAGTTAATGTGTCATTTAGTTTTATTATTGGCCTTTGGGTTGAGTTTACCAACATTACTACTTTGCATATTTCAGCTATGAATTCCATTTGGTGCTTACTTTAGATTCAATCTGGGCTTTATTATCTCACAGCACACTTACCAGTTTTCTTGGGTCTCCTTTTTTTCTGAACACAAATTTCTCAATTTTGCAACTTGAAATGATTTTATTTGGTTGTAATTCTGTCTTGTTCTTCACAGCTCCAATTCTTTTTTTTTTTCTTTCCTTATATTCATTAGGAAATTAGGAAATCATCTGTATACCCATCTGGGTTGTTATAATTTATGCATTCTGTATTTATGACAAAATCATATTGCAATCTCATCAAGATCCTCTTTTTTTTTGGAGAAAAATATCATTAAGACATGGTAAGCCATTTATCTAATCTGCTAATCATTCATGAAAATCTTCTCTTTTTCAAAGTCACAAATGTCTAAAATATATATTTGCAGGGGTGCTTCGCTTTGTTTAGGTGATCTTCATCCAGATATGATTGTTTACCGGGAACAGCATCTTAAATCTGAGAAGAGAGAATACTACTCGCACATACATAATTATCACAATGAGTAAGTAATCCTTATACATGCTCAACATGTATCATTTTTGGCATGTTCTTTAACCAGTATTGTAATTCTCATATTTTGCAGTATGATAGGATTTCTGTCCAACTTGAAGAAAAGCTGGCAAAGCTGTAAAGATCTAGAAAAGGAGATTGTGCAAAAGACGTGGAGGTTGTCACTTACTTTCCCTTTATTGGAATCAAAATTAGAACATGACATTCTGTAGTTCCTTTTATTAAAAGGATATCTTTGCTGTTTACGATACGTGCATTGGTTATTCCCTGAATGTAACAAGATAGCTCATTATTGCACAAGCTGGGTCAATACATATTCTACTTCAGATGATAATTTTGATTCTTAATTAGTTTGAGACATCGTGTTACTTGAAATCTAAGATGGTAAAATCCTAAGAATCTTTTCTGCTATGTTTGTATGGTCAAATGGGACTTTCCCTTATTTTCCACTTGACTACTGTCTTCAGTAAACAATTTCTTTATTCACGTGTATCTGTCTAGTTTATATGTTTACTAATACAGTTTTAGATTGTTTAAGCATCAATATTTTATTTTGTTTCAGTTGATGTTTAGCTGTGACTATGTAGAATGATATTCTATGATGATTGTTTGGTGAAACAAACTGGTGGATTTTATTTTCGGGTGCTAAATGGACGATAGTTGGCTTATTAACGATAATTATTTGTGGTAGAGGTAGTGTTATGATGAGTGCTACTGTCAGGAATTAGTTGTTTTTGTTGATATGCAAGTATTTCTGTTATGCTACATGTGATCTCTTGTTGGGCACTCAAAAGTATTGATTACTGAACTTGTATTTAATAAGATTCTGTTCCTTCTTTCTTGGAATTTTTAGTACTACTCATTAATGTCGTAAAATTGTTGGATTACACAGGTCAAAACGTGTAGAGAAAAGAATACCCTCAAAAGTGATTGAATCTAGAGTTTATGATCATGATGGGAATGTTACAGGGACATCTGAGTCATGCTCCTGGGATGCAGAGGATAAAGCATGCAGTAGTGACAACCAAATTTCCTCACTGAGAAAAGATGATAAACTTCAAAGAAGGTAACTAATAAATTCTTCTGCAATATTTAGGACTTATAGGCTCTCTTGACTCAGCAATCTCTGTCAAATTTTAATTCTTTATGATTATAGTGATTTTGGTTTATTAGTGCTTCCATTAGCCATCTCTTAAGCAGAGTAGACGATTGTTCTGTTAAAGCTGTGATATTGAAATTTAATATATCTGTACATGGGTCAAGATTGCTTATTAGGATTATTAAGATTTCTGCACCAATTAATGAACTTCCTAACTCACTTTAAGTTGATTACGTATGTCATCCAACCCGATGAAAAAAACTCACATTTTAGAGTTTAATGCAATCTGTATAAATAGTTTAATATCATGACCTGTTATTTCTCATTGTGATGCTATAATTATTTTTTGTCATTGGCGTACTGTCTTCTTTAGAGCTCCTTTTGATTCCCCTTCATCATTGCCATCATCATCATCATCACAGTGCATTATACCTGAAGACAAGGAATTTTTTACACCTTTTATTTTATTTTATTTTTTTGGTTAGTTATTGTAGGTTCTTATCAACTTACAAGCTTGATCTCTTAAAGTTGGGTAAAACAAAATAACCATGAGCAATTCTTGGAAATCTTATTCTGTAGTTAGTGTTAATGTATACACCCAAACCTTCACTTTCTGGACTTATAGCTTTAGGAAATTTAAGGACACTTTGGATAAGAAAATCCGTTGGCATATTTGTCCTGCACTTTGGGGACTGTTCTGTTATTTTGGAACATCAACTAGCAATGCAAGAGTTCCTAGTGCAGTTTTGCTTCTTCTCTTGTGATGTTTACTGGACTGATGAATGGTAATATTGAATAAGCTCTGACGTTGTACTTAAAATGTCACCTACACCTTATATTTTTTGTAATATTTTTCCATTGCACAATGATCTTCAATGTAATCCATAATCTAGCAACTTTTTGTTTTGAAGTTTTTGTCCCTGTTTCGCTGTGATCACATAACTGAGTGTACATGAATGACAACTGTAATTAGGAACAATTTCATTTAGGGTAAAATTAATTCTCTGGTTTTTTATTCCAGTCAAATGGTTTATTTGGCTTTATTCTAATCTATACGTCCTACTGTATGTGCAAATATGTTCATGAAATAATATATGTCTGGCAGGGTGCTTGAAAAAGACATTGTTAAAGGTAAGTCCAGAAATTTGATGGATACTTTGGACAAAGTGCCTGTGGGAGAAAAGCCCAAGACAGGAGACAAACTGCCCAAACGTAACAGTCATTCTAGTGATGGAGACAAATACATGTCATATATCAAGGTTGGGCTCTCCACTTATTTTGTTTTCTTTTCAAGCAATACTTAATTGACAGAAACAGCATGGTAGCCGGGTCAGTTATCTCTTTAGTATCAATTATTAGAGGAACAACAAAAGTTGCTCAGTTATGTGAAATCAATTATTGACACTGAAACTTGTAAATATTGGGACAGTGGCTGACTTATTTTTTTCCGGTGTCTTCTTTCTTTCCTATTGCTTTGTTTTGGTTAGGTATTTTAGTGTAACTTCAGTTATATGGATTTAATAACAACAAAAGAGGAGTATTTCTGAAGATATTTTTTGTTAGGGCATTTGCTAATTGTTTTCTTTATGCATTGTTTCAGATTAGTAGGCAGCAGCATGAACTTGTTAAGAATATGAAGCAGTCTGGTAAAAGCATTCAATCTAGGTCCCTTAACCGTGTTTTGGGTAACCTTGAAAAAATTGATGTACAACCATACAATATATTTGTCAAAGAGGAAAAGAAGAAGTTGCAGGAGCATTGGTTAGTGAAATGTTCACGTGGCTATATATTTTTCAAATAGGTTATGATTGAACAGATTACATTTTAAAATTTTTCTCGTGATTTCTCAATAGAATATTTTTTATTTGCATAGGTTGCTACTAGTAAACAAAGACCTCCCTCAAGCATATGTGAACTGGAAAGAGAGACAGAGACAGAGAGATGCTGTGATAAACTCTTTGGTTGCAGAGATGAAGGATAGATCAAATTCATTCATAGAGGTTTGTTGTAGAGTTTTCTTATTAGAGTCTTCTATAATTTGGTATAATTTGGTTGCATATCTTGTATCAGTTTCCATGGTCCCATATCATGGGCATATTTTCATAATAGCTGTTACTTAAAAATTTTCCCTCAGGAAGAGGATGATGTAAACTCAGGTAGTGAACTTAAGGATCAGGATGATGTGAATTCAGGGAGTGAACTCCATGATCAGGTCACGGGCAACATTAACTCAGGGAGTGAACTTCATGATCAGGATGAGGACATGAACTCTGGGAGTGAACTTCAGGATCAGGACGGTGACAACATGAACTCAGGGAGTGAACTTCAGGATGAGGATGAGGATAGCATAAGCTCTGGAGGCAAGCCGAAGAAGGATCAGAATGATGATAACGTGAATGCAGGAGGTGAGCTACAGGATCAGAATGAGGATAATGTGAGCTCAGGGAGTGAACTTCAAGATCAGGGGGAGGATAATGTAAACTCAGGTGATGATGAGCTTCAGGGTCAGGTGAAGGATGGAGATCAGTCTGAGTTGAAAGATGATGAAGATTTTATTTCTAGGTCCCCCGAGCATCAGTCCCTGCACAATTCTTATGTTGGTGGTGATGAAGAGTTCAACCCCATGAGTGTGGATACAGAAAAGAATCTTCTTCTATCAAAATCAAATAATACTTCACCGAATAAAGATGGGTATTCAAGGAATATGAACTCTCGGGATGTTTCCGTTGATGAAGGAACGCCTTTCACTTCTAGTGGTGATGTCTGGCAAGGAGTTGAAATGCCACATTCATACTATGATTCTGCAGTGACTCATGAGTACACTGCCAGTGGGTTATCATTGGCTAATCCTCAAGCCAGTGGAGATCAGCCAACCCGTATAATTGATCTTGAAGCTGATTTGCGTCAAGAGACAAGGAAAGAGTTGCTAGGTAGGCAATTAGACGATGGGACTTTCAGCTCTTACCAAATCCAGGATCGAAGTGTCTTACTTCCATCTCTCTTCAAAGGCGAGGGGTTGTTACCGTATCATCGTGAACAGAAAGGAGCTGATTTAGATTTCCAGACTTCTAACAATGTTATGATGGGTGATGGTCAATTTTCCAGTCATTTCAAAGAGCCCTTGCAAACGTCACTGACATTGGACCAGGGCCGCAGGAGAGCTACTGAAGTTTTCATGCCAGAAAACATGTCTCATAATATTTATTCAGATGGAGGAAGGTACTCAATCCCCAGGCAAGATCCAATCATCCCCAGACAAGAACAATTAGTACCCAGGCAAGATCCAATAATCCCCAGACAAGAACATTTAATACCCAGGCAAGATCCATTGGGTGCAGTAAATATGACCGATTGGGCTTCTAATAATGCTCGTATAGCTGGGCCTTCCCAATCTCACTTAAATACTGGAGATTTTATTGGTCATCATTGGTTTCCTGCCGATCATCAAATTCGTGGTGGCTGGAACGGATCTGACAGTGGCAGTCTTTCAAGTCAAAGTCTTGGCACCGGAGCAAGCTCTGATCAGAGTTTATTTAGTATTCTGTCAGAGTGTAATCAATTACGTTCAGGTAGCCCTTATGATTCAGTTAGAAATACTGACCAGTTTGTTGCACAGAGAACTTATGGATTAGTAGATGCAGGTACACCAAGGGTGAACACAATTGGACCACCGGCTTCTCATCCATTAGATTACTTCACCGGACGTGAAGCAGCTAGTGGTCTGGTGCCTGATGATATAACATGGATGAGCTTGCCACATCAGAATTCATCATTACATGATCAAATGGGAAAGCCATACCTAAGGTCATGGAATCGGTAGTGAATGTTTTACCAAATGTTAGCGATGTAAGCTTGACAGTGAGAAGAAGTGCACACAGTTGTTGATGTGATAGAATTTTGACTTAAGCAAGATCCAGAGAAGGTGGGTATACATACCCTGTGAGAGGAGATAGGTTTCTGTACATACCTATACCGAGAGCCCAACTCAACACCATGTACATATCTAGATATTAGATGCGCAGGAAAGAAACCAAGGTTATTAGGCAAGTTACATATTTTATTCTTATTTTTTATTTATTTTTTTTCTTTTGCTTCTAGAGAGACATTCTTTAATAATTTTGGAAGTAAGAAATGCTGGAGCCTGCTCCCTCTTTTTTGAGTCACACCTTTCACTTCTTGCTCATATTCAATTGCTTTTATTCTCGTGTATGATTATCGTTTTCTAATTGATCATTTTTTTTTATAGAAATATCTTCAATTATTTTAAATAATAATAGTTTTCTCTTTATTTTTCACTTGGAGAATTCAAGATTTATGTTTTAAAAAATGAAGCTCCATTATTATCTTTTTTAAATCAATATAATCCTAAAATGCAGTTTTATTACATTTGATTAAAAAAATGATAAAATAAAATATTTTATTATGAATATTCAAAAAATAGATAATTCAATAAATAAATATATATATATATATATATATATATATATATATATATATATATATATATATATATATATATATATATATATATATAGTATATTAGTACAGTTTTACAAAATTGGACTATGATAATCATATACATTTTTAAGCTATTATACTATGAGTCTATTATAAGATTATATCTAACATGATTTAATATCGTCTCACAGTTTAGATAGTTGATTTCTCATCTTCAAGAGGTATCTTTATACATGTATCTTCATTTGCTCTCACTTATAAGGTGATCATTTGTAGAAAGAAGACAACACATCAACAAAGTCCCTCTTTTACCGCCCAACACCGTATAAAAAATCATAAAATGAATAGGAAGGATCTAGCTTGATCAATTGACTCTAATTGGTATCTCTACTCCTTTCTTTTATTTCAAACAACTATAAACCAAACTCTAATTGACACCAATAAGGACAATTGCTCAATTTAAAGTATTCTCATTCAATTCGAGTATCAAACCATAATTTAGAATGAGGGAGTTTAATTCTTCACTTACTTAAATTAGTACTTTTTACTTCTTCTTTTGGCTTAACCAGTTTTAAAACACTTTCTAAGGTGTATATCTGCCCAATTATTCAAATTATGATTCTCTCATTCATTCACTTATCCAAATCAACATAACCATAAAAATTATCACAATTTATACAAAAATCAACACATGAATTCAGCTTTCACCATCAAATCAAAAATAGATTTATCAAGCTTATACTAATTCAATTATGCAATGCCAACATACATTATTCAGTTCAGTAAATAGAAATCAAAGTTTAAAACCACAGACTAGTTTCCCTTATGTGTTAAAAATTCTCAACAAGCTCATCAAAACACCTTTAGCTCCACAGGATGGTTTACCTGCAGATAGAAACATCACAAAGATGATTAGGACATACCATTATGATCACTTATCAATATAGACTTATAAAGAAAATTAAAAAGATGCATGCAAGGAAAAAAGGTTCACATGCAACAGAAAACAAAATTGGACAAAAAAAAAGGGTTAAAACTCAACTTATGTGAATGAACTCTTAGAGAGAAGTCAGAGAACTCTAGAAAAGTAATTTTTAGAGAGATGATGTGTTTTAAAGTAATGAAACTCATTTACAACAAAACAACTTATGCTAAATCTTTAAATATTTAAATAATATATTCTCACTATTTTTAAACCACTATTAATTCTAAAATATCATTTTTTAGATCTTTATAATATTTATGAGTATAATTGTATTAGGAGGTTGAAGAGTGGACACCTTGACCAACCCATTGACCGGCATGTCGTCATATGTACATGTTGACAATATTACCATAAATCATAACCTATATTAGATAAGAAAGGATTAAGGATAATTAATCCTACAGAGAAATCCTAAAACAAGATAAAATTACATATCCTATACTTATAAAGGTCAAGGTTTATACAGGTATTATATATAGTCATTGTTCACGAGGTATGCTAGTGATTGATTTATTACTATGTTTACTGTATACTTCAAACTGCTAATTTGAGCGGAGTGTCTTGGTAGAGTACCCGATTGAAGTTTCACGTCACTGCATCGAAAGAGAACATATCAATAAGAAGATATCGATGACATCTCAGCTAGTAGTGCGAAGAGTGTAGAAAGACGTGTGAGACTGAGAGGACATCTCAGTCCAGTAAAAACAATAATATTTAAAAAAACTAACCGTGATTGAAAGAATAATAATGTCATTTTCAAATTGGGTAGGTCTGATTTATGTTTAAAAATATTATTTATGTGAACATATTTTGTTGATATTTATTAATTCTTAATTTTTTTGAATTTTATTTAATAAATAATATTTCATATTGTTTTCACTTTTTAATTTTGTTAATTAATAAAGTAAAGTTAAAATTTCCTTATGCTTTTCGATGGGTTTTACAAAATATACATTAATTATGTTTTTTGTCCTTAAGAAATTTTAGTTTTAGTACTTCTTTCAAAGTTTGTTCTAGTTAGGTCTCTATCATTTTGAGATTCATAGAATCAATTCTTAATAGTCAACAACATTAGTATTCTTTATTTTTACGTAGCAAACAAAGTGTCATATCACTTGTTCATTTTAGTTTCATGTGAAAAATAAGAAATGAAATGTGATTGATGTATGAAATTAGTTTTATCGTCTTCCTCACTCGAAATCATTCATTCTCCTCCATCAAAATGCCCCTTCTATCATCACCAACCTTCAACTCCACACATCATCCAACACTGAACCTTCTTCCCCCAATTAACCATCAACAACATTTAACACCTCCATTTATGTAAGACCTAGAAAAAATTAAATAAAGAATAAATATTTAATTAACCATAATTGTGGATTGGAAGTACATCTAAAAGAGTTGGTTTGTTAAGTTAGAATAATGAGCAATGGTAACTCAAGTTGTAGGAATGCTTGGTGCGTTTAAGGGGTTTAAAGGGTCTTGAGTTTGAATCTTGTACGTTAGTCTGATGTTTTAATTATTCATTTTATTTTACATGTATACGTGTGATATGATAATATAATCATTTATATGTAAAACATGTAAAGGCTTGTTGGTTGTGCATGTGTGATTTATGTATTTTGGTGATTTTACAATTTCACATACATGATGGTTTTCGGAATGTGATTGCATGCGTAAAATTGTGGTGTATCTATATGTGCAAATTGAATGATTGGGTAGAATCTTTAGGGTTTTAGGATTTTCTTGCAGGTGTAAGAAAATCTGAGTTATGCTCAAAATCTGATGATGCACCACCTAGCGGTACATGCCTGTTGTCAGGCGACAACCAATGCACATATGCAATTTGCATTTGGTTGTGATGGTTGTGGCTTGGATTTCTATTGGGGTGTACTTGGACTTATTAAGGTGGTATTGTGATAAAATGGGTAGATTACTATAATGGTTGGTCTAATTCATGAAAGATGATTATGTGAGAATGTTAAACGTGATTGGGTATGAATTATTGGAATACATGGAATGTTACAGGTGATGTTTAAGGTAAGTTATGACCTTGTAGGAGTTGTATGCGATGTTAGTTTCTGTTTTTTGGAAGTTCTTGATGAGCATGCTATATTCTTTGTCAAATTTAAGTGTTGGCATAATTTCAATTTGTGATATATATATATATATATATATATATATATATATATATATATATATATATATATATGAAATTGATGAATGTGATGATTGGTGTGTTAGAATTTGTTCTACGGTGCCTAAACTAGTAAAATTTGTGTTACTGGTGTAGTGCCCGATGGAGCAGATTGGACAGCGAAGCGATAGCTACAAACAGGGGGGCGGGGTCCCTGGAGCATGTGGTAACCGACGATGTGATGGAACTAGAGCTGTGAAAATGGGTTGGAACCCGCGAGCCAACCCAGCTCACCACAGGTTCGGGCCGGGTTGGATTGAAATTTTTTTACAAATTTCAATAAGAGTTGATTTTTGACCCGGCTCATCCGGGTTGATCCCGTGGTGAGCCGAGTTGGCTTACCAAACTGTAGATGAAAGGGTCACACAAGTATTTTTTATTTTTTTATTAAGTTGGGCTCTACAATTAGGTCTTAGGTTGTTTTTTTATCCAACACATAAATAATTTGTATTTTTGTTTTATTTTGGTTTGTATTTGGATTGTATTAAAGTTTATTTGGATTTTAATTAGAATTACAATTTAGTTTTGACTAAAAAAAATTGTATTTTTTTTAATTAAGTGAACATGTGAGCCAACCCGTTTAACCTGCCAACCCATGTTGAGCCTGGCCGGGTTCGAATTTTTTTGGCTCGCTAAAAAGTGAGCCGGGTTGGGTTGGCTCACTAAATCATCAACCCGTGGTGGGTTGAGCTGGGTCGGGCCAGGTTACCCGTTTTGACAGCTCTAGATGGAACCGCCAGACGACTTATTCTACGATTTCGCCAGGCGATAATGTAGTGGCAGTTTGCGTTTGTGGTGTGTTTTGCATGCCTAGTTGTGATGGCCTTGGTCTGGGATATGCTTGCATGTATTACAAGTGGGGAAGTTCGTAATTGAGTTGGAACTCGTGATTAATACGAGCAGGGAGGTTCGTATTAGTTGTACTCTGGTATGGGGATACGAGCGGGGAGGTTTGTATGTTTTGTGCTCACACTTGAGGGTGTTACGAGCACAGAGGTTCGTAATTGGATGTGTTCATGCATGTTGGACTACGAGCGGGGAGGTTCGTAGAGGTTGGACTACGAGTGGGGAGGTTTGTAGAGGTTCAACCATGAACAGACAGGTTCGTGGAAGCATATGATATCCTTAAGTCCATGGTCAAGTGTGTACACGATATGATTGGATGTGCTAAATCTCATATAGATCATGAGACTATAGTTGCATATGTACTTCTGGTGCAATGGTATTTAAGAATGGGAACCTTGTTGAGTTCATTCCTTTGGGTGTGGTGTTTATGTTATTATTTATGCGTGTTTTATTTTGTTTGAGCTCACCCTTGATGTTTGTGTCTGGCAATGATCGTGTGACTTGTCACAAAGAAGTAGATGATAATCCAGGTGATGATGGTGAGGCATAGAAACGAAGCGAGGGCTAGCTGTAGAGATTTTATTTAAGAAACTTGTTTTGGCTATTTTGTAATTTCCTTTTAACTTGGCTTTTGATTTTGTATTATAATAAAATATTTATGAAGTATCTTTACTTTATCCGTTGTTAAAGTTTTTAATTTTCTCGCGCTTGGGAATGGTATCAGATGTTGAATTTTACTTTAATTATATATTTTTGCTTTACCAAGTAATATCTACAAAGGGTGTTACAATTTAGGTTGTTGCCAAAGCCATTTCTAAAAACCTTTAAGGTTCTCCAAACACATTGTTTCTAGGGACAAACCTTTATTGTTTATCGTGAGGTCCCCCAAAATTTTTAATTCTTTTTTAAATATATGTAATATATTATATTAATAAAATTAAATAAAATTAAATATTTTATTTTTTATAAAATATAATATTTTATTTTTTTATAAAATATAATATTTAATGTTAATAAATAATAAAATATAAAATTAAATATAATAAATATTAACAAAATTTATTGAAATATTTTTTTATATTCTCTCTATTTGTCTTTTAAGTTTATCATATATTGTATTCATCTTTCACTCTTGGTATGTTTTCTTTTGTTTCGAAAAAAAAAATTAAAAGTTAGATACCAATTTATTTTTTCTGCTCTCATTTCCCATGCCATCTTCCGTTTTTTGAAGATAAAAAACGCAATTCTCTCTTCTTAGTTTCCACCTGCATAAAAATAAAAAAAATTAGAACACCAAAACAGATTCTTCATTGTCTTTTTTTATTTATTTTCTTTCACCCAAGATATATCTCCTTTAATATGGCTTAAAGAATGAGCTATAATTATAACAGCTAGTTTTTTATAACCAATAGTTTATTCTTTAATAGATTCTTAGCTTGTCATAGTTTGCATACGTGTGATCATTTTAAGATATTCATATTCATCTTCTAACTGAAGTTCACATTTATTACTAAGTTAAACCATTTTTGTTTACAATCCAAAATGTGCGATATCACTTTACATATAAAAAAAGATTAGAAGAGTTATGTTTTAAGTAAAGTACTAAATTCCTAAAAAGGGCTACTAAAAATAAGTAACAAGTTACTATAAGTATAAGAATAAGAAAAATATGCTATCTCCCAATTTAACTGCAGATTAAGATTTCTTACACAGATTAAAAAAAATGATAAATATATTTATTTTTTTATACAATTGTATTATATAGCTTTATTCCCTCAATAAATATATTACATATACTTCACTCATTTATCAATCACTGATGACTTATTGGAGAATAAATTAGAAAAAATAGTTAATAAATAAATGGAAAGTATCCGTTATTTTTAGACAAATTACAAGTACTAAAACTACAGAGATTGTCCATAAAATTTCTTCCAAAATGTGTTTTGATGGTTCTTAAATTTGAAATCAAAAGTTACTAAGACAAATCCAAAATTATGACTTCTTTTATGCTGAAGGGATATTTTTACACTTACTAATAAAAAAACAACTGCTTAACGTTATTACATAACTATATTTTTAACTTAAACTACTAATATAAATATATTACTATATCATTAGAATCTATACCAGAAAATACGTTTGATATTATTTTTTAATTGGGAAATTTTATTATAATTTATGTATTTATTTAATAAAAAAATTATTACAAATAATTTTTTAACTTCCAAATAACTTTATCTTTTAAAAGATAACGATTATTTATTTTTTTAAATATTATACTTACAAAGTTATATATATACTTTAAATTATATTATTTTTTATTTTTTAATCAATTAATCATAAAAATAATAAAATTATATACATTTGAATATAATAAAATTAAAAAAAAAAAGTAAAAAAGCAAAACACTTAGAAGGAATGAATCTATTTTGAGAATATAGAAGAAAGTTTGAACAAATCAATTTGACAATGACACACAGGACACACACACGTACGCACCGTAGCTTCACTTTGTTAACTATGAACAATAATAACCGCTTGGCCATGAACGTGAATTTCCCCAACTATGAACGTTGTTGGTGGTGGTAGTTTCATCTTAAACACCAAATTGCTTTTCTATTTTCAATTTTATTTTATTATCAGAGACCATTTTTGTTGCAGCAGTGTGAAGCATCTTATGCCTAGTTTGCGAAGCATGAATCTTATTCCATAATGTGCTGCCAAGAAACGCTTTGTTTCTTCTTTGTTCTCCGATCCTTTTGGATATAAAAAACAGAGTTCCTTTGGTGCAAAAGAAAAGAAAAATGGCACCTTCGGGTTGGGAAGGAATGCTTCATGGTCATCACAAGAAGGAAGTGATTCGGATAGAACGTGAATCTGTTATTCCCGTTTTGAAGCCTCACCTTATCATGACATTGGCCAACCTTATCAGTATGTTTTTTCTTCTCAAACACTTTCTTTACTATCATTTCAATTGCTTAATTCACGTCTTTTTTTACACCCTTTTCTTTCTCTTTGTATTTTCTTTTCAATGTTTTAAATACCTACTATTTTATCAACAATCATTTTTTCTTATCTACTTTTTGTTCATTGACACTTCTACAGCTGATGGTAATGTATTAGTTGATGTAGAAGTGCTGATAGGATATTTGATCTTCTATATATTTTTAATTATCTTTTCACGTTGTGATAAATTTTAATCAATAATAAAGAATGTGTTAAAAAATATGATAGAAAAAGATATTAAATCACCTTAGTTATATCATTGTTGCTAACATATTCATTTATTTTTTACTTAAGAATGATAAAAGTTACTCGTTATTTTACCTTAATTGTAATACTTTTTCTTGGCGTGATTGTGAGCTCAGTGGAGGCTGTCCTAAATTTATGCACTCGGAATGGTTTTCTGGGTCTGTTTTTTGCATTATAGTAAGAGCTTGTACTTGTAGTTGTATCTCGAGCAGGTTTATGAATCTTGATTTATTTCTTTAGTGAAAATACTTGGCCTTAAATTCTATGATTCTGCTTCTTTTGTACTGTGATTTTAAATTGCAATTTAGCTACTGTTTCTGAAATTACCGAAAAATTATAAGCAAATTGTGGCAACAATCTCAGATTGCAATTTTAAGTGCTGATAGTTGTTGCAGTTCTTTCTAAGTATAGAAATTAAGAGAAAATACAGTGGATGAGGCTGCTGCTGCAATATGGTTGCAAAGACCACCAATATCACAATAATGAAACAGTTATTGTAGTTGAAACTATGATTGTAGTAGCAATTGCAAAGTTGTTAGCAATTGAAAACCATGCTCTCTGTACCATGTAAATTATTGAGTTTAATTTTCAATCCTTGATACAATGATAGTGTAAAACTTTTAAATTGCAATCAATTGAAAATATTCAAAATATGACTTAGAGTATAATTTGTAAGAACTACAAGTTAAAAAGGTTTGTAATGTGTAAACAAATTAGAAAACATAATAAATATAACTTTAAAGTAATTATCATTAAATGCACCAAACTTGCTAGCTAATGCAAAAACTGTTTTTATCCTATCACCATTCACTTCATGTAAAGTAATTTACTAAAAAAGTTAAAAACTATATCAAACATGAGAATTCATGATTGGATAACAATATAAATGTTAACTCTTTAAGTGCAATCTATTTAAATTCTTACTAATTATTTGGTGCAGCTGTGGTGATAAAAGTCTGCAGTTTTCAATCAGATGAAATAATACATGAACAACCCCCAAACCCTTCTTCCAAAACTTGATATTGTCTCTGTAGACTTTTGGGTGATTTGGGTATTATGTGCAGAACATAGTGCTGACCGAAATGAATTTTTGAAGCTCTGCAAGAGAATAGAGTACACAATCAGAGCATGGTACCTTCTACAGTTTGAAGACATGATGGTATTCTTTTCTTGACCATTTCTTGTGATACAACTAGTCTACTGATATGGTTGGAGCCTCATTCTTTTTTCTCACTTTTCTGTGCTTAAAAGCAAATCTATTCTCTCTTTGATCCTGTATCCGGGGCTCAGAAGTTGGAACAGCAGAAGATACCGAGTGAAGAAGTTGATGTTCTTGAACAGAATTTTTTGGCTTACCTTTTTGAGGTAGTTTGGATACTTCATGAATGTCCATTTTCTGCAGTTATCTATGGACATCTCATTTAAAGGCTAGGAAGTATAGACATGAAAATGTGGTAAATTTTATACTACAATGATATTTTGACACCCAAAAAGTTTACACCTATTTGATACTATGGTGAATAAGATTTAGCATAACAAAATGTTCAAGGACTGATTGAAAAATTCTGTGACTTCACGCAGGTCATGAAGAAAAGCAACTTCAAGATTACTACTCAAGAAGAGATTGATATTGCTCGTTCTGGACAGTATCTTCTAAATCTTCCCATTACAGTTAATGAATCCAAGGTTTGCAACAATATTCAGGCGTAACATATGTGCCTTTAATGGCACAGGTCACTTTGGATGTTTGATTGTGCTGTTAACAGTTGCTGATCTCTGTTTTGCTGATGTAGCTTGACAAGGTTCTTTTGAAAAAATATTTTCAAAAACATCCGCAAGATAACCTTCCAGATTTCCATGATAAGGTACTTTTGGGGCTGTTAAGAAGAGCATAGAAACACCCATCAGAATTATTAGTTTACTCGATTTTAACACTTTTGTGAGGGGAAAACTGACATATCCTGTTACTATGTAGTATATTATTTTTCGACGGGGCATTGGAATTGATCAAACGACTGATTTCTTTGTCATGGAGAAGGTGGACATGCTCATTGCACGATTTTGGTCATATGTATTAAGAATAACCGGGTAAAAAACAATCACATTAGAAAAATCATGATTTCTGTAGATGTAGCATGGGATGTTTTTTAGGTTATTTTTGCAGAAAACTTTAGCACATGTTCTTGCAGGTTGGAAAAGTTTTTCTACGGAAGGTCAAAAGGGTGTGCAATGGATCACAAGAAGGACAGTGAATTAGAGTCAGAAGATTATCAGGATGATGTATATGAACGGATACGTCTTGAAAAAATGCCATTGAGGTCTTGTTGAATCTCTGTGATGGTGTTGTTATCTTCTTCCCTTTCTGGAGTAGGACTTTTCATACTTCATTTACATAGCATTCATCGTTGAAGTATGTTTATGGCTGCCTCTTCTTGAAATAGCATTCACCACTCACTTTGATGCATTCTGCTAATTTAGATATGTGTAGTGCAAATCCTGAATGTCATTAGTTTCCACTTCATCAAAAAAATTTCACCTTTTGTTAAATATTAATAATGGTTATTTACTCTGGAATCATCACAGTTACCCGTAGTATGGCATTGGAAATTTCTAAATATTAACAGGAGTCCTACAATATAAAGTTTCAATACAGGTTTTTTTATCTGGAAATCCAACTACTCATTTGTCCGAGAAATGCACGTTGCTTTGTCTGAAAACTGCTGAGCTCATGCATGTAAAACTGTTTAAATCTTGAATGTTTGATTATCTTATCAGTCATGAATCTGTTTGCTAATTTTCAGAATCGGTAGTTTGCTGAACAAGAACACAATCCAAGAACCAACCTTTGATAGGATAATTGTTGTCTACAGGTAGTGTTCAATTGAATCTCTGATCTCTACTATGCTAGTTTGCAAAATTTTTTGATTTTATTAGACCGAAAATCATAGACCTGCTAAGAGATATAGTAAAAAGTTTGATGAAAAGTATCCCTCTGTATACCATTAGCAGTCTTTCCTAGCATTTCTAATCTATATGCATGCTATTTTGAGAGAATAAAATCCTTTAATTTAAAACTATTCTGAAAAATATCATATAAGTGCATTATGGTAAAATCAAGAATTTGAGTTATCTTCGGAGGGTTTGAGTACATACAAGTAATGCTTTTAAACTAGATGTAAAAAATCCATGAGTAGCTGTATTCTACTGAATTCTAAGTCGGAAACTGATTAATCAGGCCAGCTAGCACCAAATCAAAACAAGAAAGAGGAATTTATGTGAAGCATTTCAAACACATTCCAATGGCTGATATGGAAATAGTTCTTGTGAGTTACCTCATTTGTGAATCATTTCATCAACGTCCAATGGTTGTGTTATTACCTAATTACCTTTTACCCCAAGGTGCATAAGTGATGACTTGGTCACAACTTTTTACTTGACAGCCAGAAAAGAAAAATCCTGGATTGACTCCAATGGATTGGGTCAAGTTCCTTGGATCTGCTATAGTTGGGCTGGTTAGTTTTTCAATCACAGGTTTGAGTTTCTGTACTACAGTGCTTTTGATCTTTGCCATCTTGCACTAACGCAGTTGAAATGTTTTTCTCCATAGGCTGCTGTAGGTAGCTCTCTTGATGTGGATAAAGCTGATTTGAGGGTCATTGGTGCTATTCTTTCAACAGTAATTGGATATTTTGTCAAGACATACTTCACGTAAGCATGATAAACAATTTACACTTTCAAGAATGACTTTTTTTATAAGTTTTTATACCTTAAAAATTTAAGCAAAAGTAAATTACCCCTTCGAGAATCAAAGTTACAGTTTATGTTTATTTTACAGAATAATGTACCAAATCATCTTGTTTCGGAACCGAGGAGTTTCTTAATCAAATCAGTTGTCAAATTTGATAAAATGACAAGTTTATGAATGAAACTCGTGTTATATTATCCAATTGATTATATATAATCTATACACACATACATAGATACAAAATTTCAAAAAGTATGGCTTAACAAGTTCTTGTTAGATGAATCTATGTATCCTCTGTGGCTTCTAAATGTTAACTTCTCATAGGTTCCAACAAAACTTGGTCCAATACCAAAATTTGATTACACAGTCAATGTATGACAAACAACTGGACAGTGGAAAGGGTACACTTCTCCATTTATGCGATGATGTCATTCAACAGGAAGTAAGTGCTAGCTTGATGTGCTTTGTGTAATTACATTTTTTTTTTACCTTTTTAAATTATTCCAATAAACTAGTATAGATGATTTTTTGTTAACTTGTTTTTGTCATTACACGAAAACAATTATAGGGCTTCAGATGAAAAAACTGTAACTGATAAATATTTGTCACCACATTCAATAACCATGACTGCCTAAAATTGGTCAAAGTTCATATGACCTTGCTAAAACCCAGCCTAAGCATGAAATATCAATTTCTAGTAGATCACGAACTATTACACTCATCCTTAGGTATTCCCATTACAAATGAGATTAAAAGGTAGTGACTCCCAAAGACTAAAATTATAAAAAAAAATGCGTTTTTATTCAACCTACTTATGAACCTAAGTATTACAGAGCATATATTAATGTTCTAAAAACTAAAAGAAACAGACTTAAGGAGGACTTGTAAGAATAAACCTCATTTTATAAATCAATTTTGTAAGATTGAGTTATACGAGATGTGTTTTGTGTGTGGTATTAGTGTCATATGACTAAGGGATTTGTAAGAAAATCTAACAGACTTCGACAAGGAATTTGGAATGTGTGATAGAGACTTTAAGGAGGAAATTACGAGAAATCCAAGTATGAAATTATGTTACATTCTAGCTTTATATTATGCTTAATCTTGTAGGTATACTTTTTAATCTGTTTTCATTGCTACAATTTTACATGACAGAGGCTTAAAGGAACTAACAAGTATATGTATATGCAGCTCTACCTGTTTTGAGTTTTAGGCCACCTTGTGATTTTGCTGCATGCAGCTATGCACACGCCTAACATATAAAAGTCATGCTGATCTTATGATCTTATGTGCAGGTTAAAGAGGTAATAATATCATTTTTTATTCTGATGGAGCAGGGGAAAGCTAATAGACAAGTATGAACATCAATATCAATTAAGCAATTTGTTTTCTCTACAATTTTTCAATTTTAACTTAGGAAACAAGAGTTTTGTACATATGGTAATGTGTATCAGGACCTCGATAAATGGTGTGAGGAGCTCATCAAAGAAGAGTTTGGGGAGAGCTGCAATTTTGATGTGGATGATGCAGTTCAGAAATTAGAGAAGTTGGGAATCGTCACCAAGGTAGATTCCCTTCCAAAGTGACTATGATTTTGGTTTGGTTAAGTATATAATGCTGCAATACTTCCATGACTAGTTTAATACTTTATGTTATCACTATGTTCAGTAACTCCGATTATAGGTTCAGAAAATACTGGTGATTTTGAAGCCTTTTCTTTTAGCCAATTGCATAAGTCGTTTTATTTAATCTATTATACACAAGCTGTGTCCATTTTATACATCATAGTAAGTTAACTATACCACTTATTTACTTTTTTCCATCCTATTTCTAATTCACCAATCAAGGAATAGAAGTTGTGTTTAGCATGATAGAGGACTAATTGATAGTATAATTTTGTTTATTTGACGCTTCAAATGTATATGTAAGAGTACATTAAATGGTAATAAGAACTTTTAGACATCTTGTTTGTGACTTTATGGTTGTATTGTGTGTATCTTAAGTAAATATGTTCATAAAAGTGGGAGATCACTTTCATTGTTGTTACCTAATATGCTTGATCAGAAGATTAAGAATTTACTTAACTGAAAGCTTTCCTTTGAATTCAGGATGTCATTAACCGATACCAATGCGTTGGGCTGAAACGGGCTAACGAGATCATAGGCACCACCACTGAAGAGCTTGTCCTCAAGGCGAGGCAGGGAAACACCTCTCCTTGATGGTGGTTTGGGATATTTGTCAATAATCATGTTATGTCCCATAAATTCACTGTAAAACTTCCTCATTCTTCATCTCCTTTTAAATCTTTGCAATGTTCCTGAAACAATTAGTAAACAAATAAAGTCTTGGTCAGTTTCATTAGTATAGTTTATTGACATTGGTAGGGAAATTGGATCTATTACCTTAAACCCCATAAAGGTGAACCTGCGTGGCCAGTATTTGTGTTTTACACTCCTTCATCCCTTGCCCCCCAAGCTCACATGTTTATGCTTCAGAAATCAAAACCAAGATCAATAGCATAGCAAACATTCCAAGATCTCGTGGTCGCGTTTCTGAATAACATCTCAAGTGCAGTTTAAAAAAAGATTTGTACAAAGCTTTAAAATAAAATCTATTTTAATGTCATTTCAATATCTACTACTATTTTCGTCAGACATTTCACAGTTTGATTTAGGTGACCCGTATGATCATAAAAACTGTAATCCTATCATTACGAAATCTAGCATAGGAGGCACATGGTTAACTTCTAAATAACAGTTTCGGTCAGAATCTAGCAAGATTTTGTGAATTGCATCAAGACTGTTATCTACGTACGTCCAAAAATGAAAAGAACAAACGCTGAAATGAAAAAACAAAAGAAAAGTGCATAATATCATGGCTATAATCACTCAAAGGACTCACAAAAGCTACCAAAATAGTATAGAATGTATAACATCAAATGTGTACAAGCTGAAGCTACTATAAATAGATTTCATTTTCTCATAACCAAATACGCCATGTCCACAAATTTCCTCAACATCTAAATGTTATGAAAGCAATCCTAAAGCAGTCTGCATTGGCTACAATAATTGCAATGCAGCTGCAGCTATGAATGAGAATCACAATTTAAAGGGTTGATGAATTGGTTAGGAATTAGAACTATGAAGTTGAATCAGAGCATATCTCTTGATGAACCAAAAGCCTTGCCTTGTTAATGTTATAAAAGCAGAGGAAAATATGCTCCTCAAGATCCTCGACCTGGTGCAAAAACCCCTGGTGACTCTTCCAGAGCTGCTTGATAACTTCCTGCACAAGGTACCTCTCATTCCCTCTCTCCAACCCAAGGCTCACCAAAACTTTGTCCCCCTCCACCGCCGCGCGCAGCCGCGACACCAGGGCGTCGATCGTCCCGAGATCGTTGCTCAACACGTAAGCACATTTGGCAGCAGCATGAAGCTGCCTCAGTCTCGCAAGTTCCCTCTTCTCAGAGGCACAAACCGGCAGAGCGAAACCGGCACCACTTCCAGCAATTGCAACCACAGCATGCACCGTGGCGGCGACGGTAGCGACAATCACGGCAGCTGCGACCACAACGAGGCAGACGGCTGAGCCGCGGAGGAGGCGGCGGGAAAGGCGGAGACTCCTGAGCGATCTGGCGGCGCGGCGGTCGAGGGTGGTTTTAAGGGCGGAGAGGTCGGTGCGGATAGCGGAGAAGGTGTGGGAGTCGGGGATGGGGTTTGGGAGCGTGTGGAAGGGGTGGAAGAGGTCGAGGGCGCGAACGCAGTCGTTTTGGGAGGGGTGGGAAGGGTCGAGGGTTCGGAAGAGGTCGAGAAGCGGCGCGTGGAGGGCACGCGCGCGAAGGACGCAGTGGTGGAGGTTGAGGCAGAGGTCAGAGGCAGCTTCGGTGTGGTCAAAGAACGCGGAGAAGAGGCGCGTGAGGCTCTCGGGGTTGGAGTGAGCTAGGGCTTGCTGGACGCGCTCGCGTGTGGGGTTGAGGTGGTGGACATGGGCCTGGACGTTGGAGCGAATCTCGGAAAAAGACGTGGTGTGCACGGCGCGGTAATACGCGTCGGAGATGTTGGGTGTGCCATCTGCGAAACGCAGCGCTTCGTTAGTTAAGTGAAGAAAGAGTGAGTGGGGTTTAGAGTTAGTTACCTTGGGAAGGGTTTTGGACGGTTGAGGAAGAAGGTGATGAGTTGAAGGAGAGACATTTGAGCATTGTAGAAGGCATTTAGTTTTATTGTTAGCAATGAAGTGTATGACAGTGCTCTTCCACAATTTAAGAGAGTGATGCTTCTTCTGCAAGTAACAAGTAACAGAAGGGTGGATGGAGGTTAAAAGCGAACAGGGTAATCTTTTGTTTTCTGGAATACTATTCACTCTTTTCATTGCTCAAGGACCACACAATACAAAAAATTTACTAAACAAATAGGATTCTTTGTACCCTCCGGTGACTTGGGAGATGGATTCAGCCATTGAATTTTGTGTGTTGCGGGCAGGAAGCTATCTTCTGTATAAAGGGATTTTAGACTAGTATATTTCTTTTACATTGTTTTTCAAGCAGGGGAGAGAAAAATATTATAATTAAATTTAAAAATAATTATAATTCTTAATTTTTGAGTTAAACATTAATTATATAATAAAGTATTAAATAAATATGAATTAAATATGATTTTAGTTAATAACTTTTAATGTGAAATTGAAAACAAAATTTATGTTAAACTGGTATTTTCATATTGTTAAATAATAGAAATTAAAATGTATTAAAATTTAATATTTGAATGAAAACTAATTCTGCATCAAAGTTTTAAAATATATTAACCTAATAAATATTGATTTAGATTATTATAAATAAATGAAGAATGTAGAATATAAAATTTTAATATTATATTTGTTTTGAGGTTTAATTAAGTTTTAATAACCCATAAATATTGATTTACATTATTATAAATAAATGAGGAATATAAAATTTTAATACTATATTTATTTTTATGTTTAATTAAATTTTAAGTCTTTAATAAATGTGTTAAGTTAAAGTTGCAATAAACTTTTGTCATATATTACGTGTAATTATAAAATTATAAAATTATAAAACTATAAAATAACTTGTAGTGAAATTCTTAAAATGTGACAAATTATTGAATATCGTCCCTAATCAAAATATGTATGATTATATAATTGTACTATTTTTTTAATCAATGTACTTAGAAGAAAAACAATATCTGAACAATTATGCATGTGTACACTTAGTTACGCGTGGCAAAACAAACTCGTTTTAACCCATTATTCGTCAATCGAAGAGAAAATGGGTTAGACTCATCACGTTTTGCCACCTTAACACATAGTTCATCAATTCACTTAGAGAAAACAAAATATTATTTACTATGTCAATGTGTCAACATGCATGGGTTATGAGTGGCATGTATAAGCAATCTCATCCATTGAAAGTTAAACACACCTCTTATTCCATCTAAGGTCCCTTTTGGTCAGCAGATCTTCTCTATGACATTGATAACTCATGGTTGCATGTCACCTTGCATGAGTTGCAAGTGACACATGTATAAAGCTATTTGCAACCATCTATTGGAAATCATGTTGGTTTATAAAAACATTAAGAGCAATAAAATGTGGAAGAGTACTTGATTATTAGAAATAGTAGAGCAAAGATTGATACCTGATCTTCCAATTGTAGAGCACCTTAAGTTTCCCTCTTGATTTTCTCCTCTGATGAGGATAAAGAGAAAGGAACATGAATAATAATGTAACGTGCTCACAGACGGGACCAAGAAAGATAAAATGGAGAAATATTGCAGTGCTTTTGTATTGCAGATCTTGTGTTTATATAAACACAATACAATACAATCATAATCTCTATAATAAAGCCATCATTGAATACAATAAACAATATAAGAAATAATTGATAATGATGACTGCACACATGAGAAATAATACACTGGCATAATACCAGAGATATTGGGATAATATTATTGACATAATATCTCTGGTATTGATTCTAATAATTAGAATCGTAACTTTCTCAAACTGAGGTGACTTAGTCAGCCCAAGTTTGTCTCTCAAAATGTTGAACCTTGTGTGTGTGAGAGGTTTGGTTAAACAATCTATAATTTGATCTGCTGTGGGCACATAGGCTATTGTGACTTGATTCTGAAGCACTTGATCCCGAATGTAGTGAACATCTATCTCAATATGTTTAGACCGAGCATGCATCACTGGATTGGATGCCGGTGCCTTAGAAATCAAGTTATCACACCACAAAATCGAATTTCTAGGCATAGGAAATTTCAGCTCATCTAGAAGTGATCTCATCCAAGTTACTTATGCAGCTAGATCAGCTAAAGCTCTATATTCTGACTCAGTACTTGACCATGACACCACTTTTTGTTTTCTTGAGGCCCACGAGATCAATGTCTCTCCAAGGAAAACACAATGCCTTGCTATGGTTTCCTATCATCTATGCTAGTGGCCCAATCTGCATAAGAGAATCAAGATATATCAAGATCGGTTGATGGTTGATATGAAGAAAAAAATTTGTTGTGCCATGGAGATATCTCAGTATTCTTTTTATTCCTTGCCAATGATCTATAGTTGGGGAACTCATATATTGATTGAGTTTGTTGACAGAAAATGTTATGTCTGGTCGAGTGTTGGTCAGATATTGTAATGCACCTATAGCCTGTCTGTATAGTGTAGGGTTAGCAATAAGTTCTCCTTTAGCAGTGAATTGTTTCCATGTTACCATTGGTGTAGGGCAAGATGAAGATTTTTCCATATTAAACTTCTTGAGTAGATCTCTAATGTACTTTGTTTGTTTAAGGTACATTCCACCAGCATCTTTGTGTACTTCAATTCCCAAGAAGTAGTGTAGAAGGCCAAGGTCTTTGAGAGAGAAAACAATGTTTAATTGAGTAATAAAAGTCTCTAAAGACTTATTGTTGCTCCCTGTAATTATTATGTCATCAACATATATGAGAAGGAGTATGATATGATCATTTTCTTTAAGAACAAACAGTGACAAATCACTCTTGGTGTTTTGAAAGCCTCATCTCAATAAAGTGTCTTTCAACTTGTCATACCAAGCCCTTGGGGATTGCTTTAGTCCGTAAATTGCCTTGTTTAATTTGCATATGTGGCCAAGCTTGGTTGAATCTATATATCCTTCAGGTTGATGCATGAACACATTTTCTTTGAGATTGTCATTCAAGAATGCATTATTTATTTCTAATTGCCTAACCTCCCAATTTAAATGTACTGTAATGGATAGGACAATTCTTACCGTGCTAGACTTGACCACTGGACTGAAGGTTTCATCATAGTCGAGACCCGTAGTTTGTTGAAAACCTTTGGCAACCAATCCTGCTTTCCTTCATTCAATTGAGACATCTTCCTTGTATTTAGTTTTAAAGACCCACTTGGAGTCTATGATGTTATCCTACCCCTGAAATGGTACCAAAGTCTAAGTATGATTAGCTGTTATAGCTTTAAATTTTGCACCCATGGCTGCTTTCCATTTTGGATTGAGTAGAGCTTCATTAACATTTTTTGGTTTCTTGTCTTCTGTGTCTGTTTCTGACAATCCTATATAAGGAAGTTTTGGCTTGTAAATCCCTATCTTACTTCTAGTTTGCATCCAGTGCTTGTTGTACTACTGAGTTTGTTGGTTATTTTCTTCTGGTGTGTCATTTACATGTGAGGTTGCCTCATCTGCATGAATAGAGATATCATTAAGCGTTGGTTGATCATCATTGACTGAGTTGTCGAGAGTTGGTTGCTCTTCATTGGAAACTAAGTCACCTCCTTGATGATTCACCTCCCTATGAGTTGAGTCAACTATGTGGCTTGTAGTGGTACCTATAGGACAAGAAGAAAGAACAATACGGATTATTCTAGTCAGTGTTTTTAATGAATTTCTTGTGTCAAGAAAGCGATCATGGAAAGGAAAGTGATTCTCATTAAAGACCACATGTCTTGAGATGAAAATTCTACCATGAGAGTTGAGGCATTTATAACCGTTTGAGATTTGCTATATCCCAAGAATACACTGTGTAGTGTGGAATTGAAGTTTGTGTTAATTGTGTGGTTTAAGGCAAGGATAACAGGCACAACCAAACAGCTTTAGACCATCATAATCAAGTATCTTTCCAAATAACAATTAAAAAGGACTTTCATTTGGGTTAACTAATGAAGGCAATCTGTTGATGAGATAAACTAAGGTAGAGAAAGCTTCCCACCAATAGTGAAGGCATTTTAGCCTATGCTAAAAGTGTGAGCTGTAAGACCCGAGAAATTTAAATAATTAATTAAATAATTATTTAATAAATACGGGTAATAGGAGCCTTTAAGGAATTTAATACGGAGTGCTATGATGTGAAAAAGTACTAGCTCAAATGGTTGAGAGTACTTAATTGTGTCAGAGGACTTGGGTTCAAGTCCTATGTATGCTAATTGTATGTTATTTTGACTTGTGTATTATTTTAATGATATATTTGAATGTGAGTCGTGATAATGTAATCTTAAAATTATAAGAATTATCACGAAACATGATTGGTTGAATTGGTTGAGCATTTGCCTTGTGATTGAGTGGTTGTGGGTTAAAACCTTGTTAAGAACAAAACTAAACTTTAGTTTTTCCTAATTTTGTTTTTGGCATGGAGACAGAAAGGCAGAAAACCCTAGCTGCCAAGGGAGACAACTTAGGGGGCTAGAGACAAACCAATAATGGTTCTTGATTAACCATTAAACCTAAAACTTAATGGCATTTTCGTTTTTTAGAGTAATCTCACTTAATTAGGGTAGTAATTGTGAGAGAGAAGAGAATTGGAGAAGAAAAGAGTGTTGTATTTTCGTGTCAGGGTTAGGCAAAGGTTTTTAGAGGTATTTTCGTGCTGGTTGCTGAGAGGTTGAGTGTGGAAGATATTGTTGGGGTGCAAGAAAAGGCTAGGAGAGCTTTTGGGTTAGAGACACACACCAAAATTTGAATTTGGAGCAAGGATTCTAGGTAAAGGGAGCTATTTACGTTGTTTTTAATTGAATATAATATACTATGACTTGGATGAATTGAATTGCATGAATTCCTTGTTGAATTACACTATTTCTCGCAAAATTCTGGGTTTTCGCCCAAAAATCGCTTGGCGGGCATGAAGGTGCCGCTAGGCGGCACATCAATTTTGCCCAAATTTTGGGTTCTGTCATGAACTGCCTACCGACGAGACGGAACCGCCAAGCGATGCGCGTGTTTGTCACTGTTTTGGTTGCATTTTTGTGATTCGTGATGTGTGTGTGATTGTAAAATACCATGATATTCCTACTGTTAGGGTGATTTCGAATTATAATTGGGGAGGAAAGTAAGATGAATCGGATTTCAAACTAAGAAATTCAATGAATATTGGGTTTTTGGGGTATGAAGATGTGTGTGAAAAGTTTGTGGTGTGTAAGGTATAATACGATTGGGAGTTGAGTTGATAAATTGTGTGGGGTTTGTTGAGTTCTGATAAATAGGAATCTAGATCAAATTCTGGACATTTTGAGGTTCGGGTAAGTGCAGAAACATGAGTTTTCTGGCTAGGATCCGATACGACGCCTGGCGATGACGGTGGACAGACCAGTGTGGGACAGTGACACAGTTGGCTACGAGAGGGAGAAAGCTTTGGAGAATTGGGAGAAGTTGTGAATTTAATGGAAGTACATGGGAAGATTAATGCATAAGTGTATTGTGAGGAATAGATTTTAAGAATGATATTGGTAAAAGGGTGATAAAGGATTGTTGGAATTGAAGTGGGAGTGGTACCAGGAAATAGAGAATGCATTATTCTCATTGTGAGTATAGGTACTGGAAACGATGTGTTATGCATGAGTACTTTGGAGAAGTGTGTTATTGATGCACTAGTGGCTAAGTTATGTATCATAGTGTGTATAGACTTAGGGGAAAAAATTGATTAGAGGTAGTGTTACTGTTGCATGGAAATAACCAGTTAATGTCGTGAAGGTGCTGTATTTGGTGATAATGGTGTTAAGTTAGAACAAATCCCTGGAGAACGTAATACTATGCTTGTTAAATGCCAAGTCATGACTAAAGAGAATTAGGAAGTGGATCATAGGTAATGGACCATGTGTGGTGTGACAATACTTCACCAAACCGAGGATGAAGAATAAGAGAACATGATTATCTTAGGGTTATTTTGGTGGTATAAGTCCATATGCTCTGTTATGTGCAAGAAAATGAGACAGTGGGTATGCTATTGGTGTAGCACCTAGTGGCACGGGTGTGTGCGCGAAGCGATAGGATTAACATTAGAGGTCCTTGCACCGCGTGGCGCATGACGGCAAGGTGCAGTCCGCTAGGCGATAGACCCTGCAACAGTGGGTCTAGAAGTGACTGTCACCCAGCGGCAAGGAGTGAACCTCTATGCGGTATGCACTGGTTTCGCTTGACGGCTCTTAGGCTGCACTAGGCAATGACGCTGTAAATTGTGGCTTGTGTGTGCAATGATGCTATACTTGGATCAAGGGATGTTGTGTCAGGATGGGTAGGTTCATGGATGTTGGTGAACATGTGATGATATGAGCAGGTAGGTTCATATCCAATTACTCTCCTGTGGGGATACGAGCGAGGTAGGTTCGTATGTTCCGTGCTAACACTTGAGAGATGCTGCGTGCGGGGAGATACGTGGCTGATGGATCACATGTGTTGGACTACGGGCGGGCATGTCCGTAGAGCAGGACTACGAGCGGGGAGGTTCATAGAGCAAGACTACGAGCGGGAAGGTTCGTAGAGGCAGGACCACGAACGGGTTGGTTCGTGTGAGCATCATATTCTTGTGTCCAAGGCTAACTATTTGTGTGATTAAAGGTTGAAAAGCCTTTAGAATTACGGTCTTGGCCAAGAACTAATTAGGAAGAATAAGATGGGTGTATTACTTACCTTTTGTATTTTATTTGTTGTTTCTAATTTTTTTTATCAACTCACCCTTTCTGTTTGTGATTGGTGATGATCGTGTGATTCGTTACATGGAAACATATGATGATACAGATGATGTTATGGATGCGCAAACGACGGAGTGAGGGCTAGCTTGGGATTAAAGCTAGGGGATTTGATTATGTTTTCATTTATGATTATGGATTTTGAAAATTGTAATAACTTTTGGTTGAAGTTCATTTAAATTTTTCCGCATTGGATATTAATTTAAATTTTCCGGCGTTTGGGAATAATAATATTGCGACGTTTAATTTCTTTTTCCATATTTATTTATTTATTTAAGTAATATTTCTTAGGGATGTTACATTTGATATCAGAGCAAATGTTTTGAAGAGGAGAAAAGTGTGAAGAGTGTTTCGAGGAGATGAAGAGGAGATTGACTACAGCTCCATTATTAGCTATCCCAGATACCAGTAAGAAGTTTGAGGTGTATTGTGACGCATCCTATCAGGGTTTGGGGTGTGTATTGATGCAAGAAAAGAGGCCAGTGGCCTATGCTTTGAGACAGCTGAAAGTTCACAAAAAGAACTACCCCACCCATGATCTAGAGTTGGCTGTTGTGGTGTTTGCTCTTAAGACATGGAGACACTACTTGTATGACTCCCAGTTCTAGGTTTTCAGTGATCACAAAAGCCTGAAATACCTGTTTGATCAGAAGGAGTTGAATATGAGGCAACGTCGATGGATGGAGTATCTCAAGGATTACGATTTTGAGTTGCTTTACCATCCTAGTAAAGCAAATGTAGTGGCATATGTCTTGAGTCGGAAGAGGATGCATATATCAGCAATGATGGTGAATGAGCTGGAATTAATTAAGAAGCTCAGGGATATGAACCTGGATATAAGTTGGGGGAAGAGTCCATTAGATGTAGTGTTCTAACATTGACTAGTGATATCTTGGAGGGAATCAACAGAAGAATGATGCTGAGTTGCAGTAATTTGTGAGCCGGTTGGGTACTGAAAAAAGGAAGGATTACAGGATGGGATCAGATGGCATCCTACGATTCAGAGATAGAATTTGTGTGCTGGGAAATTGGAGATTGAGGAAGCAGATTCTAGAGGAGGAACACAAAATTCGTCTTAGCATACACCAAATATGACTAAGATGTATCAGGACCTGAAACAGTCCTTCTGGTGGAATGGAATGAAAACTGATGTTGTTGACTTTGTGGCGTCTTGCTTGGTGTGTCAAAAGGCAAAGATTGAACACCAGAGACTAGGGGGTACGTTACAACCGTTAGACATCCCACAGTGGAAATTGGATAGTATTACCATGGATTTCGTGATGCATTTACCAAGATCTGTAAAGGGGTATGATTCAATCTGGGTAATAGTGGATAGGTTGACTAAGTGCGCCCACTATTTAGCCATTAATCAGAAGTGGTCTTTGGATAGGTTGGCCGAGTTATACGTCCGTGAAGTGGTCAGGCTGCATGGTGTGCCAACTAGTATAGTATCAGACAGAGACCCGAGATTCACATCTCGTTTTTGGTAGTCTCTACAAGCAGCTTTGGTGACCCAGTTGCGGATGAGTTCTACACATCATCCCCAGACTGATGGGTAGTCGGAGCAGACGATCCAGTCATTGGAGGATCTTTTACGAGCTTGCATGTTGGATCATATGGGAAATTGGAGTGAGATGCTTTCATTGGTGGAATTCATTTACCACAACAGTTATCACTCCAGTATCGGCATGGCACCGTATGAGGCTTTGTATGGGTGACGATGCAGGACACCTCTATGTTGGAACCAGGATGGTGAATCCTTGGTATTGGATCCAGAGTTCCTACAACAGACTTCTGAGAAGGTCAAGTCGATCCAGGAGCGAATGATAGCTACTCAGAGCAGACAGAAGTCATACGCAGATAAGCGAAGGCGGCCTCTAGAATTTGAGGCAGGGGATCATGTGTTCCTCAAATTCACACTGACGGCGGGTATTGGAAGGGCTATCAAATCAAGGAAGTTAACTCCGAGGTTTGTTGGGCCCTATCAGATTTTGAGGAGGATCGGTGTCGCAGCTTATGAGATTGCCCGACCATCGCACTTGGCAAATTTGCATAATGTATTTCATGTGTCTCAGTTGAGGAAATACATAGCAGACCCGTCTCATGTACTGGAGTCAGACGACATTCAGATCAGGGAAGACTTGACAGTGAACACCGGACCAGTGCAGATTCTCGACTCGCAAGTGAAAAAGCTGCGGGGAAAGGAGATAAAGACAGTGAAAGTACTATAGGGGCGAGGCTACTCAGAAGATGACCTAGGAAAGGAGGATCGCATGAGGCAATCCTACCCGCACTTGTTTCCTAGTAAGTCCTATTTTTAAAGGTGGGGGGAATGTAAGACCCGAAAAATTTAAATAATTATTTAATAAATACGGGTACTAGGAGCCTTTAAGGAATTTAATGTGGAGTGCTATGTTGTGGAAAGGTACTAGCTTAGATGGTTGGGAGTACTTAATTGTGTGAGAGGACTTGGGTTCAAGTCCTATGTATGCCAATTGTATGTTATTTTGACTTATACATTATTTTAATGATATATTTGAATGTGAGTCGCGATAATGTAATACTAAAATTATAGGAATTATCACGAACCATGATTGGTTGAATTGGTTGAGCACTTGCCTTGTGATTGAGTGGTTGTGGGTTAAAACCTTGTTAAGAATAAAACTAAACTTTATTTTTGCCTAATTTTGGTTTTGACATGGAGAGAAAAAGGAAGAAAACCCTAGCTGCAAAGGGAGACAACATAGGGGGCTAGAGACAAACCAATAATGGTTCTTGATTAACCATTAAACCTAAAACTTAATGGCATTTTCGTTTTTTAGAGTAATCTTACTTAATTAGGGTAGTCATTGTGAGAGAGAAGAGAATTGGAGAAGAAAAGAGTGTTGTATTTTTGTGTCGGGGTTAGGAAAAGGTTTGCAGAGGTATTTTCGTGCTAGTTACTGAGAGATTGAGTGTGAAAGATATTGTTGGGGTGCAAGAAAAGGCTAGGAGAGCTTTTGGGATAGAGGCACACACCAAAATTCAAATTTGGAGCAAGGATTCCAAGTAAGGGGAGCTATTTACGTTGTTTTTAATTGAATATAATATACTGCGACTTGGATTAACTGAATTGCATGAATTCCTTGCTAAATTACACTGTTTCTCACAAAATTATGGGTTTTCGCCCAGAAACCGCTTGGCGATCATGAAGGTGCCGCCAGGCAGCACATCAGTTTTGCCCAAATTTTGGGTTCTGTCATGAACTGCTTGGCAGCAAGACGGAACCGCCAGGCGATGCGCGTGTCTGTCACTGTTTTGGTTGCGTTATTATGTGATTCGTGATGTACTGATTTTCCAATAGTCTCCTATGTGTGTGTGATTTTAAAATACCATGACTTTTCAATAGAGAATGCATTATTCTTATTGTGAGTACAGGTGCTGGAAACGATGTGTTATGCATGAGTACTTTGGAGAAGTGTGTTATTGATGCACTAGTGGCTAAGTTATGTATCATAGTGTGTATAGACTTAAGGGAAAAATAAATTTATTAGAGGTAGTGGTATTGTTGCATGGAAATAACGAATTAATGTCGTGGAGGTGATGGATTGGGTGATAATGGTGTTAAGTTAGAACAAATCCCTAGAGAACGTGATACTATGCTTGCTAAATTCCAAGTCATGACTAGAGTGAATTAGGAAGTGGATCATAGGTAAAGGACCGTGTGTGGTGTGACAATACTTCACCAAACCGAGGATGAAGAATAAGAGAACATGATTATCTTGGGGTTATTTTGGTGGTATATGTAAGACCTGAGGAATTTAAATAATTAATTAAATAATTATTTAATAAATGCGGGTAGTAGGAGCCTTTAAGGTATTTATTGGGGAAAGCTATGACATGGAAAAAGTATTAGCTCAAGTGGTTGAGAGTACTTAAATGTATAAGAGGACTTGGGTTTAACTCCTATATATATATTATTTGTGTGTTATTTAATTATTATTGTTTTTAATAATATGCTAGAACATGTTGAGTAATAATATAATCATAAAATTATATTAATCATCATGAAATGAGAATTGGTTAAATGGTGGAACATTGATTTGGCTTTGGCATGGTGAAGGGTTCAAACCTTGGTAACCCAAATTAAACTTTTTTTATTTTTATTTTTATTTTTATTTTTTTTGCCAAAATGTTCTTTGGCATGAAGGTGAAAGGGCAAGGAAACCCAAAAATCTAAGGGAGGGCTAGAAAACCATTATAAGACAACAACAAATTGAATGGCATTAACCTTAGTTTAATTGTAATTTCGTTTTGCATCATTAATCCCACATTAAGACACCAATTATTGGCCAATTAAGGGAAAAAGAGAGAGAGATTTTGTGGCTGGTTTTGTTGGATGGGTAGAGGAATATGAAAATCAGAGTAAGGTGAGTGTATTGAGTGAGACATTGAAGCTAAATTAAGGAGAACTAAGGAAGGCTATTGGAAGTAAGGGAGAACCAAGGGCTACTCAAGTTTTAAGCAAAGGAAACCAGATTAGGGGAGCTGAACCACGTTCTATTTATGTTTTATGCATAATTGTATGATTTATAGCACGTATATGATAGGCCATTTTCTGTTTGCATTGAAATCTGCATTTTTGGAAATTTTCTAGAAATCGCCTGGCGCGCTGTTCATAGCCGCCAGGCGGCACATACACTTTTGGCTCATATTTGGGTTCCTGCAATGGAACCGCCTGGCGGCACCTCCCCAGCTGCCAGGCGACGCATGGTACTGTACCCAGATTTGGTTTTTTTTGGGTGAAGAGCCTGGTAGTATTGGTTGAACCGCTAGGCGACACGGGTATGTGGCTCGATTTGTGTTTTTCTATGAGTTTTTACATGAGTTTTTTGGTGGGAAAGCAAGGGTTGGGTCTTAGGAGACGATCTGGTGTTGGACTTCACTGATTTGTAGTGTAATTGACCATGAAATTGGATAAAACAGTGTAAGGAGGCTCTAAGATTGATGAATTGTGAATTGTTGCTTAGGGAATCAATTAGCAGAAATTGAATTTGGGTAATTTGCTATTATCAAATGAAAAGAGTAGTATAATTGGATTGATAAATAATGGGAAGTGTGGGCGAAATTGTATTGGAGGAAGTGTTGGAGAGAAGAGTTGTGCTGGTGATGAAAATCGGGGAAAAATTGCTCAGAATAGTATGCACCGCTTGGCGACACGGGGCTGTCCGCCAGGCGCCATATCAGAGATGTGAGGGGTGCTCTGGTTCAAAAAAATGTTGTTTTTCGTACTTTTCGCGCAACAAGGACCGCCCGGCGGTAGTACAGTCCCGCCAGGCGCCACCTTCCACTTTTGGGCGCTAGGCGCCACCTTCCACTTTGGGCGCTAGGCGCCACCACTTTTTTCTAGTTTGCGCAGTTTTTGTAAAACTGCATTTCCCGGTTTGTTAACTGTTCGATTTAGGTGAAATTTTGACAGGTGGTCCATAACATGTGGTGCTTCACTTTGAACGGTGGAGAATTGATTTGGAGGTCAGTAGCTAGAGATATTTGTTATGCAATATTGCTAATTTTGAGTCTTTAAAACGCATGAATAACCTCTTGATAATTACTAGTAACTTCTAATAAAGCATGATTGGGTTACGTGGTAAGTCTTCGTCAATTTGAATGTTCCTTTGGATTAGTCACATGTGGAGAAATGGTTTGGTGAAGACATGGGTGTCAATATTAACTTGCATTTGTGCATAAGATCATGTGCTTAAAATTGTTAGAGTGTTGCTGCTTATGTTTTGTTTGAGCATGCTTGGGATGATCTATATGACTAGGGGATGAACGCATATGTGAGATGCTATAAGGCCTAGGACATTATAGATGACAATGCTTTTCATTAGGGGTACTCTAGAATGAGAGTAAATGAGAGCAACATGTGTGAAGTGTGCTTGAACCTGAACTAAAACCAGTAATGTGCAAGTACTGGTGTAGCGATTGGCGGTATGTGTCCCCCGCCAGGAAATTTGGAAGCGGTAGTGCCTAGCGGTACGTGTCCCCTGCCAGGCGATTTTGCTATAGCAGATTAGTGTTATGCTTGCTATGATGTGCGTGATCTACAAGGCTTCTAGGATATCTTAAAGGTCAGCTTGTTGGTGTTCCTTGAGTTGAGCTCGGAATGTATCCCTTGAGTTGAGCTCGGGATAGGGGTTAAGCACGTGGCATTCCTCGAGTTGAGCTCGGAATGGCATCCCTCGAGTTGAGCTCAGGATGGCGGATGAACACAAGGAACCCTTGAGTTGAGCTCGGGTTGGCGAGTGTTGCTGAGGTGAGTGTGCTGGTTGTGGTCAGTACGGATGGGTCCAGATAAATTGCCCTCCTCAGTAGTTGACTAACGAGTTTGGTAGTCTTGGGACGTTACGAATTATGTTCGTATATGGGAACTCCACCTGGCGTTACAGTGTATGATCCGTAGCATGGTTTCCCGCACATGCTCTATCGGTTGTGGTCGATAGGTATGGCAGCAAGACACCTTGAGGTACTCACTAGAAGATGTAGAACTCAAAGGATGGAATTCATTTGGTGTGATTGTGTGATTGGTATATTTGTGCCATATATATATGTTTATTTTGTTAGCTCACCCTATTTGCTTGTGTTTGGCGATGATCGTGTACGCGGTACACGGGAGCAGATGATGTTGCAGGTGGATCTGGTGAGGCTTAGCAGCGGAGCGGGGAAAACTAATTGGAACCGTTTTATAGAGTTTTATCATTTATGGTTTTGGAATAAAGATGTGATCTATTATGAGACTGTTATTGTATTTCATATTCCCATCATTCATTTTAAATTGGGGCATTTATTTACATCGAAGACTGTGATCACATTAGGGGTAACTTGTGAAGACCCGTCATTTCTTAATCTCCTCATTTGGGAAAAGTCAAACACGCTTTCTCCATCTTTGCTCCTACAATATCCACGCTGGCCCCTAAGCCCAGTTCCCACGCTAGCCCCCAAGTCCAGTTTTCACACTGGCCCCTAAGCCCAGTTTTCACATTAGCCCCTAAGCCCAGTTTTCACACTGGCCCCCAAGCCCAATTTCCACTGGCTCCTAAGCTCAGTTCTCACGCTAGCCTCCAAGCCCAATTTTCACACTAGCCCCCAAGCTCAGTTTTTCCACTAGCCCCCAAGCTTAGTTTTCACACTAGTCTCCAAGCCCAGTTTCCACACTAGCCCCCGAGAACTACGTACCCTGATTCTCCATTCTCATGGAGATACGTAGGAGCAAGGATTAATCCTCGTCGGACCCAAAAAACCAAAAAAAAAAATATTTTTGTTTCTTTTGTAAATTCATTTATTATTATTTTTGGGGAAGTAAATATTTTAAAAAACCACATAAATTTTGAACATTTAATTAAAGGTACCGTCTTAGGATGTGCGTTGTGGATTGCTAATACCTTCCCCACGCGTAACCGACTCCCGGACCCAAAATCTGGTTTTTTGCATACCTTGTTTTATCTTTTTTGGTTTTTCCTTAGGTTTCCAAAATAAACCATGGTGGTGACTCCAAACTCTATTTTTTGCAAATTTTAATTTTTGGTTCGTCGTCTTGTCACGATTTCGGTTGCGACAACTATTTTCTAGACATGTTTAAACTCACCTCCACCGTCACATTAAAGAGCTTTTATCTTCTTGTTAAATTGGTTTCAACCAGGCTTTTGAATTGAGTGAAAGCATGTATTGTTTTTGATTTTTTTTTTCAAAGGAAAAATCCAAGTGAACCTGTTGTAATCATCAATGAAAATAACATAGTACTTAAAATTAGAGGGAGATAAAATTGGGGCAGGTCCCCATACATCACCGTGAATCAATTCTAAAGGTTCCTTAGCATGAGAGGAAGATAATTTAAATGGTAACAAGTGAAGTTTTCCAAATTGACAAGCTTCACAAAATGAAAATTGATCACGTGATGATGTCTTAACATTGCAAATCTTCAGCACCTTTTCTAAGACTTTATTGTTGGGGTGTCCAAGTTTTCTCTTCCAATTCTCCTTTAGCGACATGTAGACACATGGATCATTATTGACTTGAGAGTTGACACTTGAAAGTTGGTATAATCCATTTCTAAGTTTCCCTCTTAGTAGTATTTTCCCTGTCAATTTGTCCTTCACATAACAGTAGTTTGCATCAAATTCAACCAGGTCTTTATTGTCGGCAGTTAGCTTAGATACACTCAACAAATTTTTTGTTATTTCTAGAACATATAGAACATAATGTAAGTTGAGGTTATTCAATTTGGTTGTGCCTGAGGCCATTATTTTCAATCTTTCACCATTTCCAAATAAGAGAGAAGAAATCATACCATTGTTTTCATTGAGATCTTGAAGTTTCTCATTTTGATGGGTCACATGGTTGTTAGCTCCACTATCAAAGTACCATTCATAGTCCTGATTGTGGTAAGGGGAGGCTATGAAAGCACTGTGATTTTCTCTCTTGTTATTTTCAGCATTATGATTTGAACCTATGTATGACTTATCATAACGATAAAAGCAATTTACTACTATGTGTTCGATCTTATTACATACCTGAAATGTTGATTTAGATCTACCTCTTCCTCTACCTCCTCTAAAGTTAGATCCCCTCTAATTACCTTGTGTCCCTGGTTTGTTGCTTCTCAAATCAGTTTTGGTTGCAAGGTTTGTTGAAGTATTCATTGAAAGATTATTGAAACGATTCAACTATTCTATTATGCTTTCAAAATCCAATAGTTGGGCTTGTAGATCAACCCAACTAAGGTTGATTCGATTAGATAATTTGACCACCACCGAAATTTAATCAGCATTCAGTCCATTTAGTGTTTGAATCATCAAATTTGAGTTGGAGATTGGTGATCCTGCCAACTTTAATTTATCAGCATGGTTCTTCATTTTGAGAAGATATTGATCCATCTTCATTTCTCCTTTGCGAGTGTTATGAAATTCTGACTTGAGGTACATTTTCCTTGATTTTGTATGTGCACCTGCTAGGCTTTGATCTTCATCCCAAAGTTCCTTGGAGGTTTCACAGTGCAACAACTGTGTTGCAATATCAATGGCCATTGAATTTCTTAGCCACCCTAGGAGAGCTTGATCTTGTGCAATCCACTTTTCATAGTCATAATTGGTTTTCTGAGTTTTGTCACTTGTAGTGACAAACAGTTCTAGGCATTCTTTTATTCCTAGTATGTAGCCATCAAGTTTGCAACCTCTTATCAATGGAAGAACTAGTGACTTCCGTATGAAATAGTTATCTTTGTTCAACCTGACAGAAACATTTGTGAGTAGGTCATTTTTGTGATTTGTGTTGGCTATGGAAGACATGATTGGATCGAGAGTCTTCGACCTTAAGTGCTCTAATACCAAGAAAGATAAAATGGAGAAATATTGTAGTGCTTTTGTATTGCAGATGTTGTGTTTATATAAACACAATACAGTACAATCATAATCTCTATAATAAAGTCATCATTGAATACAATAAACAATATAGGAAATAATTGATAATGATGGTTGCACACATGAGAAATAATACATGGGCATAATACCAGAGATATTGGGATAATATTATTGACATAATATCTCTGGTATCGATTCTAATTAGAATCGTAACTTTCTCTAACTGACGATAACCCTTTATATAACTTTTGGCAATTACTTACTTAATTTCAGTATTTCTAATTTGGCCCCTTAAACAAATTAGAATGTTGTTGGCATTTACACATTTAATATACCATGACATGTATATACTTTTAGCCATAGATTTAATTAATTAGATCACTTTAATACTTTGGCTAATAATATAATGGTCCTAAAATATTTAATTATTTAATTTTATATATATATATATATATATATATATACTTATAAATCCTTATAAATGTGTTAGACTTTATGAGCTCAAAATTGTCATTATATGCCTTGAGCATACTTAAGAGATCTCATCCATTGATTACATCCGCATATAGAACCAAAACAATTTTAATTGCATTAATCACAATTAAATCTAACAATGATCATTAATGTTAACAAAACTAAATAACACAAACTCATCATGACATGTGTAGCATGAAAATTACGTGAAGGTGACCTGTACACTCTATTTTCAACTAATCATTACTTTATCTCAATAAGATTAATATAATAACATTCATATACAAAGTGTAATTTTTTAATAATATCCAAAGTATGTCCAAAGACAATGCATGCATGCATAAAATCAAACATAGAACACAACACATTAAAGTGACTAACTCCCATTAAACCAAAGATTTTGCAAACAACAAAACACCCATATGAGTAATATGCTTATGAAAGACCTTGGATGGAATTCCCTTAGTAAGAGGATTTGTCATCATGGAGTTTTTCCCTTATTGTTCTATTGAAAAATCTCCACTTTGTATCCTATTATTGTTAAAACACAATACAGCTGATATGTTGTCACAATATAACTTAAATGGTCTTTCAATTACTTTCACAATATGCAGCCCTATGACAAAATTCCTCAGCCATATTCCTTATTTGATGCCTCATAACATCCTACAAAATATGATTCAGAATACCCAATGATCTCTAACTGATCTAACCTTCTGTATGTGAACATATAATCTCTTGTTCTCTGTAAATACCTCAACACTCTTTTAGGTTCTTTCCAAATGATATTGCTTAAATATATGCATAATACCTCAACTATGAATGCTATATCCAGATGCATACATACTTGAACATACATCAAACTCTCTACGGTTACATTTCCTGAATTTCCAAATTTCCTTTTGAGAATTGATTGAGATTGAACTGAACTTACTCTCACTGAATTTGTGATACACACAATCATCAACAACATTCATCTTGAAATCAAATAAGAGAATCACTTGATTAAATTTGTGGTACCATTGACGAGATGCCTATTTTATCCCACAAATGGATTCTGTCCAATTGCAAACCATATTCTTTGAGTCTTCTAACACAAAGTTTTTTGGTTGCACCATATAATTTGTCTCATCAATGTTGCAATTGAGAAACATTGTCTTGACATCCATTTGATGAAGCTCCAAATCAAAATGTGCAACAAGATCCATGATTGTTGTTGTAAAAGAGTCTTTCAATGAAACTAGAGAGAAAGTCTCTTCAAAGTCAATCCCTTCCTTTTGAGTATTCCCCTTTTCCACAAGACAAGCCTTATACCTCTCCGCACTACCTTTGGAATCCTTCTTGGTCTTAAATATCCACTTATAACCAATGGGTTTCACACCTTATGGCAATAGGACAAGTTCCCAAACCTTATTGTTTGCATGGACTTATACTCCTCATTCATCTTTCATCATACCATTATTTTCCATATTTTGTTAGAGAAATACCACATAATCATCTAGAATAGTACTTCTCCTCTCTCATGGATCTCTGCAAAGTTACTAGCTCAAAAAGTATAGGTTCTTTAGGATCTTGATTTTGTTCTTGAGGTTTTGAACTTGCTTCATCAAAAGCAATTATATGAATCAAATCTGGAATTGTCACCAATTCTTCCTCAAAGACGAAGCCTTTAACCTTATGCTTCCCCCAAACTCAATATCCTCAAAGAATCTGGCAGTTCTCATCTCAAAAAACATTATTCTTTAATTTGGGATCATATAATTTATAGCCCTTGATCTCATTGTTTGGTTTGTTTACCTTTATAACCATTTGACACAAGTCGTTCAACTCTAGTCTTAAAGATGTGACCTAGATCACATTAATACTTTGACTAATAATATAATGGCCCTAACACATTTAATTATATATATATATATATATATATATATATATATATATATATATATATAACCTAAATTGCTAACAAATCAGGCACACCTCATATCCTATTGATGATTCCTTTTGGCTAGCACATATTCTTAGTGATGTTGATAAGTGATTTGAATGCCATTGCGCTTGTAATCCAAGTGGCACATGTATGGAGGCACCCAAACAATTCAATGCAAGTTAAGCATGCATCTCATTCCATATAAATCCATTTTACTCATCACACCTTCCTAGTGACTTTGAAAAGTGATGTCTATGTGTAAATGTGAATGTGTTTTGAGTGACATGCGTATGGAGCCACCTGGAACAACCCATGAGTTAAATACTTTCTTCTAAAGCTCATAAAATAGACACAAGGTACAAGATAAAACTTTATAATAAGACAAAGAACATATTTAAATTTATAAGCAAAGTCATCAGAGTTACTCATGCCCACAAGGCTCCAACCTAGCATAAATACTTTGTTGTATGCTTAAAATAATGTTGTAAGTACAAGGAAAGCATGTTCAGAACTAAAGGTAGAGTGTGAAGCAACAAGTTAAGCGTAACAGAAATCCTTTAAGTTAAAAGGCTACTAACTACTGCGACAACTTTGAGACACAACAAAAAATTAGCATGCTACTCTCAAAGATCTTATTCAGAGTGTTTATAAATGGAGGGTTTGTCATGCAAAACCAACTAAAATTTTTATTTAAAAGGTTAATGTATTGTTCATATTTTCTTTTCGCAAAATTTCTCTAAGTGTTAGATCATATAAATATCTAACAAGATGATCAAGAGCATGTTATTTTTTTGTTAAACCTCCACTTTGTTTGAAGTATTTCTCTCATAAGAAATTCTTATTTGTTCCTACCATGCCCAATAGTCCCAAATCGTTTGGGAGTCGATGCTTAAGGTAGTTTAAATACTTCTTCTTCCTTCCATCCTTCGAGGCGCCTTTTAAGGACAAAATTGTGACGAACCTCCATGCTTCAAAATGAACAATACCACGGATGCATGGTGGTTAACCCTAATGATGTCACTCGATAAGCTTGAGATCAGAACATTGTCGCCTACCGTGAGGTCGATAACAAGGTTCTAAGACGAAGCATTGGTTCCTTTAGCCCCCCATTGGGGATGAACAATCATTTCCCTTATACCTTAATTGGGGGAGCTTATGTTCCTACCACACCCAATAGTCTCACATCGCTTAGGAGTCGACACCTAAGGCAATTTAAATACTCATTCCTCCTTCTACCTTCTAAGACACCTTTTAGGACAAAACCATGACGGAGCACAAGCTCCAAAGTGGACAATATCTCAGATGAGGGGTGATTGACCCTAACGATGTCACATAGTGGACTTGGGATTGAAACATTATTTGTTATATCCTCTCTTGTAAGAGTTTTTCTTTTAATATTATAACAACTCTTTTATTGTAGCAAAAAGTGACAAATATTTGATACTTGGGAAAGAAGAAAGTGGCTTCATGAAAAAAAAATACTTGTGTTCTTTATCTTAAGGGGATATGAAAGAAATTGTTAGCTCTAAATAGGACATAGCTTATAAAAAAACTCTAGAAAACTTTTAAAAGCAATCAAGTTTTAAGTAAACCATGATTGAAATAATTAAGTATGTGCATACATTTAACCGCCTCATTATGTGATGGTTGTAACTTCACTCACATGTCACTTTCATTACATGTAAAGGTTGTAACTTCCTTCATGTGTTACCATTATAATTAGTTTTCACCTAAAAGTCAACATCAAGATGACTAAGCTTCCTTTTACCCATTTAATGTAGTAGATGATCAAACTTCTCCATCTATCTATAAATAAGAGGTTCCCTCTCATGTACGAAACAAACATGAATTTGAATACATTTATGATAATTTTGGGTGTCATGAGAGTATGAAACTCTTTCTCATGTGTTATCTTATAGATCTTCTTCAAATCTTCAATATGCTTATTATTGGTTCTTCTACAAAGGTGGTGTGTTCTTTCCACACTTCTTTCCTTAATTTATTTTTGCTTTTCAATTGTTTTATCTTTGTTTGTGCGTTGGTTGAGAGCTTCTAAATATTTTTCTTTCAAATGAGTTGATGGATCCTACAATATCTATGAAGAATGATCATCAAAAGAGGAAATGTTGATGTGTTGACCAGGCTTATTCTTTTGGTTGATTTTATTTTCTTGAATGCAAATTCAATTTCAAATCTTTATCATATGAAAATTGATCTCCTAAATTTAAGAGGTGAGGTATTACAATATGTATGTAGTTATACTTAATAAGTATTACTAGTAGGTACTTGTTGTAGCAATTGTGTAATGCAATTAACTATAAATACTATAGTAAGCCTCCTCTATCGTAATGTAATTTCTATTTGTTAATTTCATTTAAAGTTCATGTGAAGCATACATAACCTAGTTGACTATATCTAATACAGAAGTTAATTCTAAAAATTTAGTCTCCATATCAACTTCACATATCACCTAGACTTGTTTGATAACATCTTAACAAACATAAAACATGACATGCCCAAAATATTAATGAAATTAGGAAAGCATTCACTAGTAACACCCATGTAAGGTGTTAAAACTAAAAAAACACCATTGCACAATAAACACATATAAAATGGTATGTGATATGTCATGTTAGAAAGGTAACAATAGAGACAAAAAATTTGTGGGATACCAAAAAATGACACAAATGAGGGAAGAGACATAACTTAGGCATAAATAGAGAAGACAAGTTCTTCGTATAGTAAAGCAATGAGATTAGAGACATTGTGCCTATAACTCTAAAACAAGATGATATCATGAGAGAACTATGTTTGCAACTCAAGAACAAGATACAAGATAATGACATGAACAATGACAACCAACTACAACATGTACTTTAAAAGGCAAAGGAGGAGAAAAGAAAAGAGTGAGGTACGATAAAAGGAATTGATAGAGAAGAAAAATAAAAGTATTTAAATTTAACTTAAAACCAAGATTAATGTTAGCTAAGCCAATTTTGAAGTGGTTATTTGAGGGGAAAAAATTTCAATGTTTCGAGTTTTGGGTGGTACATTCTAACAAAGATATTATATCTCTAATAAGTTTAAAATTCAATATCTATGATTGCTTTTGATATTTTCTTTAAAAACTTTAGATTTCTTATGTATAAAATTGCTTAGCTTCTTTTGAGAAAAAAGTTTGCTATGTAATTTTTTCCATGGATTTTATTTGGTTTCCATGTTTTGTTATTATTTTTTTAAAGGTTAAATATGTTTTCAAATCCTAAATTTGGACACAAAATTGGAATTCATCCATGTCCCAAATTTTAATACAGTTTGGTTTTCAAACTTTAAAAAATGAATAGATATACACCTTCTAACTTAAATATGTAAAATATTTTTAAAATGTTAAACGATATTTCAGGCTGACGCTTGAGATGTTTATATAATTTGATATATTCCAACTCAAATGCAATCTTGGAACACTATTTAACACGTAAAAAAGGTTGACACCATCGGATTAAAAAAACTATATCCAATTATGTCAAAAGTTTGAAACATAGATAATTTCCAATTTTGCATCTAAGCTCAAAGACAAAAACATATTTTTTTTAATAATGTTTTCCATATATTGGTATGTTTTTAGAATATCGACCTAATTAATATATCATAAAATTAACAATGTTTTCCATTTCTTGCATCGTAAAATTATTCTCAATCTTTCGGTGATTATACTATTAAGAGATGCTTTCTTTACACCATAGATGTTTCCCATCAACTTTAGAATTTAGAAATACTTTTATTTTAGTTCTTTTCCCTTATATAAAATGCACTACAAGAAAAATTTTAAATAATAACCAAATTTAGTGACAAAAGTAATTAGTCACTATAGTGACAAATTTAGATATTAATTTATAAACTAAAAATTATTGGTAACTAAACTAGTTTCAAAAAATTATAATTGGTCTCTAAATTAGTAATTAAAATATTTTTTATTATAAATTAGTTTATAAATTGGTCATTAACATTAGTTACCTAAGTTTTGACTACCAAATGAATTGGTCACTAAATTAGTCTTTATTTAGTTATTTAAAAACCAATTTAGTGACTAATTTCTTTAGTAACCAAAACCTAAGTAATTAATGTTAGTGACCAATTTAGAGGTCAATTCATAATAAAAACCTTTTTAGTTAACAATTTAGAAATCAATTATAATTTTTTGAAACTAGTTTAGTCACAAATCAATTTTAGTTTATACATGAATATTTAAATTTGTTATTACAGTGACTAATTATTTTTGTCATTGCGTTTGGTTATTATTTAAGGTTTTTCTTGTAGTGGTGATTTTTTAAATCAATTTTTATTTTAATCAAATAAAAATAATATATTTTACATCCTTTAAGTGGAATAATTGATTTAAAAATTTAAATTTTCATATTTTTATTTTAGCTTTTAAGTGAATCAATTTACTCTAAAAGAAATTCTTTCACATTGAGTATTTATTTTGATTCACGTCACTAGAATGATTTAAATTTATGTTTTCATCCTACTATAATCCATCACATCACCCTTCAATTATTTATTTTGATTTTTTTTAAATAACATAGTATAATAAATTAAGAATGATAGGAGTGATAGGTTAAAAATGAATAAAAAAAAATCAAAATATCATTATCTATATTTAAAATATCAATGTGAATCAAAATATCATAATCTATATTTAAAATATCAATTTGATGAAAAATTATAAATTATATAGGTTTATATGCATAAACCTATATTAAATAACAACGTAATCACTTCCGAAAATTCATTTGAGGTCTATCAAACGTTCTTGAAGAATCATATTTTCTTAACTAAAGCAAAAAGGAAATATGTGACAAAAAAATAGAGCAAAATGCAATTTCCTACTACCAAGTGAACCAGTACGTACCAACAATAACTAAGCACTTGCATATTAGGTTTACTCGTTAAATTTTGGGAAATGCATTAACAAAATAGCTTGGAAAGTGTATTATGTTGAAACAATAACGAATTAAATATCATGGCATAAAAATGTTAGTAGGTTCACCAACTTCTAATGGCTCAATCAAATTTGGCTACCAAATACAGCAAAATTCATAATATACCCCAGTTGTTTGAAAAGGGTAAAAAATCTGTAAGAAAATATAACCAGCTTTCAAAGTTTCACTTGAAATAATTGGTCAGCACAAAATGCTACAATAATGGGGCCAGCCAAATCACCAGCAACACATCCTGAAGAAAAAGAACACACCATTAAGCCTATTGAAGTGAAACAAATCAAGATTTTGTTTATATAAGTTTTTCAGCACAAACCAGTATAAGAAAATTAGAAAGTAAAATAAAATAAATGTCTGTTACATGTTAAATTGGCTAAAGTATATGTTAAAATCGATTTTTCAAGTACGTATGAGTCTGTTCAGTTTAGATAAACTTTTCCAGAAGCATATACAAGAGATAGAGAAGTGTGGGTATCCATGAGTTAAAATCAACTTCTAAATTCGATATTAAGGTAGTGCATATACAAATAAACAAACTTATGGAGGAGAAACAATTTTTCCTTCCTTTTAAGTACTTTTGGAGAAATTCACTTAAGGAGACCCAATGAGGGAGTTATGAAATAATTTATTCAAAAGTTAAATTTAATTTGTAAGAAAAGTTTATTTAAATGGTCTTCTAATTTTCTTCTCTTTTTAGGTACGTATAGAAAAGTTTCTCCACATTAGACCTTAAATTGCAAAATTCAAGTAATGCAACAATTTTACCAATCCACTGGCCCAGCGATGGACGAACAAGGGTTGCACCGATTCCTGCTCCTATGGAAGCAAAAATTAAAGATGAAGTACATCTAACTGTAGTGATGAAAATCTTCTGTCCAAGAACTCCAACTTCATTGGTTTTATCAACATCATTATCCTCGTTCTGCACCTTGAATGACGATGAAAAGAATCTATATAAATCAATGCCAACTTGGACAAGCCATGATGCTGCAACTCCAAGCATGTGCCCTGCACAAAACATAAAGAAAGTCCTCACAAGTTAATTGATGAAGTCAAAAGCTCATGAAATATCATAATGAACAGATATTGTTCATGGAATGATTTGACCTCTGAATGTTGTTCTGCTCACACAATAGAAGTAAACCACAGTGGGCATGTTCCTTCCAGCCTTGCGAGTTGCTGATCTAGGGATATCTGTTCGAGAAGTCCGAAAAGCTCAAATAAATGTAAGATCTATTGGAGGGCACAGAATATAAAACAGCCATCTCTTACAAATAAAACTTTAATTGATTTCGCCTGTAGTAAAGAATAACTGTTTTATCAGCATACCTTTAAGAAGCTTCCATGCCATTCTTTGTGAAACATAATGAACAGCAATTCTTTCTAAGATCCTTCTAGTGGTCACAACGGTTGACTGTTATGGCACCCAAGACACATTTAAAATAATAAGCTTTAAATGTCAATCCAGACATAGAAGAGAAAAAATTGGGTAATTTTAGTTATTACTACATAAAAGGGAAAAAAAACTAATGTAGGGGTTGTGCAAAACATCGAAATATTCAAATCTAATCCATCAGAGATCCCACATGGATTATAAATAAGATCAAATTATAATATATAAGTATACATGGACCTCACATCAAAAGTCAGTTTTGTGAAGTTGAATTAAGTTTAAAGTTCACTTTTTATCTTGATATCAAAGTCAAGGTCACAAGTTCAATTCCCAATAGCTAAATTAGATTGTTGTAGGTTGCATCAATTATTCCGTGACATTGGTAAGATAGGCCAAGTCATAATCAAATTGTGGTGCTTGAACTAATATGCTCTTTAGTCGAGAGAGTTGCACTTTGACTATCACTTGTAACTTTTGGGTAGTAGTAAGTGTTTGATCCTAACAAGGTCTATTGAGCCTATCAGACCACTATGGAACTGTTGGGGATCTCACATCGACTAAAGATAAAGCAGATTAACAGTATATACGCGGATGAAACCTCACCTTAGAAGCTGGTTTCATAAGGTTGAATTAGGCTTAAAGTTTACTTCTTAAGATGGTACCAGAACCCCCCGAAAGCCTATCCTACTGAGATTTGTTGTTTGTTAGGTCTATCGTGCCACCATTAATATCTAGTCTCTCACGTTCGAAATGTATATACCTTGGAATGAAGGGGTATGTCGATGATCCCACATCGACTAGAGATAAGACAAATTTACAGTTTATAAGTGGATGCAAACCTCATCTTACAAGCCGGTTTTGTAAAATTGAGTTAACCTTAAAGTTCACTTCTTAAGAGGAACCACCCACGAACATCTAATCTCATGTTCAAGATGTCCATCTTCTGCAAGAGGAAGTATGTTGGAGATCACACATAGACTAGAAATAAGGTTAGATTATGATATATAAATAGGTATAAACCTCACCTTACAAACCGACTTTGTGAACTTAAACTAAGCTTAAAGTCCACCTTTTAAGACAATCCATTATTGTACTAATCTTTGTTTCAAATCTAAATCCCTACTTTTGGATTTTAAATCAAATCGAAAGCCAATTATTTGGATTGGATATTTTTTTGGATTTTAAAATATTCAAAATCAATGTTCATCCAAAAAAAATTGCTTGGTAGACAATTTTCTGTTAGTTTCGTTTGAGTCATTTTTTACTCTATCTGCAAAGTGCGTGTTTGGTCAAGACCATGATTAGGGCAATGTTAGGCTGGTCTTGGATGGGCATCCTTGACTTGGATTTTGTTGAGACATCCTCAACTCAATCTCAATTGGAGCATCATTGGCATGGCTTTCGCTGAGGTTCAACCAAGGCATCATTGGCCTATTTACATGTTACAAGTATGACCTATTTAAAATTCTTATCTAACCTAAAAGTCTATTTGCGTGAACTAATTTATAAAAAGATCTACAAATAAATTAATAAACTTAACTAGACCAATGAGCCATGTAGTCAAAATTGGGTTCTTCAATGTAAGATCTTATGCGTCTACGATTTTGGCGGATCGTCATTGAAGATTGAGACTCCCATCGGTGCAGCTTGTGAGCCAGTTTTTATATTCTGAGCTGGTTGGGTTTGTGACTTGGTTTACATCCAATCTGATTCAGCGCCAAAAAAAACCTAAACCTAAGTAAGCACAAAGCCCAATTTCCTTTCTCCTTATGCTGTCAAAACCCGCTGCAGTTCTTTGGACCTTAAAAATGAAAGTCATGCTCTTCTTTTCATATATAACCAAAAGTTACCCCACTTTTTTCACCTAAAATTACTGCTCTTCCTATTGGCATAATCAAAAAGTTATCACACCTTTTTCACCTAAAACTACCAATGTTCCTGTAGCAGAAACAAAAATCACTGCCCTCTTTTTACCTTTAAGAAAAACTACCACTGCACTTTTATCCTTCTCCAAACAAAAATCACTACCTCCTTGTTCTCTTTCTCCCCAAAGCACTCTCCCTTCTTCTCTCTCATCTATATAATTTTGCCCCCTCCTCTGTTTTTTCTGCATCTTTCTCCCATGTTATTCTGCCCCCAAAATATACACACACCATCTTCAGGTTTCTTTTTGATGCACAAACCTCTGCATTACGCCACTAAAATAACTCCAATTCCTATTCCAACTCCTTTGTTGTACTACACCACAAACATTATTTGATTTACTTTAGATGGATCCGTGTTTTATAACGAGAACGGATGGGGTTACAACTTACTAATCTGCTGTTTTTAACTAGGAAACACATACTTTTTTGTAACTACTAAACTAGGATGGGAATGGAAAACTATTTTGTAAATCCGTACAATATAACACACGCATATTGTACTATTTTGTAAAATCCGTACAATATTACAAACGCATATTATGAGGCATTTTGTGTACTTATGAACTTCCTCAATTTAGTAGTTAGATTTCCCGTTTTATACTTCTCTTCCAAATTTAGAGTAAGATCTCGATTTTGACAACCGTGCAGTGAGCCTAAAAAGCCCAATTAGTTTTGCTCACCATATCAATTATTTTTGTTTCTGAAAGAGTAATATTGAAAGAAATAAGAAAAAATCAGCAAGCTACAAGTTATTATATTAAAAATGAACAAACACACAACATAGATAGGTGCTCATATAAATTAATGATGTAGTCATGACGGCTCAATTTGAGGATATATATATATATATATATATATATATATATATATATATATATATATATATATATATATATGTGTGTGTGTATGTGTGTGTGTTGGATTATTCCAATTATTGGATTTGAATTGGAATTTTAAAAATCTAATCCATGCCCACCCCTAAACTAAAGGAACCATATTACCAATTTTTTTATCACTGAACAAGGAAAAACAGGGTCCGGCAGAAATACAGACATCAAAAGCAAACGATTGGTGTGAAAGAATATTTCAGATGGGATGGTCAATTATGAAAAGTTAACAAAATCTGAGCATGGGCTTGGATAGAATGATAAGTTCAATTTTGTGTAATAAAACAAATATAACAGTAAATTCTTTCATCCCTTAATCACAGTTGAAGTTTGTGTAGCTTTTGATATGGGTACTCCTAGAATGAGTACATGTAGATTATTCTTATATACATAACAGATGCAATACAACATAGACGGGACATTTAAAGCATACAACAATTTTGACTGCATTCATCCTATTAATTTTATTCCCAGAAAATTCACTGATTGGTGGCAAAAAGAAATGTTGAGTTGTTCCAATATATAAGTTTTATTGAAAAATAAAAGAAAACACAAGATAAATCTCACCTCACGTAAGATTTGCTTCACTGATTTTTTTAAAGGAACAACCAGATCAACAGGGTGCTCTTGATCCTCCTCCAAGAAATCCTCGTCATCTTCCATTTCCGCACGGGGCTCCAGAAGAGGTAAATAGAACATCAAGAACGACCTTATGGAAGTCAATGCAAATGTCCTCAATTCAAAAGCAGAGAAGAGAGGTTTAAGTTCCACATCATACTGCTTGATACTATATTTTAGTGCATCATAATGGTTTTTCTTTTCAAAAGAACTTTGTATACTAGAACTGTAGTCTTCAGATAATGCTGCACCAGCATCACAATATGCAACTGAAGACCTGAAAATAAAATAATGATAGGAACCAAGATATTAAACAAGAGAAGTAGATAAACTAATACTGATACGCATCACTGATCAGAAGAAAACTCCTATATATGATGGAATTAGAGAAATCCAACAGAGAAACCATAAATAACAATGGATAAAATTAATCTTTTTACAAATATGGAAGAGCCCTTAAGCAAGTAAAAACAAACAAACATTTGGATTATGAGAAGAACCAGCCTCTACTAAAAATCACCACCCAAAATCTCAAAATAATTCTCCCCTTTCATTTGGGCCCCCTCCCTCCTTGTCTCTCTCTCTCTCTCTCTCCCTTTTTGCTCCAGTGCATGAATCCCGTATCACCCTCCCCATTACTGCCACCTAACTATTTGGTTATCTTTTCTTCTTTGCAATGACTTATGGGATTAAGAAATAATGAGATAGTTAAAAGCAAATATGTGCTCATTGAGCAACCCATAGCACTCCTACAAACATCACAGCCTTTTCTTTTATTCCTCCAAACGCTAAAATTGGGTCAATGGTAATTCTGTCAAATATGACACTAAATCCCCATATATACACAACAAATAAATAAGTGTTCAGTATACGCACACACACACACATAACAATGATAACAATTCTATTAGATGGTCCATATAACAATTCAATAACATAGGAAAAGAGTTGTTGTAATAGGACAGGCATTGAATTACTCATGCAAAGTATCTTCTTTAGAAGAAATAGAGAGGAAAATCAAACAAATTTTAGCAAAGGGTTTGATCAATGATGACTACAAGCCCCTTTAGCTCACTACTTAGAATCTCAAATGTAACAATTCTAATGGAATATATTCAAACTCTGCAGATCAAACTCCAATTTATGTCCTTGTAATCAAGCATGAAGCATGTCTCCCTCATGTTATGATTTCTTCCCCAAAATGCTCTCAAATATTTCAAGTAAACAATTATAATAACAAAAAAATTGTTCCACCAAAATTAAAATTATAATAACAATTTTTAAATCCTAGAAATCTTAACTATTTCACAACTAAATGGAAGTGTTGAATGGATTCAAATTTATACCGATGAACCAAATTATGCCCTAATTACTAGCAGCACACACTAAAACTGTCAACAACCCATTTATCCCAGAAAACATACCCAACTTTTCACCATCATGGCAAACTTTAAATGTACACTATACAGTAATCCCAACCATACCCAAATTTTTAAAAGTAAAACCTGTCATGTTGTCAGACTGTGTATCCTATCCTAGATCAAAATCCTATAACACGACAAAGCATCATACCTAAAACACCAAGATCAATGCAAGTGTAGAAAAATGGAGGCGGAACATACCCAAATAAAGCCCTTGAGGCAAAACCAGTCCCCGCAGCAACAGACGCTGCGGCAGCAGCAGCAGAGGCGGAGAAAAAGGCACCAGAAGACTGAAAGGCGTGGGAAGAGTGCAATCCGAAGCTCGAGTTTTGGTTTTTCCTCCACAGATCTAGAACTATAGCTATGCCTGCCATTGTTGGAACTTCCAATAGTTGGAAAGCCTAGCCCACCCCGTTTGTGCTTAGTTGACAGATTATAAGTGAAAACTCACCTAAATTTTAATGAAAATAAATAAAAATCAATTCTTAAAATGTAATCAATTCATAATTTCACACACAATGAAATGGGTAAGACTTGAGAGCGTTGTTTACATAGACAAATGCAAAGAAGACTACAACAATGGCAATGAGATTAGAATTAGAAAATCCAATTAACTTACTCAGAACTCACATGGGTATAAAAATTAGCCACCTACAGTAGAAATAGGAACCCATAATAATAAACTCACCCTACCATTTAGAAAAAAAAAAAATTGGAAATTTCGAAAGGAAAGATGAAACATCTCAAGAACTCGTATACATCTCACTAAGGTGATGCAACTCAAAACACCCCCTCCATGAAGTTAGGAACACTAAAACTCCAACAAACACAATAATCAGCAAACCCATTTAATCAAACCCAAAAAAAAAAAAAATTAAAAACAAAATAACCAAAAAGCTGCAGCCCAAACAAATATGAAGGGGAATCCTCCAAAAATCTTTTGTTTTATGAAATTCTGGTCGCATCAACAACTGCGATCAAGTCAACGACGTATAGGGGGAAATTCTTACAGCGGCTGCCGGCGGCGGCGGCGGCGAGATGGAGGCGGTCAGTGGCTGAGACGGAGGGTGCGAGCTAAGAGGGGTTAGTGAAGTCTGCAAAGCAAAAAGAGGAAACTAACGATGCATCGTTGCACCGCTTCATAGGAAATTTCGTTAGCTGAATTATTACACATTTTATTCCCTCGTTTGTTTTTTCAAAAGAAAAATAATTTTTAATCACTAAATTTTGACGATTTTGTCTTACTATTTAAAATAATATTTTTTAAATGCTTTTTTATTTTTCATATTTTTATATTTCAAAATTTTAAAAATTGTCAAAATATTATTATTTTTTAAAAAATGTACTCACTTTAGTTCTTAAATTTTTGAAGGGTTATAAGTTTATAGTTTTAAATAGCAAAAGAAATTGATTTGTCTTAAATATGTAAAAAATTAATAATTTATACTATTATAACGTCATGATAAAATAATCTTTAATTTATTGTTGAATTAATTTTAAAACTATATTTTTATCATAGACCAGTGTCATAAAAAATTAACAATATAGTATAATAATATGGCTTTTTTATGTATTTAAAGACTAAAATAAATATTATGTTACTTTAAAAATTAAAAGGATTAAATATGTTTTTGTTCCTTAACTTCCGGTGAATTTTGGAATTAGTCCATTTCGAAATTTTGTAACAATTTAGTCTTTCATCTTTTCAAATACGTGAATTTAGTCATTTTAATCAAATTTTGTTAAATTTATTTGACATTTCAAGTGTGTTTCATAATAGTATTTGACTTAACAATAAACAAAAAATGTGTCAAATAGTATAAACAACTTAAATACAATCCTGAAATGCGTACGAAACATCACATCAACCTAATGAAATTTGATTAAAAGGACTAAATTCACGTATTTCGAAAGATGAATGACTAAATTGGTCCAAAGATTCAAAATGGACTAATTTCAAAATTCACTAAAAGTTAAGAGACCAAAAACATATTTAACCCAAATTAAAATAACATGATTTTACGCGTTTGAGAATTAAATTAATCATTTATTCCTTCATAACATTTATCTAAGAATTCAAATCTACACCAATACATAAGCATTTATATATATATATATATATATATATATATATATATATATATATATTTTATTTTTTCTCTATATATAATTTTTTTTAAATTAAATTAGGGATTAATGCATTCCTAAAAATATAAGTGAGGTAACGTATCCAAAATTTAGAGACCTAAAGCAACAGATCCAAACATAACACTTTCGGTATAAGCTTAACCAATTTGAAATTATCACTTTTCTCAATTATCCTTATCGAGATCAATGACAAAATCATAAGGAAAAGAAGATAGTAAAATATTTAGAGTAAGTGAGAATTTACTCTATTTGAAAATATGATTGATTAGAAATGATTTATAGCTCCCCAACTACTGCGAAATGAGATCAGATAGTTAAAGAGGCGAGATTTGGAGGAGTAAAATTGAGAGAGAAGAAAAAGATAGATTTTTAAGAGAGAATGTGTAAGGACCAAGGGAATGGAGTCGTCTAATGGAGGCTTAGACGAGTATGGTGTTAGATAAGGCAATGCTTTGAGGCAAGCAAACAAGTATGGGTTCGTGTGTGTGTGTGTTGTAGGTAGTGTATAGGTAGATGCTAAGTGTGGTTTGACAAGTGTATCAAATCGCACAAGTAATAAAGTGAAAAATCCAAGTATCGTTTTCTAAGAGACTTGTGTAATAATTGACAACTCTTGCAATTCATAACTCAATTAAACAACAAATTTCATAAAATCAAAATTAAAACTCTTTTTGTATTCTTATCAAACATATAGTGTGCAACAATATATGATAAAGGCTTCATTAGGATTTAGTTTCATGATTCTATTCAAAGCAAAAACACCAAACAATATACTTTTAATTCTTTCTCGAGCATTCACACCTTTTGTAACAAGTCATAATATCTTACCGACAAGTCTAAACTTGAATAAAAAAATCCCTATGTCTAATAGTTTTTATTATAAGTTTTCATTAATGATCAAGATTTTGATGTTATGAACGACTAAATATTCCACATCTATTTCTAGGATGTGAAATCTATTAGTTTTTCTATCCTAATCAAGTTTCCCAAACTATCTTTCAATTAGCAAGTACTCCCACGTATGCAATCAATCTAGAATATGCAATTAAAACAAGAATAGAACAGAAGAATGGTGGAAGAGAATTATATTAAATAGTAAAATTCATTGAGTTAAAGTTACATTACACCCAACCCCCATGAATAAGGGAGTTAGCTACTCTTTAACATTCTGAATACTATAATAATGATGAAGATGAATGCCTCCATCCTTCAGAATGCACTTTTATCTTCTCTCCTTTTAGGTCAAGTGTCTTTTTCCCTAAAAGAAATTTATTTCCCTCTCTGCCCTAAAAGGGGGATTTTCCCCAAATGGGGGTTTTATTTACCAAAAGGGTTGCGTTTTGACCTCTATCGAACCCCTTTATTTTTTTAATTGGATTGGGCCTCTAGCAGTTTTGTACTTAATGTTGTACTAGAATAACCAACTTTATAAATATCTCCTGTAAGACTCGGGAAATTGGAATAAATAATAATAAATAAATTACAAATAGTGTGGGGGTTAGAGGTACCTTAAGAAAAATTCTTAACAAGTCCTAGACAAGGGATAGTACTAGCTTAAGTGGTTAAGAGTACTTGGTTGTGTGAGAGGACTTGGGTTCGAGTCCTATAATGTATGCCATTAGTGTGTTTATTTAAATGTGTTTTATTTTACAAATATATTGTGAATGCAAAAGTATGACTTAACATGGTATATATGTGGGAATTAACATGAATCATATAATAGCTTGATGGTTGTGTATATGCGTGATGGACCTTCGTTAGCAGGAGTTGTTCTCTTACATGTTTCAGTGTTTTTGCTAATGGAGAAAAAAACCTAAAAACTCTAGAGTAAAGGCAAAAGTTGAATGGCCACTAAACTTAATTTTAATTAAATTCATTTTTCTTATTTTTTTATTTTTTTATTTTGGGCTGGAAAATGAAGGAGAAGAGAGGTTGAGTGAGAAGGCATAATCTCGTGAGTGTGGCAACAATAGATATAGAGAGCATTAGAATTGTATCTTACGGAGAGAAAGGAGTTTTAGAGTGGAGACAAGGGGTGAAACTTTGAGAGCAAGAAAAGATCATTGGGAGTGCATTAGGAGCAAGACTAATGATGATTACTTTTGATGGTGGATTGAGGATTTGGGAAATAAATACATGAGGGTTAAACATGGGCTTGAAAAATGAATTTCCATTGTGATGTGCAGAAGTTGACTTTAATCCTTTTATTAATTTTGGGAAAATTGCTTGAATGTATATACATGGTGGATGCATGATTGAGTGAGAATATTATGATTGAATTGATTTATAGGAGGTTTAGGGTTCCAAACAGGTAAGGAAATTTATGGAATTTCCAGAATTCTGATGTGTCGCCTGGCGGCACATGAGTGTACAGCCAAGCGATGAATGGGAGGTAGCAGCCTAAATTTGGTTCGTTGTTGGAAAAAACGAAATCATGGTAGTGGTGGACTACCTTGGTGCATGAAAATAACATTGATGGTATAATGAATAGATTCATATAAGGGAAGGGATAACACTTCCATACATACGTGGATTGTTAATTAGGATGAAAGTGTATCATGAGTACTGTGGTGTTGGTATAATTTTATGCATAATTGGTCTGTTGAGTTCTATGATCACATATTCCTTGTATATGTTAGACTACACTTTAATGATGTTATATTCCCAAAGTTGAATGCATGAAGGATTATTTTTTATTGATGAATAGAAGTTGTGATAATGCAAGTTGTGGTATGTTTATTTGTGATAATATGTAAGTGGCATTCTGGATGCGTAAACGTGATGCTTGATGTGTTAGAGTCCATTCTGTTCTGCATAAAACCAGTAAAAACTACTTTATTGGTGTTGTAACACCCTAGATGGATATTACTAGATGAAGCATATAACATAAGATTTCTTTTGGAATTAAAACATCATATAAAGTTCCCGAGCGCGGGAAAATTAAAAACTTATCTTGTTGTAGTTCAAGCACACTACTCCATCCTTATTACATGTTCTTCATGGAGGAAAAACATTATAAAATTCATTACAAACTGCAGGAAAAATAAAACATAAAGTAAATCCCCCATCATCTATCCCACTCCGTCACTATGCATCGGCATTCTCACCTGGATTCACATATGCTCCCACATGACAAGTCACGTGATCATCGCCAAACACAAACAGAAAGGGTGAGTTGAGAAAGAAACATAATACAATCAATGAAATAAATAAGAATTAACCCTCACCCAATCCATCTTAGCCAACTTTAGTTTATTGACTTCTTTATAACGTTACACCCCAATCTCATAAAGATCTATTCACAACCTTGGTCCTTAGGGATTATCATGCTCCCAACAACCTACCCGCTCGTGGTCCAATTCTACGAACCTCCCCGCCCGTAGTCCAACTCTACAAACCTGCCCACTCTAGTCCAACATGCGTGAACACCTACTATGAACCTCCCTGCTCATAGCAGCCTCAAGTGTGAGCACGGAACATACGAACCTCCTCGATCGTATCCCCACACAAGAGTACAAAAGATACAGACCTCCCCGCCCGCATCAATCACACATCTCTTGTAACATCCCTGGCTACCCCTCCTCGGGCCCCAGAGGCTGTCAGGTTACTACAGCCCAATGCACCCCAACCCCTCACCCTTCTCCGTCCATTCATACTGGGTGGGTTGTTGCCAGTGGGAATCGAACCCCCAACCTGACCTTTAACACCTCTGGCTCACCAGCAGATGCTACCAGTTGCGCTGTAGCGCAACTGGTAGCATCTGCTGGTTTGCCAGGGGTGTTAAAGGTCAGGTTGGGGGTTCGATCCTCCCTGGCAACAACCCACCCAGTATGAATGGACGGAGAAGGGTGATGGGTTGGGGTGTATTGGGCTGCAGACCTAACACAACCGGTTTGAGGGTGGCAGGTGGGATGCCTGGTAAGCCCAAGAGGATCCGGGGGTGTTACATCTCTCATCTCTGTTACGAACCTCCCTACTTGTAACTAATCCAGCATATCCCTAACCAAGCCTTCAAGATTGTCCATGCAAATCCATCTACAACAAACCCCTGCCCCTGTACTATCGCCTGACGCTTCCCAAGCGCCGCTAGGCGAATAGGCTCTAGACCGCCTGGCGGTGACTCTCTATCAGGTGCCACTCTCCTAGTGACTCCTCTGTTTGTGGCTTATCGCCTAGCGGAGCTTCTCCTACCGTCAGGCGCTACACCAGTAAAAATAGTTTTCTACTGGTTTAGACACTTCCACAGATTTCCAAACACATCCAATCATTCAGTCATACATCCAGAACACCAATTTCAAGTATTTACAACACTTAAACCATCAAATCATTATGACAACTTCTTAAACATCAACCATAGCAAGTACCCATGTATTTAAGTTTGGAGTTACAGCACAAAATGATCAATCACATACTTACGCCTGTGACATTAACAACTAATATTTCAATAATACCATTACACCACCTCTTTAACGTGAACACTATTTTCATATCACATAATCCCAACATGACAGTTTATTAAGGACACACAAACATCAACTCACACACATTCTACCTCAATAATAATACATCACTTTAAGTAGTTTTCATACAAACACTCCAACTAGGTGCAGTCTTATACCAGCAATCTAAACATACATGAAACCATACAAGGTCTACCTTACTATGATACTCATTCATTATCTTACCTCCTTATCAAGTTTAGGCATTATTTAGTCAATTTGTAACTAACCAATTTGTGAGTACTCTTAAAGGTTTTAATAGGCATTAGCAAGAAATCTTACATACATTTAGATACTCCAAATAACAACTCTAAAAGTTCTAGTCATCCAATTCATTTAGTGTATTCACAGAACCCATCTTGACTCCTTTCTTCCCATATTTTACTCACTCCAAGTTTCTTATGACTCCTTAACTATAGTTCATGCAACAACACATCCCATTTTATTACCCTTACATCATACAATCACACTTATTTTCATACTAACAGCTATCCACAGTGACCATAGATTTAATTTTTCCACTAAGCATGCCAACCCACTACTGGCTTCTCGGTATTGCCTCGCGACACATTTTATACCGCCAGGTGGTGCATCAGGATCTGGGAACTCCAGATTTTCCTCGCACCTGTTGAAACCCTAATATCCCTAAATTTCCAATTCAATATTCCATTAGCAATTCAGCCATATGCATTCACATATTTACCACGCACGTATCGATCTATAAATATAATTGAGTCTTTCAATAATAAGTTTTCAAATCCTGTACATCACAATTAACAATCCACGTAAACCCATGGTAATCATGCATTTGCTCATAAACTCCAACTTTATCCAATCACCACCACAACTTACATTATCATCCAATTATACCAAGAAACCTGCTATAAAGATCGTATAATTACAGAGTACCAAACATGTCACAAAAACGTCAAAAACACATCAACATGTGAAATTCCAGTGTGTGTCGCCTAGCGGTTCCTCATTGCCTCCAGGCGGTTCATCACAGAACCCAGTGAAACCATCAGGAATGGTTGTGTCGCCTGATGGAGCATTCTTAGCTGCTAGGCAGTTTCTGGGCAGGAACCCAGAATTTACGAAAATTCACGTGAAATGGAAGGGGGCTCAACATTCAGGCCATGGAATCATTCCAAAATAATAAAAACATGATTAAACAAGCATGGACAACTCCCCTTACCTGGTTTCCTTGCTCCTAATGCAATCCTAATGATCCTTTCTCGTCCCCGAAAGCTTCAACTCTTGTTCCTACTCTCAACTCCTTTCCAGCACTCCTTTTCTCTTCCTAATTTACAATTCTCATTTTTATCTACCTTTCCTTGCTGCTTCACACAACGACTCTTTGTTTTCTCACTCACTCCCTTCTCCCCCTCACTAATCCAGCCCGAAATAAATAAAAAGAATGATAAAAACGAAATTTCTTTACATTTACAGTTTTAATCACCCATTACTACCCTAAACTGCTACTTTTCCGATTTCTAGAGAATTCCTACAGTTCTAGATCACTTAGCTACTTGACCAAAATAATAAAACATAAGGAAAATATTTACTCTAGCCAAGATTTGAACCCACATCCTTCCAACCTCCAAATCTATGCACAACCAATAAGCTACCACATGATTCATGTTATACCGCATTTATAATATATTGGTAAAATATAACACAATTAAATATCACACAATTGTTATACATAGGACTTAAACCCAAGTACTCTCACACAATAAAGTACTCTCCACCACTTGAGCTAGTACTTTTCCACATATAAGACTTGTCAAGAAATTCTCTTAAGTTATTCTCACCCCACAATTACGTATACTTTATTAGTTATTATTTATATGAATTTTATGGGTCTTACAGGTGTGGCGCTTGGCAGCGGGTATGATTCTGCCAAGCGATAAGCCATAAACAGAGGAGTTCTTGGGCGCATGGCACCTGGCGGCAGGGGAACACCGCCAGGCGGTCTGGAGCACATTTTCGCCTAGCGGCGCTTAGGTAACGCCAATCAATAGTGCAAGGGCAAGAGTCCATTGCAGATGGATTTACATGGATGATCTTGATGGTTTGGTTAGGGATATGTTATATTAGTTATGAGCGAGGAGATCCTAACGGAGATTGGAAATGCGTGGCTCATGCGAGCGGGGAGGTCTATATCTTTTGTGCTCTTGTATGGGGATACGAGCGGGGAGGTTCGTAAGTTCTGTGCTCACACCTGAGGCTGTTGTGAGCGGGGAGGTTCATAGGAGGTGTTCACGCATGTTGGACTATGAGCGGGCAGGTTTGTAGAGTTGGACTACGAGCGGGGTAGATTCGTGGTAGCATGATAATCCCTAAAGACCAAAGTTGGGAATGGATGTTTTTCATATAGGTTATGAGATTGAAGTGGAATGTTATAAAGGGGTTAATGAATTAAAGTTAGTCAAGGTAGATTGAGTGAGGATCAATTTTTATTGTATATTTATCATGTTATTTTTCTTTCTCAGCTCACCCTTTCTGTTTGTGTTTGGTGTTGATCATGTGACTTGTCACGCGGGAGCAGATGTGAATCCAAGTGAGAACGTTGAAGCCTAGAGACAGAGCGGGGCAGACTATGAGGGATTTACTCTATGTTTTATTTTCAGACAATTTGTAATAAACTTTTATGATGCTTTCTCTAATATGAACTTGTAATAAAGATGGAGCATTGTAATTCAACTACAGCAATATAAGTTTTAAATTTCCCCGCGCTCGGGAACCTTATTTAATATTTTTAATTTCAAGAAATTATATAATAATTGCATTATTAAGTAATATCCGCCTAGGGTGTTACATGTAACATCACGGTCGGATATTAGAAATTTAAAAAAATAAAAATAGAAATAATAATTAAACATCATTTATTATATCATCTTTTCCCAAAACGCGGGAAAATTAAAAACTTTATTACATTGTAAAATAACTCAAATCCATACTTTATAAAACTCAAATACAATATCCAAGTCGAGTAAAATAAAGGTTTACAAAATTATTCAAAACCATGAATAATAAAAACTATGGTAAAGCTTTTCCCAAAGCTAGCGTCGCTCCGGCTCTATGCCTCACTAGTACCACCTACAACATCATCTGCTCTCATGTAACGCAATACACGATCATCGCCAAACACAAGCAGATAGGGTAAGCTAACAGTAACATATAATAATTCAAATATATATATATATATATATATATATATATACACACACA
>Ga0214545_1000166_pt1 | contig 83426 bp, 37 predicted proteins | sample CNSS4metaG_FD_160064 | JGI IMG/M metagenome (GOLD analysis project Ga0214545, IMG submission 160064) | Root nodule microbial communities from cowpea collected in UCLA plant growth center, Los Angeles, California, USA - CNSS4 | ecosystem: Host-associated > Plants > Roots > Nodule | place: USA...
AAAAATTGTATAAATTTATATATAATAATTTTTTTTTTTAATATTAGAAAAAAAAAAAAAAAAAAAAAAAAGAAAAAAGAAAAGGAGATGCAATGTTTGCATCATTAATATCTTAGTTGCACATTAATAGATACCAGCATCAGATAAGATATGTATTTGATAAGATTCGTTTTATTTTAGAAAATATAAGATACGACTACAATTGATAAATTATTAATAAATATTATTTAAATTGAATATGTTATTGTGTTTTTTAAGTATGATTATACTATCAATATTTTATTTTATAATTTATGCTTTTAAAACTGTTGTAATATTTCATTATGTTAATATTTTAAAATTCAATTTGCATCTTATTTAAAAATATTTTATTTATTATAATTATTATTTAAAGTTTAATTTGAAGAAAAAATGATAATTAAAAAATTTAAAAATAATATTGAAATCCATTTTTATGCAAATGTTAAAAAAAGGTAAAATAAAATACTTTTAATAAATTAAGAAAAACTGATTAAAAAATAAAAGATAATATTTAATTTTTTTAATCAAGTTGTTATATTGAATTGTTAACATCAGAAGTAATAATGTAAAAAGTGATAAAATAAAAATCTTTTAATAAATAAAAAATGGGTTGAACATTTGTATTAATAAAATGTTCAATTTTTTGTATTTAATTATTATTGCTTTCGCTTACTAATACATGTAAATTGTTTACAAAATAAATACAAAATATATTGTTTATAAAATAAATATTTAGATTTTATTTTATATCTCAAATTAAATATTACAGACAAATAAAGAGAAAAAAAAATATAAAACACATGATTATTTTTAATGTTAGCTTTAACCTATGATATAATAACATGATATTATTAATATAAATTTTTAATTAAAAGGATCAATTTAAAATATATATATATATATATATATAATTGGAAATTATGTGAAAAAAATTAAATATATTTTTAATATAAAATGTCTATAACATGAATTTGAATCCGAATTTTATCATTGAAACTAGTCATGTGTACTACTGCAGATGATTTGAAAATAAGGTGCACAAAAAAGTATTCGTATACTTATTTTACTAAAGAGATGAATATAAAACATATACAAAATCAATATTACTCTATGCATCTAAAGGTTAAGAAATTAGTAAGATTAATGGCAGATAATTGATACTAAATATGTTATATACAGTTTTATATAATCAAATCTGTACAAATACGTTTCTAAAAAAACAAACTCAATGGATTATATAATTTAAATTATTATTAATTAGCGAACACACATGCGTGACGGTGTCTGTGTATCCGTATTTTTTAATTTTTATAAGATTAATAATATTTATTTTTAAAATATATATAATAAATTTTAAAATAGTTGTTAAATAAAATAATTGTTTGAAAAGATTTTTAGAATAACGGTCAAAAAGATTTAAAAAAAACGGTTACAGAAAAAATAATTATAAAATAATTAATTTTTAAAATAGTAATTAAGGGTAAATTTGGAAAATGAAAAGTGAAAAAAAAAGAATCCCTTTGTATATTGTTATAGATATTAGATTATATTATCCAAATATCACATCATATTATATTAATAAAATAATTATTTTATTTTTTAAATTAAAATATTTATTTTATCCACCATTGATATTATTTTATTTATTTATAATTTTATTTTACGGAAGATAAATATATTATTCATAATTTATACAATAAATAAAAATCAACATTACTTTATCTATCCAAAAGTATTATAATTTTATATATTAAATTGTATCTTATTGAATCAAAACACCTTCTCAAAGATTTTAATATATTAATATAAATTACTTCTAAAATCAGATTATATTATTCTTAACTTTAAAATATAATTAATAAAAAATGAATAATTTATTTGAAACTTTTTTATTCACAATAAAAATATTAGTTTAAATAAAATATTTTTATATTTATTTTAATTCACACAAAAACTTTAGAGTGCTCATAATAAATACTTCCATTTTATCTTGTATCTCAAATTAAATATTACTGACTTATAGATAACAAATAAGATATAAAATCTAGAAGACATGGTTATATTTAACATCATCTCTAAACTATAAAGTTATAATAAGGTGATAATATTATAATATAATTTAAATTGAAAATACCGATTTAAAATTACAGAAATCATATATATGTCACGTTATAATTTATCATCAATTTCTTTTTATGTTTATATTTTTTTTCAAATTTATTCTTTAAATAAAAACAATCTAAATTAAAATAATTATTTTATTAATACTAACGTTTTTCAAAATTTAACCGTTTTTTAATTTCATTATCTTTTAAACATAATTATTTTTGTAATTATAAAAATATCTATAAAATAAATTAAAATTATTTATAGTAAAGTTAAAAAATTATTTATATATATTCTGTTTTTTCAATATCCACGTTTAATTTTTAAAATTTTTATTTAAATACGGTTTCTTAAGTATAATATTTTCAATTTGACTAGTTTCTTTAACTTAATCACCTTTTAATTATACAACCATTAATAAAATAAATAAAAATTATTATAAAATTAAAAAAATTATTTATAATAATAACAATATATCTATATATAAATAAAAAATCACTTTTTTGTGTTTATATTTATTTTTTATTTTTTTTTTAAATTAAAACAATTATTTTATCAATTTTATACTTTTTTAATTTTTTTAATTTGACATTTTTTAAATTTAACCACTTTTTAGTTATAAAACTATTTATAAAATAAAAAAAAAATTATCTATATAAATTATTTATATTTAATTTCATAGTTATTATTATCATAATAATAATAATAATAATTTTGTTATTAAAATGACAACATGGAAGTTGCTTATTTGTGAATTTATATAAAATAATTATAATCGTGTTAAACATATTGTTTATTCTTATCTCTGAAAATGTTTCTACTCCACTCAAACACGTTCTTTCCTCTAAAGTATGTGTGTGGTTTATAAAATAAACACAAAACAAATAATAGGTTTACATATTAAAAAGTTAAATGCAGGTAGTTGAAACTAAAAATATTATAGTTGAAGATACTCGAACTTTATCTTATTTTATATAATAACTGTTTCTAAAAACACATCTATATATTGCAATATCAATATACTTAAAATTAAATCTTTGTTTAGATAAGTTATTATTATTAACACATCAAGTAGTTAATAAATAAGAGTTTAGATTCATTAATATTTGTATATTTAAAATATCTTTCCCAAACTGTTATGATATAATAAAACATAATTTCTTAGGAGATCATTTATGTTATCTCTAGAATTATCTTTAAGAATATATAAATTTTATCTTTATTTATGATAAGGTTCTCAAAAACTATATATTCACATCTAAGGTGAACCAAAACTCACATTTAACATCTCAGTTCATAAAGTTTGGAGATTTTGCCTCCCTTGCTTCTTAGTCAAAAGACATTTTATTCTGGGTAAGAACAATCTAATAATTTTTACTATTTCAATTTGTTTTTCATCCAATGTTTGAAAGCTATAATTCAGTTATCTGTAGTGTTCATCATTTAATTTAGTTGTTGAGTTATTCTAATATTTTTCTCAAACTATTGATGCATATGACTAGTTGCTTGACTTTTTCGTCTTCATTGCTAATAATCCTTTGAATTTTCGTTTGTTGTGTGTAAAGCAAAACTGGGTCCTTTAAAATCTGTAAAATATATTTAAAATTCAATTTTTTTATTTTTTATTTTCTACCATCCAAAATTTACATTCAAGTTTACATATTTAAAATTTAAAAAATGTTTTTTTAAAAGTGACAAGATGGTTGTTTATTTGATCGGAAAACAAAATACAAGATTTTTCAATTTTAATTTTGAAAATACTGAAATTACATATATGATTTTTTTATTGCATATCCTGAAATTCGGTGCCAATGTACGAATTTTATGGATATATATATATATATATATATATATATATATATATATATATATTCCCAATAGTGTAGACTCCTAAGAAGGGTGAAAGGGTAATAGTCCCACTATATTCATTTGTCCATATGACCTGTGACAACATAGGAATGTCCTATGTCATAGGTAATAGGAAGTTGACCAAACATGCATTAACAATATTTTTTTTTAAGAAATTTTTTTAATTTAATTAATTGTTTGAATTTGAATAACTCCATGGACCAAAGTTGGTTATAGAAAAGCTTGCTTGAATTTGTTATTGGAACAATATTTTGATATCAGAATTTTTATTAAGATATTTTAGCAAAGGTTATCCACTGACACAGTCAAATATTGTTAAAATAAACTTTTTTTTCTTCTTGTTATTATGATCTTTTGGTATATTCTATGATATGTACAATGGAGAGTATATGAAGATAAATTATAGGCTTGGTGTATTGTGCAAGATTGTTATTAAGAAATCATAAGAAGACAACAATAGGGTCATGATAAGAAGCAAAGATCGTGAATTAAGTTGCTTAGAATTAACATTAACTTGCTTGAAATTTATGAAATGCAGAATTAATATAAGGCCAACACAGAAAGAGACAGAAGAGCAGAAAAACTCCATTTAATTCAGGTAGACCTTTGAACTTTGAACATTACTTTCAGAGATCACAACAAAGTTCTTCAAATATATATAATTCAAATCCCTTCATTTCAGGAACAACAACAACAATCCCTACACAAGTCTGTTAAGGTTTGTGTTGTGTTTGAAACATGACAGACAACTCTTGCTGTAACGAATCATGCTACACGAGTGCATGTAGTTTCATCTCAGAAATGTATTTCTACAGTGAACCAAATAGTCCTACCAGCAGGCTCAAACTGAGATCACCCTTTGATTCTCAAACAGACCCCACAACAACACCGACGGAAACAGCATATGAAGATTCAGACTTTACTGGGGATGAGTCTGAATTTGAATTTGAAACAAGTCGCAGATTCAATGTTAGTGTGAGTGAGTTGGACTCTGAGAGAAAGCAGAAGGATGAGAATCCTTTTGGTGATTCATTGCAGACTATGGCATTTGCTGATGAGCTTTTCTGTGATGGCAAAGTGTTGCCACTGATGCCACCTCTCAAACTTCCTCCAAGGCTTCACAAAGTTGAAGTTGGTAGCATTTACAGATCAAAACTCATGTCTTCAAGGTCTTCTTCAAGGTCCTCGGTGTTTAGACTTCGGATTTCACGGCATAACAATGACTCTGATCCCTTCATGGTGGCTTTGGAGAATGTGAGAGGAGAAAAGAGAAGAAAACATGTTTTCAGGAGGAGTAGATCACTTTCTTCATTCAGGGGTTTCAGGCACAAGTTTAAGAAAAGTGTGAGAGTAGCAAAGTCAAGTCAATCACAGTGTAGTGACAGAGCTGAACTGGTTTGTGAGGAGGTTCAGAAAAAGGAAGCATCAGAAAGAATGAGTGTGCTATCTGAGTCGAAAGGATTGGTGTTTGCTAGAAAGATGAGACTGGTGGCATCAGTTTCAAAACTTGGTATGGGAACAAAGAAAGATGAGAGAAAAAGTGGGTTTTGGAGAAGGAATAAGAAGAGGGAATACATAAAGAAGTTTTTGTTTCGGCTTCGTAACATGGGAAAAGCCAATGCTCAGAGCAAGTTAGAAGATAAAATGGAAGCACAGGACTTGAAAGGTGTGACATCTACAGAATCAAAGCAATGTGATAGAGAGTTAACCAAAACCAGAATGGTATGCCACAAGCCAAAGATTTTTTCCCTGTTTGGGTTATGAGGAGGAACCATACAACGTGTCAGTAGAATATAGAAGTTATAGCCGAAAGGAATGGTGAAAATTAAAGTTTATAATTCGTTCTTTGTGTAATAGCTTTTGACTATACTTTACCATTTTATACTGTCTTGTAAAGCCTATGGTAGCAATGCTATTCAGAAATTGGTCATGTATATCGATTTTTGTTTGTAGTTTTTCGCAAGTGAATTTTCATATATAACAATCTGCATACTCCCTTTATAGCCCTTTTTCTTCTTGCATCAAACAAAAACTCTGAATGGATATTAGGTGCAATGCAACTCCATCTCAATGAAGCTATACACCTCAATCATGAATTACATCCAAAAGAAAAAAACAAGTAGCGTAGAGAGTGAACTTTTTAGGCATGTTGTTATCTGATTTCAACGCTTAGTAACTTGAGGAAAGCAGGTTTTAATTTAGTGATGTATATGTTTTGGAATGAATATTCTACTGCAGTAGTGCATAAATGAATGTTGATATTATAATGACGGAAAATTATAATTAACCATAAACTACTATGTACTTCATAGTTAAATAACTAGCTTTTACATTTATTTTATTAAAAGATAAATGCAGTTATACTTTTTTTTTATTTAAAATATTGTGTTAAAATTATGTCTTAGTATATCAAAAAATTAGAAATATGTGATACTAAATTAACTAAAGAAACAAATACATAGCGAAATATATCCATCAAGTTCATAAATTAAATATTTTGAAAGATAAATAATTAATTAAAGTAAAATGTCTATAACATTTCGATAATAAAAGATACAAGAAAATGTTTCATTAATAATCAATTTTAGTAATCAAAAGTTGTTGGTCACTATAATGACACATTTAGATACTAATTTACAAAATAAAAAAATTATTGGTTACTAAATTATGAACCTTGAACTTGTGACCTTGGCTCTGATACTAATTGTTAGGATCGAACACTTACCACTAGGCCAAAAGCTATAGTTATTAGTCAGGACGCACCACTTTTTACTTTAAGAGTATAACAGGCCAAGCGTCACGATTCGATTATAACTCAGCCCACTTAGCCTCCATCGCGGGACAATTGATGCCACATGCAACAAGGTTGATAATGTGTATGGATGGGTTTGCATGGTGCAGGAGAGATGATAGTCTGCAAGTAGAACCTGTTGTATTAAACATGATAGAAACTTTTTGGACCCTTAACTAAATAAAAATAAGGTGTGGATAAAATCTTGAGTGGTGTGGGTAATAAGAAGACTTGGGTCATTAACTCTTAGAGAAATGAAAATGGGTATAAAAAAAATTTAAAAAAGCAAAGTGTGTGTATTAAAAACAAAATATAGATTATAATAAAAGAAACAAAAATAAAGTCTAAAAAGAAAATATGGATGGTGTAGATATTAAAAATGATTTGGGCCAAAAAAAAAAAAACAACTTTTCACCCATTTTTTTACTATTTATGTTTTGAAATTTTTGGAAATAAGTTTTACTTCAACGTGACAAATGGAATCTCATTGTTGTCTTCTTCTATTTCTATATTATCTTTTCTATCAAATCTCACATCTTCTAGTTTTGCATTAAGGAATGCAAGAAACTTAAAGGGAAAAACACCAACTGAAGTGTTTTATGAAGACAACAAACTCTTAGCCAAAAAAAATCAAAGAATCTACTAAAGGAATAACAAATTATGGAATGATTGTGGCCGCTCTAGTTTGTAGTGTAACATTTGCAGCATCCATCATTACTCTAGGTAACAAGAACAAACCCTAGTTCAATATCTTTATCATGACAAATGGAATCACGTTGTATTCTTCTACTTTATGTTATCTTTCCTATCAAATTTCACATCTTCGAGATTTGTAGATAATGAATTTGTGATAGCACTACATCCTAGTCAAACTGTTGGACCCGTGTTACCAATCATGTCCATGACTGCTATGATCTTGGCTTTTACTACATCGTCTCTCCCAATATTTGAAACCACAATCGAGTGAGTTTCTTATGTGGTGACTTTAATGGGAGCTTTCTCATTACTCTTGTTTATTTTCCTTCAACTTCAACTTTTTTTACACCCTGATTTAATCCAAATAGTATCGTCCCAGACTTTAGTACCATATCTTTTAGGAGCGTAGTTATTTACTTAGTGATTGTCATCTTTACCATTTTATACTTTTTGGTAAACTCGCAAGCGAAATCGAGACGGGATAACAAATCAAAAACAAAAATTTAGAAATAGGGTATGGAGTTGCAACCATAATTTATTCTAAAAATACTATGAAAAAACCAAAGAGATAAGGACATGGTTTACAAGATCAAATTTTAGGTTCGAGAGTCGGTTACGCGTACATATGGAATGTGTTTACACCCCCACAATGTCCATCTGAAGATGGTACCTTCAATTAAATATGCAAAATGATGTGATTTTTTGAAATGTTCATTTTTCTCATGAAGTAAGAATAAAAGACAATTGAAAGAGACAAAATACGATTTTTTAATTTTTGGCCCCGACAAGGATGTATTTCACTCCTACGAATCTCTATTTATAATGGAGAATTAGGTTACGTAAATCTTTAAGAAAAAACATATTTGAAAAAGTGTTTGATAAGGTTTTGTTTTTCTTTTAATTTCTATAGGGATGAAAGGTTTAATATGTCTATTATACAGGTGTTGGAGGAAATATTACAAAAGTTGAATATTTGGAAATAGAAGAGTTTTAGATGTTAATGGTTAAACCTACGTCAATCTTTTATTATGCACTGAAATCAAACGATAACCAACTAGTTTGACTTCTTTTATAAGGAGGTCAAATTCTAACCTCTTTAAAGAACTTTAATGGACATAACCTTTTACACTTGCTAATTTTACATAAAGATATGATATAGTTGAAGAGTTTAAAATGAATAATTTGTCGAAGTATTTACCAATTGATGTGGACAACGATAAAAACAATGTTCTACACTTGGTTGTGTTTATGTCACCTCAATTCCAATTAATATTAGATTCAGGAAGGGCAATAGTTCAAATGGAAAGGGAATATAGATTAACACTTTATTCATTTCCGTATAATTATTCAAACATTTGTTTTTTATTTAACGTTCTTTGAAATATGTATTAAAACATATTTTTGGTTTTAAACAGAAGGTTTAATTACTCGGATGATACCCACTTTGGTAGAAGTGTGTCAATTTGGTACCCGCCGAAAAAAAAGTGTCAATTGCGTCCCCACTTTTGAAAAAATGCATCAATCAGGTCTCTTTCAAAAAAATAATAATAATTAATGCCGTTAACGGTAAGCCACGTGTCACTCTCACGTTTTTTTAATTTTTTTTAATTTTTAAAATATTTTTGTAAAAAAATTTTGTTGTCACATGTCAAGTTTCTATTTTGACACGTGACAATGTCGGTGTCACATGACAGGATAATGCCACGTGTGACAACTGTCATTGTACGAATTTCAATTTAGTATCCATATATACCTGATTGTTTCAATTTAGTCCCCACTTTTTGTGTTTTTGGTTCAATTTTGTCCCAATTCTTTTTAATAATTGAAGTATAATTTTTAATTCATTTTTTTATAAGATTAATACTAATTAAGTATAAATATTTTTACAAAATTAAGTACTTATATTTATCTTAAAACTTAGTGGTCAAAGAATACATTGACAAGATATGGGTTAATAATATACAATTACATAATATGCTAAAAAGTTATTTTTAATAAAAAAAAATATTAGTATAACATTTATACAAATAATAGATTTGGTCATGAATTGGACAAAAACAATATTGTTTTACTTTGAAAACAAAGTAGATGATTATATTGTTCTATTAGTATAACATTTTTTGTACAACTAAATTTTGATATAAATATCAGAGTACTTAACGTTGTAAAAATATTTATACTTAATTACTTTTAATCTTATAAAAAAAATAACTTAAAAAATCATCTTCAATTATTTAAAAAAATTGGGATAAAATTGAACCAAAGGCACAAAAGTGGGGACTAAATTGAAACAACCAGATACATATGGGTATTAAATTGAAATCAGTACAATGACAATTGTCACACGTGGCATTATCCTGCCACGTGGCACTGACATTGCCACGTGTCAAAACATGGACTTCACACACTCCTATCAAAGTGGGTACCATCCGAGTAATTAAACCTAAACAGAAACAAGAAGTGAAGAAAATATATCTTTATGCACTAAAGAATGTAAAAAACTTGAAGGGAAAGACACCAACTAAAGTATTTTATGATAGCATAAACTCTTAGCCAAAGAAGTGAAAGAATCTGCTAAAGGAATAACAAATTTTGGGATGATTGTTGCAGCCCTGGTTTGATCTATAACATTTGCAGCATCCCTCACTACTCCAGGTAACAAGAACCCTCATTATTTTAGTGTCTTCAAAATGACAAATGGAACCTCATTGTTGTCTTCTTTTGTTTCTATATTATATTTTCTATCAAATCTCACATCTTCTAGTTTTGCACTAAGGAATGCAAGAAACTTGAAGGGAAAAACACCAACTAAAGTGTTTTATAATGACAACAAACTCTTAGCCAAAAAAAATCAAAGAATCTACTAAAGGAATAACAAATTCTTGAATGATTATGGCCGCTCTAGGTTGTAGTGTAACATTTGCAGCATCCTTCACTACTCCAAGTAACAAGAACAAATCCTGGTTCAATATCTTTATCATGACAAATGGAATCACGTTGTATTCTTCTACTTTATGTTATCTTTCCTATCAAATTTCACATCTTCGAGATTTGTAGATAGTGAATTTGTGATAACACTATATCCTAGTCAAAAGATTGGTCTCGTGTTACCGATCATGTCCACGACTGCTATGATCTTGGCATTTATTACATCGTCTCTCCTAATATTTGAAACCACAACCGAGTGAGTTTCTTATATAGTGACTTTAATGGGAGTTTTCTCATTACTCTTGTTTATTTTCTTTCAACTTTAACTTTTTCGACACCCTGATTTGATCTAGATATTATCGTCCCAGACTTTAGTACCATATCTTTTAGGAGCGTACATGGTTGTTTACTCAATGATTTTCATCTTAACCATTTTGTATTGTTTGGTAATATCGTAAGCGAAATCGAGACGGGACAACAAATCAAAAACAAAAATTTAGAAATGAGTATGAAGTCGCTGCCATAATTTATTTTGAAAAACTATGGAAAAACCAACGAGATAAGAACATGGTTTATGAAACCAGATTTTGGGTCCGGAAGTCGATTATGCATATGTAGGGAATGTGTTTACTCCTTCATTATGTCCATTTGAAGATGGTACCTTTAATTAAATATGCAAAATGATGTGATTTTTTGAAATGTTAATTTGTTTTTTCATGAAATAAAAATGAAAGACAGTTGAAAGAGACATAAATACATTTTTTTAATTTTTGGCCTCGACAAAGATGTATTTCACTCCCACGTATCTCTATTAAAAATGAAGAATTAGATTACGTAAATCTTTAAGCAAAAACATATTTAAAAAAGTGATTGATGAGGCTTTATTTTTCTTTTAATTTCTATATGGATGGAAGGTTTAACATGTCTATTATACAAGTGTTGGAGGAGATATGACAAAAGCTGAATACTTGGAAATAGAAGTTGAAGAGCCATCATTGTTTTAGTGTCTTCATGATAAATGAAATCTCATTGTTGTCTTCTTCTGTTTATATATCATCTTTTCTTTCAAATCTCACATCTAGTTTTGCAGATAGTGAATTTGTGATAGCACTCCATCATCGCTTAACTATTGGAATCGTGTTATGGTTTATATCCATGACTGCTATGATCATGGCTTTTCATCGTCTTTACTCATATTTGTAATCACAACCGAGTGGGTTTCTTATGTAGTGAGTAGGTTTTTTATTTTGTGACTTTAATGGAAGTTTTCTTATTACTCTTGTTTCTTTACGTTCAACTTAGTCTCTCCGACGCCTTGATTTGATCCACATATTAACATCCCAGACTAGTACCTTATTTTTTATGAGCGTACATGGTTGTTTTCTCATTGGTTGTCATCTTTTCCATTTTATACTTTTCGGTAAACTCACGAGCGAAATTGCAATGGGCAGCAAATCAAAAATAAATAAAAAATAGAGTATGGAGTCCACACCATAATTTATTATGGAAAATTACAAAAAAATCGAAAATATAAGAACAAGACATAAGAAATCAAATTTTAGGTGTAGGGAATCAAGGACTAGTTCAATGCACAAAGATACAACTAATTCCAAAACACATGTTGCACTTGTAGAAAAACAGATCGACATGATACTAACTCAAGGAATTAGAGATCGCCAACAAAACTTCACTCAACAATAAAGGCCAGTTATGATTCAGCCAAACAGAATGCTTAAAATTCAACTCTGCATAACAGAACTTTGTGAATTAACAAAACAAACCAAATTAGAAAAACTTTTATTTAATTAAAACTAAAAGAAAATTAAAAGGAATGGGTCTAGCCAATGGCCCAAGCTACGAGCCTTAATGGGGTCACATCAATAGGTTACGTGTAAGGAATGTATTTACACTCCCATAGCATCTATTTGAACACGATACCTTAAAATAAATATGTAAAATGATATGATTTGTCAAAATGTTTATTTTTTTCATTGAAATAATAACAAGTTGAAAATTGAAAGAAACAAAAATATAATTGTTATTTTTGAGTCTATAAAGGATGTACTTCGCCATTATGTATCTTCATATATAATGATAAATCATAGTTACATAAATTTTAAAGAAAAAACTTTTTTAGAAAAATGTTTGATTAATTTTTTTTTTACTTTTAATTTTGTGTGGATGGAAGGTTTAACAATAAATGTTATGCAAGTGCTTATGGAAATATGGATGAAAGTTGAATATTTGGAAATAAAAGAGCTTAAGATGTTGATGTATAAGCACAAATAAGTGTAGAATGTTTTTTCCATCATTGTCCACAACTTTGGGTAAATACTATGACAAACTATTCATTTCAAACTCTTCAACTATATCATATAGTCTACGTATAATAACCAAATGTAGGAGGTTTTGTCCATTTGAGTTCTTTACGACGGTTGGTATTTGGCCTCCATGCAAAAGAAGTCATATTACATGTCATCGTTATTTGATTCAAGTGCATAAAATAACACTAGCCTAGGTTTAACCATCAATATCCAAAGCTCTTCTATTTCAAAATATCAGCTTTCTTCCGTATTTCCTCCTGCACTTACATAACATTCAATGTTAAATATTCTATTCCTAAATATTTAATTAAAAGTACTATCTCGTCTTAAGATATGCGTTATGGAATGTAAACACATTTCTTACACGTAACTAACTCCAGAAACCAAAATCCAATTTCGTAATCCTTGTTCCTATCTTTTCGATTTTTCCATAGTTTTCCAAAGTAAACTATGACAACGAACTAATGATTGTTGTTGTTATCTAAAGTAGTGAGGGCTGCTACAAATGTTACAATACAAATTAGAGCTGAGACAATCATCCCAAAATCTATTATTCTTTTAGCAGATTCTTTGATTTCTTTGGCTAAGAGTTTGTGTTCATAAAACACTTCATATGGTGTCTTTCCCTTCAAGTTTCTAACATTCGTTAGTGCATAAGGAAATCTTTTCTCCATTTCTTTTTTATAATCAAAACTAGATTTTGATAAATAAAAGGAAAATGATTGAATAGGAATATGAAAACATAAAATAGTGATCATACATATTCCCTTCCCATTTGAACTATTGCCCTTCTTAAATCTAATACTGACCGAAATTGAGGTGACATAAGCAAAGTCGTGCATAACATTGTTTCCATCATTGTCCACATCTTCTGGTAAATACTATGACAAGTTAGTCATTTTTAACTCTAACTATATCATATCGTTATGTAGAATAAGCAAATGGAAGGGGTTTCTTCCATTACAGTTCTTTAAGAAGGTTAACAGTTTTGGAAAAGAAGTCGAACTATATAACATTGGCACATGATTAACCATCCACCTCCAAAGCTCTTCTATTTCCAAATATCCAACTTTCATATCCTTATTTCCTTCCGCACCTATATAACAGTCACTCAGTCACGGTTAAACATTCAAACTCTACAAAAATTAAAAATTTATGGAATCATTCCAACTATTTTTTGTTCTTATTTAATAGGAAAAATAAACATCTTGAAAAATCACATCATTTTGCATATTTTATTAAAGGTACCATCTTCACATAAACACTATGGGGTGTAAACACATTCCTTACATATAATCAACTTCCCGACCCAAAATTTGATTTCGTAAACCCTGTTCTTATCTTTTTGATTTTTTCGTAGTTTTCCAGAATAAATTATGGCGACAACTCCATAGAAACAATGTGGTTCCATTTGTCATGATGAAAACACTAAACCAATGATTTTTTGTTGTTATCGGAAGCAGTAAGGGATGTTACAAACACTACAAGAACGTTAACGTTTAGCTTCCAAAAATGACGTCGGTCATAATGGGAACGTAGAAGGACGTGGACTTAGGAAATATGTTTTTACTTAAAGATTTAAAGAAACTAGACTTTTGGTCCGAGAGTCGGTTATACTTAGGAGATGTGTTTGCACCTCACAATGTCCATCAGAAGACAATACCCTTAATTAAATATGTAAAATGATGTGATTTTTTGAAATGTGTGTTTTTCCTATGAAATAAGAATAAAAGATAATTGAAAGAAACAAATTTTTTTTTTTTAATTTTTGGGTTCGTTAAGGATGTTCCCCACTCCTACAAGAAAAAACATATTTGGAAAAATGTTTGATGAATTTTTTGTTATTTTTTTTTTACAGTGATGAAAGAATTAACAATGACCAATATGCAAGTGTTAAAGTAAATATGGACGAAAGCTGGATATTTGGAAATAGGAGAGTTTTGGAGTTTGATGGATAAACCTATGCTAATGTTATTTGATCTAATATAGTTGAAGAGTTTAAAATTAATTATCTATCAAAGTATTTACCCGAAGATGTGGACAATGATGAAAACAAAGTTCTGCACTTGACTATGCTTATGCCATCTCAATTTCGATCAATATTTGGAAATGAGTGTCATGTAACGCAAGCAGTCGAATAGATACCAACAAGAAGAAAAGAAAGAAAATTGTTTTTTTCATTTTTTTATTTTTTATATTTTTATTATTTTAAAAGAAATGATGTATGTGTGAAAAAAAAATTAAGAGAAAATTAAAAGTGGAAAGAAAAGAATATGAAGTATATGAGTAAATGTGTGGGTCCAAGAAATAAACAAGGGCCAAAACAAAAGAAAATAATATGAAGATGTGCGATGAATGTGAGGGTGCACCGAATAAGATAATAACAGAAGGAATGGGGTTATTACACGCTACATCACTCCATTCGGTTACATTCCAATTATAAAAATAGTAATGATCAAATAACTCCTTTATTTTACTACTTCTCTTACCGCCTTACCTATTACATATTTAATTTTCTATTTTTTGATAATTTAATTAAAATTTGAATTCATTATACAGAAGCTCAATATTGTCACTCGCGCGTGTGTGAAACCCACCCCCAAACTCATTTCTCTCCATTACAGAACCCTTCCCCCAAACCCCTCTCTCCTTTTTAGTTTTCAAAAACCCCTAAACCCTAAACCATCAATTACGAACCCCACCCACGTTTGATGAACCCCCCACACACACAAAACAAAACTTGCTCCCCTCCACCGTGAAAAATCGAAAGTTAATTTTTCATTTTCCCTTCCCTCCATTATCTCCTTGAATCACACAAGAATTTCTCGCCCTTCTTGCAGGTGGGATTCCTCCCTAGGTTCGACGATTTCGCAATTCTTGTGTAGTTCAAGGAGATAATGGAGGGAAAGGGAAAAGAGAGATTGGTTTTCGATTTTTCACGGTGGAGGGGAGCAGATTTTGTTTCGTGTGTGTGCGGAGTAGAGTTCGTCAAACGTGGGTAGGATTCGTAATTGAAGGTTCAGGATTTCGGAGTTTTTGAAAACTAAAATGCAATCGGGTTTGGGGAAGGGTTCTGTGATGATGAGGAATGAGTCTGTGGTGGGTTTCACACACGTGAATGACAACATTGAACTTCCAAATAATGAATTCAAATTTTAATAAAATTATAAAAAAATAAAAAATTAAATATGTCAGGACAAATAAGATGGTATGAGAAGTAGGAAAAAGGAAGATTCATTTAATCATTACTCTCATAAAAACTCATTAACCCACTCATACCCAAAAATATTAGATCAAAACGGGCCACATTTAGTACATAAATTAATTTCATTATACTATTTGTAAGAAAGAAATAGAACCACATCGTGGATTTAGGATGAAAAATATTATTATATTAGGATCACACAATCAATACAGAATCAAGGCATTACAGTAAAAAGTGAATCCATTCACAAACACAGTGCATCGATTTCTCTTATTTGCTAATTACCAGGATGCAAATTAAATTTTTAAAATGTGGTAAAATCATATAACAATGCACCCCATATATAAGAAAAAAACGTGATGGAAAATTCCATGCACATGAACACCTCCAAAGAGATTTGAGATGAGAAGAGTGAAATGGGTTGATGTGGAGACCTTACTACAGTCCAAACGTAATTCCACATGAAAGTCAACCGATGATATCGATCAACATCATTAACATTAATTTTAATTATTATAAAAAATATTTTCTCTAATTATTATTTTTTCTATTTAAAATAAATATGATAAAAAAAAGAAAGAAATAAAAATATAAAAGTATTGGACCGACAAAATAATAATAAAGATATAAAAGAAAAAATAAAAGATTAAAAATGTCAAAACTAAATTGGAACTAATAAAATCAAACAATAAATAAAAAATTTCTTTTCTTTTTCCTTTTTTATTTTCATTTTTCTTAAAAGAAAATTAAAATTTTGAAAGAATTTTTTTTTTATCAAAACCTATTTTTTTATTTTTGTGAAAATAATTTTAATTATTCCAGACGAAATTAGAAGTTCACATATAGCAATGTTATTCAGATATTGGTTTTGTGTATCGATTTTTGTCTGGAGTTTTTCCCAAGTGAATGTTCATATATAACAATCTATATACTCCCTTTGTAGCTCTTTTTCTTCTTGCATCAAACAAAAACTCTGAATGGATATTAGGTGCAATGCAACTCCATTTCAATCATAAATTATATCCAAAAGAAAAACCAATTAGCGTAGAGAGTGAACTTTTTAGGCATGTTGTTATCTGATTTCAGCGCTTACTAAGTTGAGAAAAAGCAGATAGGTTTTAATTTAATCTTCTATATGTTGTGGAATGAATATTCTACAGCAGCAGTGCATAAATGAGTAATTTACATTGATTGAAATCACAGGCTAAAGTTGACCATGAAAAAAATGTATCAATAAAAAGGGGAAGTGAATATAGGATAGTCTCAAACACTCATTTGGCTGAATGAGAATCCTATATCCCATTTTCTCTAATTCAGAAGAACCTGCTCTGCCAATGCTCCATAAGAATGCTAGTCTTGCCATAATGCTATGTGGAAGATTAATCAGATCAATCCAAGGTTTCAGAAGGCCAAAGGCTTTTCCAAAGAGAAATCTCAGCCTCGGTCTTAAGCTTTCTGATTCCACCATAAAACCCATCTGCTTCATTTCCTTCTTCTCTATGATCTTTTCTACTGATAGTTGTCTTCCTCCACCGTGAGTCAGAAGTGTATTGATTGAACTCTAACACCACCATGTCTGCAACCAACACATAATGCAGTGTCAAATCAAATAAACCATATTTGAATCCTAAGAAAAGAAATGTAAACATACAAACCCTCATGCCATGACTCACAGAATTGGCATGTGCAGTTTTCATTTTGGCCCATTTTTTCAATATTGGTGGAGAAAAGTTTTTGATGGTAATATATGTATGGCTGTGTGGTCCACAGCATCACATAGTCCAGTCCAAAACCCCAAAACAAAAACAGACAGGAACATGTGTAAAAACTGTCATCATGCTTGCACAAAGTGATGAAGGAATGACAACAGAGTTTATCACAAAAAGGTTTTCTGTCAGAAAGATAACAGCTAAAAGCAATGTGTAATCATGGCCAGGAAGTTAGTGTTTTTGCATTATTATTATTCTCCTATTGCTACTGTTATCCATGGTTAAGGGAATGCTAAATGAAACATCAAATTGGGTAGCTAAGTAGAGGTTGTGGATTATTCTGGTCGTATCAGATAATGGAAGCAAACTTTTGAAGCTTATAGTGACATTGGTATCCCCACATTACATAAAAGGAAAACAGAACCTACAAGAGAAACTAATTTAATTTTGTTTATTGTAACATAGTTGGCCATGAATGTATCCACTGAGACATAAGTTATCAATGTGTTGGTGGAATTATGACATGAGGACCATGATATGTCTAGGGGACCAATCATATACCATAGCTGGTGGTCCAAATTTTGATATATTATCAGGAAAGGAACCTAGCACAATTTGTGGTATGGTCTGCCATAGTGATCTTTACATTCAACTCATTCTTTTCACCATTTGTTCTCCACAATCAAAAACATAATGATGGTAAATAACAAAACTTCAAAACATCAATCCATAAACCAATATACTTCAACCTTCACTCAATTCCTTTTTCTTCAAAATTCTGCAAGGGTTGTTGTTACCTTTTTTGAATGTTTAAACATTATTCAGTTGAATTGAATCCAAGACAACACAATTCATCTAAATTCTAGAGTCATTCTTTCAATCATTCCCTAAATCACATCCTCCTTATTTTGATCCACTTTACTCAGAAAATAGTTCAACTTGAACTGAGGAACAGAACATTGATTAAATGAATGATAGAAGGTAAAATCTACACAGCCACGAAATTATAACTAATGATGAAACACATTCATTTAAAAGGAAAAGTCATGAACTCACCACTACTATGACAGCGGCAGTAACTTTCGTTCCCATTGCATAACTCCAAGTGGCCTACAATACCATACCACCAACCTGCCATAAAGGTGCATTTCATCACGCAACTATTCAAAGAAAGGGTAATTAAATGTAAACGATGACCCATAAATAAAATTAAGTAATTAGTATTATCAAGTTTTGATTTTTCTGTCCATGGTCATTCTTGTTTAATGTTTTTGCTTAACAATCACAAGACTATCTATAATAACAGTAAAAGTAGAAGAACATACCATAAGGAAATTCTTTGTTCCTTCTCCATTGAATCTCTACGTGATCGCCTGGATGCAAATCATGCAGACAATCGGAGACATGAAGATCATGTGGAGGAGTATCAATAGGTGGTGCTCTTAGCCTTTCCCATGGAATGCCATGCTCTACTGCAACAGCCCTTCTTCCATGTGGTGGATACCTGAAACCGATAATTAATCAATAATTAGGCCACTAGATCTATCCTATTTTTCTTCCTTTTTTTAATAATCCTTGTAGAAACTCTTCAAAACATGCAGAGAATTTTTCTTTCAGTGGCTGATGGGAACAAACATAGAACCACCAAGAATCATGTCCAATTACCTGGCTTGGAAGGTGTCAGTTTGAGGATCATAGCTAAGTTCAGCATCATAGCAAGATAACATAAATCCTACATGGCCATTCTGCAGGAAAAAAGAAAGGAAAAATTGTTACTAACAAAAACAATAACTTTGTATTCCAGTTAACATAAAAATGGAAACTTGATTCAGTATTGAGGGTGGCATGATAGAATACAAGTTTTGGAAAGGAATAGGCGCAAAAGGGTTGATTCAGAAGTGTAGATACCTCACGGTTATAGACCTGAGCAGGAAACCAGAAGTCGCCAGTCTCAAGAGCAAGATACCATCTCATGAGTGAATCAGGAGGCAAATAAGTTGACTCTTTGCCAGTATTATTTGTATCCACCTTGGTTCTCATCCATGAAAAAGGCCAATGAAGGGACACAAGCCTCATCAAGCTCCTCTGCCTGCCATATCTAAGAGTTTCAGCATTCCCTTTAGAAGCAACATGCCATTTCCACTCCCTATAAGCAGCTTCACCAATAACTCTACCCCATTTCTGTTTCATGTGCCTCTCCCAGAGGTGATCACTCACACACCTCTCCCTCAAGGAGCGGCAAACACTAGCCATTTGACAAAGTGGAGCTGGAGGGAGCTTTTCAAGAATGCATTCTAACACCAGGTCTGGCAAATCCAACACTGACATGTTTTGGGAGTCTTCAACACTCTCCACCTTGGAAGTAAGAGTCTTCTTGACTAGAGACATTGGTGTGGGAATTGGACAAGAAAAAGAAATCCAAAACTGGTTCCTAAAGAGCTTAGAGATGAACTTCACTAACAAGTCTTTGTAAAAAAAAGGGGAGATCAACCTGACCTCACCAGCCCATGATGGAAGTGGTTTGAGAGAGACGATAGGCTTTAGAAACAGAAAGAAGGAGATGCAGGTGATAAAGTATAGTAGCATTAGCACGGTTCACAGGTGAAGTTTGAGTTTGGCATATAGGATAACACAACCTTAATGCCAATTGTGCAACAACAATGGGGTATCAAGAGGAAAACCAAAATAACCTCACTACTTGACACAGATTAATGGCACACCCTCCCTTCCCTGTTGGAAAGAAACACAAGAAGCAAATTGGAACCTTCAAAAGAAAACACCTTTTAAAGATGGGGGTTTTATTGGTTCAATTAAAGCCCACCAAAACCCAATGGTGGGCCTCCTAGGCCGAAGTTAGATCAGAATAAATTAGGTAGACAACCACACGAATGAACCATGGAAATAAACCCACAGTAGTTGAATATTATAACTCTCTCTTATTGGCTTTCAATAAAGAGAGAGAACAACACAACAACACAACCGTGTAGTCAACCTAAACAGCTGTCATTCAATGAAGAATCTGTATACAGTAGTCCTCAGAAGATGGGAACATCAACACAGCAAGAAAAATGGAGGTGGGGGCACCAAGATCTGATAGCAGTTTATAACGCCTAGAAATGGAATTGAAAATGAAAAAAAGATGGAAGATGAGTCTATGCAACAAGAACCAAATATGTATGTATATATATATACGTATAAATATATTATATGTATATCTGCAGAATCTCTAAATCTTATTGGTATGTGAATAAATCTTCTGGGAATATAATTGGCGTGCAGCTAGAATAAAATAGATCTAGCTAGTTGGGAGTTATGCAGAAAGAGGCCCACAGAGCAGCCTCAAGATCCACAAAAACAATGGAACGAAGGCAAAGGACAATCTGTGAGATGGTGGGTAAGATTGATGGATAGACAGTTACAGAAGAAGAGGATTAAAAAGAGACTCTGGTGAAGAGGATAATGAAGGTGAAGGGTGGTAGGGCCTCCCCTCACTCCACCAAATTCTTCACCTCACCTCAATTATTATCCTCTCTTCTGCAAATGCAATCACACAATTCTCTCTCTCTTTTTCCTCTTGTTGTTGTTCTTGTTGTGTGTGTGTGTGGGGGGGGCAATATAGAGAACAATTGGTGGACAGTGAAAGGAAAAGGCAGAGTAATTTATGCACAAATAATGAAATGGGAGGCTGAGGTTACGTTAGATTTTTGTGGATGCCAAACACATTTCTACTCTTAAACATAGCCATGTCATCACCTATGGCTCTTCCTTTATCATGCAATCATCCACGGATTTCCACAAAAAATTATTCATAATTAAAACCATGAATTTTAAACCCTTCTATCAATAGTACTATTTTTATTTATTTATCTCTGCAAAATCTTGTACAACTTGTTTTTGTTGTTCCAAGTTCTACTTGGAGGGAAACGTGTCTGACTACAAAAGGCAACTACGTTGGATAACGTATATAGGACGAGATTCGTTAATGTTAAAGCTGCAGCTGAGGGCTCCGATCCTCTGCACCCGCGTCCACCGTAACAAACATCTTCTCCCGCACATCTCATCTCACACCTTTTCAAATATTTGTTCCTTGTTTGGATAATTGGACGGTGCGAAACCGCCACACTCTAACGTGAATTTGCGTTTGCTTAATTACTCTTATCATTGTCACTTTTACTTTTTTGAACGCAAGTTAACAAACACACCCTAAGTGTATCTCTAGACCACTTCTTTTTTTTAAACAAAAAAACATGATAAAGACTAAATCAACTTTCTTTTTTCATCCATAAAATAAACTCATATTGCACTAACATTACGTTAATACTAAGTCAAATTTAAACTTAAAAAAAAAAAAAAAAAAAAATTTTTTATGATTACCTAAAAATTAATTAATATTTAAATAAAATTAAAAATAAAAAAAAAAAAAAAAAAAACTTGTTTGAGGTCAGTTCAAAATTAGTAAGTCAATTTAATGCATCACGTGTTTTGAACAATTTATTACTCGGAAAACACTTTTCTTTTTCTAAAACATGAGTAATTGCCAATTTTTAAATAATAGAAATTGACATATAAATATGTTTCATTAGTTATATTATTCTTTCAAGAATCTAATACGAAGATTGAGTTCGCTATTAATCTATAATTCAAAAATTAAACATGATTTTCTCATTTAAAAATTAATACTGTTTTTTACAGATTATTTAAAACTTATGATAAAATGTTTTCTTCAAAAATTCTCAATATTTAATGTATTTTTATGATGTCTATAGCTTCTATAGTAACAATAACAATAGTATTAAAAAAAAAAAACTTATAGTCTACCCTCTCTCTTTTTTGTTAGCCGTTGTAAACTATATCACTAATAAGCTTTAATTATATATTATTTGCAGAAGAACCTAATATTATAGTTATCTTTCAGTGGACTAAGTCTCTTTTTAATTTTTTTAAGCTTGGATCAATTTATTTTTTATTTTAATTTTAAAGTAATACTAACACCGATTAACACGAGATAACCATTTATATTTTTTAAAGCAAATACTTTATAATTCCAATTCTAATTATGAAATAGGTGCATGGAGATCAATTCATAAAATAATTACTTGTATTGTCTAACTCTCTATTATTTATTTAATTTTAATAAATACAGAAGATCATGGTGTGTTTCTCCCTTCCCAAAGATTTAATATTTTAAATTTAATGATTTTAGAAAGAGAAAATATTGAATTATTGGTGCTCTCACTCTCAAAGTTTGGTGATATTGATATTGATATTGTGATTGATGTCTTGGGTGGTCCATCACCTCACCATATTCCATAACGCAATTCTTTCTGCATATAGAGAGAGAAGAATGCATTATTATTGAGATTCCCAAAGTGCATGAACATCATATAACTTTCAAGTGAACTCAAATTTTATATAAATTTTATTCTTAACCCACTTTAAAATAAAAATATCAACGTATTAATAAAGTATTGGATCCAATAATAAGTTTTTTTCTCGTGTTCAAATCTTTATATTTTAATTATAAAATTTATGATCACATCTGAATTTTCGTTTGGTTTGACATTATTGTAGAAATAATAATTACATTTTGAAAAATATTCTCTTCTGTCACAATTTTGTTTTTAAAAAATAATATGAATATAAAGGATTGAATAAATATTTAAACTGTTCTCTTAATCTCAATTCTTAAATGATATGAGACTTATTAAATATACTAAAACAATAATATATTTATAAATTTTTTTTTTCTAAAATACTGAAATCTTTTATTTTTACTCAATGAAAAACTCTTTTACCTTTTGTTCAATGAAAAACTTAAATTCAAAATTTTTAATTATATTTAATAAAAACTTATATTAATTTATATATGAAAATACAAACATAATCTCGTAAGAACATTTAAGAATTAGAAAAGAATAGTGTAGATAGTGTTAAGATATCTCCTAAATATATCGATAAATGCAATATTATTCATGTGTTAGTTTGACACTATAAAATATTGTGATCATGTCATTGGTTTATGATGCATGAGATATGAAAGGTGTAAAGTATTGACATGTATGTGTGATATTGGTCCTTGAATAATATGGTTGATATATGGAGCAACAATCGTTATCATTGTAAAAAAATGCACAATAAGTTCACTTTAATTTAATAATAACACAAGGTATAATTATTTAGGTAGAATAGGGCTAGATTTATAGGCTTAGGTTTAGGTTTAGCATAGCTATAATTTTAAGCATCACTCACTATACTTTCTTTCTGGTCCATGGTGGAGATCATTCATTAGGGTTTTTCTTATTTTAATTTTTCTATATATTTTTTCTTTTGGCTTTCAATATTAGATAGCTTCTGGATATTTCCCCTATCAAAGTTATTATACCTTCAAGAATGATAACTTTGTTTCTTTCTTCTTTTTGCATGTTCAATCTTGACACTTGAAAATCTAATTTAACCCACTGAAATTGAACCTTAAATTTTTTTTTTCTTTTCATCATTAAATTTATTTTAAGCTGGCTTAACCTATTTATTTTTCGAATTAAAATGTTCTTATATATTGTATCTTTGAAGAAACTATTTGCACATGCAAGTTGTTTGGAAACTATTTTTTAATGTTATCACGATCATGAGATTTTTTAATAGTCACTTTTACCAATATTTAAACTTTTTTAACTTAGGAATAGGACTTGTTCATCATCCAACTTATTTCTTTTGATAGTTTAATTAAAAGCCTAATCACTAGTAAAACAAAATTTAGAATATAAGACAAGCACTTTTCTTTGCCATATCTTATTCATGGCATCATGAAAATAAGACTAACAATTTTTTTTTTAAATAAAAAGAGAGGACACTTATTTTCTTTGATGCTATGCCAAATAATTCACATTACACTGATTCTAAATATAAATATATAACCTTTCTTATATTTTTAATAAACTTATATTTTTTCAATATATATATTAATCTATCTTATATTTGTAATCAAAAAAATAAAAAATAAAAGTATTCATCTTCTTACATTTAAATATAACTTTTTATAAAAAAAAAAGTCGACTAATTTGTAAAGTATTATTAATTTTTTTATTAACAAGATGAGAACAATTTATTTATAATTAAAGTATGCAAATTTTAAAATATTTTTCATAATTTTCTATTTAACATTTAATCGATTTGATATATGCAAATAATGAGAGTGTCACTTTAACAAAATAGAAAAATAAGTTTTCTAAAAAAAATCCATTTAATGTTAAGAACTATAAATATTATTTTATTAATAATATTAAATATATGAGTGTTTATTTTAAAATTAAAAGAGAGGCGAGTGTTATTTGATACAGTTTAAGAAAGATAATTTTGTTTTCTTTGAAAATAAAGAAAAAGTAATAACATAAATAAATAAATAAATAAACAAGTGTATATAATTGCCAATCAAATGGTTACCAAAATGAAAAGGACATTGCATATTTTACATAAACAATCAAATTATCAGGTTGAAAAGAAAAATCAAATAAAGTTTCATTTAGAAATTATACATCAATACAAATTGATAAATAATTCATATTAGAAATGTAATTTATTTTTGTTTTTTTGCATAAGCAATAGCTATCATCCTTGTTATATACGCTATGATAGAATGTTGACAATTCCTCACTAACATCTCAATCCATAAACTATTTGTTAGTGAAAAGACTATGAGTAATATTATGATTTTTCTTAATTCTCTAACTAGAAAAAAAAATTTAAAAATCAACGATTAAGTTATGAAAACTTTTAAAGTCAAATGATAACAGTAATCAATGACTTTGTGCTAATAATGATAGTGCTCATAATTATGTAACAATGGAAAATCAAAAGTGGAAATGATACACAATTGTACTATAACATAAGCTTCTCATTCTTCGTAAAGAGTACAATGAGGAAGCATTATGAGTTTAAGAGATTCCAAAAATGCCAAACACTTAAACAAAACAAAAGTGAGTATGTTATGTCTGTTTAGAGATGTGAGATTCGCTAGGTTAGTTCGCTAGCCCACCAAGAAAAGGGCAGGTTGGATTGGAATTTTCAACTCGTTAACCAGCTGTAATCCGGTCCACTTAACCCGCTAGTTTATCGGGTCAAAACGGGTCAGTCTGCCTGGCCTGCCCACCTATTTTTTTTATGTTTAAAATTAAAAATAATTAAAAAATAATACTTTTTTATATTATATAAATAAATTACATATATAAAATAGATTTATAAACAAAATCTTTTAAAAAGTTAAAAAAAGTAAAAAAAAAATTAAAAAAAAAAGAGGCGGGCTAACGGGCCCGCCCTAAGACGGGACATGTTATAATATCCAGTCCGTTTATTGGTAGCGAGTCAGTTCGATCCTACCCATTTTTGGCGGGCCGGGCAAAAACGGGTCGGACTGGTTCGTTTTGCCTCCTATGTTTGTTTCATTCTGGTTTAGAGTGTAAGGATTAATATTATTCTCAGTTCAAAATTTTAAGACAATAGATTTATAAATTTTTATTTTTATATAATGTTCAATTCTCTCATTTTTACTTAATATGAAACTTAGACTCATACTTAGATTTTCAACATTGTTTGAGTGGTGAGGTCGAGTTCATTTCTATTTTTTTTTTGGTGTTGTTTTCTGTTAAACATTATATAATATTTTAAAAATCTTTTGAATATATTTTAAAATTTAAAATCAATGATTATAAATGTATTTTAAAGGTATATCAGATAAATAATACAAGAAAACTGAAAAAAAAAATTCATTTTTGGTGAGGTCAACAATTGGGATTGGATTGAGAGTGAAGTCATTTTGTGAGGAATTGAAGAGCAATGGTGGATAAGGGCACCTTAAAAGATTGAGACATTAAAAAAGTAACATTTTTTCTTGGGTCTGTGAAGTGGGCAACGTGGGTGAAGGAAAGCATAGTTAGAAAATTGCCCCTGCAATGGGTGAAGTCACTTAGCACATTAGGGAATGAACCCTTTGAGTGGGTTGTGACAGCACAAATAGTAAAATTGAATACAACTTTGAACTTTCATGGATCATTGAGTGGGTGTTTTGGATTTACTCAAAGGATTAATCTATTTGGTTTGAGTTATGATTGGAGAGCAAAAAAGGAAGTGCAAAACCTTATCTGAATGAACATTACAACAAAAGGCCAAATTCAAAACTCACAATAATGTCTGAAAAAGTTGTTTTTAACTGTGAAGTAAATGGGGTGAACAAATTTTGTTTGTTTTCATTTATTGATGATGATTTAAGCATAATACTGTGTTTGGTTAATTAGATTGATATTTGCACCAAGGCAAACAAGCTTTTGGTAGTTGTTCCCTAAAGTTTGAACATGTGATCCATCAAAGCCCCACCACCTTTGAGCTCACCTACCCCACACATTTTTCTCCATAAAAAATTATCTCTTTTCTTCTCTATCAATTTGAACCAGATGCCAAAACAGTCAACTTCATTTCTAGATGATTGTAAGGAAGCTTCTTTCTTTCTGCACTCCAAACGTTTGTTTTCTGATACAGGAGAAACGTTTGAGGTGTAGAAACACTCCAAATATTTGTTGGTATAAGAGAAACGTTTGGAGTGCAGGAAGAAGTTTGTTCTTTTAGTAGCTCTCTATATTTTTTTTTTCTTGATCCAATTTTTGACTTTTTCTTTCTGCACCCACAGAATGATTTTTTTCACCTTATTTGTAAAATGACAATTTTTTTCCCTTGTGTCGCATCTCTCCCCCTCTCAATCGTGTGTTCGTCCTATATCTTCCAGCACAACGATGATGATATGGTGGAGAGGGTATTCTAGTCATAGAGGTGCAAGAACTAATCATGGGGTGCAGGAAGCAAAAATCCAAGTTTTTGCACAAGAAATCCGTTGATGGAGGGGTTGGGCTGGGTTGGAATTGGGCTTGAATTTGTAGCTTGAAGATCCAAAAGGAGTATTCATGCATGCGTTTGGTTTCCCTAGCTTGAGTTCATTAATTTCAGTTCACTAAGATTCAAAAAGTAGTATAATTTAAATGATGAGGATTAAAATAATACTAAGATAATTAAGTTTAAGAACTAAAATCACAATAGTTAAGTATATTTCAGAAAAAAATTTAGATATAAATGTGATAATATCTTATACTTTCAGAAAACTAAAACTGTAGTTTACCCATGCATATTATGCGCAAAAGGCTAAAATAATAGTTATAGTTATTCTTATACATTTTAATGTATTTTTAATTAAATAATATCAATATAAATACATGACCATATAGTATAAAATACTGTATATAAGATCAATAAATTGTACCATTAATATGTAATCATTTTAATTTTGAAATATTAATATATTTAAAAACATTTTTTTACCAAATTTAGACAACCCACCATTTATTCTTAAAATAAAATTATGTTTGAATCTGTATTCCGTATATGAAGTCTATTCTTTCGGAGTTTCTTTCGTTAAATCATTATATAACTTATTCCCTTTATTGAATTTAAACAAATTAATCTTTAAATCTTTAACCTTCATTAAATTATTTAAATTTATTTAAAAGTTTGAATAAACTTTAGGAACATATTCATGAGCATCAGAAAGACTGGATTCCTATTTTAAATCATTAAATATATTTGTCTTTAAACTTTATCTAAATTTTATAACATCCCGATAAAATATTATTAATTTAAATAAAATAAAGTAAAATAATATTAAATATCATCTTACAAGTTTCATCATTTTCGCCAAACTAATGTACAAAACTATAGAGTCTTATACTGAAATATCATCCTCTCATCCTAAATTTTTAGTATAAGTAAATGGCATTCTTAGAATATTCCTTCACAACTCAAATTTTTACCTTTTTTTTTCACAAAAAAAATATTTTTTCTCAAGATTTTTTTTTCTGACCCCTTTTCTTATAAATCGTAAAAGATGTTGTGACAATATATATATACATATTCTTAGGTACAATCATTTTATATTTCACTTTTTATTTTATATTTTTTGAAAATATAGTTAAAATATGCTGTTGTCCATTTTTAATAATATTCCCAATTCAAACGTGTATTCTGAGAGAAGCAGTACTATAAAATGAGTATTGAAGTATTGACAGGAACAGTTGTCATTTTGTAATCACTACTTTGGATCCTTTCTTTGAGGAAGTCTTGGAATTGGTTCTTTGCTAAATAACGTGTTATGTATAAAATAAGGAACTAATGAAAGAAATTAATGATAAAAAGGGTAATTAACTAACAAGCTATTTTATTTTTGGACTATAAAATAAGCAAACAACTGTTCTCTTTTTTCTTTCAGAAACATAGAATCTAGAAGAAAGTTCTAAGGAAACAAGTCTAGCTAATCTGAACACAAGCCTCTTCTATACATGCCTCTCTTCAAATGTCAGAAAAATCAGTGAGAGTTGTTCAATAAAAGCTGATAAACATAATGTGAATTCAGTTCTTTCTGACTAAGAACTTCATACTATTCTTGTTGATCAAGGTTACCTGGGTGCAATCTTTTTTTGCCACATAGAGGAACCCCAAAGAGCTTCACAGAACTATTAGGCTCATCACTAGAAGAACTTACCAAAGACTTTTCCATGATATGGCTCTTAACTGGTCTAATAAAATTTGGAGACTGATGAGGTGATGAATCCAATTCTACCAGCTTCAGAATAGCACTGCTGCTTCTTTGTTCATAGGAAGCAGGACTTACATGATTTTGTATGAAATATATGATGTCATTGTATAGATTCTTCATGTGGGTGAGTTCTGATAACAGCATGAAGTTCTTTCTCCTCAGTCTCTGGTTGTCCTCAGAAAGTGCTGTTAAGATATCATTCCCTGGCTTGGGAGATGGTAATGGAGGAGTATCAATCCAACACAGATTCTCATCTGGCTGAAGAAGCTGTGGTGGTTGGTCATGCATATGGTAATGTTGTTGATAAGGGTGAGGGGCTTTCCTCCTGTGGATTTCACATAGAAGGTGCTTAGATCCTTTTCTGAAGTATTCATTTGCAAACTCCCATCTATCAGCAGCTACCTTCTTGAAACCCTGCAAAAAGAGGAAACATAAATATATAGATATAGATATAGATACATATGTGCAGTTTTACAAACATAAGTCAACCATGAAGCTTGTGTGGTTAGCTAGCTAGGCAATCATAACTTAGCCTTGTTAGTTCAAATAGTGAAGACAAGACCATAGTACTTTTAAGGTTTTATGCTGAATCAGTAACTTTGTCAAGAAATGTAGATGGAGAAATCTAACTCAATAGGGGTGAAAAATTGTCTTGCAGGAAATCTGAATTTATCAGAAGATAGCACAAAAGCAATGGTGAAGGATATATATATATATATATATATATATATATATATATATATATATATATATATATATATATATATATATAGAACAAAGAAGTTGTGTGCATATATGCAGAAGACAAGACATTATTCTCACATAGGTATTTAGCTGTCTAACAAAGCTTGAGAAGTTGTTGTGCTTGAAATAGTTTGGAAGAAGATCTCTAGCAAACTCTGGGGGTCTTCTCACAACAAAAGTGGTTTCATCATCACCCCAAGACACAATGTGGTCAGTGCGAGGATCATCAACAAGTTGGTATGTTTTTGTCAGAAATGGAGCAGGCACAGATTTCTGAGACTCCATGGTGAACACCATGCTATCTTCACACCTCTCTAGTGTGAAAGCCATCACTGCTTCCAATACTATGCTTTGGAGCTCTTCTTCTCTTCATTCACTTTTACCACACACCACCAAGTTTTAAAGAACCTCTCTCTCTCTCTCACATTATATGATGCATGCATACTTATGTGCTACTATGCTATTAGACCCTAAAGAGAGATTAACAGACACAGAAGAAAAAGTATAATAAACAACATGATGTGATGCTAACAAAGTGTACACTAAGCACATATGCAACTATCATTACTCATAGTTTTACAACTCCATGAAACAGAAACATATGACATATTTACTTAAATAACTATTCTCTGTCCGAACCCCTCTATCATGTGTGTAGTTAGTTTACTAACTTTAAGAAGCATATGACCATGTCAGTAAAAACAATGTTTTTTTCTAGGATAAGCTATAATAAGATCCAATGAGCTATTAATTAGCTATTGATTGTTCTCTTGGATGCAGTGTGATGCTTCTAGAGATGTGAGCTACTTTCTATTTTTATTTGGAGTCATACCAGTGGGATATATATATAATATTCTCCAAAATTTGGAGAGAAGGTGCAAGAGGGTATATTAATCAAAACTTAAAAATGTACTGAGATGGGTTGCAAGATGAGTTCATTTGAGTTTGAAGTTAAAAAAGTTTGAAGGCTGCATAATAATACAGTGATCTTTTTTTCTGTGGATACAAAGATCTCATGTCCTCCGCAAATTCCTAGAATAATAATTAAAATTGGAAGGTGATATTTTAAGTATTTTTGTCTGTGTGACACACACTATTGTGTGGAACTGAAACTTGGAAGGTTGTGATAGTCCTCGAAATTAAAAAGAAAATATGCTTACTTTTATGTATATTCATTGGCCCACTATTATATCAATGTCAGAAGTTGTTCAATTTGTTGGTCCCTCCTCTCCTCCACCTTCGTCTTTACTTGGAAACTAGAACCAAAGCCTGCAGTGCTGCATATTTTTTTGTCCAATAAAAGAGGAGATATTCTCAACTCTTCTCAAGCTTTTTGAATGTTAATTGAACTGGTTTTTTCTGTATTCAATTTTAATCAGATAGGTTCCCACCTTTGTATAATCTCCATCCACCCTTTTGTTTTTGAATAATGAATGATTCTTTCATGGGATCAATTAGGATAAATTCTACTTCAAATACTAAAAGTTAAATGAACTATCTTTATGCATATATAGCACTGTTCTTTATTTATCATCATCATCAGATATTGTTATCCATAACAAGAATTACACACAAGTTAATCTCACAACAATCTCATTCAAATAAAGTGCTAATAAGGATTGATGGGATAGAAACTTTCTTAGATCACCCAAATCATGACTTTTTGATTTGCAGCATGAGAAAAGTGTCTCAGAAACCAGAAAAGATAAACACTGTTGAAGAATTATGTGGTTGTAATTTCCCTTTTTCTCAGCTATCATATCCATTCCATTCCACCCTTTATTTTCTAAAGAAAAACCTTTTTCTTATTTCATAGGGATATTTGTGGGGATCACTGTTGGGTTGTGATCACGAGGGTGACCATTTAAAATCTTTTCCCACTACAGCTATACGTCAAAGTTTGGCTCCTGTACATAAATATAGAACATGATATAGAAAATGAGGTTATTATATAATTGTAACTCTCAAAGTGCTTTGTACCTAGTTTTCAAGGTAGAACATTCTGACCTTTATTCATTTTTGTACAATCCAAAGCACACCCGTGACCTACACATACAGAAGAAGTAGCTCCTTCTACTCTCATCAATCATGGAATAATGTATTTATATATACACTGCACAATTATTATGAGTGAATCTTCTGTCATTTGACTAGATAAGGTATGTACATATACATATATATATATATATATTTCAATTTTCAATGCTGCATCTCTAATCACATATGCATGAGAGAAGGAAGAAAATGATCTTGTGCACAACCTTCTAGCTCTAGATTCCATTGTTGGAGAGGTCACATTCATATCACTCTCTTTCTACTTTCTTTCTTTCTTTCTTTCTTTCTTCCCACATTCTTCTCTTCTTTCTCACTTTTATTACTTTGAAAATGTATCTGTTGAAATTAAGTAGTGTGAGTTGTAACAATGCTTTTGAGTCTTGAATTTTTGGATACTGTTTGGTGGTCAATGTGTGATTAGGAAGCCTCTAAAATGCCTGCATATCACTGCTAACAAAGAATCTGAAAGCTTCAAATAATGTTTGAATAAGGAGAAGATTCTAATAATAATATTTACAAGTTAATGTTACCAACAACGTACACCTAGAGTTTCCAGTAGAAATGGGCAATGTATGTTGTTGCATCACATGATCCATCTCCATCCATGTGACCCACTGCATGCCTTTTTAAAGAGAAAGAGAGAGAGGGTTTTGTCTTTTATGTATCATGCACAAATCTAAATGCATAACATGTGAGTATCAGCATGTTGCAACTAAATTAATGTACAGAAGATGCCTCCAAAAGTCACTATTATTGGATTAATTAACAAAAAGGGAAGGTTTGAAAGCTTAGAGGTTTTGTAAAAGTTAACACCCAGGTTAATTAAATTCCATGATTGCGCTCTTGAAATTTGAAGAACAGAAACTGTGTGTATGAGAGAGAGAAAGAGTGTGAGAGTTCTTTGGAAGTTGAAGTGTTTTGAAAACCAACCATCCAACTTTCTTTTCTGCTTTTACACTGAAAATGTCTCTAAACCATAAGTTAAACACTAATTCTTTGGTGAAGACTATTGAAGTTAGTGTTGCAGAGTTCTAAGAAAGTCATTTTATTTTGTAAAATGAGAAATTGAAGTCCGACAACATGCACCCACAATTGTACCTTTAATGGAGGGGATAAACAACCCGTACAAAGAAAAAGCGGAAGATAGCTATAACCATCAACTTAATGCATAAAAAACCTTATTAGCCCCAAAATATGTTTTTGTTTAGAGTTGGTTGGATTCCGGTACACTCCATTGATTGTCTCGTGAGTTGAGGTTAAGAGCATTTTAAATATTTTTCCTTCTTCAAACCTTTGAACTACTTCTTAAAGATAAAAGTATAATGGAGTTTCAAATCTCTCTAAATGTACAATACCTCATATTAGATGTTGTAATTGACCCTAATGATGATATCTCATAATAATTCTACATCGCTAAAGAGTCAAAACATTATAAGAATAAGTCTTATTAACAACTAATTTTAATTTTAGTGACCAAACGTTGCTAGTCATTATAATGACCAATTTACAAAAATAAAAAGTTATTAATTATTAAAATAACTACTATTATGAATAAAAAATTATAACTAGTCTTCAAATTGATTTTTAAATTTAGCTATCAAGATTTTAGCTATCAAAAGAAATTGGTCGTTAAACATTAATTATCAAGGTTTTAACCACTAAAATTAATTATTAATGAGACATTTTCTTACTCGGATAGAATTCCATACAAATTAGATGCCATAGTTGATCCTAACTATGATACCTTAACAGCTCCGCACGTCATTTATGAGTGGGATCTGGTTGGTTCCAAGCATATTAAATACTGAACTTACTGTATTATTATTTCAAATCTTCAATTAAACTAAACAAAATAAAAACTATGTCATGATTTTGAAAGAGATGTTTTCATATCTATGTGGATTACGAGATCAATTGTTTTCTGAGAAAGTGAATCATATCTATTGTTTTCACTGTTGCAATAAACTTCAGAACTAGTACAAGAAGAATGAAGACCAACAGCAGTTTACAGTAGTTAAGATAAGAGACTTAAGATATATATCTTATATACACACATACACACTTTGACATTATGAAATTTTGAATATCTTATCAAAGTTTCATTTTCTTTTTCTGGAGAGGTTACTAAGATAAACATTATCTAAGAAGTGCAGAAAACAGAATGCATATATGGAATGAAAAATGATTATATCATGTTATACTGATAGTGGAACAAAATTTGTTTTTTTTTTTCTTTTGAAAAGAAAATCTTAGTGGGAGGGTTGAGTTGATGTTTCTACCTTAATAAAGTCATATGAATGATATATGTGATTCCTTCTATGGAGTGGCTCATCATCAGTGGATGAAGAATTCACCACCACATCTCAGCCAAATGATGAAAATTCACATGCGGAGGACAATGCTACCAAGCTTTAGTCTCTCAACCATTTATATGTAAAGTAATTGCTCCTATTACTTGGATTTTTGCATCATTACCCCTCGAGCATTTGTCTCTCAAGTGTGGTTACGTTTACACTATGTATCTCTCTCTTTTTCATTATCAAGGGTCCCATATTTAACACTTTATTTGTATTTCTCAGCTGCAGAATTCACGTAAACACGGTCATAAATGTTACGATCGGAGCTTTAAACCTAACTTAACTATACAGAATCAATTTGTAAGATGAGATTTGTATCTATATATGGATAATTGTCGATGGGTGAATGAGTCTAAGGTGTGAGAAAAATAAATGATGAAACTGAGACTGAGCTGAGATTAACGTAAGTTTAAAATGTTACTGTTGTTTAGTGAAAGTTGTTTTGTTTTAGAATATGAACAAGGAATTGTCAGAAGCAGCAAGTAACAGTTTTTCTTTCTCTTTTTCTCTGAAGAACTTTGTTATTTGGAGAGGGCATAGAAAAGGTGAAAAAGTGATGGTTAGTGGAGAGAAAGAGAGAGAGAGAGAGAGAGAGAGAGAGAGAGAGAGGAGAATGGTGTGTCTTTGTACCTAGGAAAGACAACAATTTAGGTCAAGCAGTAGTGTGCAGAGAGAAGAAAGCATTAGAAAAAATGAAGCATGGTGGTGTATTTAAAAGTGAATGGAAAGGGCAATTTCATAGGCTTTTTTTCCAACCAAACCTTTCACTCTCTTCCATGTCTGCATGCATACATTTTGTTCTCTAATCTTTACCAATTGCCCTTTTGTTTTTTGTTTTTTCCTCGTGACAGTCAAAGTGCTGCAGTAATGCATTTCTGCAATGGAAAGTATGCATGCCATTTTAATTCCTCGTGATTATCGATTGTTCGAATTTTGCTCCCATGCCAAGGATTTTTTATTTTTCTTCTTTTGGTTTGGGCTAGACTACACATCAAACATTTGACTCCTTTTCTTTTTCCTTTTCTTCACTAACTTTTCCAAACATATTAAAGAAAAAAAGTGATGACAATTAACAGAAATGAATGGTTAAGTATTGTGATAAAACATTAAGATCCTTTCCTTACGACTTTTTTTTTATATGTTCTTCGTTATCCACCATTGTGTACTACATAATCATCACGATTAATATAAATATGATGCATTGATTTTTTATTCTTTTTAAGTAAAATTTTAATTGAATTCCACAAACATAAATTCCCTTACGTTGAAGAGAGTTTTTTTTTTCAATTTTAAGAAACTCTTAAGATTTGCAATAAAAAGTTATTTTAAATGGTAAGGATTCTTGTAACGACTCATTAACTATTGTTTTCGGATTAATTGATGTACTCTTTTACATTAAATTAGATTACATTATCTTAAAAATGACTTAATTTTAATCAATTATCTATTAAAAAATTACGCATGTTTTTCTTTAGTATAATCCCTTAAATTCTACCTGAATTCACTTTCTATCTATAATGCACATATACGATATGTGTATCCGATATAACATATCTAATACGTTTATTTTCAAAATAATAGAATAGATATATGATAGATACATGATATATAAATATTAAAAAGTGTACAATAATTCTTACAAACATAAACATAATAAATATATGATTGTTAATCTGTGAATCCAAATTTCCTAATTAGAGACCAATTATTTTGGTAGTCGAAACTTGGTAACTAATGTTAGTAACCAATTTAAAAATCAATTCATAATTGAAACTATTTTAATTATTAATTTAAATACCAATTATAATTTTTTGGAACTATTTTAGTTGTCAATTTGGTCACTATATACTAACTAATTATTTTTTGTCACTAAAATTGATCACTATTTAAATATTTTATTGTAGTATACTACGACTTTATAAATTAGATACTTCATAAGTATCGTTAAAGTATCGGACACGATACGTGTCAGACACGGATACATGACCCAAATTGAAATATAGGTACATCATAACTTTATAATTTAAAATATTTTTGTTTAAACATTTTTCTATTTGAAGTTCTATCTACATTTAGAATATCTGTATAATATAATATATGATAAACTAGTCGGTTCCTGTTAATACAAATGCTAACTTTATTAAAAGTGAAATTATATTCTTGTGCACCTAATCACATCCAGATAAACGAGTGTGGGCAAAACAGAAATTAAAATCTACACATTGAGTTCAATATCTGTTATCAAACCTCTGTAATGTTAGAAACAACTTGGTATTGACGTGTGGGCAACGGGAAGTTGTAGTACTACAACCCGTTTGAACTATGTGAGAAAACGAGTAGTACAACGTTGTACTCTAACACAACCCCTTAATTTTTATGAGAAGTAGTACTTCGGTGTAGTACATTCAAGCCTTGCAGTACCAGGGTAGCTTAAGGCTATATATTCATTCACTGAATTTGATAAAAACATAAATCAAAGTTTAATGTTGCCGTTTAAGGTAAAGACATTTCCCAAATATGTTGAGGTAGTGAGGTTCTACAGGGTCGTCCTGAGATCACATGAAACATATTCACAAAACTCAGCTCATGTGTTCTCAGGTCGCCCCTGCTGGACTTTTCTCTACTACGATACAGAGTTGGCGTCCAACTGCAACCGATTGAAGATGCACTCACCAAAAACTGAAAACGGAGCATGGGAAAAAGAATGTAGAATGAAATTCCAGTTGTATGCATGAATGCGGTGCAGGTAATTAAGCTACGTGATGATTCTCTTATGTTCATGAAATAAACAGATGAGGATACAGATAACTAACATATCATGAATTCAATCTTAAACTAAAAATTAAACTAAAATACTAACAGAAGATTCAATGACTGGGAGCTCTTCCTCTGTAAGTTTCTTCCAAACTCCGCCTACTACGAGACATCCTTTGTCCGCTTGCAGTGGTAATTCAATGTTTAATTCACTAAATTCTTCGGTCTTTTTCATCTTCTTAACAGTTGAATTATCAAGTTGCAGAAGGTCTATTGTGGCATCTCTCTTGGCACCTTGTGGGGTCAATTTCCAATTCTCTTCCTTTTCACAAACTTCATCTTGTTCTTCGTCGTTAATAATGTCAACATCGGGAAGACAACCAGATGATACTTGATTCTGTTTTTCATTACTGATAATGTCAAGAACGGGAAGACGGCCGGATGACCCAACAGCTCGGGGCAACATTCCAATTGGACACGGGTTCCATGATTTTGCTAAGGTCCATGTCTGTGATTTTTGAGTGTCACAATCCACAGCCTTTGGTTTTTTATTTTTCATAACCTGATGCTTGACTAACTCTAGCTTTTTAGCTGCTTCTTGTATAGATTCCTCGAATTGGAAAATGTTATTTGAAGTTAATAAAGAGTTTTGATCATCTGCATGCTCTAAATTGGACAAATTAATCTGAGAGAACTTTTGAGCTTTCTCCATCAAGTAGTTATCATCCATCAGTTCTGTAAGCTGAAGTGCTGAATCCATGAGCTGCTTGTTGAAAAGTTGTGATGTTAGAAGACATCTACGAAGAAGTTCAAGCAAAACTCCTTTTGGCATATTTGCTGCCGCAGAAGGAACTCTACTGAGAATTCCGACAAGCCATGCAAACAAAGAAGAAAGCCGAAAGTCTGTCCTTGATTGTAAAATGCCCATATTTGGGTTATCTGCGAGTGTTTTAAAAAAAATGGCACGATTTGAGATCAATTGAAGAAACTAAGCCAGTTAAAGTCAAGTGCTATCAAAGTAAAAGAACAGACACCCAAACCAAAATGAAGGACAAAAAAAATGACTCAATATCTGACTTCTTGTGGACTTAAGGCGGAAGCTATACCTAAGGGAACCCATTAAAAAAGGCATTTCCATCAGTAGTACATTGCAAAAGCCCTAGAAAGTATATGGCATTTAATAAGTAACTGAACATGGCATCAAAGAAGAAAAGCACAGAGGAATGGTACATCCCAAGTACCCCAAAACCAACAGATACTAAACTTCAACCAGAAACTCTACATAATGAAAAGGGGTGCTGTACAAGGAAAAAAATGCAACCAACCTTCGTGCTTTATATCTTCCTGAGTCTCAATCATATCAAGGACTTCCTTAAGAAGATTCAGAAGTAATTCTGGTTCCTTATTGCACAATTTAAGTATGACAAGCTTCCAATCAGCCAAAACCTTCTCGGTGGTTGGACCAATAGAAACATCATCTGCATTCTCTTCCAACTCTGAGGAACTTAAAGCTTTCAAAAGATACTCCAACAGCACAGAAACAATTTCTGAAGAAAAGGAGGAATATAATTGAATAACATATTTCAAGATCTTCTTGATCTGCTTCTTAGATCCTGAAAGCATTGCAATTCACAAGTAATTAGGTCATGGATACCCTAAAACAATAATCAAAACTGAAATTACTCCACATCAAATTAGTTCAGTATCACTTATTTTTCAAAGATAAGAATACCCAACATATCATGTTATGTATTAAGAATCTCATTTATTTGGTCGATCAGCTTTAAGGAAATCCAACACTTGAGTTTCTTACGAAAGAAAAAAAGATGAGATGGTCAGGAATCCTCCTAAAACAGAACAACCACGATAAAGAAGGAAAGAACACCCACTCAAAAACAGGAAAACCAATCTCTTAGCATAACAAACTAAGGAACTCTCAAAAATCAAGATGTGATTTAAAAACCAGAAAGAGGCCAAGAAACAACAGTATCCTGTAAAAGGTTAAGTAGAAACAAATGGTGTTGCATCTTTCTTTTCCAATTTTTTCTTTTTTTTTTTTTTGTTACATGGGTCTTCAGACACAATTTTAAAGTATGACTTGCCCTATATCCCTCTGCAACCCCTTGGCCATTTTACACACACAAAGACAACAAATAAGTTTTTATTGGATTAAGAAATTTGAACAATATAATACCTCCAGTTCGTGAAGGTTTACTCTTCCCAACCATAAGAGACAATAGTTTATTTCGTCCAAAAAGCAATTCACCATGCTTGACCCCTTTAAAAGAGGAAAATACACAAGACGTCAGAATTTTCTAGAGACACAAAAAATGGCAAGTACATGCTTTAAAAGAAAAATTACCCCAATTAAAGCTGACTATAGACGAAATATTTGCTATGAAATAAATAAAATATTATCATAAGGTGGTAAGCATATGAAGCAAAAATGAAATGTTTCACTTTAATGCGAGCAAAAATCCACAATGTCCCAAAGAAACTGTATCATGTAGATGTTTATAGGGTTCCGCAGACAAGCGTATTAACCCTACTTCATATGTTGGACACATCTATATAAGCTATAACTAAATTGATATAATATAATAGAAAAATGAGGAATTGCTTTTTAAAAAGCAATGACCTTGTCAAAAAGTTAAAATAGGAGTTGCTAATCAAAAGATATAACTGCATGAAAAATATGCAGTTGAATATCATCTTATCGTTAGCATACACACTGCAGTTAACTTGTATGGTTTACAAATGTATTGTACAGCTTCTTTTCTTTGTATAGCTGTAGGTTTACATGTAAACTGTTTTACTACTTGTATTGTACAGCTGTTATACTAGATAGTAGTAAATTTTTTTCACACAGGAGGAAGGGGTTAGATAAAATTTGGTTATACAATATACAAAAAAAAAAATGTACAATACAATCACAAACTACATGGAAAGTATATCACATTCTGAAAATGAACAGAAAGCAGCAAGGACATCATTGTTTCTTTAATTATTTTTACAACATTTATTATTTCTGATGCAAGAGGAATTGGAATAGTATACTGGTGACCAGGATGGAACACTAGATTACCAAGAGAGAAAAAAAACTAGATCCAAAAGGTTAATATCATGCATCCTAAACACAGAATACATGATCCACAAAATAATGGGGAAAAGGACCTCCAATCATCAAATTTTCTTTTCAACATTAAATCACATACTTCACCATAGCCATAAGTTTCATGCACTTAAATGAAACAGAAAATAGGAAAACAGAAGTTTCAACACTAAATACCTCTCATTTCACATAGAATTGAAGATATTTGACTTCAAATAAACAAGTGCAAGACAATGACTAAAGTCAAAATATGATGAAAATGAAAAACGCTTACGGACGTTTTCCCTTTAGTTGTAAAGAACTAGACTGGACACTCCCATTGACTTTCAAGAAGATAGCTAATTCACGAATCTTAGACTTAATTTCTTTCTTGACTTTTGTTATTCCTTCACTTTGAAAAGGAATTGCTTTGCTTTGAGGTTCCCAATAATAAGATTTTAACCAATCAAGTGCCTGAAATTATTGCTAAACATTAGATGAGTTTGGAGATAAACATATACATGCTAAGAATATGGGAAAAAATTGTCCATACTGAAATAGCTAAATTGACAAGAGAAAAACAGGATGCTTTACATCTTAACAACAAGCTGAAATTTCATCAATATTGAGTGTTCGTATGCAAACTATCAAAAGCCATTGCATAAACAATTAATGTGTGAAAGCAATCAAGCAGTTATTAGAAACAGAAAATGATAACTTAATCCATTGCAAATATAGCATATATTTCAGTGACTAGCATGCATATACTCAGTCTTTTTATACCATTACTAGAGCAACAATATTTCCTTTCATATATTAAAACTATTATAGTACAGTTACACAAGTACATTGAGAAAGAAAATTCACTCCAGTTGTTTCCTGAATGCCAACAATTTAACCCCAACCATGGACTACGCCCACGTGCTAAGAATTTAATCACAAAATAGCCTATAGATTGTTGAGACAGATAATCAATCAAATTGAAATGAACTATACATACCTTGACAGAAGCACTACGAGCAATCCTAAGTGATGGAAGTTCACGGTGTGATCCCTCTGCAATTACAGCAATAAATAAGAAAAAGGCATGCCCTCTAAACATAATGAAATTAAAGAAACAATGATGTGAAGTTTTTTGACATTTGACCAGCACGGAGGTCATGTCCCATTCTATCAGCAAGACAAAAAACAATAATTAACAAGAGCAGGAGGAGACTTGTTCACCATGTCGAATATCAATCAGCATGCGCGGAATACCAATTGCATCAGCTGTCACTGCAATCGATGCCACTTCTTTCTTGCGCGTCTTCTCAACAGCACAATTCACAAGCCTTCAAAAGAAAAAACCATCATACTTAGCAAGAAAAAGTTTTCAAAATGTGACTATCAATGGCAAAAAGAAAGGCAGAGAGAGCAAACCTCATGATCGCCATGCAATACAGCATAGCAAGCATCTCCTCTGAAAGATAAGCTTCATTCAATTGATCCTGCCTACAATTAAATCAAACAAGATTGCTTAAAGTTTAACATATGCCGAATGTATTATGCATATACCTCATTTTCCTAATTTGAAATAGAAAATGTTAATAAGAGGTACAAGAGGAGAGGAGTTAAGGTTACCTGAAATAGGAGTCTTTGAGTTGAATTTCGATTATGGAAGCAGTGACTTCGATTAAAACCGGCAAAGAACCTCGACTTCGCCATGTGGATATCTGAAACGCAGAAAATAAAACGCGGTTAGGTTTACAGTTGCACCGTCTTATGAGAAAGAAATTGAGAAACTTACTCGTTTGAGAGCTGATGAAACAGAGTGAGGAGAATTGGAGAAGAGAGCGCGTTTGACAAAGAGCCACTCGTCCCAATTCAACCAAGGCACTAATCTTCGTGCAGTTGATGATGACGACGACGACGATTCTGCAACCACGTTGGCTACTTCTTCGAACCCTAATAACAATGGCGGATCCATCTCAGAGGCGGCGGCGAAGTGTGAAGGCGCCGCTGCGTTAGTCACACCTGCAGCGCTGTTATTTCCCTCTTCTTTTCAATCCTAAAGTATTCTCAAGGATTACTTCACTCCTTGCAATTGTTTTTGGTATTATGGTCTTTAAAATTTATACAACATATATTCTATCTACGTTGTTATGCATCAAAGAAAGTGTTGTAAAAGCACATTTATAAAATAGATCATTTTAATTATATGGTGTGTAATATATATTTTCTATTTGTTAACTTTTATTTTTCTTTACTTTTTAAGTAATATACCTTAAATTATTTTAATCTAAATAATTAGTTTTAATCATTTCAAAACGATTAAATTAAAAGTTAAAGATAAATAATTATATTACATAATAACAAAATATTTTTTAATCAGAAAATGTCTTTTAAATAACATTAATATTAACTACCAAGTTACCATGCATCTTTTAAGAAAATAAAATTAGTAATAAAATTTATTATTACAATAGTAAATCATTCTTATTTGGAAAATGTAATCTCTCTTGATGATCTTCTTTGATAGTTGTTATTTTTTTTTTGTAATGATATAGGATAATTATGGATTAAATTTTTAGAGATTCAACCTATATTCATTTTAGATCGAGTCGACTCAATTTCAGTTAGACTGACACAGTCGAATCCGGCCAAATTTCGATCGGGATCAACTTAACCGAATTTCGACCAAGAATGACTTGACCTAATCCAATCGTAGCTAACTCTACTGAATTTTTTGGTAGGGCCGACTCAACTATATCTTGACCAAGGCCAACTTGGCTAAAGTAGTTTGTATTTCGACTGGGACCAACTCGGTCAAATTTAGCCAAATTTGACTTGGATGACTCAGTCGAATTTGGTCAAATTTCGACGAAGTCGACTCTATCGTATTTTGGTATGTGCAAAATACGGCCGAATTTTGATGGAACTGACTCGATCGAATTTCAGTTGGGATCGAACTTTAATCTACCTTCAGCCAGGGTTGACCTATCTCATCCTTGAGTTCGATTTGACTCGACTCGATCTTTGTCCCGGACTAGTCTTGTTCGACCTTGCATCTTATACTGAGTCGTCTCAACCTTTAGTCTTGAGTAACCCATTTCGACCTTCAACTCGATCCAACTACAAATTTAGATTAAAAAGTTGAATTAGATATTTTGGATTTTCCATATTTGAAAATATGAATTTAAATAATGAATATTAAATCCAAAAATATTATAAAAAATATTATAAAATGTATATCAATTTAAAGTCTAAATTTAATAAAATAAATTTTAAATGAATTGGAATAGAAAAAAAGTGGATAAAAGTGGATTGAATGAAGAAAATTGATTTTTTTTCCCACACCTAGTTATGTAGTGTTTTCTGATAATAGTAAATGCGTTAAAAATAAACTTAACTCTTACATGTGAGACATGTCTATTTATACTATTTACCATAGATTTTCGCCTTTCTCGAACTTTGGTTAAAATTCCGTTGTTGTTGGTTCGGTTTGCTAGTGTCTAAATTGGATTATCAGGATGATTTTCCTTAATCAAATTGTTATTAATTGCTTACGTGTCATGATTAATAGAAAATAATTTGTATGTGAATAAATTATATAAAGAAAATAAAATTAATAATAATGATCAGTGAAAAAATGATGTCAATAATTTATAGTGTGTCTGTTGAAGCACACACTCACTCTTAACATTACTTTAATTATCAACTAAAAATGTATAATGTTTAAACCTGTGCTGTGAAAAGGTTTTACTTTCAGACCCTCCATTTGTATTCTGATGGCTATAACCATTGTCTCTCTATTTCCTCCAATCGCTATTGACACAATATCTGCAATTTTAATTACATTACTGGAAAAGGTATAGTGAAATACATTTATTACAACATGCATATTTTTCTTTATTTGCACAGAAAGCTAAATACTAATCCATTGGGAGAATCTTAAGATTTAAGTACCACATTAAACAACAGAGGATTAGCAACAATTAACATTGTCTTTCACACGGTAAAATGTTGGAATTTGGCTAGAAAAGGATCTCAGATGTTTTTTTAGGTGCTGGCTTTGGCTCGCTTTACTGGGGCTTGAAGGGAATTCAGATAAATGGCATCCTTGTTGTCCAGTCCATCAAACAGATAACTAAAAGGTGGCATTTGGATGTATCTCCCACTACCAGGAGTCACCTTTACTTCATCATTTTCCCAAACAACTCTTCCTCCTGCAATAGTCACTTCAATTTTTCCCTGCCAAAACGATTGATGTTGCACTCAGTTCACTAAATTTAATCCTTATATGGACCTTGATTTAGACACAAAGCAAAGCCTCCTTAATGGCGTGTCCCGTGTCCAACACGTATCGGACATCGACACTCGTACGATACTTGTAGGACACACTACGTCCAATTTGAAAGATATTTTTTTATTTTTGACATGATTTTGCTGATTAAAATAAAGAACAAATCTTATTCTATCACTAACTTTCGCATATTGGATATTAGATAGATAGATTAGATTCATTTTTGTATTAGTTGATATTGTGTTAGTTGACAGTTTCAAACTTAATATGTATATACACGACGTGTCCCATATCCTATGTCTTTTCAATTTAGTCATATCTCCGTATCTGTGTCCGTGTCGTATTCGTACCCGTGTCTATATCCGGGCAACATAGCCTGAAGGGCAAAAGTTCAAGAAGGCTTTGTTTTGTGTCTAATCTCTATTTAGTTATGTTAAGTGCTGGTTGGTTTTTCGGTCAAGAGGACCAAGAGCGCAGAAAGGTTGAGAAGGCCGAAAAAGACCTGTTTATAGTTAAACCAGTACCTTTCCTGTCCTTCCCTCGTACACATTTGTGTCCAGTCTAGAGTGGTGGGACTTTGCACTTATCTCAAAGGTTGAATTTGGATTGAGGATGATAATATCTGCATCAGATCCTGGCAGAATAGCTCCTTTCTTTGGATATATATTGAAGATTCGAGCGCTTATATGATCATAGAAAAAAAAAAATCAGTAATTCTTTTAGCTTTTTGCCTCTTTACCAAAGTGCTTTCCAACAACTAGAAGCTAATATTCGCTTTGATTAACTGAAAATATACCATTCTGTGCTTGTTAAACGGACATAATCAGAGGGGGTTATTTGGCCAGACTCCTGTGAGATGCATAAGCCAAAAGTTAAAGTTAAGAGCTTAACCTCGCCACCATTTTACTCAAACCTAACAAAAAGAGGATGCTATGTAGTTGATGTCTTACCACCATGATGTCCCATACCAAATGCATTCTTTCTTCAATACCTACAGATTTTGGTTGCAATGTATATTAGCAAGGAACCATTTCAAATGAGCATCAATGTACTTAGGCCACAAACATCCAGAACTTTCTTGTGATTATTACCGTTGACACCATTAGGAATTTTCCGGAAGTCATCAATTCCACGAGCTTTTTGAGTGGAGTTAAAGGCACAATGATCAGTTCCTACCAGCTGCAAATTTGTGAAAGGTAACCTTTGGTAAAAAAGCATCTTCGTAAAAGAGCACATAACTCAGTTCAGGGCATATATAACACATAGATCAGGAATAATGAATATGCTAGGATGCATTCTGTAGCCAATACTATCCTAACTATCCTTAAATGGTTATTGAACCTAAGCCTGAATCATTATGTGAAACCTGCAAAACTCCTGTTGAAAGGGCAGCTTGAAGAGCCTTATCATGTCCTCTTTTCCTAATTGGGGGACTCATCACATACCTGAAAAGTGAGAATGAATAAGGCTTATGTTCTTAAAATTCAAAGCAATGTAAGAAAAACAGTAAAAAAACATTGAAACAAGTGGCACTTGCTTTGCTGCAATCTCAAAGTCTGGATGCCAAAGCCAAGACTCATCAAGGGCTAACCCAGAGGCAATAGGTTCTCCGATTACCTTTTGTCCTTCAGCACAATAACAAAAAGTTGATCTTATTATTGCATAAAACTATGTTATGGGGGGAACAAAAAAACTTGAAATGTCATCCAGAGACATAGAAAGATCCTTTTGTTCATCTTCATTGTGAGCATTCATCAGAAAATTCTTTTTTCAGGATTGAACGAAGAGAGAAAAAGTACACCTAGGAGAGGATAAGTACTCCTCCAAGTCAGAAAAGTACGAAACAAAGAAATAGGGGTAAAAGGCAGGGAAACAATCCAGTCTCTCTATATCAGAAATGGAATTTTACTTAAGAACCTCGTTTAATGACTACAGAAGATACTTAGAAAAAACTAAACAAGTTATAAATGGTAATCAAGTTAGCCAATTTATGGAAGCTATCAATTCAAGTTAAATGTGTTTTTTTTTTTGCACTTCTCCTCAAAATAATAATCTACTACTCTCCTAATACATGAATAAAAATTGAGACCAGCAATAAAAGGATTGAAGAACCTGATTTCCTGGCTTTTGCAATTTCTTCCATTGCATCAATGCTCATTACATGAACCACATATAGAGGAGTGTTCACAAAATCTGCTAAACGAATGGCACGACCAGTTGCCTCTCCTTCCACCTATAAAGTTCAACAAAGTCCAATGGGGGAATGTTCTGTATGATCAATATGAGCAATATAGGAAAAGAAAACAGGTAATCAATATAATCAATTACCAACTAAATGTTGATGAAAACAGATGAGAACGGAAAACAACAAATGCCAAACTACACTGGTTACCATAAGTATGCCAAATTTTGACACCAGCATGAAAATTGTACATTCTAGTTTGGTTAGACATGAAGAAGATAAAATGAAACAAGGCATGCCAATATTAGCATTCCATTACTCAGTAAATTCATTATTCACCATGGAAGAACAAATCTGAGAATTTACCACTGCAGGCCTTGAAAGAGCATGCCCTTCTGGACCAGTTATTCCAAGTTCTATCATTCTCTCTTGCCCTTCATACACAGCATCTCCATTTTCCGCGTGGACCATGGCCAAGGCACCAAGAGACTTGCATTTTTTAAATCCTTCCAGAAGAAGCTCATCATTGATCATAAGAATTCCTTTGTATGCCATGAAAAACTTGAAAGAGTTGATACCTGTAATTATAGAACAAATACATACTTCCAGAATAAATTCTTCACCCTTCACCCATCACCCAAAAGATTACTACTAGCACTACCACCTAATCAACCAAATTATCATAATGAAGCAAGGAAATAATAGATCACGACCTTTCTCCTTGACCATGAGCTCCATTTCTCTCGAAACAGTTTCATCCCATTTGGTAATAACCATATGAAAACCATAATCCATGCAAGACTTCTTTGCCTTCTTTTCATAGTCCTCAAAACCAGCTGTCAAACTCCCATTCAGTGGTATTACGAAGTCGATGTGCATTGTTGTCCCACCAGCCAATGCTGCAGCTTGACCACTGAAGAAGTCGTCAACCGTTACAGTAAAATTAACATCGAATTCTAGATGGGTGTGAGGATCAATGCCCCCTGATCAATTAACAAAAGGAGCATTCATAGAGACAATCATAAATTTTCAAAAACGTGTTAACTTGCATCCAAACATGTCCTTTATCTAACAGTAACAGGAGATGAATTATAGTTGCATAGGTTGAAACCTGGCATGACATATTTGCCGAGGGCATCTATGACAGTGACGTCATCTCCAACCTGGGAATGGAACCGAATCGCTCATTACAAAATAGCAAAAACCGAAGCTGTTAGAAAGCAAATTAAGCACTGCTACTGCAAGGGATTTCATCAAATACCTTGATGTTAGGATTAACTGCAACGATGACACCATCTTCCACGTAAACATCAGCAAGCTGTTGGTGATGAGCGTTCACAACGGTGCCTCCTTTGATCAACAACTTGGACGATGGAAATCCAGTTCCAGCATCACAAAACTTAATCATTCGAAAAAGACAAACACGAAATCAGCAGAGAAACTAGTGGAAATGAGAATCTAAGCTCAGTTTCTGATGATCATAGACAGTTCAAACACTTGAGAATCGAAGTTCGAACTCTTCGGTCAACGCAAAATGAAAAATATGAAAAAAAAAAAGGTAAGATATAGAAGTGAACCTGGTTGGATTGTGAAAGTGAAGAGGTAATGACAGTGAAGAAAGTAAAAGAGAAAAAGTGAAGGAATTGTGATGTGACGAATCGCATTCTCTGTTCCGACCAGACACACTCGAGAGTCGGAGTTCCTATATCTGTCAACGAGGAACCTGTTTGGATAGCTGCTGAAAAATGCAGTTTGAGCTTCGGAACGCTTCGTCGAAGAAAAGTGATTTTCTAATGTAGTACAATATTAAAAATTATATAAAAACTCATTAAAAATGTTAAAATTTAATTTTTTCATGTTTTATTTCTCCATTATTACCAGCAAAGTGTTTTAGTTAAGTTTGTTTATTCGCGTATATCATTAGAGTTTTAAATTTCTGCAAAATTGATCAATTTTGTTAATTTTAACAAAAATAATAATAAAGAGAAAATAGAAAATAAATTAAAAAGATGCTATTTTATCATCAAACTCATTTAAAAATTTTCTTTTCAAAAACTCCATAGGAATCTAACAAATCGAAAATGTTTGTACAATTATGTTTATTTTTCATTTTATGTTTTTGTTGTTTTAGTCTCTTTGAAATTAGGTATTTGACATGTTTTTTAAAACATATACATATCATATAAAAACTTGAATTAACTCTACTAGGAAACGGGTTGATTTAAGCATAATTGTAATTAATTCAGATTTAACTATGATTAGTTAATTAATTGCTTAGTGAAAAGCATGAATATACTTCTTTTCTCTTGATGCTTATCTAAAGAGTCTTAAATGAGGTGTTTTCTTAATTTTTTTTTTCTTCACTAGCTTCATCTCTGAATGTTCATAGATTGTTTTTTTTAATCAAATGTTCCTAAATGGGTAGGTACAACTACAATTGATTTATATATTATAAAATAAGATCCGTTTGTTTGGGATTTTAACAAACACACAAAAAGTGATTTAAAAAAATATTCAATGACAAACTTATCATATGGGCTCATAATTCTATTCCATTTTGGTTAAATTTGATTTATGCTATTTAAAAAATATATTATTATTATTATCTTATTTCATGTAAGAAAAAATGAATTAATTTTAAAGGAAAATATATGTTAATTGAGACATTTTTTACTCAAGTACATTTATGGGAAATTTAAAAGTAAAATCACGGATCTTACTTATAAACAATATATTAAAAAAAATACTTATAAATAGATTGTTTTAAGAAAGAAGGTTCAAGATATATAGTTCATCTTGACCCAAATAAGGACATGTTTATTTCAATAGATAATGTACATTTCTCATTCATGTAGTGTACATTTTTTATTCTCTAAAACTCATAGGAAAAAAAAAGGAAAATGACTTAAATAAAATAATTTACAATACTTAACACATACTAAGATTGTGAGAGTTTTAAAATGTATTTTAACTCATCTCATCTATGTATGGTTGTACAAGTTTGGATCCTAATGCTTAGCATAGTGTTGTTGATTTGAACATCATGGAATGGCTATTGTAGGCCTAATACAACAATTTATGTAGGTGATGATCCTTTTTTTTCTCTGCATCATCATAATCAACACAAATGAATTAGAAATTGTACTTCTTCAATATATATATATATATATATATATATATATATATATATATATATAAAATATGTCAAACATAAATTGGAAAAATAAACACTTGAAATCAAGATGATACAAAAGTTTAAACAAATTTTTATAGTAATTTGCTAAATTAATTTTTTGGATGTATGTCAATTTTGACAATGAGTGATTTATATATATTCAATAAGCATACAATTTGTATTTATTCAATGAGTTAACAATTTGGAGAAATAAGAATAGTTTGGTAAGTTTAAAAAGAAGAGTAAGAGATATTGTGAGTTCAACTGTTTCACTGACAAAAATTAATAACTAACATTTGTCGATAAAAAAATATGACAATCATTGAGATTTTAAGAAACACATACAATTTTATAACTCACCATAAGATCTTCTTGGGCATAAGCCTGATGAAACGGAGCTTGACCATGTTTGGCAATAGCAAACTCCTCTTCATTTTCAAGACTTCTACGTTTGGTTTTAGACAAGCTCATTTTTTTGTGCTTTTTGTTTTGTTGAGCTTGGGCGAAAACCATTGAATAGTTAGTAGCTCTTTGTGTTTCTTGGTTCCACTCTCCTTCAAAATTAGGCACAGGTATTATAGTGACATCTTTCTGCATCAAGTAATATCGGTCAATACAATTGTTGTTGCTCATTTGCTGACGTGCATTAAAGTAAAATTATGTAAGGATTTCATTTTAAACATGTTTTTTGTTCATATTCTGATAAATGTTCATTATCCATTTTACGTGATTAACATTTAACAATTACCATGAACATCTAAATGTCTTACAATTAGTAAGAATAGTAAGCTGATGATAAATGGAAAAATACAACTTAACTATACATAAAATCACAAATTTTATTTTTCTATACCACATATTTCATGCTTAACTTCTAACATGATTGAAGAATTTGTGAAATTTTTAAGATTAGAACTACCTCGTGTTGTCCCATGGCCGAGTGGAATGGCGAGGGACCCTAAGAACATGTGGCTCCTACTATTGTTCAAAATGAATTGTTTGTTTCTACTAGTTTATAAAATATAACTAGAAATTGTTTAAATTAACTATAAGAAACAACGATAAAACAAGATATTTTGTTACACTAAATACTTAAAATATAGATTTTAAAAGAAAGGCTCAACAATTTTTTTGTGTTTGTAGATTAATGTCTTGTGATCGGAGTTAAAGTAGGACAAAAAAACATGGTTATCCACTTATTATTTGTCTTCTATTATGTGATTTTGAAAATTACAACATAATATTACCTATCTTTAGAATTGGTAAAATAGATATGATAGTTTGTGTTAAAAACTTATTCATTTATTTTTTTTCGATGAAAATATAAAAATTCACAAAACTAAAAATAAATAGTATATCAGTATTTTAGTTTTCCTAAAAATAGCATGTCAATATTTTTTTTCTTGTTGCTTTCTTATTTATGAATGTCCATCAAACTTCATATAATAAATTAATTAAAAAGTTACAAAATTAACTTAATGATAAAGTTATAAGAGATGATGGGAGAAATTTTTTGTTCAACTCCTTAGTTGACAAAATACTAAAAACTAACATGTAGCCTTATGTTTGAATAAGTAATGAAGTGTATGCATGAACAAATGTGTTAGGATGAAGGGTGTTTGTGTTTAGGCATTTAAAGGTGTGTGCGCAAACACATTGGAAAGAATGTTCTTTATGAATCATCCTCGCATATTGAAGAGATGACCACGAATTTACTATTCAACATAAATAAAAAAAATTAGAATAACTTAACCAAAATATAATCTCATTCTTATTTTAAATTAAAGTTGCACCAGCTTATTAAACTATGTATCCATGACAACAAAATTATGATTAATAATTATAATATTAAAAATTTATAATTTTAATTCCAAAATCAACGATTGTGAAAGAATAATAATCATATCATTAATAATAGTAATAATAATATTAAAAATAATATCATTAATTGTTATAATTATTTTTATTAGTAATAACAATAATAATAAATATTATTACATTAATAATAGCATTAACATTTTTATTTTATATTTATTTTAAGCATAAGATTAATATAGTAATCAACACGTTTTATTTACTAAAACATTCTTTTTATCCCTTACAAAAATCAATTTATTCACAAACTCCAATATATGTTCGGTTAAAATCTTTTCATCAATTCCTTAAAAACATCACAATCTTTTATTTATCTCTTCAAATCTATTTATTTATTCTCCCTAGAGATGACAATAAGGTGGGACGAGGACTGATTTCACGGTTTAATATTCATACCTATAGAAAAAATTTATCGTCATTCTCACACTCAAACATAACATATATCAAATTTTTGTTTCATCCTCATCTCTGCTGAATAACATGTATATATTCATATTCGTACCCGCTTTCTTACAGTTTTAATATCAATTAACTAATTATAAAATAATACAAAATTACGATAAAAAAAATATTATCAAATAGTCAATATTAAAATGATCGTACTTTTATTTATTTAATATTAAATATTTATAAAAAAAATTATAGTTATATACAATTTAAATTAAAATATCAAATAAAATTGATTGAGAATCAAAATATTTATTAGATTTACAAACGATAATGTTAGTTAATTGATAAATTTAAAAAATATTTCTTAATAAATCGGAGTAAAATAATTATTTTAATTTATAAAATAATTAAATATAAATTAACAGTTATTTAAAAGGTAAACATAAAAATATAATTATTTTAATTTAAAATAATAATTATTAAAAGATAAAACTAAAAAAAATGTGTACAATAAAGTAAATTTTCTTTATACATGACTAGTTTGACACTTTTTAAAATTTAAAAATAAATTTAATTTTTTTTTATTTATTTATAGTAACTATTTTACTGAATATATTTATTTTAATTTAAAAATATTATTTTCAAAATAAATAAATAAATAATGGAACAGGTGAATTAAAAAAGAGGTTACTTAAAATGTAAAAATAGTTAAACAATTCTTCTAATTTAAAAAGATAATTACTTATTAAAGATAAAATTAATAATAAAATATGATGGAATATCTTCTTGATATATTGATATATTGGTATAAACATATATGAATAATTTAGATACTATTTTTATTGAAAAAAGTAAAATCATCACCAGAAATATGATTTAATTTTGTCAATAAAAGTTCATCGTTATCTTTTTCTTTAATTTTATGATAATAATAATAGTAAAACTGTAATAATATTTTAAACTAGGGTTTCATATTAAAGAAATATAAATTGAAATTGTGTTTTCATAAGCAATTTCGTATTTTAATGAAATCGATTTATAAGACTTACTTTTCGTTTTCCGATCTCACTCAAGTAATATAAAAAAGAGACAAGGACAATTTTGTTAAAAAAAATGCGGAGTAAATAATTTCTTGTCAAAATAAATTAAAAGACCCAGCAATAGGTAATCTTCTTTTCTTTCTGCTCTTCGCTCTCGAAAATTTCCCTCACTCTCCGTGCTTCCAAAAAGCGTCGATGGCGGCGATCAGTCTACGGAAAGGGAACACGCGGCTGCCGCCGGAGGTAAACCGCGTTCTGTACGTACGCAACCTTCCTTTCAACATAACGAGCGAGGAGATGTACGACATCTTCGGCAAATACGGCGCGATTCGCCAGATCCGCATCGGCACCAACAAGGACACGCGCGGAACGGCCTTCGTCGTCTACGAGGACATCTACGACGCTAAAACCGCCGTCGATCACCTCTCCGGCTTCAATGTCGCAAATCGCTACCTTATCGTGCTGTATTATCAGCAAGCGAAGATGAGCAAAAAGTTCGATCAGAAGAAGAAGGAGGATGAGATTGCGCGTATGCAGGAGAAGTACGGCGTCTCCACCAAAGATAAGTAAATAGTTCGTTCTCGCAAAAGCCTTGGGATGTTAGTTAGGGTTTTCGAGACTGTGTTGATGGTTTAATGTATTGTTATTGGAGTAAGTATAAGTGACTATTAATGTTTACGATGAAACGAGTGTTACTGTTAGAATGAATGAAATGAAATATAAATTCATCAGAAATGCTTCTGGTTGTTAGTTAGGGTTTTCGACAAACGCGCTCTGTATGTGCATCTACAGTGTAATTGTGTCGTTGTTCGAGTAATATTGGATGCTTAAGTTGCTATTGAATAGTATAAATGGTTAAATTTAATAGCGTTGATGTTCTTTCAAACGCGATTCGTACGTTGAGTGAATTTCTCGTTGCGGCGTTCTGTATTGAGTTGAATTGGCGTTAATTTACTTTGGTTTACACTTCTCGATGTGCGGCTGAGTTCAGCGTTAGTTTCAGGAGTGGAAAAGGTTAGGTAATGCTTTATTCGTTCTGTCAGCGTAAGAGTTAGCAAGGAAACTTTTGAAAGTTTGAACTGGGGAAACTCGAAGATTGTTGCTTTTTGAAGGCCTTCTCTTTTCTCTTTGGTAAATTTAGGTTTTTTTTTTTCTATGTTGTGCTTGCCGTCTGTGTATTGAATTAAATGAAATTTGTTTTTGCAAGTCAACTATACAAGGTTCCGTGAGGGTTTCCTTCTGTTTTGCTCAATCTGAATTCATTTGGTTTGAAGTTCGCTTCTGAGGAGCTATCATGTACCTGTTTTCTCAATCCTTGATTCTGCACATTATATGTTTGCCAAAAATGTTTTCACGGTCCTGCATTTTAGATTTCATCTTAGTTTGTTTATGATTTGGTGCATTTTGTTCTAATTTGTTGATCAGATTGTGCCCCTTTATTGTGAAGGAATAGTGTTTGTAATAGAAGATTTTTTCTTACGAGTGCAACTTCATATACCTTCATGAAAACCTCTTAAATCTGATTGCTAATTTTGGTTGGAGCCATTTTTGTTCCTTGAGGAGACTCTTTTCGTTTTTGTGCTGTTATATTATCTAGTTTTGTAGCAATTATCGGAAACAGATGGGTTTTGAATGGACCAGTTAACCAATGAAAATTTGCAAACCATGGATTCAATATGGCGATTCTTATTACCTTGTTTTCTCTTGTATTATATTTATCTCTGATTTATTCTTAAAAGAGTCTTGTCTTTGAAATCACAGTCGTTGCATAAGGACTATGGACTTGAAAATTACTAAAATTAATGTGGCCTTGAATTGCTCTATTTTAATTCAAACTCATTGATAATGTAATCGTGCGTTTCTGTAAGAGCCATTTTGTATGATAGAGTAGTGTTAATTTCTTTGATATTAAAACTGAATCTGAAAAGATAGCTGAATTCAGCATAAATTTCAAGAGTGGAAAACCTTACACTGATTCTTTCTGTTTGATTGAAAGGGTATGAAAATGTAGAATCTTAACAATGAATGCATTTGAACCTAGTGTTGAAAAGGAACCTATACATAATTTAAAATCTTTTTTGATTTGATTCCTAAGTGAGAAGCAATACAAGAGAAGCAACCCCTCATATATATGTGTGTGTTTACATTTCTCAATGGTTGATTCAAGTTCTTTTCCCCCTCTAATTTGTTTGTTTACCACCTTGACCCATTCCCCACGTTAAATCCTCAGTCCCAACCAAATAGCGATCATGCACCACAACGCTCCTTGATATTTCACTCGCTTATCAGCATCTGCACCAACCAACGACACAGGCCTAAAGAGGCCATGATGCCTTCTAAATATTTGTATAATCCCCAACTAAAATAAGCTTGAATCACGCCTCTTCTTGGTATTAACTTCTAGGTTTCCTTTGTTCATCATTGCAGCAAATTCATCGTAGTTAATCCGGCCATCCTGCAATGACAGAATTTTTTCATAAATTTTCTTAAACGTGATTCAGATACGCTGTATGCACAAGAGTATGCTAGTTGTTAACAACGTATGTGATAGAAAGTTAGTTGAATTGGAACTGTAGAAGTGCTAGTAACATTCTCTTGAACTCACCATTATAGATTGGAATTTATTAGAAACCACATAATTTTGTCTCGGTTTTTATTTGAAGTTATATGCATTTGTATATTTAATTCATTAAGTGAAGAACTTACATTATCTGCATCAACTTCTGAAATGATATCCTTGATGTCCCTACCATCATGCATGTTAAACTCGATGAGAGCCTGTTCTAGTTCTTCAATGGTAATGTACCTAATTATGACAAAGCAATGAGATTAGAACGTTTAGCACCAACAAATTTCCGAAGGGGTGACTGATACACATTGAAGTGTAGTTGATTTTTTTGTCTTTACCCGCTGTTATCTTTGTCAAAGTATTGGAAGGCAGTATAAAGGTGATCTTCTTTGTTCATGCGGTTCATGTGCATTGTTGCTGTGATGAATTCATCGTAATCAATGGTTCCATTGCCATCAGCATCTGCCTGTAATATGCAGAAGAAAGAAAACAGTTTGAGTAATGGCATTGGGAAGAACTTGTTTTCTGATGCAGTAGTTAACTTACAGCTTCCATTAATTGCTTGACTTCTTGTTCTGTTAGCTTGGTCCCTTGTTTTGCAAGCCCTTGTTTGAGCTCTTCAATTGTAATGGTGCCGCTGTTGTCAGTGTCCATTCCCCTGAACATCTGCTTCAATCCCATGATTTCTTCCTCTGATAAGCAGCCCGCGATGACCTATATTCGTATTCATATGCGAATCAGTGGAAAATTCAGACCAAGTAGTTTTGTTTTTGCCATCTCTAACCAAACATTGATTGATTTATTAACAATAGAACGAATGAATTATTACCCTTAGAGCAACTTTCTTGAATTCGTTCATTGCTCTGAACTGCTTGAGCCTATTCAGTACTGCGTTGTCAAGAGGTTTATCTGGTGCTTCTCCATCCTCCTTGATCCATGGGTGATCTGTTTTTCACATTAGAACTAATTGTTGAGGCCAAAGTAAAATTTCTTTTCAAACCATTACTTCGTGGTTAAGTTCAAGTTTTTCTTAGAAAGCAAGCCAGTGTTACACTTACTCAGAACTTCGTATGCTGTCAGCCTCTGTCTGGGGTCCGAATTCAACATTTTCCTTACGAGATCTTTTGCTGCAGGCGAAATGGATGGCCATGGGTCGCTTGTAAAGTCAATATGACCTCGTAGAATTGCCTTGAATATTCCATTTTCGGATTCTGTCAAAACCATGTTTTGGTTTCAGTGTCATGCAGATATACGATTGATTTTACAGGAATTGTAGTGTTTTCTGAGTGAACGAATATAACCTGCCCAAAATGGTGGAACACCAGATAGAAGAATGTATAGCATGACACCAATACTCCAAATGTCAACTTCTGGACCATATTTCCTCTTCAAGACCTCAGGTGCAATGTAATATGCGCTTCCAACAATGTCCTTAAACACCTCTCCTGTCAAAAAGGTGATGGATTCCATTGTTTAGCAGTAAATCTTTCCAAACAGAAGTTCTATCAAGATGAGGCACTGCTGGTGAGTTCTTTATCCACATTTGTTAAATTACAGTCATATCATAATCATGGTTTTGTCAGGATTCTTAATATTACAGATAAATGTGACTGATATATTTATATAATCTCAGAGATCCCAGAAACAATTGTTAGGGAGATCCCAGAAATTGAAAGCTGATAAGAAAGCAACATTGAAAGATGATGATGATGATGATTGACCTTGTTTGTAGAAAACTGAGAGACCGAAATCGGTGGCCTTGAGAGGTGCATTTTCATCCTTGCTGGAGAGGAGGAAATTTTCAGGCTTAAGATCTCTGTGAATGACTCCCATGGAATGACAGGTGTGGACAATCTGCACTATGGTTCTCAAGAGGGAAGCTGCAGCACGTTCAGTGTAATGTCCCTTGGCAATGATGCGATCAAAGAGCTCACCCCCAGCACACAACTCCATAACCAAATGAACGGATTGCTTGTCCTCAAAAACACTGACAAGCTCCACAACGTTGGGTTGCCCTGAGAGATGGTGCATGATCTGGACCTCCCTCTTGACATCCTCAATGTCCTCCTTGTTAACCAGCTTTCTCTTGGCAATGGTTTTGCAGGCATATTGCTTCCCTGTGCTCTTGTGTGTGCACAAATGTGTCACACCAAACTGGCCTCTCCCTAGCTCTTTCCCCATGCTGTATGTACTTCTAACATCCTCCATCGGCCTTCCAAGCACAGGTCCGATAGGGGCCGGCTTGGAAGGCTTTGTTGGAGGATGGTTAGGCTTAGATTGTGGTGGGGCATTTGCAGTTCCCCCTTCGTTGTCGTTTTGTTGGTTGGTTTCTCCCTTGTTATCAGATTCATTGGTGCCACCTGAGCAACAGTTGCCCATGGTGGAATGGAAGGGAGAACAGGAACAAAAGGGGTGGAGGGAAAGGAAGGGATGTGAGTTGATAGATATAGGTCAAGGTGGTGTGATTTGAGGGCTCAAAAATTATGTTGTATTTGTTTTCTGGAGAGAAGGTGTTAGCATGAGGGGAAGTGTCTGTTGTTGGGAAAGAGGAAAAAAAAATTGTCTAAAAAAAAGGTATGGGGAAATTTGAAAGGGTGTTAAAAGGGGTGTTGGTGAAGAGAATTAGAGGGAGCAAATTAAGACTCTTCCTTTGGCTTTTTATTGAGACAAGGGTGGTGAGCACTTCTCGGAACAGGGAATAATAAAAATGGATTTTGGTCTGTTACACATCTGGAACAACCTTTTCCTTTTTCCAAGTCTCAACAAGTCTCCTCCCACAATACAACTCTTATCACATCACTCTTTCTGTTTTTACTTCCATTTTTACATTCTTCAACGCTTTTTACAGATAAATCATGTCACCGCAAAACATACACATCATTTTCAATTATTTTTTACTCTAAATTATATTAAACTGGTTTGAGACCCATGGGTAGCACAAACTTTTTAGTTTAAGATATGTTTATTTAATTATAATTATATATAAGCATAAGTGTGATATAGAAATGAGAAACTAAATAATGTAAAAAAGAAATTAAATAATTATATTATTAACTGTAATATATATATTAAAATATTTTTATGTGTATATTTTTGGCATATTAAAATGTATGATAATAGTTAATTGGTGTATGATTATGGATTTCAGAATTGTTTTATATAATGTTTGGATAAATAAATAATTTATTATTTTCAATTGTTTTTTACTCGAAATATTAGGCATCTCCAAATCATATTAAGCGTTTTTTTTAACTTTTAAAAAAATGATGAGGTATATTTGTATAAAAAAATATAAAATATGTGTATTTAATTATTATAGTTACATATAATATATTATATAGAAATGGAAAATTGAATAACAAAATAAAATAAAATAATTATATTAAATACTAAATCTTAACCAACTTAAGTCAAATGGGTCCTTTTTGATCAATTTAGGCATTTTTTTTATGAAAGTTATTAAAGACTTATTTTTGGAAGTAATAAAATTGATTGAAAGATGACTTTTAATTGATTTTTTTTTTGTAAATACTTAGGGATCAATCAAGCATAATTATCTAGTGGTACACAACAAGGGTAGGTTATTCTCCTTTGTTTCTTTTAGCTTTTTATTCTATTAATTATTTGTAGTCTAATTAGTATAAAAGATATAAAAAGATTAATTAAAAAGCATAACTAACATTCATTAGTACACAAATTTGTATTATATTTCTTCATTTATATTTATCAAAGTAGTTTTTATACTAAACAAAAATGTAAATACTCTATTCTTCTTAATAGATTAAAAGGCTAACTATTATTGTATCATAACCTCTTTAGTCGTCGTCTATATATAAGTTTTTCCTTTTGTAAATCAATTTAAAAATAACATTTTAATGAATTATTAGTTTATAAAACTGATTTCATATTAACTTTTTTAAATTTTATTTTCAACTTATACATATCAATTTTAACATTTATGAAAAAAAAAAGGTTATTTCATATACTTTAACAAGATTCTCCAAACAGACATAAACTCATCTCCTAATCACGCTTTCATTTGAATTCTTTCTTTAAAACCATCCCAAATTGTTGCTTATTGTTAATCCTTCTATTATCAACTAGTGAAAATACATGTTATTTTTTTATATGATAAATTCATTTTTATACATACATGTTAGTTTTTTAAAATTTTATTGTAGAATTTTTATTTTCTTTTAGGTAATTTTTGTACTATAATAGTTATTTTAGTTTCAAAGAATAGTTAAGTTTAAGAAAAAACAGTCAAATTAAAAAAATCAAATAAAATTAGTAAAACAATTATTTTTTTATTTAAAAAAATATTTAAAGAATAATATTAAGAAAAATGTATATCAAAGTAGAGAATCTTTTTTCTATAATAAGTATAGAAGTATAGTTTATTACTATAATTAATAATATACATATTTTATACACATTTATTATTTGTGAACAATGGTTTAAGAATAATCTGTCATGATTAAACCATCTGAAGTTCTGTTCATGTTAACCAAAGATAATGCATAAATGTTTGAATCAATAACATCCGGAATTTTTCAAGAGTAAAAAAAGGTTCTTATTACCATTGTTGTGTTCTTTGAAAATTTGGTCAGACAAACTAATATTATTTTCTGATGAGAAAGAGGTTGTATTCCAAACAAATACTCAGTGAAGGAACCCTTAACACAGCTATGAATCCATTTCCTGGCAGGAATAGAGAGCCATAGAGTATTGAAAGGAAATTAAACATTGAAATAATTATTCAATAACATAAACTATTCTAACAATATGTAACCTTCAATATTGTAAACAAATAATAACAATATTGTAAACAAATAATAAGACAGTTCCAATTCCTAAAGGTAATGTGATCAGTATGTGGGTACTGATGGATCAACCTGAACAGCATAGGCATGGATTCCCCCAGAAACATTGTATACTTTCCTGAAACCCTGAAAAGTTCACAATCAACGATTCCTTTATACATTTCTTATCTTAACAACAAATGGAAAAATTGGAAATCACAGGAAACACAATGAGTGACATCATCCAAGTGTGAGTCTATATTTTATATTGTTAGAAATGAAAAAGTAGAGCACTACATAAGAATAAAAACCCATAAACCTATTGTCTTAAGGTGTTGGGTTGAGAGTGGTATCAATACCTTATGTGGTTGGACTCAGTTCTCATTAGTGTTGTATCTTCCTCGTGAAACCCTTCCTTAAAAACCTAACAAACTTATGTGTACATGAAGGTGTGCTTGTTTTGTTAAAATTATTACCAGATATTCGAAAAAAATATTATTTTGCCCCCGTCATCTTATATATTTGCTCCTCTAATTTTTCCCTCCCCTAATTCTTTACTTTTACTTTAAAAGGTCGTTGGATTGAGACTCAAAAAAATTCTAATTACTCTAACGTCTTAAATCGTCACTCAGTGACGTCTTAGAAATAAAAATATTTTACCTGTGACAGCAACCATTTGGCAACCTGTAATGACCGCATGCCATGATGACACTGCATTCAGAAGAACACAAGTTATTGAACATAATCAACACACAAAAGAAAAAAAACAATGCCAAATCAGATCCAAAGCTAATCCACTTGTGTGTGTATTGTAGCAACAAGACACCTGAACAGTAAACTACAAAAGTCTGAAAGAAAGATCAATGAATTCAAACATAGTGTTTTCTTCAATATCTCCAATGAAAGGCCTCTAAAATTCAAACTTAGACTGCAACAAAAGCAGGAACCTATTCAGAGAATTCCGGTTTCAAACTTTTATCAACTTACAACCTCCAAACAAATTAAGGAGGAACAGGAAAAGACACAACATGAACAGATATTTCAGAAAAGAACAACAATCAAGCCATGTAAAAAAACAGTAATAATTAGGATTAAAGGTCTAGTTTCTGGATACCATATAATGTTTTGGAAGAAAATCTACACTTACCATAACGAATATATCCTTTTCAGGGTCAAATTTTGTAGTTATTTCAGGCCCCCAACTTCCGAATTGTCGGAGGGGAAGAACAGTAAATCCTTGCAAAGATGCTTTGGCCCTGTTCATGATGAGAATGTAATTTAAATGCAGATAAACTAAACACAAGCAAGAAAGGTGGATGATTCCAAAAAACCACAGAACAAGGGAAAAATAAATGCACACAAGTGTAAGGGGCAGTAAATGATATCCATGAAGTCAAAAAAATGTAGACCTTGTTCCATTTGAGATGTCAATTAGAGTTATATACCACTATAGTTTCTCTTTTTTCAAGCTAATTGCCATATCAATTTTAATTTCAATGATTACAAAATTAATTGAAGTTGAACAAGATCAAAGCCTACACTTCTTCAGGCTCTCGAACGTCAATTAATTGTGCCTCCTCCAAAAAATTGGGATCTTGAATTTTCCCATGCAGCTCATGAGGTTGAATGTCTTGAAGAATTGATTCTTCCCTGTCAGATAGAAAAATAAAATTACAAGGCATAAGAACATTCATTGTAACTAACAACAACACCCTCCAAGCATTACTCCACTGAGTGGTGCTGACTAATTGCATCAGAATACCATTTTGAAATTCCTAAAGAAAATTCAGAGAAATTAAAAACATCTAATCATCCAACTTAGAAGCATAAACCTGTAAATACCTTTCAGATAAAACCTGCAGCAGGTGCCATCCGAATTTGGTTTTGCACTTTACAACTTTGTTTAAAGGTGCACTGAACGCAGCCTCCTCAAATTCAGGAACCTATCACATTTTCACCATCAGACACCAATTTGAAATCACACAATTGTACAGTTTAAGTAAAATTAGTGGAAAAAACCATAACCAGATCACTACCCCATCTTCTTCCTTTCCAGAACCATATGATATGGCCAAATCATACTTATATCACCTACCCAGAGAAAATTTATAGTAATTATATCTGTATCCTATCCATTAAAAGTACACAGGGCATAGAAGAAATCAACTGAAACAGGTTCTCAACAAAGCACAAAAAGGTTGCAAATTCAGGAAACCCCAAAAATAAGGTTTAACCTAATCTCAAAAGCATACCATTTGACCCTTTTTGATCCATCCAAGCATTCCTCCTTCTTCTTTGGATGGGCAAACTGAATGTTCCACCGCAAGATCACTCAAATCTTCACCTGAACACAAAAACAACACATAAAAAAAAAAAATCTAAGCCGTAGACGATTACCCTGGAAACAAACACCTTCCGAAAACTAACACTGGTCGCAGAAAATAACCGAATTCCCTCAGTATCACTAACCTGAAGAGATTTTTTGCTGAAGATCCAACAGAAGCTTCTGGTCATCTTCTTTGACCAACAAATGCTGCACCAATAGTTCCCTTGGCCTACCACCTTCAGCACCACCACTCCCAGTGCCATAAGAGGCTGAAAAATCAGATTTTTTTCATGAAAAAACATATTTTTGCATGAAAAAATTACATTTTTTTTTCATGAAAACTTTTTTACCACATAACAAGAACACATTGACACGTAACCAAATGCTATCAGAAACAAAATTAAGGGGAAAAACATAATGGGGTTTTCAGAAAATGAGTACCTGCTGCTTTGGGAGGTATGAGGGGCAAAAAGGATGAAAGAGGAATCGAAGGTGAGTGGAAGCGGAAGGTTCTAGAAAAAGTGGTGTGTGAGAGAGTATGAATGTTGAAGGATGATGAGAAGATTGAAGGAAGAAGGTAAGGTTTTGGAGTTGTCACTCCCACTCTCAGAGCACAAATTGCTCTCAACATTGACATTGTGGTTATTGATATTTCCTTCGCAAGACTAAGACTTCACCTACACTCACAACTTCATATGAACACCATCTAATTTATCAAATATATATCACTTCTCAAGTAAACTTATATATTGACAAGTTATTTATTACATAAAATTTAATTATTTTAAGAGCACAATTTTTTTTAAATGAAATAAAAATATGTCGTAAACTATTTAAATATTCACACAAGAAGCATATTTGAAAGTTTCATATATAAAAAAATATATTTATTTATTCTAAATTTTAAAGGAAAATTTGTTTACAAATTTCATTATTAATTATAGTTTTGCGTGACAAAATTAAAGAGTAATACTATATTTAACTTAATTGTTAAATAAATGTTATTTATTATGTTCATTAGTGTAAATAATATCAAACGTGTGTATTTAACACGCAATTAATTATACTGTTTATTATATTTATTAAATACAGTATGTAATTTAGCTAAATCCAGTTTTACTTCATGTTGAGTGTATAATTTTAATAATTATAAAAGTTAATTGCATATTTGTTTTTAGTTTTTCAACGTTAAATAATTTTGTCCAGCATTAATATATTATTTAATTACTATAACATATTAATGTATTTATTAAGATTACTAATAAACACCCTTGATATCTAACATGCACATAATTCAATTTTTTTTTATTCATTGAAGAACAATGATTTCTCAACCATTGGTAATAATTTGTTGCACTTATAAATTAATTGATAACTTGGAAACATTTAAACTGATCGGTCCGACTCTATTATTTTCACAATATGATACTCAAAAAATAAATTTAAAAGTAGAAAAAATATGTTACTCAAATAATAAATTTAAAAGTAAAATATAAAGAAAATTAAATGAGTTAGAAGAAGGTCCAAATTTAAAACTAATTCAAGTAATTCGTAGTATTATTTTGCAACTCACTTATTAATCTAATCATAAAAGGTTGTTAGAGAATTTTTCCTTAACTAGATAAAAACTTGGTAATAAGTTATTATTTTTTAAATTGTATTTTTTTTTTGTAATAAGTTGATTACTTTTTAAAATGCATTGTTTTTTTTTATACTCTTAGGAAGGTATAAAGGAAATATTTACACGACTAAAGTGTGGTATAAAAGACCTCATATCATCTTTAATAAAAGAATTTAAGGTTTAATGTTCAAGAGTTTTCTTTTTTATATGTTATTGAATATTTTCATTTTTATTTCACATGAATTCTTAACTCATACTTATATTACTAAAGTATTTACGGTGTAAAATTTATATATATTTAATATCATCTACATAATCATTTTTATAAATACAATCAAATCATATTTTTCATTTTTTTTCAAGAAAAAATCTCAAAAGTTATGGGTTTCATCGTTAATAGGGAAGAATTATTTTGGTAGTAAAAAAAATATTGAATTTACAACAATTTGATTTCCTACATTCAATTACAGTACACATCGCAAACCTTAAGAGAACAGGACGAAGGTGGAATAAAATATGGAGAAGGAGGAGGGAAGAAGAAGATGGCAATTTTGATTTTTTAATTGCTTCTAGGGTGCAATAAAGAAACATGGAGGTGCGGGGAGAACATGAACAAAATGAAGTTTATTCTCTATTCATTCTTTTTTAGCTTATACAAAAATTGAATGTCAGATATTTGTTAAAAATAAAATAAAATTATAATATATAAATAGGGATAAATCTTAACTTATTGAATTGAGATAAGATAAAATATATCCCATTTATATGTTATAATTAAAGGTTATCTTTAACGAATATAGATCTCCAACAATCTACAATCTACATTATTTCTTTCTAACTTGAGCTTAGTTCATAAAAAACGCTTCCCAGCAATTATAAGAACAACACATTCTTTTTCCTTGTTTTAGCCACCACTGAGAAGTGAACATGAATTAGTTCCTTCTGCTGTTTTAGTGTGTTCAATGACATGTTAACTCATTCTAGGTGGAAGCTGAGAAAGAACCATTTGAAGGAGTCCATGCATAGATGAGTAAACCCAAAAGGAGAATGATGGCACCTGCCATGAAACCTGTTGGAAGAGAGGAAGCAACACCAAGGTATGGCAATGGCATGGTGAACACATAGATTGATATTGGAACTGCCACAACACAAACCCACATTCTATCAATTGGGTATGCTCATAATTTTTCACATTAGCATGTATTTGTAGATTGAAAATTTTCATCTGGGACATGGATGTGTAGTGTATTGGTCCAGGGCCATACAATAATTTTATCAAACACCTTGCGTACCTGAAAATGTGGAAGCAAGACAAGATACAACAGCTGAAGAGATTTTGAGGAGATGAAGCAGTGCAATGTTGAAACCTATGTTTACGATGATAAACAACAGAGGCAGCAGAGGAGCACCATCACATCCTGGAACCAGAAAACCCTTTCTTTCATCACCATTATCACAAAAACAGCAAGAGTAGAAAACACGGATTTTTAAGTCATCTCATCAAACAGATAATTTGAAATTGGGCGTGAAATGTTTAGGGATGAATTTTCATACAATTTTTTATCATTCATCCTGAAATTTTCACCCTCATTGACATCAAACTGAGCATTAGAAAAGGAAATGCAGCTTACCACTTGATAATGTACCAACATTTAGGAAGCAGGCTGCACCATCTTTAAGGTAATTTGGAAGCTGACTGAAGGGAATGCCCCATAATTTTGACAAGAATGGTAGAAGAAGACATATGAATAGTGCCTATATTAAGCATATAATCTTACATTTAGGCATCTATTTTCATTTATATTGCAAATCTAAAAGATGAATATTTCATGAAAGATTGAAGAACACTTACTTGGAAAGCAGATCCGTATGAATTGACAACAAACAAGTCCATAGAACCTCCCTGCTTCAGATAATACTGAACACTGATCAGTTTATTCCAAAACATTCAGACATATAATTAGCAGAAACATAGATTAAAACATTCACTACAGTACATACCTTCAGTTTTTGGGTTGAGTCCAAAAAGATTGTTTCCTGCAAAAATATGAAAAGGACAATGTAACTACAGAAGAATAGTTTTACAGTTGGAAAAATGCAGAAAACATTATAAACCATGATAACCTTCAGCACGGTGCCAGCTGCTTGGAGAAAAAACGAAATTATCATCAGAAGACTCCAAAACATACCACCTTCCTTCAATGAATTCCCAGCACCAGCCCCACTACAATAGTAAACAGAGGTATATAAGTACGAAGCCATAAAAACTGACATAAATTTCATATATTTTTTACCAGTAAACTCTTATAATTCACAGATTGAAGAGAAACCTTATAGTCAATTTGCTCGACAACTACCATTAATTGTGTTAAGTTGCTTAAAGACTTTCAGAATTAGTTTATTGACTAACGATCATGCATTGCTTTTACTGATACTGATAACATGAATCACCATGGTCTAAGATCCTTGATAAAATTACATGTACTTACTGACCTTGCTACAGTAACAACTACACCAATGGATACAAGAAAACACCCAAGTAGTTGGTTCACTTTATATCTTCTTCCGAGAAAAATAATAGAGAGGAGTATTTGCCACACCAGAAAAGTCTGCAAGAGAATACCTCAAATTAACTACCACCTTTGTTTTACAATTTTTTGAACACCTAAGTAAGTTCTGCATACATGAGCTAAAACAGAAACTGAACTGGTTTAGAAGATAACATTGCCAACATTATATACTAAATTTCAATATTATCTTAGACAACTATGTAATCCATTGCCTTTGCTCAAAAACAGTCATGTCATGCAGATGTAATAGTAACAGGAATTAAGAATGACCACGAGAGTGCAATTAACTGTTCGTTCCTTTTACCTGAGACAAAATTGGAATGGATGCTCCAGATAGAATTGCTGATACAAGAAAGAGCACAACAAATAACCAAATTCAGAATCTAACCTACTTGATGCTGTGAATATCAATGCTCTCCAAAACAAAGTTGATAAAAAAAAATTGAAAATGTGATTCAGAAACTGAGAAAGAGTACAAAGTTACCTCCTGCAGCCATTCCAGTTGCAGCAGCAAGAGCCTCCAATAGACCAATACCAATAAACGGAGCCTTTGGCGCATTTAACATTTCATCAGTCACAATACCCGCATGATGTCGAATATACAAAATGCCAAAGTACACTATTATATATCTGAAATAAATAATGTACAATATCAAACATTCGCTGCTTCTTAAAAAGTTATTATTTTTTAAAATATTATTTTGGATACTTTCAGAGTTGTTTACCCTTTGAACTACGTAGGAACCATTCCCAGATAATAAAAAAAAAAGAAAAGAAAAGAATGAGAAATAATAACTGTTGGAATGTTTGATCTCTGTTATAAGTGTCTATTTATTGTTACTATCATTACTTGATACAGTTTTTATATTAATTATAAATATAAAAGTATTCCCATCATAATCTATAAGTAGAATATGGTTATTAATAATATATTTCAATTATTTTGTTTTTTTTCTTTTAAAGGTAAAGTACCCGAAAGTGGCAAGTTGAGCAAGGAAGAAAGGGTACTGCTTCAAAGGAACCAAAGCCAGCTTATACAAAACCCGGTTCCCCACACCTAGCACCACCGTCGCGGCCGCCGCCGCCGCCACTTCCGCCGCCCGCTTACCACTCCCCTCCACCGATTCCCTTCCACCATCTACCGCCACCTTCCGATCCTCCACCGCGTAGGAGCAAGCCCCCACCTTCTCCTCCCTCCCTCCGGAGGCGAATGTCACCCACGCGCCGCCTCCCGCGGTGGCCCCCGCCGCCACCAACCGCATTGGCCTCCTGATGCAGTAACTGTAACGCAGCCCGCTTACCCCGGCGGGGCGCCGTAACTGAGCCCGTCCGACCGATGCGGCGGCGCCGGCGGCGGATAACCGCCGGCTTAGTGAAGCCATGGTTAGAATGAATGATTGTGTCGCAAAAACAATTCAGAAGTGAGAACTGAATGCAGTGAAGCGATCAAAACAGGAAATTTAGTTTGGGTTGGAGAAATTGAGGAATCAAATCAATAGAACAACATCAGTTTCAGTTATTACTAACGAATTTGAAGTTGTGTATGCCACAACACGACCTTGTCTTTGATTTAACATTATTGCTACGTCACATCAATGTTGGTCTTCGTATAATAGCCACCACAAATACCATTTGTATTTTTCCACCTTTATTTAATCTCACTTATTGCTATCTTTTGTATTAAAGGTATAATTTTAACCATGTTAGCTAGTTTTTTAATGATCTTTCATGAAATATTAAATATATTGCATTTACATGATCGTGGAGAATATCAAGATAGATAATATTGAGGATGCATTTAAATTTCAGATGAAATATTATATGGCTTTAGTTTCACTTAATTTAATTTTCCAACTAAAATCTTAACACCTTTTCATAATTATTTCTTTGACCAAAATAAAAGTACTATATAATAATTCTTTTATAACAAATGCCTCTTGGACATGTATTGAGTGTCGTGACGAAGTTGAAGACTTTGTTGTGGAGGAGAAAGTGCGAAAGTATTTGTAATCATAGCATGGTTATTGTATTGTTGTTAAAGAAGATTCTATATTCAAAATCTTTGTTTAATGGGTTAAATATGTTTTTGGTGTCTAAAGCTTCAGTGAATTTTGAAATTAGTCTCTCATCAAAATTTTATACCAATCTAGTTCTTTATCTTTCAAAATGCGTGAATTTAATCTTTTTAACCAAATTTTGTTAAGTTTATCTGACGTTTCAAGCACATTTCATGGTAGTATTTAAGTTAACATTGAAGCAAAAATGTGTCAAACAGTGTAAATAATTTAAATACTATCATTAAATGCGTTTGAAACGTCAGATAAACTTAACAAAATTTGGTTAAAAGGACTAGATTCATGCATTTTGAAAGATGAAGGATTAAATTGGTCAAAAGTTTTGATGAATGACTAATTCCAAATTTCACTGAAACTTGAGGGATTAAAAATATATTTAACCCTTGTTGATTTGATGTTGGAAGAATTAAAGATAAGATCAATTTACAATATATAAATAAGTGAATATAATTTTTATTTTATATGTCAGTTTTGTAAGGTTGAGTTAGGTTTAAAATCCACTTCTAATATTTGACACTATTATTAATTGCAATATTCTTTTGAATTGTGACATAATAAGACAATTATTTTATTTTATTTTTCATATACCTTCTTTATTGAGGGGGACTCAAATTTGAAACTGACTTCTTCTCAGAGTTTGAGAAATCTGGTGTTGTTGAATGATTCCAAAGGAATGGTTATCATCAACTGTCATGTTGCAATGAATTTACCATCCTTTTCCATTTTTAAAATCATAAATTCTTCAAAGAAATAAATAGACTGAATTGTTTTTCTAAAAGTGCCCATGCAACCAAATAAGTGCATTCTTGTTTTTCTTTTACTTTTTTCAAGAAAAAAAAAATGTTTTCTTCAATAAAGTAATTACTTGGTATGACTGTTAACATGTTTTGGTGTATTTATTTAGGAAATAGAAGAAAAAACTAATTATTTTAAGTTTACACAAACTGAAAATAGTTAATGAGTTAAATATGTTTACTAATTTTAATTTATTATAAAAAATTATGTCTTGTCTTTAAATCAAACAAATAACTTTTAAAATTTTGCAAACTTCGGAAACACTTATTCTGAGTTTACAAAGAATGAATATTCCCTTGTTCTGTGTTTGCGAGTCTCGTTTTCTATAGAATAAAAAACACTTTAATTAAAAGTATAATAAGTTATGAGTAGAGAAACTTAAATTGAATAATTAACATTTTTTACTGCTTCACAAGTTACATGAACAAAAAACAAAAGTTTAAAAATATCCCTGTCAAAACTAATAATATAAATTATAGAGGAAATTTTTTTAATCCTATTAATCTTCTAATTTGACTTTTCCTTCTAGTGTGACTTTTTAAGTAACTTTCGCACTTTGTTGACTTTTTTTTTTCTTTCCCAGAAGTTTATCTTCTCCTTCTACTATCAGACTCATTAAACATTTTATTGACTCGATTTGTGATAAATTAAACATAAAATAGTATAAGTAATCAACTACAGTTTTAATTCCTGAAATAAATAAATATGAATGTTCTTTTTATGGATTATTTTATTCTATTTTAAAATACGGCACTACGAGCGCACCTAGATTCTCTGATGTGATATGTTATTTGCATCAGAAAATTGCTTTATATGAACTTTATCGAAAAAGAAAAAAAAAAAAAAAAAGCTTTCGGCGCAGATATTCTTTTTTCTTTCTAACAACTCATATTACAAGATACTCCACCCAAAACAAAGAATATTATATTTAGGAAAGTTATTTAATTTAGTTTAATTTTTATTTATTTATTAGGATTAAATATGTTTTTGTCTTTCAAATTTCAGTGAGTCTTGGTATTAGTTTTTTTTCGAAATTTTATACCAATCTAGTTTTTTATCTCTAAAATTATGTAAATTTAGTCTTTTATACCAAATTTTGTTAAATTTATTTGATATTTTAAACGCATTTTATGATAATATTTGAGTTAACGTTGAAGCGAAAATGTATTAAACGAGATAAACAATTCAAATACTATCATAAAATACGCTTGAAACGTAAGATAAACTTAAAAAAATGATTAAAAGAACTAAATTTACGTATTTTGTAAAATAAATGACTAAACTGGTCAAAATTTTTGATAAATGACTGATTTCAATTTTTATTAAGACTTGATGGACTAAAAACATATTTATTAAATAAAATAATTACAAATGTTTTATTAAATTGAAATAAATTTATTATATTGACTATTTTATTTTCAAATTTAACATATAGTAAGAAAAAAAATTATCTCTTATTTTTCTTATACCTTTTTTTTTCTATGTAGACAAAGAAAATGATATCGAATTTCCAAGTTAAATAAATCATTGTAATTTACGTGAATTCAGTGGATTAGGTGACGCGAACGTTTAGTTAAATGAATTAAATGTAGTTTCTCTGAAGATCAATGCAAGGAAATCTAAAAAACAAATGATTTTAGAAATTAATTTCATTCATGGATACTTTATATTTATTTTTGATTTTATTTTCAACAAGTCTGTTTATTCTCACTATTTCAACCGCGTGGCAAGTAAAACCCAGAGAATGTTCAAAAAATTAATGCGGAGGATAATTAAGAAATAAAGTACATTCAGTAAACAAAATTAAGGAAAATAATTGAGACCAATCAGTGATTCTTTTATTTTATTCAATTAAAAACATCGATTAACCATTAACAAATTTATTAAATATTTATATAATTAAATATATTTTAAATATATATATATATATATATATATATATATATATATATATATATATATGTTCAATGTATATATACATTTAAAAAAATGATGGAGTATTTGATGGTTGGCCCTATCACAACGTGTATATGAAGGTATATTAAGGTGGGAGCACGTGATAAGTGCGGCTAACCAATCACCACATCAATCAAATGAAGACAAATTTCTTTTATTAACACCACTATCATTAAAAAAAACTCGTTTATAAATGATGAATAATTCAAATTCATTTCTTCTACAGTTTAAAGATAAAATTTTCGGTTAAATATGTTTTTTATTTTTTAACTTTAAGAAAAAATTAAAATTAATTTATTTTTAAAATTTTGATTTAATTTAGTCTTTCAACTTTAAAACTGTGTGAATTTAGTTCTTTTAACTTCTGTTGTTAAATTATTTAACGTTTCAAACGTATTTCATTATATCGATTGAGTTGTTTATACTGTTTCACATATTTTTGCTTTTACGTTCATTAAGAAACTACCATAAAACACATTTCAAACATCAAATAAACTTGAGCGTTTGAATGTCTCCAGGTACCCACTCCTTAGTCGATCAAAACATTAATCAGTTTGTGGACATTTCAATCATCCAAGCAGGAGTAATCAAGACATTTTAAGACAACTCGGTTCCATACAATAACAACATGCATACATATATAAACCACACATAGATCTATACAACTAAAAATCTTCATCAAGTAATCTTTACTAACACATTTAGGAAGAAACATCAGATTCTATAAGACACTAACACAATTATCATATAAATATATATTTGAGCTTGATAGGTATAGAGTTAATTTGAGACATAAAATTTCATATCTATATCGTACCAAATGTATAACAAACTCCCTTTATGTGTCGTACGCCTTATATTTTTGTTCATATGTTTTAGATTATTGGTGAGGTTAAAATCTCTATCATAAGTTTCAATACACAAAACAAAAACAATATTTATACATTCCATCAACACCAATTTACACATATTTTGGTTTCAAAATGGTGTTTTTCTTTTCTCTTCAGAGGCCAAAACAAATAATAACTTATCAAATGCTCCAACTGAAAATCGATTGAATCAAGTTTACTAATTATAGAAATAAGAATACCATCAAACAATAATTACATGTATATATTTCTACTAACAATATCAAATCAACCAAATTAAAACATAAATTTCACAAACAAGTCATTTCATTTAATTCATCAATTTCAACATATCCAAATGAGATTTAAACCACAATTTCATACCAAAAAGAATAATTTTTTTAAATAACCAACTTTCCTTATCTGACTAAGAGCACAAAATAGAATAATTTTCACCAAGTACTTCTAATTTCCACAAAAAAAAGCTCAAATCAATTATTTGATCACACCCTAACAAAATTAAACCGTTCACCAGGAACTCTTATACCAAACATGTAATCTTAAATACTACACATGCATGCCAAAGATTTCAAACGACTTAAAAAAAATTAAAAGATGAACTTATTTTGTCAACAATTTAATCAAATAAAAAGTCAGGCCTCACGACCAATAGTGTTATAGTATGCTTTGATCTTCAAACAGAAAGGTAGAAAGATCAAGAACTTAGAGAAAAGTAGAATGTTCTATCTTTTATATAGATAATAGCTTTTACAAATTGTACGAGACTAAACTGATTTTTATTTGGCTAAACTACTCTTTTGATTCTGATTTTTTTTTAAGTGATTCAATTTGATCATTATTGTTAGTTTTTCACAAATGGGGTTAAAGTCAGTATTACGTTTCAATTTTGGGTTATTTTTATTTTTATTTTTTTAATGTTTAATTTTTGTACACATGTCACTCAACATTTGTGCCATGTTGGTTGATAGAGTCTCAATTTGGTTCATATATTTAATTTTAGTTTTAATTTAGTCCCTTTTTTATATAAAAATAAAGCAATATTATCACTCCTTAAGTTGAGACTCAATTTACTTTTTATATAATTTTATGTTGATATTTCTACTACAATTAAAATTTTTATTAAATATTTTTGAAAATATTTTAAAATTAACTTTAAAATTTATACGAAATACATGTTTCAAATCATTTTAGTTAAAGTTTGAAGGTGATTCTTAAATTTAGCGTGAAACATAACACAAATTATGCAACAAAAAACACATGATCAAATTAAAATTAATAAGTTGAATAGTATAACTCATAAGATTCAAGTATTAACTCTACCAATTCACTCATGTGAGTCATCGTAAAAATTTCGTATAGATTTTAAATTTTGTTTAAAACTACTTCTATAAATATTTAATAAAAATGTCAATTTTAGTAAAAATAATTGAAGATTTATACAAAAATGGAATTGAGTCTCAATTCAAAAAAAGATAATATTGCTTCACTTCTACTAAAATTAGGATTAAATTAAAATTAAAAAATAAATGTAGAGACCAAATTGAGACTTTGCCCACGTGGCACAATCTTGTAGTGACATGCGTAAAAAATTAAAAAAAATCACAAATTGACATATAACACCGACTTTAACACGTTTGTGAAAACTAACAACCAAATTGAATCACTCTTAAAAAAATAATGACTAAATTTAGATAAAATAAATATAAAGGACCAACTTCACACTTATTAACAAAAACAATAAAAAAAAAAGTAATTTAGCCTTTTATTTATACTAAAGCTTTTTAATAATAAAATAATTGAGTGTATTATAAAAGTTTTATCTCACTTTTGTTTGTTTAAAATATGAATTTGAGGGAAAGTGAATGAGTGATGAACTTGAGAGGATAAAGAAGATATTTATATTATATTATTAATTACAAGGGATAAAGAGACTAGAATGAAAATATTTTAAAAGAAAATAAGTTAAAGTTTATAAATTATTTAATGAATATGATAGATAGCACGTAAAAATTTGAATTTCTATTAATTTCACGATTCTTTTTTCACAAATCACCTCAAATCTCGCAATTTCATAACATTGTATTAGTGTAAAGTGTTTTATACGATCTTACATATTATCTAGTTATTAACAAAATATATTAATATACCTTCTTGAATAACAAATGTTAAAACTTAACACTAAACAACATTATCAGTACCTTACATTGATTAACTAACATTATCATCAACCGAGAATTTTATTTTCTATTTATATTTGGAAAATATAATAAAAGTGAACAAAAATTGTTTAATTTTAAAAAATTTAAATACCAAATATGTAATTAGTTTTTGTACATAAAGTAAAATCAGACATTTACAAAATTTCAGAGATAAAAAAGTTATAGGGATCTGAATTTAAGAACAAAAACTAAGAATTTTCAATATAACATTAATGCTCGAATTGTATATTACAACATTAAAGTGGACATGCACCCCATCCTTATTTATACAACCATTCTCTTACAAATTTTTATTTGAATCTCCATCTTTTATAGCTAAAATATCCAATTTAATTATTAGAATTACATATTAATTTATTAGAGACGTAATAGTTGGTGTTGAAAATTTATTTCATTATTATAACACCATTTTTTAAGTAATATTACTATATTATTAAGAGAGTACGTGGCAACAGCTGGAAGTAAGACGTGGCTGAGAAATAAAATATTATTAAGCCTAAACATTAATCTTTTCATCATCAACATCATGATTAAATAAATTTTGGAAAAAAAAAGACTTTCGATCATAGAAATATTAAAACAATTAATTTAAATATCATGAAAGTAATTTCACTCAATTTTGAATGGTAACTGAAATAAATAACAGAGGGAAACAAATTTTGACGGCAATTTTAAAATCCGAAGACAATAATTAAATTCCAATCAGAAAGCAGAAGGTAGTGATGATGGTAAAAGCAAAAAGTCAAAAAGAAAGGGACACTTGATGAACAGGAGTGGAAGAAGAAGAGAATAGAAGAGAAGAGCGTTCGGTGCTGTGTTGTGTTGCCGCTTTTCGATTGATTCACCGATCGGAACCGAATGGGGATTCTGTACGCGCTGGTAGGTCGCGGATCGGTGGTGCTGGCGGAGTACAGCGGTACCACCACCAACGCCAGCGTAATCGCGCGGCAGATTCTCGAGAAGATCCCAGGCAACAACGACACGCACGTTTCCTACTCTCAGGATCGCTACATCTTCCACGTTAAACGCACCGATGGACTCACCGTGCTCTGCATGGCTGACGACACTGCCGGCAGTGCGTTTTCCGATCTGTTCACTTCTCCTTCTGTAAAACCTAAATCCGTCACTTGTTCGCTTTTAATGTTTTGAATTCATTCGTTGCAGGGAGACTTCCTTTTGCGTTTCTCGAGGATATTCATCAGAAGTTCGTGCGGACTTACGGACGAGCCGTTCACTCCGCGCAGCCTTACGGAATGAACGAGGAGTTCTCTAGGGTTTTGAATCAGCAGATGGAGTATTACTCCAGCGATCCCAACGCCGATAGGATCAATCGGCTCAAAGGTGAAATGTCTCAGGTGTGGTGGTTTTTCTCTTCGGTTTTTTGAGTAATTGAAAATTTAGAACTCATTGTTTGGCGAGTGTGTGGCTAAACAACACTGACAGTGGTAATCAGTGAGTTAATAGGTTGTGTAATTACATTTTTGCATCAATTCCACTTCATTTCATCCTTGTTTAGTAATTCAACACTGCCCAAGTTAAATGAGCTTGGTACTGGAACAATAAATTTATAATTAATGGAACAGATACATCTAATAATGATTAGTCAGCGGCGTTTCTATTTGATATATGTTCTAAGAGAGTCCTGCACTGACCTGCACTTTGACTTTTACATTTTATACTTTGGTCTAGTTTGGATAAGCTTCTATATAAACACTTAAAAGAGAATAAACAGAGAAATAGAATTTATCGAACTTCTCCGTTTAAGTTAAAATCCTGTTATGCTCTATAGCTTTTGGAGAAGTTTTGATTAGAGAGCTTCCGAAAAAGTAGAGGTGTATAAGACTAAGTTAATTTTAAGTTTTTAATTTGTGAGAGAAGCTGGATTTATTTACCACTTTATTTTATTTTCCCTTGTGTATTTGTTTAGAATTTTTTCCGAACCGAGCCTTATTTGTTGTTCACTTGGTTGAGCCTTATTTGTTGTTCACTTGGTTGTTTTGCTCTCATGTTTGTGTTCTCTTATCTTCTGGGTTCTTTAACAGGTACGAAATGTCATGATAGAAAATATTGACAAAGTTTTAGATAGAGGTGATCGGTTGGAGTTGCTGGTGGATAAAACTGCCAATATGCAAGGAAATACATTTCGTTTCAGGAAGCAAGCTCGCCGCTTCAGAAGCACCGTCTGGTGGAGAAATGTCAAGCTCACGTATGTTCTCAATCTAAAACTCAGTCATGTTAGCTGAACTTGCAATGAAAAACTTCAGTCTTTTGAATGAATCTGAAACCTCATCTCCATTCTTTTTGTATCATTTCTTGCATGATTAACTGGACTTTCCTAAATGCTGATAGTAGAATTTCAGAGGACTTTGACGGAAACCACCTTGGCTTAAACTTTGGTTGAAACTTGAAGTGTTGGTAAAACCTTCTAAATGTGCTAAAGTAATTTTCTTGGTAGAAGTAATTTCACTTGTAAAAGTATATAAGAAGAAAAAGTATTATAGAAAGGAAGAGGATAAGAAATCCTCAACAAAGACCAAAGTAGAGAAAAAACAGAGACAAATGGAAGCTCCTAGAAACTAGTTAAAGTAGGAGAGTTGTGTAGTCTCCTTGCTGTCCAATACCGATACACTTGAAGAGGTGAAAATGGTTTTATCTCGTAAAAATGTAGAGGTGAGGACACAGCCTTGAAGATGTGGGTTTTCCTATCAAACCCACAAATTCGCATAAACAGTGCATTGCCACAACATTTTTATGTTCCTTCTTCTTACCAAGCCTTTCAAAGTGAATGTATAGAAATTGATCCAGTGAACTAAAAAACACCCATGCCTCACCAAAATTATCTAAAAGTTCATTCCAAAACTATTATGCATCCGAGTGATGGAAAAATAAAGGTGTCGTACTTCAAAGTTAGATCTAGCTTCTTTGGTGTCTGAAAATCACACTTTCTAATAACAACAGCAGTACCAGTATAAACCTATGGTTATTAATTTGGACATGTTCTAATTGTTTCAATGGTTCAAAATTAATTGTATAAAAACCAATTCTAGGCAACTTTATGACAAATGGGCCCTTGGTTGAACACATTTAAGGGGAAGGGCCATGCGAGGGTGTCTAACTTGCAACATATAAGGTTTCCAAGAAACCCAAAAATAGTGTTATCATGAAGGTTCCATATTCTCATGATATAAAGTTATAATTGGCAAGCTATATTTGCGTGTCAAATCCCCCTACATTCGATTGATTTTTATGTTATTCAGAGTGCAACATCATTTTTAAATATAATAAATGTTAAGTTTTTGTGTGGTGAGAGTTCCATTAAGTAAAATTTGAATTCACCTCTACTAGATTTAGGATAATTTCAAATAGCAGGCAACAAACTGTTTCAATTGTAAATCCTTGTCATAACTTCATTAATCAATCTTTAACTAAAGTTAGAGGAGTCTCTGTTTTTGGGTCTTACTGACTAAACCGTTGCATGTTGCAGGATTGCACTTATTGTCCTCCTACTCGTGATAGTTTATATTGTGCTGGCTTTTGTTTGCCATGGGCCCGCGCTACCATCTTGCTTTTAGTGAAGGATTGGCAAGTGAATTCTATGTGTGCTTCCTTGTCGTCTTCAACTTGCAGACGTCACTTCTTTTTTATCTGCCTCTGATTTGCGGATTCCATTTCTTCAACTATATTACTGGGTTGTCCACTTTTCTGCTACTGAAGTTCTTGCCATAGATTGAAGTGTTTTCTTTTTTTTTTTCATATAAAGTTTGAGGGGGCAGAAAACTTATGTCATTTACTGTATTCTCATACCAGCCCAAAGATTTTAGTTGATGTACAGTGTTGCAGCTTGAGGGTGTCAATGTGTCATGAATGTTCTCTTGTTCAAGACGGGAAAGGGCAAGTCTTAAATTCCATTTGTTTCTTCAAAGCTCAGCGAACCGGTATTCTTAAACTTCTCGGCCCTTGTTCTCTCTGTGAAATTGATGCACGTGAACTGCATCAGCTTAATGTATATTTTTCTTTTTAATTTATCCGACTTCCCCTCTTTTTAACGTTCTTGCTGAACCTTAAGATTGCACAAGTTGCTATAGATCAATTCATAATTATATTTTAACCTATTTTTCTGATCTATTTTTATTCACTATTCTAATTATTTTTAGATTATCACATTGTAACATTAAAAAAAATTAAAAATAGATAATTAAATCGTGATTGGAATTGTGGGATAAAAATGGATCAGAAAAAGTAGATTAAAATGTTATTATATTAAATGAAATCGTCTAAATTTTGAAAAAAAAAAGTTTGTTGACGGTGGACCATGAAACAACTGTTCCAAGTTAGCCATATTTTTGAGCTGTAAGAGACCATCTCTGACGTTTGTGACAGCATGTTTGGATCTGTCTGTCTAGCCAGAAAGCTAATAAACGCGAGTTGAAGAAAGCAACGGTGTGAAGGAATTCATGCGCGTCACTTTTTTTACCGTTAATGAACAGCTATTGTGGCGGTACAAAATACTCATTCTTCCTCGGGACGTTTATTGTTATGAAAAAATACAGCAAAACCATAAAGCCAATCTAAACCAAATTATAGAAATTCATTTACTTTTATTCAGATTTTTGTACATGAAACCAAATATATAATGTTAACTAAAAGAAACAAGAAAATGAACAAAATTATAGAATGAAAATGCACATCGTACGCTTTATCATTATTGAACACTCCAAAGCATCCAAATACACTATTGATGAAAGAAGAGTCTTGTCGCAATGAAAAACAAAAACTTATCAATCAGTCTACCATTGAATCCAAGAATCATGCTCTTCTTAATATCACACCATTTAAATCATTTACATTTGTTCATTTCTCGATGACTTTTGCTCTACTTACCAATCCACCATTAATCATTGTTATTTAGGTTACACAGATAAAATCTTTCGTACAGAGATAAATCATCATTTCATTAATCAACATGTTCTTACTATAGTTCTTCAGTTTATTTTTCGTTGACACTCTTAATCAACTAGTTGATCTCACTATCAAATCATTTAGTAATATAAGATGATTATCTTATTTAACTTTAAACTTAAAAAATAATTGAACATATATGAAGTAAGTGTTTGTATACATAGAAAGAGGGAAAAAGATAATTCATATTTGACCGTTAGTTTACGATAAAATGAAGAAAAAGGACAGGGTGTAATTTTTTAAAGTTGTTTTTGAAAATAATATGATTATTATATATATTATATGATTTTTTATGAGAATGATCTAAATTTAAATATAATAGGTACGTTTTCTTAAGGTTTTTTACTTCAATAAAAAAACATTTTAAGTTTATAAATTGTGGGATTTAATTAAAACTCAAATACAATTTGGATTCAGTTCATTGAAAATTGCAGCAATAACAGACAAAATATAAAAACTTACAATACTTGTTTTGTAATTTTTGTTGAAGTGAAAGAGGGGACATTTCCCCCCTCACATGTGAATAGGTTTCCTACTGAAGACAACCACAACTTAGCCACTTACTTTCTTAGAGTACTTGTTTTTTTCTCTGTGGTCACATATATGCATTGAATCTTCATCATGCTGCTTCAAAAATCATGAGCAAGTGCCAGGGGATTTTATTTCAATTACTGCTTCCTTTGGAATGAAATTGCCAATTTCACAATCATACCTGAATGAGTCGTGATTTGTTAGGTTTATAGAGAGGGGTTTCATTGGAGAAATACAATACTAGTAAGACTTAAGCTTAACCACATAAGACATTGATATCACTATCAACCCAAAATCTTAAGGCAATGAGTATATGAGTCTTTATTCTTATATCGTGCTCTACTTTCTCAATTTTAGCCAATTGTAAAATTGTAATCAACAAACTAGGTTAAAAGTTGTATTGGTGAAGCTTCAATCACTCAACAAATGCCTCAGACGGCACAGTTAACTCATCATCATCTATGACTCATATGGCTTGAAAATTTTCAAATGATACTTTTCTTGTGCTCTAGTAGAAGAGTTCATGAATGTGGCAGTGATGGCAAAAGTACTTCTCCATAATCTGTAGAAACTGCACTCATAACTTCATGCACATTGAAAAGGTACATTTGATACTAAAAATCCACTTTCAATATGTATCAATATTACATCAAACAGATTGATAAAGAAGTTGATTTTGTACCTCAAATGATGCAGATATAAAACTTCCCTTTTTGCTCCTAGATTTTTTTGCCACGTTTACCTCGATCAGTGATGTCGCACCCCATCACGGACCACATTATGCATCTTCACATGGCATTGTCCTTCCTCTGAATGCATTACAAGACAAGATTATTTTTTCTTCTCTATCCCCACACATTAACATATATAGCTCCTTCCCATGTCCAATGACTTAACCATTCACACCACATAAGACCAACCCCACTGCATAATCTTCCCTACTGATTTTCTCATCTTCAGAAAATAAGCCACTATAGCATTAAGTGTTAACTAAAATAATCATACTCTCATTCTTTCTCTTTGTTCTTATCGTGTTTGGATTCTGTTTCAGTAAAACATGTGGTAAAATCCTGATGGTATCTTTGCGAGGTTGGTCACATAAGGCATTGACACCATTCTCAACTCAAAACCTTAAACCATCGGCTCTGATACCACTTGTTTGGTTTTTAAGGAGGAATATCATTGGAGAGAACAAACACCAATGAGACTTAAGTCCAACCACATAAGACATTGACACCACTCTCAACCCAAAACCTTAAGACAATAGGTTTATGGGTATTTATCCTTATATAGTGTTCTATTTTTTCATTTCTAGCCAATACGAGACTTAGACTCATACTTGAATTCTTAACATCCTGATCGAGCTCCTTATATGAAGCTAAGGAGATATGGCTATTGTGCTCGAGCATATGAAGTGTAAAAGACAAATGACCATCTCATGAATGAGAGGCTCCAATGCCTATATATCTTGAATGTTTATTATAAGTAAAAACTTCTTAGCTTTAATGGTGCATTAAAGTCTCTTCTGGGCATGTACACTCTTCATTACTTAGTGGCTCCAAAATCCCTTAATATGCTATCTTCCATTCATCAACATTAAACAAGAAATGTGAGTGAATTTCTTAGGCCATCCATTGAAGTACATGTCTCTGCAAGTTTTTACACCAAGGGCACCTGATATAACATGATATTTGTATCAGAAAGTTATGATAAATTTTTGTACTGACATAAGGATAAGATAAATATGTCATAAGGATAAGGTAAATAGTACAAGTTATAAGGCAGGATACATACACAACAAATAGTACATCTTTGAAAATTATAAACTTAACATAAAAGTTCAAAGAGATTCATATTTTAAAAGGCAATGCGAGTTATTGTGAACTGTGAACATTTATTAACTTTTATTGTTATTTTAGACACTGGTTTTGAATCTGCATGATGAATCACAAATCAATTGGTATACACATGACTGAGATACTGTTGGGTCAGTGAGAAACAAGTTTGTTTGTACTTGTTTTTCATGCATCAAATGCAATCAGAACAAAAGCATGTGCAACAGAGAAGACTTAAAGTAGAATGCAATACATAGCAGAAAGAAACATAACATACAGAATGTGTTAAGAATTCAAGTGTGAGTCTAGGTCTCAGATTGAATAAAAATTAGAAAGTAGAACACTATATAAGAATAAAGACCCATAAAACCCATTGTCTTAAAGTTTTAGGTTGAGAGTAGTGTCAATGCCTTATGTGATTAGACTCAGGTCTCATTGGTGTTGTATTTCCCCAGTGAAACCCCCTCTATAGACTTAACAAAATGCAGTTCATAAATAATGTAAAGATGAAGCTTAAAGAAGAATGTTCTTTTTGCTTTGTGAGTAGATATGAAGTTGTTTGATAAGGGTAAGGAGAGGAAGAAGCAACGAATCTACCATCTCCATGAAAACTCTCATGTGCACACTCCATGATGGTGAGAAGGAGTTGAAAGTACCAACGAATGCTGAAATAGGAAACCACAACAAATCTTTGAATCCTTGAGTTTATTTGAAGATAGACACTGCAATGCAAGTACATGAAAATTTGAGTAAACATATAGTAACCAAAGAAGGTGATGATGTTTTGACTTTTCAGATAAAGTAATTCATCATGCTTTAGATAATGTTTTCTTCCTCTTCCTTTAGAATTTTCAAACTGAATATTTTTGGTGTTGCCTCAATCATCCTTTTGCTATGAGAAAGGTTTCTTTCAAAATGGGTCACATGTGGTGTAAGTTTTAAGTGACATTATTGTTTATTAGACAATGGCCGTCACAGGGATCAAAGTTTTCATATATATATATATATATATATATATATATATATATATATATATATATATATATATATATATATATATATTGTATATTAAAATA